>Ga0207752_1000458_pt1 | contig 19089 bp, 9 predicted proteins | sample Pon2CUnioCityCA_6_FD_187272 | JGI IMG/M metagenome (GOLD analysis project Ga0207752, IMG submission 187272) | Marine sediment microbial community from Union City, CA, USA - Pond 2C Sediment 2 (SPAdes) | ecosystem: Environmental > Aquatic > Marine > Intertidal zone > Salt pond sediment ...
AGAAGAGAAGACTGCTTGAAGGTCAGGTCCCCAGAGACCGGATAAAGAAAAATCTGGAATATATGAACCTCGGCCGTCTTCGTATAGCGGCAAAAGGAGAAAAGTTCATTCCGGGAAAAAAAGGGGAAAAAGAGCTTATCAGGAAGCTTTCCTCAAAAAACCAGTTTCAAGAAGGGCTTTATATGATAGGCCAGGCAGCTCCCCTTCGTAATGAAACGCAGTCCGTGGAACAGCTCCATCTTGAAGTCTCAGGACACTCCCGCGGATCGATCCATAAAAAAAAGAAAAAGCCTCCTCTTTCTCCTTCCCTAAAAAAAAGAAAAAGCAATGATATTGCCATCATTGCTGTTTCCTGTTTCCTCCCAGGTTCCGCAAATGCAAAGGCATACTGGAAGAACATATGCCATAAGAAGAACTCCCTTCAAGAAATCCCCAAGGAAAGATGGGATTGGAAGCTTTATTATTCTCCGGACCGGTATGCCAAGGACAAAATTTATTCGAAATGGGGAGGCTTCATTGAGGATATCCTTTTTGATCCGCTCCTCTACGGCATGCCTCCAAGCAGTGTTGCGTCCATAGATCCTGTCCAGCTCCTAACTCTTGAGGCAGTAAGAACAGCGCTGGACGATGCAGCCTATTCGGAACTTAAATTCAACCGAGAAAGGACTTCTGTCATCATCGGAACGGGAGGGGGAATCCCTGACCACGGCATGGGCTACTCATTCCGATCCATGCTCCCCCATTATTTGAACAACAACAATCAATCCGGCATTCCTGCTGGAGATATCATATCTGCTCTTGGCCATCGTCTTCCGGAATGGACCGAGGAATCATTCGCAGGTTTTTTAGGGAATGTCTCGCCCGGCCGTGTGGCAAACAGATTCGACCTGGGAGGGACGAATTTTTCTGTTGATGCGGCCTGTGCCTCTTCCCTGGCTGCCGTGGAGGTCGCTGTCCGAATGCTGCAAGGAGGGACCTGCGATATGGCCATTGTCGGGGGTTGTGATACCATGATGTCTCCGTTTGTTTACCTGAGCTTCAGTAAGACCCAGGCGCTCTCTCCCAGCGGTCTTTGCAGGCCCCTAAGCAGTGAGGCAGACGGCATTATTATCTCCGAAGGGATCGTCATCGCAATCCTGAAAAGGCTCTCAGATGCTGAGAAAGACGGCGATCACATTTATGCGGTCATCAAAGGGACGGGTTCTTCCAGTGACGGAAAGGCAAAGGGCATCACAGCTCCTTCTGCCAAAGGCCAGATACGGGCTCTTGAACAAGCTTATAAAAATGCGGCAACAGCACCGGAATCAATCGGTCTGATCGAAATGCATGCCACAGGCACTCTTATCGGAGACAGTGTTGAAGTGGAAGCTTTACGGGAATTCTTCGGCTTTCACAAAGGTCATTCTTGTGCCGTCGGAACCGTCAAATCAATGATCGGTCATACAAAAAGCGCTGCCGGACTGGCCAGTCTGGTGAAGACCGCGCTGGCCCTTCATTATAAAATCCTCCCCCCTACCCTGGGTGTTACAAAACCGAATCCCCTTCTTGAAAACAGAGGATCACCTTTTTACATCAATACAGAAACACGCCCCTGGATAAAACGGAAAAAGCACTTGCCCCGGAGGGCAGGAGTCAGTGCCTTCGGATTTGGCGGAACCAATTTCCATGCTGTTCTGGAAGAATATGGCCCCGGACTCACAACCCATCATCGAGGGACTTCACCTCTTCCGAGAGAGGCAGAGCTTTTTCTCTGGAAAGGGGAATCTGTTCAAGAGATATCGGATAAACTCCAGCACATACTTCAGCGCCCAACATGGATATCCCCTCAAAATTTCGCCTGGTATGCAGGCAAACTCGCTTTTGAACACGGCCACCATCGCGGTCATCTGTGTCTCTCTATCGCAGCCCGTTCACCCGAAGACCTCATGATAAAAATCCGGAAAGCCAAAAGCTTTCTTATCAGTCCGGAAAAAGAGATATTATCTGACCCCAAAGGAATATATTTCACTACAAGACCTTTGTTATCTGATAAGGCCAAACTGGCTTTTCTTTTCCCCGGCCAGGGATCTCAATATAGCAACATGCTGTCTCCCCTCGCCATGGAATTTGAATGCGTGCGGCAACCTTTTGAGCAGGCCGGTTTTTTATTGGCCTCAAATCTCCCTAAACTTCTCGGAGATTATGTCTATCCTCAACCCGTTTTTAATGACGGGCAGCAGAAAAAACTCGTCTCAGAACTCAAAGATACCAACATAGCCCAGCCAGCTCTCGGAGCATCAGAGTGGGGAATGTATTCTCTCCTCAGCCATCTGAATATAGTCCCTGACATGATGGCAGGGCACAGCTACGGAGAACTTCCGGCGCTCTGTGCGGCCGGGGTGTTTGATGAAAAAGAACTGTATAGGCTCTCGGAGATAAGAGGAAGGTTCATGGCCGCTGCCGGAAAAGAAAACCCAGGTTCCATGGCAGCAGTGATGGCATCCTCCAAACAAGTCCGATCCGTCATCGCAAACATCAAAGATGTTTCCATCGCTAACATGAATGCGCCCCAACAAACCGTTATCTCCGGGACAAATGAAGCCATCAGAGAAAGCCTGAATAAATTTAAAAAAATGAATATCCCCGCGAACATGATTCCGGTTTCCTGTTCCTTCCATACATCCAGCATGAAAAAAGCTCGAGATCAATATAAGAAAGTCCTCTCAGACACCCAAATGAATCCGCCCAAAATACCTGTTTATTCCAATCTCAATGCCTCGCTCTATAAAGACCCTGCTCCCGGCCTCTGTCATAAACTGGCAGAACTCATGGTCCATCCCGTCCGTTTTCAGCAGGTTATTGAGACCATGTATGAAGACGGTGCAAGGATTTTCCTGGAAGTCGGTCCGAAAAACATTCTGACAAATCTTATTAGTGACATTCTTAAAGGAAAAGATTTCTGCGCCATCGCCACTGACCATCATGCGAAGAAAGGAAATGACTGCTTTTTTCACGCACTGGCAAAGCTTGCTTCTGAGGGAGCTCATTTATCTGCCGGATTTCTCTACCAACAAACCGAAGCTCCCTGGCTGGATTCACCTCCTAAAAAAACGGAAAAATCAAAAAAGGATTTATGGCTTGTGAATGGGTACAGGGCTGCCCGATTAAGTCAAAAGGATAAAATTTCAGAAAAACAGAGCCCAAAGCAGCCCGTTTTCAACAGGCTCACTATGGGCTCAGGAAACACGGAAGCGCAAGAACTCATAGATCTTCTTCAAAAGGAGAAGGAATCCGGAAATAAAGGGGACGTATTGAAAAAATTCCAAAAACTCATGAACCACTTCCTCAAGGTCCAGAAAGAAGTTTACCAAGGCTACCTGCAAAGCTCCCGTAACCAGGAACATCCTGAAATCACAGAAAGCCGGAAAGAAAAAGAACAAGACAGCGCCATTCCGGAAGCAGGCCCGGATACCAACCAAAATGAATTCGATCCGGGACATGAGGACGGACATGATATCCAAACAAAAATCCTCGATATCATCTGTGAAAGAACAGGCTATCCTAAAGAAATGCTTGACCTTGACCTTGATATTGAAGCGGATCTCGGTGTGAGCTCCATTAAAAGAATAGAAATCCTCAGCGTATTTCAGCAAAAATATCCTCATTATGCGCTCACCGATGGGGAGATGGAACAAATATCATCTTTAAGGACACTCAAGGACATCATCCATATTATCCAAAACAAACAAAAAAAATCTCCCGTCAATAAGAAAGATACTCCGGCTCCTCAATCAAATGAGGCTCTCCCCTCTAAGAGAGCGGCAAATCGCTATGTTCCTTGTGTTCTGGAAGCGGATGTTGGTAAAAAATCCATCTCTATCAAGAAAAACAGCGTTTGGCTTATAACTGACGACGGCAGAGGCATTGCCCGGGGACTAGCCAGCCGGTTAAAAAATCAAGGATTCCGGCCTGTTCTGTTATCCACAGACCAGACCCTTTCCCGCTCTTCCCTTCCCTTTTTCAGACTTTCCTGCCATGATCCGGAAAAGCTCGACCCTACCGTAACCCATCTAAAAAAGGAGATAGGGCCTCCATCCGGTTTGATCCATCTCGCTCCTCTCAATAAGATTTCTCCTTTTCTTGAGATGAGCAGCAAACAGTGGAAAACCCGGTTGGAGCGGGATATAAAATCACTCTTCTTATTGTTTAAAGCCGTAGAGGATGATTTGAAGAATGCCTCTCAAAGCGGGGAAGCGTTGGTCTTCGGAGCCACACAAATGGGGGGAACATTCGGATTCAATCATAATGAGAACCCTCTGTTTCCCGGCCATGGAGGAATATCGGGTTTTTTAAAGTCCCTGGCTCACGAATATCCAAACTTCCGGATTCGCTGTCTTGATTTTTCTCCTGAAGCCCCGACGCACAGAATTATTGATATCCTCTCTGAAGAGCTCTTCAGAGAGTCCGGTTCGGTTGAAATCGGATTCAACGGGAATAAAAGAATGACCCTTGGCTATAAAAAAGAAGGCCTCACAGATGTTCCGGGCCATCCTCTGATCGACTCTTCATCTCATATCCTTATCCTGGGGGGAGCCCGGGGAATCACCTCCCTCCTCTCCCATCATATAGCCAAGAAATACAGACCGACATTGATCATTGCCGGCCGATCCCCGCTTCCTTCACAAGAAGATCCTCTCTTATTAAAACTCAAAAAAAAGAAAGAAATCATCCAAATCTTGATCGAAAAAAAGAAGTCCGCAGGCAGCACATACAAACCCATTGATATTGAAAAAAGTTATCAGCGGTTGATGATGGACAGAGAGATCCGGAAAAATCTATCATCCTTAGAAACAGCAGGTGCCAGGTATGAATATCATTCCGTGGATGTAAGGAATGCAAAGGAAGTCATCAGCCTGGTGGATCATATCTATAAGAAATTCGGGCGCCTGGACGGAGTGATTTATGGAGCCGGAATTATTGAGGATAAACTCTGTTCAGAAAAAACCTATGCATCTTTCAGTCGGGTCTTTGATACAAAAGCTCATGGCTCCTTCACTCTTATTCAGCGGCTGCGAAAAGAAGACCTCAAGTTCCTTATCTTCTTTTCTTCTATTGCCGGGATCTTTGGAAACAAGGGGCAAACAGACTATGCTGCGGGAAATGAAATTTTAAACAAACTAGCTCTTTCCCTGGCGAATGAATGGCCCGCCCGGGTCATTTCCATAAATTGGGGCCCCTGGGCATCAAAAGGCATGGTGAGCCCTGAGCTTAAAAACGAATTTCTGCGTCACGGAATCGACCTTATTGACCCTGAAAAGGCTCTGCAGTTTATGGATTCTGAACTGAAATCATCAGAACATAAGCAGCCGGAAGTCATTTTTGCTGCCATGGACCGGCCAAAACTCCCGAAAGTCCCTGCTCAAAAGAAAACTTCCCGCCCTGCTTCCGGCCGATTCATTCAGGTAAACCGATCATTTTCTTTAGACAAAGACATTTATCTGAAAGACCACAATATAAAGGGGAAGCCCGTGCTTCCCCTTGCCTTTGCGCTTGAATGGATCCAGCACGCTGTTCTTGATAATTATCCCGGATATTCTCATGTGTCCTTTCAAAATTTTTCTGTAAAAAAAGGCATTGTTTTTGACAGTCTTCCAAAGACCCTTCATCTCTTCATCCACCCAGATAACTTATCTCCAGGCAAAACCAGGAAAGCAATGGCCATGCTTTCATCCACTCAGGAGAGCAGGCAATCTTCCTATCAAACAAATGTCACAATTTTGTCTGATCCCCCTTTAATCTCCGGTAATGATCATTTCCATCTTACAGCACCTTGCAAAACGGATCTTTCTCTTAAGGAAATTTACAATTCCTGGCTTTTCCATGGCCCCTGTTTCCATCATATCAAGAAGATCCAAGGAATCAATAAAGAAGGAATCGCCGGGGCCATCGAAGCTGTCCCTGCTTCCTCTTGTTTGTCAAAAAGTGAAAACAAATGGTCTGTCAATCCCATTATACTTGACTGCGCTCTCCAGTTTCTCTTGATATGGACACGCAAGATGTGGGACACGACGGGTTATCCTATGGGATTCCAATCATTTGATTCGATAAAAAATCTATCCAATGAATCCTATGACTGCCGGATCAAAGTGTATCCGGAGATAACCGGACAGATGCTCCGCGGCGATATTACATTACTGGATAGATCTAAAGTTCCTGTGGTGAGCTGGAAAGGCGTAGAAGTCTATTGTCGAAAAGACTGGAATATTTAAACAAAAAAATGAATCAAAAACCCCCTCTAGATCCCATCGCTATCGTAGGCATGGCCTGTCGGTTTCCCGATGCTCCGGACCTTTATACCTTCTGGCAAAACATACTCGAGGGTCACAACGCCGTCCATGAAGTCTCACCTGACCGCTGGAATATTCAAAAATTTTACTCTAAGGGACATAAGGAAAAAATATACTGCAAACAGGGAGGTTACCTGGCGAATTCATTCCTTTTTGATCCTTCCCCTTTTGGGATCATGCCAGCGGCTGTAGAGGGCGGCTCCCCGGAACAATTCCTTGTTCTTCAAACAGCTCGGGAAGCCCTGCTGGACGCAGGATACAAGGACCTTCCCCTTAAAAAAGGAACCCGGGCAGAGTTCATACTCGGTCTCGGTAATTACTTAAGTGTGGGACAATCAAATGTCTACCAAAGAACAAGCATCATCCATCAGACGATCCAGATCCTCAAACAAATCAATCCCGATCTATCCGGCAAAGAACTGAGATCCATTAAGGATGAGATGAAGGAAAGCCTTCTTCCTTTCCGCCCGGAAACAGCGCCTTCCGTCATTCCAAACATAACTTCTTCTCTCACATCAAACAGGTTTCATTTTATCGGGCCCTGTTTTACTGTTGACGCGGCCTGTGCCTCCTCTTTGATCAGCGTTGAGATCGCTCTGCGCGACCTCCTGTCAGGTTCCTGCGACCTTGCGTTAGCAGGCGGAATACATATCCAGAACAATGTCCCCTTCCTGTCCGTATTCTCAACTGTCCAGGCTCTGTCTCTGAGTGAGACCATTCGGCCTTTTGACAGGAACGCTGACGGAACGGTTCCCGGTGAAGGAGTCGGCATCCTTGTTCTCAAAAGGCTCAAAGATTCAATCCGCGACAACAACCGCGTCTATGCCTTACTAAAAGCTGTGGGCACCTCCAGTGACGGACGGACAGCAGGCGTCCTTGCCCCGAGCAAAAATGGGCAGATCCTCGCTATGGAAGCCGCTTATCAAAGAGCCGGGTTAAGTGCCCGGACAATCGGCTTGATCGAAGCTCACGGGGCTGGAACCCGAATGGGAGATGATACGGAGATAAAATCGCTTGTTTCTGTCTTCGCAAAACGACCTTTGCACTCCCCTCCCGTCGCATTAGGCTCTGTAAAGTCCATGATCGGTCATGCCATGCCGGCAGCAGGAGCCGCAGGGATCATCAAAAGCGCCCTTTCCCTCTATCACAAGGTACTGCCTCCGTCGCTGAACTGCAGCGAGCCTGACCAAAGAGTTGTCGGAGACAAAAAAACAATCCACATCAACACAAGGTTGCGACCGTGGATACACGGCGCTCATTCTCACCCAAGACGGGCCGGTGTTAATGCCTTTGGTTTTGGCGGCATCAATGCCCATGCCATACTAGAAGAATATTCAAATCCCTCTCTCCCTTCTCCTTTACTTCTCAAATGGGATACAGAGCTGTTTTTATTTAAGGGGAAAACCCCGGCTGCTGTTTCAGACAGAGCCAGGAAATTTTTGAGCAGCGGTAAAGATTTAAAGAGTTCTCCCCTTACGGATCTGGCTTTCACCCTGAATTCTGATAAAAAACACTGGACTCACTGCTTGTCAATAGTAGCGGAATCGCAAGAGGATCTGACAGAAAAACTCGATTTTGCCCTCCATGAGATGAAACAATCCGCCCGTTCGAAAATTCAGGATAAAAAGGGGATTTATTTCTTCAGGCACCCCCAGGATAGAAGAGGGAAGATAGCCTTCCTTTACCCGGGAGAAGGATCGCAGTATGTGGATATGCTGAAGGATATCTATATGAATTTCCCTCAGGTAAGAAGTTATCTTGACCTGCTTGATTACATAAGCCTTCAGGACAAATCCCCGGAAAGGCCTCCCAGCTGGTACTATTACCCTCCCCTGCTCAAAAACAAAAAAAGGGCGGAAAACGACCTCTTCAATAAGGAAAGTTCGAGAATCACCATGATCATTTCCAATTTAGTCATGGATATGATCCTTGAATCACTCGGCATCAAACCCGACGCAGTGGGAGGGCACTCTTCAGGAGAGTTATCAGCCTCGGTGAAAGCAGGTATCTACGAATTAAACGAGTTTATGGACCATATTCCGCGGCTGCAGGAACTCTTTCACCTTGTGTCCAAACTCACAGATGTGCCTGAAGGTTCCATGCTTGCTGTTTCTGCCGGGAAAGATAAGATCACTCAAATCATCCGAACTTATAAGGAAAAAATATATCTTGCCAATGATAACTGCCCTCACCAGGTGGTTATCGCAGGAAACCGGACCATTATCAAACAGCTCTTCAAAGACCTGATACAGAAAGGAATACTCTGCCATCATCTCCCCTATAAATACGGCTATCACACAGAGATGTTTTCCGTCATGGAAGAACGCCTTCACAAATTCCTATCTTCCTTGACCCTTCACAGTCCATCCCTTCCTCTTTATTCGTGCATTACAGGGAAAAGATACCCGGGAAAAAAAGAGGAAATAATCTCTCTTGCTTCAAAGACCTGGTCCATGCCCGTAAACTTTTTCACGATGATTGAATCGATGTACCATAACGGAGCGAAGACTTTTATCGAGGTCGGACCGCGGAGCAATCTCACAGCATTTGTTGACGATATCCTTAGAAACCGCCCGCATGTAGCCATGGCATCAAATGTTTCCTACAGATCCGGCACAACACAAATCAATCATCTTGCCGGAATGCTTGCTTCACTCGGATATCCCGTAAATACTGAATGTTTGTACAAGTACAGAAGGAAAAGGAAAGTGAATTTCAATCCGGATATCAATCTTCAAAAGGGAAAAAAGAACCAGAGGGTGGAAATCTTTCTGTCTCTCCCTGAAGTAAAAGCAATGAAGAGAGAAAGTCAGCCCCGGCAAAAACAGCCGCGGCAGGATGCCGAAGACTTCACCGCCCCCCCTTCATCTTTACCCTTTCCTCCGCATGGCGGAAAGAGCCGTGAGGAGGCGATCCACGGATTCCTGGATACCATGGAAAATTTTCTTCAAGTCCAGGAAGATGTCATGAAGACCTATTATAAAGGCTTGTCCCCGGATATCCAGACAAAAAACAGGCCCTTTATTCAAGAAATCAAAACGCTCTCCAATAAGAACGCGCTGGAAGCGGTCTGCACATTGGATCTAAAAGAGATGCTCTTCCTGGATGACCACCGGTTTTTTTGTTCTTCGGTCAGTCTCTCCGATCCGGCTCTAAAACCATTGGCTGTTGTCCCCTTGACCATCAGCCTGGAGATCATGGCTGAGGCTGCTTCTCTTCTGATTGAAGGAAAAGCTCTCAAAGGGTTTAAAAGTGTCAGCGCTTTGAATTGGCTGAGTATCCCAAACGGCCAGAAGCTCACGCTTTCTGTTTCAGCAAAAATGAAAAACAGCCGTGAAGTCAAGGTTGGTATTTTTAACCAGGACCGAACACCTGCGGCCAAAGCTGTGGTGCTTTTTTCGAACAGCAGCTCCGCACCCGCTGCTTCAAGTATATTTCATCTTTCAAAAACAAAAAAGGCAGGGCTTACGGCCCGTCAGATCTACGAACAAAAACTCATGTTTCACGGCCCGCGCTTTCAAGGCATCTCCATTCTCGATGAACTTTCCCCTGACGGGGCTAAAGCCGCTCTGGAGGTCCTTCCTGTAAAGCAAATTTTCCATTCAAACAAAGCTCCAGACTTCCTGTTCGATCCCTTCCTTGCCGATGCCGCAGGCCAGGTGATCGGATGCTGGGCTCCCACATATTTAAAAAAGGGATTTGTGGTCTTTCCCGTGGCCATCGAGGAGTTGAATATCTGGGGGAAGAAACCCGGGCCCCATGATAAACTCGAATGCCGGGTCAGGATAAAGGAAAAAGGGGAAAAACACATCAAGGCAGATCTTGAGCTGGTCGATTCCAGCGGTCATCTCTATCTCGATATTTCGGGATGGACGGATATAAGACTCCCTTTAAAAACCCGCACTTACCGATTTTTAAAAAAACCCCAACAAAAATCCCTCTCGCGGGAATGGAAGATCAAGGATGTTTGCACATTTAAAGAAAATCAGGAATTCAATCCCGCTATCTGTTACTTTCCGGGATTATTCGGGATTTATGAGACCTTTTGGTCCTCTGTTTGGGCACATCTTCTCCTCTCAAGGAAAGAAAGACAAACATACAGAGATGTAAGCCGTTCCCGGAAAGCTGACTGGCTTGCTGGACGGGTCGCAGCTAAAGATGCAGTCAGAGCGTGGCTGTATCGCACGTATCATATCCAGGTCTTCCCTGCAGATGTGGAACTGTGTAAAGCTGAAGGAAACAGGCTTCTTGCCTGCGGTCAATGGGAAGAGAAAACAAACGGAGAACAACCTCTGGTTTCTCTGTCTCATTCCAAAGGTCAAGCTCTGGCCATCGCAGCCTCACACGTCCATGGTGTCGGGATCGACATGGAGAACTATGAAAACAAGCCGGATGGATTTGAAAAGAACTCATTGAGCGCAAACGAAAGAAAAATTCTGCATACCTTGAAAAAGGAGGAGCGTTTGGAATGGATGCTCCGGTTCTGGTGCGCTAAGGAAGCGCTTGGAAAAGCCCTGGGAACAGGTCTTTCTTTTGGACCAAAGAGCTTTGAGGTCATCGGGCAGGAAAACCAGAATGTTCTCCTCATGGCACCGGGGGAAAAAATGCTGTCTTCCCTTACCGATATCCCGAACCAAAAATACAGGGCTTACACAATGAGAAGTGGAAAAACCATCGCTTCTTTTGTTATTTTAGAATAAACATGAGAGAATATTTTCGATTCTTCCCTACTGACGGATGGAGGTTGAAATGAGCGCCCCTACTGTAAAAGATATATTTTCGGTCCTTCTTCAGATCATCGAAGAACTGTTCGAAGACTGGGAATACTCAGGCAAGATCACACAGGAAACAACCCTCCTCTCTGACCTTGGTTTTCAATCAATTGATGCGGTCGCTTTAGGTTCTGCCGTCGAGGATCACTACGATCAAAAAATTCCGTTTGCACAGTACCTCTCCGATCTGGAAGAAAAGGGCATTTCCGATATCAAATTAGGTGATTTTGCCCGTTTTATCCAAAAAAACCTAAACAGGCAAGGGGATAAAAACAAATGAGCCGCTCCTGCTTTCTTCTCGGGCTTGATGGAGGCACATTCCGTATCATTGACTTCTGTATTCAAAAGGGAGTGATGCCCTTCCTTAAGGGTTTTTTAAAGTCCTCGGCTTTCGGACCGATTGAATCCACAATCCCGACCCTTACCCCGCCGGCATGGACAACTCTTGCCACGGGAAGGTCACCGGGACATCATGGGATTTTTGATTTCTATACCTTTGAATCCGGATCAACCCGTATGCTCCGGTTGGTCTCATCAAGGGATATTTCCTGTGAGACCGTTTGGTCAATGGCCAACCGGGCAGGACTGCGAACAGCGGTACTGAATTATGTTGCCACCTATCCCCCCCCTCAAATCAATGGATATATAGTTCCCGGGTGGGTGCCCTGGCGCTGGATGAAGTTCGGAAGCCGTCCCCGGGGTCTCTTTAAAGACATCGGGCTGCAAAAAGACATAAACACCAAAATTCTCGCCTACCATCCTGATGAGGAAGCCAAGGCTATCGAAGGATGCGGACAGGAAGAACTGGAGCCCTGGATCGCACTGCATATTGAGAGAGAAGAGCAGTGGTTCCGGCTTGCTCGATACCTTTATGAAAAAGACCCCTCTGAGTTGACCGCTGTTGTCTTGGATGGAATGGATAAAATCCAGCATCTGTGCTGGCGGTTCATCGATCCGGAGCTTTCGCCCGGGATTCCTGACAAAAAATTTTCCGCTATCCGGAAACTCAGCTTTGAATACTATCGTCATGTTGACCGATACATCGAGTCCCTGGTCAAACTCTCCGGGCCGGAAACCACATTCATCATAGCCAGCGACCATGGGTTCGCCCCATCTGAATATCAATTCAGCATAAACGTTTGGCTGGAGGAAGAAGGATTTCTTTCTTGGAAAGATGAAGGCAAAACAAAGGCAGGCCGTTCTGAGTCCCTTCAGATCAATGACCCGGCTTCCGTCACCTTGAGGTCCCTTGACTGGGATCTCACCAGAGCTTATGCGGCTTCCCCGGGAACCAACGGCATTTTTATTCCCGTATCAGGCTCCAGAAACGATAAAGGCATTCCTCCTCAGAATTATGACTCTACAAGAGATGAGCTCATAACAAAGCTCAAAAAAGCAAAAAATCCGTGGAACCACATGCCTCTCATCTCTCATGTATGGAAAAAGGAAGAATTATTTTCCGGCCCTTTTCTCAAAAATGCTCCTGACGTGACATTCGAACTTTTTGATAACGGACATGCTTCCATTTCCCGGAACAAATCTTCTGTCATTCCGCGCCAGCACACTATCGGAGGACATGAAAGACCGGGAATTTTTGCTATCCGGGGCCCTGGCATATTGAAAGGCAAGCATCTGGACAACATCTCGCTTCTCAATGTGACCCCTGCGATCCTGTACTCCCTCAACCTCCCGATCCCTGAAGACCTCGAAGGCGGCGTGGTCCGGGAAGCTTACTCACAGCAATGGATCCGGCAAAATCCTCCTCAAAAAGGACCCCCGACTGTGAGACGATTACGATCCGGGACTGCTGTGAAAGAAACAGACAAATTAAACAAGGAAGAAAAAGAACAGATAAAAAAAAGGCTTAAAACCCTTGGATATTTTGAATGAGAGGACCATAATATTCTCATGGCCAAAGTAAAGCTAGACGAGATCACTTTGCACTACCAGCAAAAAGGAGCGGGTCAGGATGTCGTGCTGATCCACGGGCTTACAGGGGACCTGTCTCCCTGGTATTTCACCTTTATTCCTGTTCTGTCAGAAAAATTCAGGGTCACGGCCTATGATCTGCGCGGGCATGGGTTGAGCGACATGCCCCCCTCCGGATATAATTCAAATATAATGGCCGGTGACTTAAAATCTCTCCTGGATTTTCTCCGGATCAAAAAGACATTTCTTGTCGGTCACAGCTACGGAGGAGTGGTCGCCATGGCCTTTGCCAGCAAATATCCAGAGCGCGTCAAAGGGATCATCATCTATGATACAGGTTTTCCTGCCCTGAGGCGGTTTCGAGATATGGAGAACATGCTGGATTGGGATAAATATGAAAAAATTCTCTCTCAATACAACATCACCCGGGATACTGATTTCAATGACCTCCAAAACACAATGGAACTTTTCCTAAAGGTCCCTCTCCCTTTCGGCCTTCGCAAAGGACGCATAAGAAAAAATCCCCGCATCCGCAAACTCATACAGGAGACAACCGCTGTCAAGGAATTCGCGGAAATAGATGACCTGACCGAGGAGAGGCTCCTTTCGGTTCCCCATCCTGTGCTTGCTGTTTATGGAAGCTCCTCGCCCGTATCCAAGGTTGGAGAACATCTGGAAAAGAACATGGCGCAGTGCCGTGTCGAGTATGCTGAGGGAGAAGACCATCTGTTCGTGCTTAAGGAACCAAAAAGATTTCTTCGTTTGGTTGAGGATTTTCTGGAAAAACACTCCCGATCCTGAAACGGAATATCATCCTGATTGATTTTTTCCTTTCTAAAAAATAAAATATCCTTTCCATGAGAGTGATATGCTGTGTTGTTATCCTCCTTATCATCCCGGCCGTTCTCTCTGGCAGTATTCAATTCTCAAACTACTTTGAAAACAGGTTTTTCATCTTATCAAGGGGTTTGCCTGTACTTCAAGAAACACAGAGAGAAGCTTCCCTTAGTGATTATACGCGTCTGAGAATCCAGGTATCCAAAGAACTGGAGACCAATGCCTCCGTCCATTTCGCGCTGGATTTCTTCACTTTCCATGGCCTGTTAAGAAGCCCTCTCGGTGCTTATGAATCCCAACAAACCAACCAGGACAAAAGACTCCTGCTCTCACTCGACCGGGCTCATGTCAATTTTTATTTGCCGGGATCTGATATCATCCTTGGAAAACAGCGTTTGGCTGGAGGTGTGGCTTCGGTCTGGACATCGATGGATATCTTCAACCGGATCAACATTTTCGAACCAACAGAAGAGAAACCGGGAGTCAATGCTCTGAAAATCTACGTTCCTCTGGGAAAATTATCCGCTCTTACCGGTATATATGCGCTTGAAGATGATCTTACCTCATCAAAATCAAGCCTCCGTGCCCAAACTCACCTTGCCAGCATTGATGCGGCCTTCACATTCAGTCATGAATCAGAAAGAAACCAGTCTCTTTTGGGCTTGGACTTCCGTGGAGAACATCTGATCGGCTGGTGGATTGAAGCCGGATATCTTATCTCTCCACACCGATCGGATAAAAAAATCGTTCTTGGCTTCGACTACTCCTTTTCTGTGTCAAGAGGCCTTTACTGGATGACAGAATTCCTCTATGACCAAAGCGGACAAAAAGAATCATCCCGGTATGATTATGCGAAGCTTCGATCGGGAGAAAGATACACCTTAGGGAGATCGTACTGTTATTCCAAAGTGACCTATGGAATGCCCCGTTACTTTTCTGCTAGTTTAGCCTATATCGGTAACTGGACAGACGGGTCGTTTATGCTGAGTCCCTCTCTTCTCTACCCTTTCAGTGATAACATATCTCTCAACACCGGATTTTTCATTCCCATGGGGCACAAAGAGGGAGAGTTGAACCGCCTTGAAAGCGGGCTTGTGTTTTTTTTATGGTTAAAGATAAATTTTTAAAAGGATTCCTCATATGAGTGTTGTTAGATTAAAAGGTGTTTATAAAGCCTATCATGTAGGGAAATTCGATCACGAAGCTGTGCATGATATCACTCTATCTGTAGAAGCGGGAGAATTTCTTTCTATTGCCGGCCCCTCAGGATCAGGGAAAACCACCATTCTCAACATCATGGGCTGTCTTGACAAGCCAAGCCTCGGAAAAGTATACATCGAAGACAAAGACATCACAGACCGTCCCATGGCTCACTTAGCCACAATCAGACGTGAAAAAATCGGATTCATATTCCAGACATTTAACCTGATCCCTGTTTTAGCGGCGATCGAAAACGTAGAGTTTCCTCTCATCCTGGAAGGAATGGACGATGCCGGGGAAAGAAGGTCCCTGGCAAAAAAATTTCTGAATCAGGTCGGACTCAAAGAATTTATTCACCGAAGGCCTAATGAATTAAGCGGAGGGCAGCAGCAGAGAGTGGCTATCGCCAGAGCGCTTGCAAAAAATCCCTCTTTGGTCCTCGCAGATGAGCCCACGGCTAACCTTGATTCGAACACGGGGAAAGAGATTTTGGAACTCATGCTCGATCTCAATCAGAGCCTGTCGACAACATTTGTTTTCTCCACGCATGACAGGATGGTTATGGACTTTGCAAGGAGGCTGATCACACTCAAAGACGGAAGGATCGAACAGGATAAGGTCACCAGTCAATGAAAATGTATTTCCGAATTGCGTTCAGGAATATTTTCAGGCAGAGAAAGCGGACCCTCATCACATTTCTGTCCATAGCGGTGGGGCTGGGCCTGATGATAGCGGGATTCAGTCTGTACAACGGGATCGATTCCCAAGCCCTGAACACCATCATCGATACCCAAACAGCGCATCTAAAAATCTTCGCACAGGGTTACGGACAAAAGAGTGACACGTTCCCGTTGGATATCACTATCAGTGAATCCCAAAAAATAGAAAAAGTATTAAGCCGCACAAAAAACATTGTTTCCTTTGAAAGGAGGATCGTTTTTCTTGCTGCTCTCATTGAAGGAACCAACGAGATTCCCTGTACAGGCATAGGAATCGATACCGAAGCGGTTCCAGGTGCCTTCGATCTTAGGAGTTATATGCCAAAAGATGACCTTCCTAAGCATAAGGATCAGGCCCTGCTCATCGGGAGTGACCTGGCAGAGGACATTGGACTCAAAAAGGGAGATGTCTTATCGGTTCGAATGATCTCATCAACAGAGGACTTCAGCTGGAATGTCCTGGATTTAGAAGTCAAGGGCCTGCTGAGAACAGGAAATCCTCAGATCGACCGGACTGCAATATATGTACCGCTGTCCGTGGCTCAGGAAAGCTTAGGATTAGGAGAATCGGTTACTGAAATCGCAGTAAGACTTAAGAATAAAAAACAGGCCCTAAAAGTGAAAGAAGCCCTTATGAAAGAGCTGAATGACCCGGATCAGATCTATGAAGTAAAGAGCTACCAGGACCTTGCTTCTGACTTCCTTAAATTCCGAAAGATGCGTTCCCGCTACCGTTCGGTTGTTCCGGTCATCATGCTTATCATCGCAACCCTGGGAATCACCAATACCATGCTCATGGCTGTTTTCGAACGGACGAGAGAGATCGGGATCCTCGCCGCCATGGGAATGCGCAAAAAAGAACTGATGACTCTTTTTATTCTTGAGGGGACTTTTATTGGTTTTTTTGGTTCAGCAGCAGCCTGTGTTCTGGGCGGGCTCAGTGGACTGTATCTCGAAGTCAAAGGCGTTAATATTTCGTTCATAGGAGAAGGCATGTCTGAATTTGCCTCATCCATCTATCCGATCAAAGATATTTTTTACGGGGACGTGACCCTAAGCAGTCTCATCTTTGTCCTCATATTTGGAACGATCATAGCTGCCATGGCCAGTGTTTATCCTGCTTACAAAGCAGCGCGGCTTCATCCTACAGAGGCGTTAAGGTACGTGTGATACGATGTATGGACGTTTCCGTCATTTGGCATGGAGAAATATCTGGAGAAACAAGAGACGGACTCTGCTTACATCTCTGGCTATTGCCTTTGGCGTGATGTTCCTCGTTTTCATCCAGAGCTATATCAAGGGAGTCTCTGAGAGTTTTCTTGAAAATATGGTCCGGAGTGAAACAGGTCACATTAGGATCGCAAAGGAGGACTATCTGCGTTTAGAGAGGATCCTGCCTAAAGAGCACTTGATCTTTGACTTCATGAAAATCGAGGACAGCATTCAAGATGTTCCTGGAATTGACGCTTTGACAGAGAGAATCAAATTTCTCCTGGTCCTTTCCCGGGGCGAAAAAAGCCAACCCTGTGTGGCTGTAGGCATCGATCCCGAAAAAGAGAAAGAATTTCTGGATCTTGAGAATTACCTCGTGGAGGGCCAATATCTGGATTCATCCTCATCGTCGGAAATGCTGCTCGGACGGAAACTCGCTGATGAATTAGGTGTTTCCATCGGGAGTGAACTGTTTGTCGCCACGACCGACATTAATTATTCCCTGTATGCCCTTACTTTCAAGGTCAAGGGGATTTTTCAGACCGGATTTGATAAAATAGACAAAAGCCTTTTCTATATTCCTCTCGAAAGAGCGCAGATATTATTAGACTGTCCTGGTGCGGTTCATGAGATCATCCTTCTCTTGAAAGACCCTGATGCTGCTATAGAGACCGCCCGGGATATCGAAAAAAGACTCGAAAAAGAGGGCTTGAGCGGAATAACGGCCGCTCCCTGGAAAACGCACTACTTTGTTAAGTTTCTTTCCTTTGCCAAAAGCATCCGGATACTCCTGCTCGTTATTGTTTTCCTTATTGTGGCCCTCGTTATTCTCAATACCATGATCATGTCGGTCATGGAAAGAATCCATGAGATCGGCATCATGAAATCATTCGGGATGAAAAAGAAAGAGATAAGGCTTCTCTTCCTTGTGGAGTCTTTTTACATCGGGATTATAGGCTCTCTTGCAGGCGGCGGGATCGGTGCGGCCGTATCTGTCATCACTCAAAAAACAGGGCTTGATTTCAGTGCGGCTTTTGACAGGATAAAAGTTCCGCTCCCCTTTGTGAGCAGTGTTTATTTTCCTGATTTCACCCTATGTTTCCTCATTAATTCGATTGTGTTTGGCGTGGTCATTACACTGATAGCCGCTCTCTATCCCGCTGTGAAAGGCTCGAAGATGTCTCCTGTGCAGGCACTCCGGTCTGGTCTGAAGTAAAGAAGATATGATATGATTTCAATGAGATGAAGGATAACATGAGATGAAAAACATCGTTCTCATTATGGTCTTCGTTTTTTCTGCGTTATTTAGCGAGCAGGACCCAACTGCCCTCACACCTGAAGACATCCTCTCCCGTGTGCATCAAAACCTGTCTTCCGGCACTCTCTATACAGAAACAGAAATGCGCATCACCATGGGCCACAAAACCCTGACAAAGACGTTCATAAGCTTTTCAGAGGGCCCTGAAAAATCATTCATCGAATTCCTGGGGCCTCAAAGAGACAAAGGAACAAAAATTCTTAAGATCGGAAAAGTCCTCAAGATCTACTTCCCCTCAGCAGGGAGGATCCAGCGGTACTCCCATCATATGCTCAAACAAAGACTCATGGGATCGGATTTTTCTTATGAGGATATAACCGAGCGGAGCAAGGAATTGAACAAAGACTACACGGCCCGTCTCCTTGACGAAGAAGAATTCCAGGGTGCTCCCTGCTATGTTGTGCACTTGGAATCAAAAGATCCTCAAAGAAATTACTACACGCAAAAAATATGGGTGGATAAGGAAAAATTCATTGGGCAAAAAGTTGAATTTTATGCCCGGAGCGGAAAGCTCTTAAAGTTACTGACTGTCGACGAGGTAAGGCTGATCCATGGCCGTTTTTACCCGGTTAAATTCACCATGCAGGATCAGCTGAGAGCAAACACAAAGACCGAAATCATGCTTAAGGAAATTAAATTCGACATCCCGATCCCTGAAGATACCTTCACAGAAAGAAACCTCTTATGGGGACATCCCATTAGGTACCACCCTATTACATATATTCAATATAAAATTTATACCCCAATATAAAAACCACAAACAAACAAAACAGAAA
>Ga0207752_1000459_pt1 | contig 19072 bp, 16 predicted proteins | sample Pon2CUnioCityCA_6_FD_187272 | JGI IMG/M metagenome (GOLD analysis project Ga0207752, IMG submission 187272) | Marine sediment microbial community from Union City, CA, USA - Pond 2C Sediment 2 (SPAdes) | ecosystem: Environmental > Aquatic > Marine > Intertidal zone > Salt pond sediment ...
TGCTTCGGCGACTATCCTCTTGGCCTCCTCGGCCGCCTCACGGATACGGCGGCTGGCTATTGCTTGCCTGGCTAGTACTACTACGACACCCCCAAGTACGAAGCAGGCCAAGGCAACAAGTGCCACTATTAGGTTGGACACACTCACCTACCTTTCTATTTGAAGCTTCCCAGGCTGGGGGTAGACTACTGCGATGCTATATTAAACGCCTTATGACCCGTGGTGTCAAGCTACTGTTGTGTTCGGCTCAGCTATGGCGATGTGTTGCGAAGCATCGCATGTGCCTCTGAGACCAGCTGGTTGCCCGAGAACTGCTTTCAATGGCCTTCAATGTCTCCAGAAAGACGACAACCTGGCTGACGCTGGGCGTCAGGAGGTCTGCAGGTTAACCGGGCAGGGTCAATTTCGCTTTGACATGAAGAAAAGCGGGTGTTAACATCGCGCCAAGGCACTGCGGGGCGGGAATCTGACTTGCACCTGACCATGGCGATCCTGGGCCTACCGATGATTCTCGCGGCTTATTCATTCTTGGGAGTTGTGTTCCAGGATATTCTTCTGCGGTCTACAAGGAGGTTATATGGCTGATCCAAAAGTACAAATAGTCGCCAGTGACGCCGGCGGCACCATGACAGACATGATTATTGTGGACGCCGACGGGAATTTCAGCGTTGGCAAGGCGTCGACCACGCCCAACGATCAGTCAGTCGGGGCATGGGAATCTCTCACCGATGCCTTTGAATACTGGGGCATAGATTTCGAGCTGAAGGCCAAAGAGATTCTGCCGGGTGTTGAGGCCACTGTGTACAGCGGGACGGCTATGATGAATGCCCTGCTGACGGCCACGGGACGCAGAGTGGGGGTCATTACCCAGCGTGGCGAGGAAGACATCTTCCTCCACGAGAGGAGCAAACAAACATGGGCGGGATATCCTTATCAGGATCTGCTGCACCATGTCACCCACCGACACACACAACCGTTGGTTCCCCGCAAGCTGGTAAAAGGAGTCACCGGCCGCATTGACATGTTCACCATGGAAGCCATCCCGCTCTATGAACACGAGGCGGTGCAGGCAGTGGAGGAACTTCTGGACGAAGGGGTAGATGCCATCGCCATTTGTCTGTACTACTCATATATGAATCCGGCGCACGAATTGAAGGTAGCCGAGATAGCTCAGGAGATAATGAAGGCACGTGGAATTCAAGTGCCGGTGTATCTTTCTCATCAATTGTGTCCCATACAAAGGGAACAGGGCCGGATGAACACAGTGGTCCTCCATTCATATGTGGCTGAGCCGGGGCGCGAGCAGTTGTTCGGTATAGAACGCAGACTGCAGGAAAATGGGTACAAGTATCCGCTGCAGATAGTACTGGCCCACGGCGGGCTTACCAACATCCGCTATCCGCGGATATATGAGGCCTGTTTCTCGGGCCCCATAGGCGGCCTACTGGGTGCCCGGTACCTGGGCAAGAAAATGGGGGTGGGCAACTGGGTGTGTTCCGACATGGGAGGCACCAGCTTTGACGTGGGCCTTATCATGGCCGGTGAGGCTGTGATGCTCCGCGAGGTTGTCATCAACCGACGGATCTACAACATACCTACTCTGCTCATGGATACCATTGGGGCTGGGACAGGCATGTATGTGACGGTAGACCCTATTACTAATCGAATCAAAGTTGGGCCGGAAAGTGCCGGTGCTGACCCCGGGCCGGTCTGCTACGAAATGGGCAATGAAGTGCCCACGGTCATGGACTGTGACCTCATCATGGGCATTCTCAACCCGGACAACTATCTTGGTGGCAAGATGAAGCTCAACAAAGACAAAGCCCTCAAGGCCATCAAAGAGCAATGCGCCGACGTGCTGGGGATAGATCCGTACCATCTGGCTGATGGTGTGCACAAGCTGATCAACAGCTGCATGAAGGAGCATATAAGGGCAGTTCTTTACGCCCGGGGCTTCAGTCCGGCGGACTATCATCTTCTCTGCTATGGCGGTGCCGGTCCCATGCACGTTGCCGGCTACACTGAGGGCCTGCCGTTCAAGGGGGTAGTGACCATGCCGTGGGCGGCGGCTTTCTCCTCCTTCGGCTGCGCTGCAGTTGACATAAGTCACCGCTATCAGAAGTCAACCCAGGTTTTCATACCCGCCGATGCCGATGAGGGCTGGAAGCTGATGATGGGCCAGATGATGCTGAACGGTGGATGGGAGGAGCTGGAAAATCTGGCCAAGGCCGACTTTGCGGCTGAAGGTCTGCCCTGGGACAAGGCCAAGATCCAGCAAATTGCCTACGTAAGGTATGGCACCCAGCTTGATGACATCGAGGTGCCCTCGCCGGTCGCCCGCATTTCTACTGCGGCTGATATGGACAAGCTCATTGCCTTATTCGAGAAGCTCTACGAGAAGGTGTATGCAGGGGTGGCCAAGCATCCGCAGGCAGGCTACCAGATAATGGAACTGGGCCTGACAGCCACCATTCCGAAGGTGAAGCCGAAGCTGCCCAAGAGGGCTCTGGAAGGAAAGGATCCACCTCCTGAGGCGGTGAAAGGCGAGAGGTCAGTGTACTTCGATGGCCGTTGGTGGAAGGCAGGGATATTCGATATGGACAGACTGCGGCCGGGGAACGAGATCGGCGGGGTAGCCGTGGTAGAGGCCCCGGCCACCACCTTCTTCATACCGCCTGGCAGAAAAGCCAGAATGGACGAATGGACACTGTTATGGCTGACCTAGCATATAACACTTCGCCGCCAAAGCAAGATAAGGAGGATACCCCATGGCCAGAAAACGCAAGGGAATAGGTGAGGGCGGTCGCTCCCTAAGGCAGATGTTGGAGGAGAACGAGAGAATATACCGGGAAACCGGATGCTATGCCGGCATAACGGAACCCACCGTCCTGGCCGATGACCCGGTCAAGGCCGAGCTCTTTCACTCTCGTATTATGGCGGCTCTCATATCCGGACGGGAGACCTGCCGGCTGGTTTCGGCTTCGCCTTACGTTCGGGAAGTGGCCGAACTGTGCATAGGCGTGTTCACTCCGGAAGGGGACAACATAGCCCAATCCACGGGCATCCAGATCCATGTTCGCCTGATGGCGGACAACATTCAGTGGATGATCCGGAAGAAATACGAAGAGGAGGTCGGCATTGAGGACGGTGATTTTTTCATAGCCAATGACCCGGTCATCTCCGGCATGCACGCCGCTGACGTATACGATATCCTGCCGGTATTCTGGGAGCGGGAACTCATAGGCTGGGTTTCCACTGTCATTATGGAGATGGACGTCGGTGCCGTCAGCCCCGGCTGCATGCCCACCCCTAATGTGGAGCGCGGTACGGACGGCCTCAAGTTCTGCTGTGAAAAGATCGGTTCCAAAGACCGCCTTAGACGGGACTTTGAACACAAGATCGAAATCAGCCTGGACATGTGCGACATCTTTCTGCTGGACCGCAAAGGTGCCATAGCGGCCAACGTACGGATACGGGAAGAACTAAAGAACATCATCCGCGAATTTGGCCTCGATTACTACAAGAGGGCTACCAGGGAACTCATAGAAGAGGAAAGGCGTAACCAGATAGCTCGCATCCGGCAAAGGATGATACCCGGTCGCTATCGCAGCGTAGTGCCGGTTGAATTTCCCATGTCCAAACAGCCGGTTTCGTGGATACCTGGGAGAGTGGATACCATCAGACTGATTCCCATACAAATGGACGTAGGCACGGATGGTTACATGGCGCTCGATTTCGAAGGAGCCGGCGAATGGGGTTGGCATCCCTTTAACGGCACGCCGCAGGCCCTCTGGGGAGGGGTCTCTATTGTAATGGTGCAGACCTTCTCCTATGACGGACGGGCCAACCTCGGGTCTCTATTGCCCGTGGACATAAAGACACCCACTCCCGATTCTGTCTTGAACCCAATCCAGATCAAGAAACTGGCCACTTCTACTCCATGGGCCCCGATGCTCGATCTCTTCGGGATGTGGACCCATCTTCTGGGGATGGCTTTCTACCTGCGAGGCTTTCGTGAGGAGACGTTCAACTATCGGTCTGCCTCAGGGTGGCAAATGGCCGGATACGATCAGATGGGGACCAAGCGACCGCTGTTTGCCGCTGGAACGGGCAACTTCGGCCCGGGTGCCTGCGGGGTATGTGATGGGGTGGACTGCGGTGGATGGCTGGCCACACCGGAAGTAGACCTTGGCAGCGCGGAGGTCTGGGAGCTGTTCGTGCCCCAACTGGAGATGGCCCGCCGGTTTGAGCCCTACGGCGCCGGTCATGGCCGTTTTCGGTCCGGTGTCGGCATACCTACGTCTATCATGATCCACAGAACGCAGCAATGCGTGGCCAGCGGTGCCCTGGGCAGTGCCTCTGACCGCATAATACCCAATCTCGGCCAGTTCGGCGCCTATTGCGGCGGCAAACGAAACACCTTCCTGGTCCGTTTCCAGGACCTGCCTCAATGGCTGGAGAAGAGACAACCGCTCCTCTACGAACTGGGCTTCATGGGCGATCTCAAAGAGCGTGTGGAGAAGATGGGAGGGGAGATCGTCGATGTAGGTCTCATACCCGAACCCACCGAGGTGTTCGAAGGAAACATGCTTATAGCCAACAGTGGCGCCGCCGGAGGCCTGGGTGATCCTCTGGAACGCGATCCCCGGCGCATACAGGAAGACCTTAATCAGGGCTTCTCCACGGATTGGATCGCCCGGAATATCTACTGCGTCAAAGCTTCTTATGACGACCAGGCTAAGGAGTGGAGAGTTGATGACGCCGAATCCGGGGAGATGCGGCAACGAAAGAGAGCCGAAAGGCTGGCCAAAGGGGTCCCTGTTAAGGATTGGTGGCAGAAGGCCAGACAGAGAGTCCTGGAGCACGAAATTGATCCGCAGCTGACCGAGATGTACCAGAGCAGTGCCCGGCTCAGTCCGGCTTTTCTGAAGGAGTATAGGGAGTTCTGGGCTCTGCCGGAAGAATTCGTCTTTTGAGGTGAGAAATGCCGTTCTACGAAAAAAAAGACCTTAGAGATCTTTTTAACGGAACATTGCCCTGGGAGAAGACCAGGGAAATAATGAGCTGTCCCAAGGATGATGATCGGTTCGACAAGTACATCCAAATCCTCCAGGAGCAAGTCACCTATCCTGAGAAAATCCTGATGCCCCTCGGGGATCATCTCAACGTTGTGCAGAAGGGCAGCCAGCGTGTGGTCAAGTGCGATTGCGGCCGGGAGTTCGGCGATTGGCGTCAGAACTGGAAACTCAATGCCCTGATCTATGTCAGGGACACCAGGGAGAAACTGGAAGAGATCTATCCCGGCTTCAGGTGTCCTGATCCGAGCGTGTGCGAAGTCCGCGAGTTCTACTGCCCCGGGTGTGGCGTGATGTTGAAGGTAGAGAACGTTCCAGTGGGCTACCCTATAATCTTCGATGTCCTTCCGGATATTGACGGCTTCTACCGGGAATGGTTGGGGCGACCCTTGCCGGAGCAAGCCGAGTTTACGGACATGACCCATGACGTGACCAGGGGATGGGCTTAGCAGGAGCCCTGGCCGAGATCGGAATCACGCTTCTCTATCTCGAAGCATAGGGTTTGCCTCGGCCTATCTAGGGTGATAGTCTCTGGGGATGCGACGCGGAAAAGGGGCGAATTCCGACAGTCGCTAATGCTTGATGGAGGTCTTCTTGAGTAAGAAATGGGTGGGTATTACTCTTGCTGGAATCGGTACTATTCTTCTCATCTTCGGAATTGTCTGGCTGATTGTGGCGGTACCCTCGTTGACCAAGCTGCCCTGCGATCTTCACAAGGTAGTCCAACTGACAGGAACGGTGAAAATGCTTGACTCTGCGGGTCAGCCTGTTGAGTACTCCAATGTGCTGGGCACGAGAGACTACGGGGTAGAGAGTTGCCGCGGAGACATTGCCTATGTCAGGGAAGACATTACTTTCATTGAGGTTGACACTCAACAGGACATCCCTTCGCTGCACACCAACGTTCTCTTTGGTGTTGACAGAGTGACCATGGCGAACGTCCCCGGTCATGGTGACGAGAACAGGGAGGGCCAGTGGAGCCTGCCGGGCGGGCTTGAACCAGGCAAGGACTTTCAGTTGTGGATTACCGGCAATTCGGAACCGGTGCTCGCCGAGTATGTCGGCGAAGAGGAGTTCCACGGTTTGCGCGTTTTTGTCTATGAGTCGTCCACTCCGGAAGAAGGTATGTATATCCCACCGGGCCTGTTCTCCCCCGCTATGCGGACTTATCAGTGGAGTGTGATGAAGGTCGAACCTATCACCGGCACGGGCGTCTTTTCTGATGGCAGCACCAGAAAGACCTCCATGATTCCGGTTCGGGACGAACTCTTCCCCAACACCGAACCTGTGCAGTTCGTTGAGACCACCATCTACGAAGATCGTTTCACTTTCACCGAAGACACCATAGAGAGCTTCGTCAGTGACGCCAAGTACTACAAGGGTATACTCCCCGTGATCAAGATATACGTTCCGTGGCCATCTATCGGATTGGGACTGGTACTGATCCTGCTCGGGGCGATCCTTAGCACCAGAAGAAGAAGCCCACCGACGCAGGTAATGGCCAGCAACCCATCTGTTTCCTGAAGCATTAAAGAGATATGGGAGGTCTGAGATGACAGAACAGGATGTATATCAGGAATTAGCGGAAATGATTGACAAGAACGACCCGCATGTCGTGGGTGTTCCGGTCACGCCCGCCTTTCTGAAACTCCTGAGCTTGCAGTTCACTCCGGAGGAAGCCCGTCTGGCGCTGCAGGTAGGAATGGTAGGGGGAACGCTGGACCAGCTGGCAGCTCAGACTGGCATGGACAAGGCAAGACTGAAGAAGATGCTGGAGAAAATGGCCGACAAGGGTACCATGTGGATAGATCCCGGCAAGGAAGATCCGGTCTACAGAGTGCTGGGCAGCTGTGCCCCGGGCCTGGTGGAGACCGGCCTTTTTGGCAACATCCGATTCCCTTACGATGTTGAACTGGCCAAGGCATTGCATCAGGTTCTCTTCGAATGGGCCCGAGACAAGCTGTGCAAATTGGGATTCCCCTTTGCTCCCATCTGGGCTCATCCGTGGGTGCTCCCCGAGGATGCCCGTCCTGAGGAGGACCTGGCCGAGTTCCTGAAATCCCAGAGCTATTTCAGTGTTTCCATGTGTCCCTGCCGTCTCTCTCACTGGATATCAGACCCTGGCAATCACTGTGACCATATGCTGGAGGCCTGTCTGCATTCCGGAGACACCGGCCGCTGGTGCGTGGAGCACGGTATGGGCAGAGAGATAACGCTGGACGAGGCTCTCGATATTTTGCGCAAGGCGAATGCCGAAGGCCTGGTGCACAGCATCAACATCGAAGGCTTCATCTGCAATTGTTGCACCGATTGCTGCCCTCTGTTCAGGGGGTTCCGTGAGCTGAATACTAAGACCATGATTGCCTCGCCTTTCATTCCTCTAATCGACGAAAATACGTGTAATTCCTGCGGCACATGTGTTGACATGTGCCCGGTCGGCGCCTTGAAGATGGAAGATCTCCCGGTGCTTGACCAGGATATCTGCATCGGCTGTGGAGTGTGCGTCACCCACTGCTCTCCCAAGTCGATGAAACTCATAAGAAGATCTCAGCAGGTCGAATTGCCTGAAGGAGTGAAAGGACACGTGGGGTAGGATTCATGAAGAAACAATACGATGTCATAGTGATCGGCGGGGGGCCGGGTGGCACTTGCTGCGCCGCTCTTCTGGCCAAAAAGGGCGCCAGAACACTTGTGCTGGAAAAGAATGACCGCGTAGGGGGGAAGCCGGCCACCGTATCGGCCAAAGGCTTCACCTGCGAGAGATGGCCCACAGGGGGTCTGCCCGTCAAAGGCGGATCCTGGCTGGAAGCCTTCAAGGCTCTGGGCATAGAGTCCAGATTCCGGGTGATCGTCAAAGACGTGGGCGTAGTTTACCGGCGTGGAGACGGCCAATGGATCCGTAGAGTCACCCAAATGGACCCCTATGTCCTGCCGGATCCCAACAATCTGTTCGACGACTGGGGGCTCAAGGATAAAGAACGGGAAGTCGCCCTCCAGGTACTGACAGACGTGGCTATGCTCTCAGGCGACAAACTGAATGCCCTGGACAATGTCTCCGTTCACGACTTCCTGATGCAATATGAAGGTTTACCTGAACCTCTCTATGGCTACTTCGCTTTCCTGGCGCATGCCTTCAATGTTGGCGTAGTCGAACTGGTCTCCATGTCGGAGACGGCCAAATCCTTTCATCGGCTCATGGACCAGCCCCTCGGCTACCCGGCAGGAGGATACGGCCGCCTGGTGGAAGATATGGCTGATGCCATGAAAGCCAGCGGTGGGGAGGTCAAGACCCGGGCCAGGGTGGAACGAATACTGATCGAGAACGGTGAAGTGATCGGCGTAGCTACCGCCGACTCGATCTTCAAGGCCCCGATCGTGGTAAGCAGCGCCGGTATCCATCCGACAGTGCTGAAAATGGTGGGTGAGGATCACTTTGACAAGGGCTATGTGAGCTACGTGAAGAACCTGCTCCCCAGCCTGGGATTCACTGGAGTCCGTTACATGTTGAGCAAACCCGTGCTCCCCCTCGGCCTGTACCAGATATGGTCTCAGTCCAGCTGGTGGAATATGCAGCGCTACCTCGAAGCCAGAAAAGGCCGGATACTCGGTGACGTCACCATTACCCTGGAGGTGCCTACCAACTATGACCCCGCTATGGGGCCGCCTGGCAAACAGCTCCTCATGGCAGGGACCAACTGTTCACCTGACCCGCTGGACAAGACCATCCAGATGCTCTGGAAGAAAACAGACGAACAAATCGCCGAAGTATTCCCGGAAATACTCCCATTCATTGAGTCCAAAGAAGCCTACACAGGACCGGCCCAGGTATCCGTCCATTCTCGCGATCAGGTGCTGCCTAATCAGGGAGGTGAGGCGGTGGGTGTCGGAGTCACCATCGGACAGACCGGCAAACAGAAACCCTCTGCCAGATCTCCTGTACGCGGGCTGTTCTATGTGGGTTTCGATGCCGGCAGCAGCAGCGGCTTCATGGGAACCCAGCAGGCGGTTGACTCGGGTCTCCAAGTCTCGCAGATGGTGTACCGGTACCTTCTGGAGAGGCGGCAGGCGGCGGCCGACACCGCTTGAATCGGGAGCTACAAGAGCACCAGGTTGTTTCGATGAACCACCTCGGCGCCGTATTCGAAACCGAGGCGAAGCATGATCTCATCGGAATGGGCGCCCTTGATGCTCTTGATATCCTCGGAGCTGTAGTTGGCAATACCGCAGGCGATGCGGTTTCCCTGAAGATCGACCAGGTCAACCAGGTCGCCGCGGCCAAACTTCTTTTCCACGCTCTGTATTCCGGCGGCCAGTAGACTGCCGCGGCCCCGTAGGGCTGCCGCCGCTCCGTCATCAACCACGATCTTGCCCTTTGAGGCCAGCCTGCTCACCATCCACCGTTTGCGACTCTCCAGCTTCGTGGCGGCCGGGAGGAACAGGGTTCCGATGGATTCATGCTCGACCAGACGGATCAGCACATTGGGCAAAGTGCCATCGGCTATGGCCACAGCCACGCCGGATTTCGTAGCTACCTTAGCTGCCTGTATCTTGGTGGCCATCCCGCCTGTGCCCCGGGTGCTGCCCGGACCCTTGGCCATTTCTTCAATCCGGAAATCGATCTTTCCCACCCGCGGGAGAAGCCTGGCTTCCGGGTCAACGCTTGGATCCGAAGTATACAGTCCGCCCACGTCACTGAGCAGTATGAGCAGATCGGCATCCACCAGATTGGCTACCATAGCCGAGAGATTATCGTTATCGCCGAATTTGGCCTCCTTGATCTCATCGGTGGCCACCACGTCGTTCTCGTTGATGATCGGCAGGACTCTCAGGTAAAGCAGGGACAACAGAGTGTTGCGTGCATTCAGGTATCCTGCCCGATCGGTCAAATCTTGTTTGGTTAGAAGAGCCTGCGCTACTACTATGCCGTGGTTATCGAATAGTCGCTCATAAGTCTGCATGAGACAGTACTGTCCCACGGCGGCCATGACCTGTCTGAAGGGGATATCCTTGCGGTCACGGTCCTGCCCCAGCCTGCTTCTGCCGGCGGCTATGGCCCCTGATGAGACCAGGATCACCTCGCGACCCTCCCGGTGAAGCTGTGCTACCTGGTCAACCAGGTCCGCCATCCTGGCCCGGTCCAGTTGCCTGGTACCGCCGGTAATCAAATTCGTGCCGAGCTTGATGACCAGTCGGCTGTACCGGTCTCCATCGGCAAAAGCTGGCTGTTTCTTCCGCGATTTATCGGCCTGTCTCATCTTGCACGATCCAGCGAACTTGAAAGATTATAATCCATTCCCTCTTTGGCGGGAATATCGAGCATTCTACTTGTCCCATTATTCCGGCCAGCGTTGGGTCCGGGCGGGGGTGTGATTGTAGCCCTGATGCCAGTAGAGTAGAATGAATCCGCTTGAATCGAGGTGGCTGCAATCGATGGACTCATCTGTTTCGCCCTATCCCGAGCTTGACCTGCACCGTCTCACGGTGGAGGAAGCGATATCCGTTCTGGAGCAGTTTATCTATGACATGTATTGCGCCGGCATACACAGTGTCCGGGTGGTACACGGTAAGGGAACAGGCAAGCTGAGGAGCAGCATCAGGGCCTGGTTGCCCAAGCAGAGTCTGGTCAAGTCTTTCCGCACGGGTTTCACCTGGGAGGGAGGAGACGGCGTGACGATTGTAGAGCTGGCCGACTAGGCAATTCCGGCCGGTATCGGCTGGCATTTGGGGCAGAAATATGTGCCCCTTCCCCTGATAGAGATGCGTGAGATAGGCGTTCTGCAGTGGTAGCATCTCTCTCCCCGTCGATGGGCCACCTGGAAGAATAGGTGGGCAAAGCCCGGCTCCCCGTTCGGCTGCTGATAGGTGTTGACACTGGCCCCGCATCTGGCGATCCCCTCGATCAAAACGTGGCAAACTGCCCGATGCAGTCGGTCACTCTCCGCCGGGGTCATGCTGTTGGCCTTTCGCAGCGGATGTATCCTGGCTTCATAGAGGGCTTCATCCGCGTACATGTTGCCTATCCCGGCTATGATCCTCTGATCGCACAGGAGCGCTTTAATCGGGATGCTGTGCTGCCGCAAAGCCTTGCGCAGGGCCCAGGGCGAAAAACGACTGTCCAGCGGCTCGGGTCCCAGGGTTCCCACTACCTCGTTCTCGTCTTCCACCAGCCACATGCCCCCGAACTTCCGCTGATCCGTGAGATGCAGACTATTATTGCTGTCAAGGTGCAGGATAGCCCTGGTGTGACTGGCGGGGATAGCCGAGCAGGGTTGTATAAGGAGGCAACCGGTCATCTTCAAGTGAAGTATCAGCTTCCTGCCTTGACTGAGGTCGATTATGAGGTACTTGCCTCTGCGACGGACATCTTTTACTTCTTGATCGGCCAGGCCCTGAGCGAAGTCCTCAGGAGATAACCCCCGGACAGACCCTGGCCACAGAAGCTGGATCTTCACGAAGCGATGTCCCTGCAACTCGGGAAGTATGGCTCTTCTAATGGTCTCGACTTCCGGTAGCTCAGGCATGCGTTCCTTTTCCTCCAACCTCCGGGCTCTCCAGCCTGTGGAAGATATGATCTACATAGCGCAGGTAGTATTGGTAGTCGAAGAGGCGCTCCAGTTCAGCTACCGGCAGCCGGCTGGTCACTTCCGTATCCGTCTTCAGGAGTTGCAGGAAGTCACCCCGTTCCCTCCAAGCCTTCATAGCGTTCCGCTGTACCAGTTCGTAGGCCTTCTGCCGCGGCAGACCTTTGTCGATCAGGGCCAGAAGCACCCGCTGTGAGAAGACCAGTCCCCTGGTCAGATTGAGATTCTCTCTCATGCGCTGAGGATAGACCTGCAAGCCTTTGATTATGTTGGTGAATATGTTCAGCACATAGTCCAGCACCAAACAGGCGTCCGGAAGTATTATCCGCTCGGTTGAAGAATGGCTGATATCCCGCTCGTGCCATAAAGTAGTGTTTTCCATGGCTGTGAGGGCATGACCGCGGACGAGCCGTGACAGACCGCAGATGCGCTCGCAAAGTTCCGGGTTGCGCTTGTGGGGCATGGCGGAACTGCCCGTCTGGCCCGGGTCGAAGGGCTCCTCTGCTTCCAGAACCTCTGTTTTCTGAAGAGCCCTGATTTCCGTGGCGAACTTTTCCAATGAACTGGCGATCATGGCCAGTGTGGTAACAAACGCGGCGTGCCGGTCCCTTTGCAGCACCTGGTTGGAGACGGGTGAGGGCGCGAGGCCCAGTCTGGCGCAGGTCTTGGCCTCGACCTCAGGCGGCACAGTGGCGTAGGTGCCCACTGCACCGGAGATCTTGCCGACGGCGATGCCTTCTCTGGCTTCAGAGAGACGGTGAGCGTGTCTCTTCGCCTCTTCGACCCAGATGGCGATTTTCAGGCCGAACGTTATCGGTTCGGCATGTACTCCGTGGGTCCGCCCTATCATCTCCGTATGTTTATGCTGAACAGCTTTCTCCCACATGACCTCGGTCAGGCTGGTGAGGTCGGCCAGGAGCAGGTCAGCGGCCTCCACCATTTGCAGACTGAGAGCCGTATCCATCACATCGGAAGAAGTGAGGCCTAAATGAATGAAGCGGCTTTCTTCACCCAGACTCTGCGCCACCGAATCCAGGAAGGCGGTCATATCGTGATGGGTGGTCTTAAGTGTTTCCTCGAATCTCTTCGGGTCAAAGCGGGCGTTCCTGATTCTGGCCATATCCTGTTCGGAAATCACACCGAGTTCAGTCCAGGCCTCGCATGCCGCCACCTCGACCTTCAGCCACTTGTCGAATTTGTTCTCCTCTGACCATATCTTCTTCATAGCGGGTCTGGAATAACGCTCGATCATTTCGTACCTCTTGGTCTATAAGCCGTGTCTGCCATTTGCACCGGAGCTTGGGGGTTAGCTCCCCACAGCCAGTTTTCTTTTGTGGTCTGCATATGCTTCCTTGATCTGGTCATACTTCAGCCCCAGGATCTGGGCGGCAAACAGGGCGGCGTTCTTTGCGCCGGCAGAACCAACAGCCATGCAGGCCACTGGCACACCGCCGGGCATCTGGGTAATGGAAAGGAGACTGTCAAGTCCTTTGAGATCGCTGGTTGGCAGAGGTACGCCAATGACGGGGAGCGTCGTCCAGCTGGCGATCACCCCCGGGAGGTGTGCGGCTGCCCCCGCTCCGGCAATGATGACCTCCAGCCCACGCTCCTGGGCGGACATCGCATATTCACGGATCTTCTCCGGCGTGCGATGAGCTGAAAGGGCCCGGACTTCATATAGAATCCCCATCTCCTCTAGTGTGTCTAGAGCGGGTTGCATGGCGGATTTGTCGGACCGGCTGCCCATCACTACACCGACCAAAGGCATAGCCGTGTTCGGGTTGGTCATCCTCTCCCCCTCTTCGTCATAGACTCAACAGGTCGACCAGGATCCGGCCGGGCCCCAGCCTCCTTTTCAAACTGAGATAGGTCTCTTCGCCGCGCAACAGCCGGCAACAGGCTCTCCAGAGTCGATCGCTGTCCTCCACCATTCCGTAGCACAGCCCGGGAAACCAGGTGAAAAGCCGTCTGAAAGCCCGTGCCGCCGTCAGTTCCGGAGCGATTTCTCTTTCTAGAGCATCTGCGTATTTCTGAAGCTGTTCCGCTCCTTCGTCCAGAGACTGGAGAATAATTGGTGCCGCCATCTTGGCGCTTTTCACGGCGTGGTGGATTCCCTCCCCTGTCAGCGGGTCAATCAGACCGGCGGCATCTCCCAATAGCAGACATCTTCCCCGATAGACGGCCTGTCTCCTGCGGCGCACCGGCAACCAGTGACTCCTCAGTTTGATGACCGGATTGTTTTCCAGGCCAAGCGAGGCCAAAATGGCCAGGTAACGTGATTTGAGCGCTTTTGCCTGATTCCGGGAGCCGCCTATTCCCACCGACAGATGGTCCTTTTTGGGGAAGACCCATCCGTACCCGCCGCGAAGGTAACCCAGACTCAGACCCATCAAGGAGTCCCATTGTATCAATTTTTGGGTGGGAACTGAAATTTCCGCTTCCAGGGCTAATCCCCAGGACAGTTGCGTCATGAGCCCCGAACAGGCGGCCACCACGCTGCCAACCCCGTCTGCCCCCGCCGCTATCTGCGCTGAGAAAGAAGAGTCCTTAGTCGCCACTCTTACACATCCCGCTTCCTCTTTCACCTCCCCTACCGGAGCATTATCCAGCAGCATCACACCGATTTCCTGGGCCCTTTGCATTAGAAAGTGATCGAATTCATCACGCATCACGGTGTACATAAGAGGCTTGTCATACCACCTGGTGAATTCGCCGCCTCCATAGAAGACCCTGGCTCCATGGACTACGTTGCGGGCAACCAGGGCCATATCCAGTTCAAGCAGATGCGCGGTCCGAACCGTAATGCCCCCGGCGCAGGCTTTGTATCTGGGCAGAGTCTCTTTCTCCAGAACCAGAACCTCAGCACCTCTCGAGGCCAGCTCGTAGGCCAGAGTGGCGCCGGCCACCCCTGCACCCACCACCACTACATCGTAAGAGCTTTTCAAGGGGTTACCTTCACCAGTGGGAGCCTCAGTTCAGCTCGATGCTGCTCTGGTCAGTCGGTCCATGACCGCCGCACCGATGCCCTCTTCCCTCGTCTTCTCGATGATCATCACTTCTACATCCATCTGGTCCAGCTCCCGCATCGCGGCGAATAGTTGCCGGGCGAGTTGGTCGAGCTCATTCGGCAGTATTCTCACTCTCACCATGGGCTCGTCTTCGATGGGCATCGGGTTATGGAGGATTACTCCCATCTTTCGGCCGCCCTGACGGTGTTGCTCTACCAGGTGAGAGATGGCGCTGACGTCGTTCTCAGCCGCGAGGATCACCCGGGCCCGGGGGCTATAGTGACGGTGACGAGTACCGGGTGATCGCGCCAGCTGTTGCCCCTTGCCACCCATGGCTACCGGACCAATAAGAATCTCCAGTTCTTCCCGCGTGATGGCCCCTGGCCTCAGGATCACGGGCGGCCTTCGCGATGTGTCCAGTACCGTGGATTCCAGTCCTACCTCTACAGGACCCCCGTCGAGAATTAGTTGGATCCGACCGTTCAGATCCTCGAACACATGTTCGGCGGCAGTCGGGCTTGGTCGTCCGGATAGGTTGGCGCTGGGCGCGGCGACAGGATTCCCCGCAGCTTTGATCAGTGCCAAGGCAACCTCGTTTCTGGGCATTCTGACCGCCACCGTGTTCCGGCCTGCGGTCACCGCGGCCGGCAGCCTCGCGGATTTCTTGAAGATCATGGTCAAGGGACCGGGCCAGAACTTGTCCGCCAGCGCTTCTTGCTCGGTCGTAATGTCATCGGTTGTCAGCTTGAGCTCTTCCACGCCGGCAACGTGCACTATTATCGGGTTGTCGAGGGGTCTTCCCTTGGCGACAAAGATCGCCTGCACTGCCTCAGCATTCAAGGCGTCGGCCCCCAATCCGTAGACGGTCTCTGTGGGAAAGGCAACCAACCCGCCCCGTCTCAACACTCTGGCAGCTTTCCTGATGGTGTCTTCTTCAGGGGCTTCCGGGTTGACCCGCATGAAACGCGTCTTGAGAGTCATTTCGCACTGTTCAGAGGAGCATTTGGCACGGCGTTGAGGTCCAATCCTGCCCGGTCTCCCCGTTCAATCCTGGCAGCTCCCGCGGCCGCCACCATGGCAGCGTTGTCTGTGCAGAATTCCCGGCTCGGAAAGAAGACCTCGATGCCCTTCTTCCGGCACACCTCGCTGAACGATTCTCTTAATCGCTTGTTGCTGGATACGCCGCCGGTGACGCTGATGGTTAATACGCCTCTCTGCTCGGCCGCTCGTACGGTCTTTGATACCAGAACATCCACTATGGCTTCCTGAAAGCTGGCCGCGATGTCCGCTAGCGGCAGCGTATTTCGGTCATCCGTCTTAAACTTGTTGACTACGGCGGTTTTCAGGCCGCTGAAGCTGAAGTCCGGATTGCGTGAACCGTGCATTGGCCGCGGTAGATTAAAGGCGGCTCTGTCACCCTTTGCCGAGAGGGTGTCGATCACCGGCCCACCGGGGAAACCCAGTCCCAGGAATTTGGCGATCTTGTCAAAGGCCTCACCGGCAGCATCATCCAGGGTATTTCCCAGAGTCTCATACCGGCACAGATCACTGACATATATGAGCATGGTGTGACCGCCCGAGACCGTCAGGCAGATATGTGGCACGGGCATATCGGGGTTGCTGAGAATATTGGCGAAGATGTGCCCCTCAATATGATGGATGCCAACGAGGGGGACGTTGAGCGCGTAGGCCAGGGACTTGGCCGCGGCCACCCCCACCATAAGCGAACCAACGAGCCCATAGGCCGACGTCACGGCGACGGCCTCGACATCGGGAAGGATCTTGCCGGACGATTCCACAGCCTCTTTGATGGTATAGCCAATGGCCTCTACGTGCTTTCGGGAGGCCACTTCGGGCACTATGCCGCCGAATTTGGCATGGACACCAATCTGCGAGGCGATAACATTGGAGTAGACGCGCCCCTTGTCAACCAGGGCCGCGGCTGTCTCATCACAGGAAGTCTCGATGCCAAGGATCAACATGCCAAGCCTTCGCTGGAACTGCCTGCCTGTTCTCGCTTGCGGAGGAGGATCTGGGCTAAAGATTCCTTTAGGTAGAGCGGCGCTAGAGCCATAGCATCGTCGGTGTCACCTCGCTCGAAGCGTCGCCAGGCCAGCCAGGCAATATCACACCCGCTATGAACGTCGGAAGGGCTTCCAAAGGTAGCCAGCGATCCTGCCACTCTGCTTATGGTCTGACGATGTACGTGAGCAAGTTTGCCCAGGAACAAGGCCGGCTCTCCCAGACTGGCTGCCAGCTCTTCAATGCCGCCGACATAGTACTCTCCAGCCGAAACCACGGTATTGTCGGAGCGGCGGTAGAAACCGGCATAAACATTGTCCTGGCCCGCATCCACCAGAGGGATAAGCAGACTGGTGGAATCCCTCGCCTGAAAGGCCATGGCTTGCAGTGAGGTCACTCCGCAAATGGGTTGCCCGCATGCATAGGCTAGTGTTTTTGCCACCGTAACCCCTACCCTGACGCCGGTCCACGAACCGGGACCTATGCCCACGGCGATTCCGTGGATATCCTCGAGGCGAGCATTACCGCGTTTCAATGCCAGATCAAGGTGAAGGATCACCTTCTCCAGGGAGTTGTCTCTGGCTTCCCAGGCGAAGTCCGACAGCATTTTATCGCCGTCTACCAGACCGATGACGTTTGTCGCGCTGGAAGTATCGAGAGATAAGATCTTCATGTGTAACCCGGGCTCTTCAGTAGCTGGCAGTATACCTCCCCCCTGGCACAGAGCCTGAGCTCTCTCTTTCTGGGCGATAGTATCAGAATCTCAACGCTAAGGCGGTTCTCCGGAAGTAGTGGGAGTATTCTATCGGCCCATTCAGCAATCACCACGCCTGAAGCTCCTCTGGCCAGGTAGTCCGGGAGACCGAGTTCCAGCCCTGAGAGAGCATCTTCCAGGCGGTACAGGTCTAGGTGAAGGACCGGCAGTCTGCCTTTGTATTCATTCACCAGAGTGAAGGTGGGACTAATTACCCCTCGTTCGGGTATTCCCAGGCCGGCGCAGAGACCCTTCGCGAAACATGTCTTACCGGAACCAAGTTCACCCATAAGAGCCACCACGCTGCCTGGTTTCAGGCCTTCTCCTATTCTCCGTCCAACCTCTTGAGTCTTGGAAGGACCGTTAGTCACTATGGATTTCACACAGGATGCGGAGGCCTTTCCCATCATGGCTTCTGAGATTGTTTACCAGTTGACCTGGACAAATGCAAATTCAAATCAGTCACGAGGAAAGAGAGGATAGCGTGCCGCATGGGCGCTATTTGAACCAGAGAAGCGTCACTGCTCTGTCCTCAGGCCGCTTCTCTGGCGGCAATGTCTCTTCGATAGTGGCAGCCTTCGAAGCTGATCTGTGGAAGACTGGCATACACTTTGTCCCGCGCTTCAGCAAGGGTTCCGGCCAGCGCCACTACGGTCATGACTCTGCCGCCGCTGGTCACTGTTCCGTTCCGCCTGGTCGTCCCGGAGTGAAACACCAGGATATCCTGGGGCAGGCTGTCCAGGCCGGTTATGGGTAAGCCGGTGCTATATCCCGCAGGATAGCCCCCTGAAGCCAGCACCACCCCGACACATGCTTCACTGCTCCATTCAATGCTGCAATCCTGGAGTCTTCCTTGGACCACCGCCAGCAGCACCTCAACCAGGTCCGACCTCAGTCGCGGCAGGAGAACCTGCGTTTCAGGATCACCAAACCGGGCATTGAACTCCAGGACCTTGACTCCGTCCGTCGACATCATCAGGCCCGCGTAGAGGACCCCCTTGTACGGAATCCCTTCATTTTCCATTGCTCGCACCGCCGGCAGGAGAACCGAGTGGTAACCCAGATCAACGCTGGCCTGACCGAAGAAACCTGGCGGGCTGTAGCTTCCCATGCCCCCTGTATTAGGCCCGCCATCGCCGTCGAAAACTCGTTTATAGTCACACGCCGGCACCAGGGGATGCACATTCTTGCCGTCGCTGAAGGCCAGGAGGGAAACCTCCTGCCCTTCCAGGCACTCCTCTGTGATCACCTTCTCTCCGGCTGCTCCCAACGTGCGCTTCTCCATGAAAGCGGATAGCGCCTCAAGTGCCTGCTCTTGAGAGCCAGCCACCACCACTCCTTTGCCGGCGGCCAGACCGTCTGCCTTGATCACCAGAGGCCCGGGATTCGACCGAACGTAACGTTTGGCCTCTTCGTACGATCCGAAGACCATCCCCTTCGCCGAGGGTATTCCATATTTTTGCATCAACTGCTTGGAGAAGACCTTACTGGATTCTATCTGAGTCGCCGCTCGCGAGGGGCCGAAGACAGGCAAGCCCCGGCTTTCGAAGAAATCGACGATCCCGGCCGCCAGAGGCGCCTCCGGGCCGACCACCGTGAGCTCAATACGGTGTTGCTCCGCTGCCCTGGCCA
>Ga0207752_1000460_pt1 | contig 19044 bp, 18 predicted proteins | sample Pon2CUnioCityCA_6_FD_187272 | JGI IMG/M metagenome (GOLD analysis project Ga0207752, IMG submission 187272) | Marine sediment microbial community from Union City, CA, USA - Pond 2C Sediment 2 (SPAdes) | ecosystem: Environmental > Aquatic > Marine > Intertidal zone > Salt pond sediment ...
GAAGAGGTCAGCGCCGGCGAGATCCGCCGCTGCGCGGCGCTCGGCGTGGTCGGGCCGAATCAGGGCAAGGCCTTTACCCGCTGCGGCATGGGGCCGTGCATGGGCCGCGAGTGCGGCGCCAGCGTCGCTCGCCTGATCGCCGACCACCACGGCCTGGCGATGGACGAGGTGGGCCACTACCGCATCCGCCCACCGCTGCGACCGATCACCGTCGGCCAACTCGCCGATCTGCAGTTCGACGACGACGCCGAGCAGGGCGCATCGCGCGGCGCGACCACCTTCGCCCGGCTGCTCGGCGATGACGCCGATGCCGACGACGCCGGCCCCGCCAGCGCTCCGGAAGACGCCTCGGGCCGCGGCAGCTGACCGGCGCGGCTATCGCTGCGTGCTGCGGCGCTGCTAGAATGCGCCGCCTTCCCATCGCGCGATTCGATTTCAGTCCATGGCCAAGCAGCGCAAGGCGGTCGCCCTGATCTCCGGCGGTCTCGATTCCATGCTCGCCGCCCGGGCGGTGATGGAGCAGGGCATCCATGTCGAGGGCATCAATTTCTTCACCGGCTTCTGCGTCGAGGGCCACACCCACGCGATCCGCAGGCAGGACCAGCACAAGCAGAAGCGCAACAGCGCCCTGTGGGTCGCCGAGCAGCTGGATATCCCGCTGCACATCGTCGATATCGTCGAGGATTACAAAGATGTGGTGCTCAACCCCAGACACGGCTACGGCGCCAATCTCAACCCCTGCCTCGACTGCAAGGTATTCATGGTCGATCGCGCCCGCCAGTGGGCCGATGAACACGGCTTCGATTTCATCGTCACCGGCGAGGTGGTCGGCCAGCGGCCCAAGTCCCAGCGCCGCGAGACGATGCCGCTGATCGCCGCGGAATCCGGCGCCGACGACCGCCTGCTGCGCCCGCTGTGCGCCAGGCTGCTGCCGCCGACGCTGGCCGAGCGCGAAGGCTGGGTGGATCGCCAGCGGCTGTACGATTTCTCCGGTCGCTCGCGCAAGCCGCAGATGGCGCTGGCCGCCGAGTTCGGCTTCGACGAATACAGCCAGCCGGCCGGCGGCTGCTGCTTTCTCACCGACCCCAACTATTCGCTCAAGCTGCGGGATCTGTGGGATCACCGGCCGAGCCGCGACTACCAGCTGGACGACATCATGCTGCTGAAAATCGGCCGCCACCTGCGGCCGAAGCCCGGCTTCAAGCTGATCGTCAGCCGCGAAGAGGGCGAGAACAATTTTCTGATGGGCTATCGCAAGCAATTCGTACATCTCTACTGCACCAGCCACCCCGGCCCGCTGGTGCTGGTCGACGGTGAGCTGCCGGCAGAGGACGAGCAGCTGGCGGCGCGCATCGTCACCCGCTTCGGCAAGAGCCGCGACGCCGGTCGCGCCGATGTGGAACTGGTCCGCCCCGGGCAGCCGCCGCGGGTGCTGCGCGTGGACACCATGTCCGCCGCCGACCTGCCGCAGAGCTGGTATCTGTGATGGCCGAGCCGACCGTCGTCGACGCCCGCCGCCTGCTCTGCCCGATGCCGGTGATCCGCCTGCAGCAGGCGATCGCCGGGCTGGCGCCGGGGGATGAGGTCGAGCTGCTGAGCACCGATCCCGGCTCGCGCCGCGACGTGCCCGCCTGGTGCCGCGTGCACAGGCACGAGGTGCTGGGCTGCGAAGAGCGCGGCGACGGGGTGATCGTCACCCGCGTGCGCGTCGTTGGCCGCTAGCGCACCGATTCGGTGCAATTCCGCACCAGAATGGTGCAGGCTTTCGCTGGCCTCCGCAAAAATAAATTGAAATCAATTACTTGAAAAGTCTTCGCGGTGGCACGCAACGTGCTTACGAGCAGACACGAGATAGTTTCCCGGCCGCGATCGCCGCGGCCGGTCGGTTTTACCCAGCACCAGGAGGACTGCGCACATGTCCGCAAGCGACGTTTTGAAGATGATCTCGGAAAACGACGTGAAATTTGTCGATTTCCGCTTTACCGACACCCACGGCAAGGAGCAGCACGTGTCCGTGCCGGTATCCCAGATCGATGAGGACGTGTTCGAAGACGGCAAGATGTTCGACGGCTCCTCCATCTCCGGCTGGAAGGGCATCCAGGCCTCGGACATGATCCTGATGCCCGACGCCAGCACCTGCGTGTTGGACCCCTTCACCGATGAGCCGACGCTGAACATCCGCTGCGACATCATCGAGCCGGACACCATGCAGGGCTACGAGCGCGATCCGCGCTCGGTCGCCAAGCGCGCCGAGGCCTATCTGAAATCCACCGGCATCGCCGACACCGCCTTCTTCGGCCCGGAACCCGAGTTCTTCGTCTTCGACGACGTGCGCTGGGGCGATGACATGTCAGGCGCCTTCTTCAAGATCGACTCCGAAGAGGCCGCCTGGAACGACGCCAAGACCATGGAGGGCGGCAACATCGGCCACCGTCCGGGCATCAAGGGCGGCTACTTCCCGGTGCCGCCGGTGGATTCGCTGCAGGATCTGCGCTCGGCGATGTGCGTGACCCTGGAGGAGATGGGCTGCGAGGTCGAAGTGCACCACCACGAGGTCGGCACCGCCGGCCAGTGCGAGATCGGCACCAAGTTCAACACCCTGACCAAGCGCGCCGACGAGGTGCAGATCCTCAAATACGTGGTGCACAACGTCGCCCACGCCTACGGCAAGACCGCGACCTTCATGCCCAAACCGCTGGTCGGCGACAACGGCAGCGGCATGCACGTCCACCAGTCGCTGAGCAAGGACGGCGAAAACCTCTTCGCCGGCGACCAGTACGGCGGCCTCTCCGAGACCGCGCTGTACTACATCGGCGGCATCATCAAGCACGCCAAGGCACTGAACGCCTTCTGCAACGCCTCCACCAACAGCTACAAGCGCCTGGTACCGGGCTTCGAGGCGCCGGTGATGCTGGCCTATTCGGCGCGCAACCGCTCGGCGTCGATCCGCATCCCCTACGTCTCCAACCCCAAGGGTCGCCGCATCGAGGTGCGCTTCCCCGATCCGACCGCCAACCCCTATCTGGCCTTCGCCGCGCTGATGATGGCCGGTCTCGACGGCATCCAGAACCAGATCCACCCGGGCGACGCCATGGACAAGGATCTCTACGACCTGCCGGCGGAGGAGGAAAAGCTCATCCCGCAGGTGGCCTTCGCCTTTGACGAGGCGCTGAGCGCCCTCGACGCGGATCGCGCCTTCCTGACCGCCGGTGGCGTGTTCACCGACGACATGATCGACGCCTACATCGGGCTGAAGAACGAAGAAGTCGCACGTCTGCGCCTGGCCACCCACCCGGTGGAGTTCGACCTGTACTACAGCGTCTGATCCCCGCGCCACCACGGCAACAGCGACGCCCCGCCCCGTGCGGGGCGTCGTTTTTTTTGCCTGCGCTCTGATAAGCTCCGGAGATGCAAAACACCTCCCGCCCCTCGATCAGACTCCTCATCGCGCTGCTCTGCGGCCTGCTCACCGCACCCGCCGGCGCCGAGATCTACCGCTATCTGGATGCCGACGGCAAGGTCGTCTTCAGCGATGAACCCCCACCCAAAGGCACCGAATCACAGAACATCGAGCTGCCCCGGGTCAACACCATGCCGGCGCCCCCGCTGCCCACGCCACAGGCCGGCGGCAGCGCTCGCGACGCTGGCCAGAGCGCCTACGACAGCCTGCGCGTCAGCGCGCCGGGCGACGACAGCACCCTGCGCGACAACGCCGGCAACATTACCGTGCGACTGGATCTGCAGCCGCCGCTGGCGGCCGGCCACCAGTTGCTGGTTTTGCTCGATGGCAGCGAAGCCGCGCGCGGCACCGAAACCACGGTGACGCTGAGCAATGTGGATCGCGGCAGCCACAGCCTGCAGGCCGCTGTGCTCGGCGCTGACGGCAGCGAGCTGATCCGCAGCCCGACCGTGCGCGTGCACCTCATGCGAGCCTTTGTGGCACCCGCCAACTGAACTTCTGCACCAAATTGGTGCATACTGTACCCGTCGCCACAGCCAGCCCGCTGACGAGCGCCTGCGCAGCGCACAGGCGCGCTGCCAGTACACAGGCGGCAGCACGCTCTCAGCCGCTCCACAGGCAGCGCTCAGCCGGCTCCCGAGCAAGCTGGTTTGCTTCTTGCTTACCTCTGCCATCATGCCAGCCAATCACAAATCGACCGCCCCGCCCCGGCCCGGCCGCAAAGCGCCCGGCCACAGCCCGTCGCAATACGACGTCGAGCAGCTCTTCGAGCAGCTCTCCACCGCCGTGGTCGCAGTGGACGAGCAGCTGTGCGTCTGCGCTCTCAATGGCGCCGCCGAAGTGCTGCTCTCGGTCAGCGCACGCAAGGCGCTGGGGCGACCGCTGCCACAGCTGGCGCACCTCAGCGAAGAGGTCAGCGCACGCCTGCACCGCGCGCTGGCCAGCGGCCAGCCCTACACCGGTCGCGAAGTGGTACTGGACAACCCGCTCGGCGAGCGCCAGCTGGTCGACTACACCGCCACGCCGATCAATGCCAACCCGGCCGCCAACCGGCAGTCCTCGCCGGCGACGCAGACGCGCCTGCTGCTGATCGAGCTGATCGACGTCGAGCGCCACCTGCGCATCGCCCGCGAAGAGGCGCTGCTACAACAGCAGGAGACCACCCGCAGCCTGGTGCGCGGCCTGGCGCACGAGATCAAAAACCCCCTCGGTGGCCTGCGCGGTGCCGCGCAACTGCTCGAACGCGAGCTGGATGACGACTCGCTGCGCGAGTTCACGCAGATCATCATCCGCGAGTCGGATCGCCTGCGCGCCCTCATCGACCGCATGCTCGGCCCCAACGCGCGGCCGCAGCCGAGCGCGGTCAACATCCACGAGGTGATCGAGTACGTGCGCCAGCTGATCGCCGCCGAAGCCCCGCCCGGGGTGCAGTTGCGCGGCGATTACGACCCCAGCATCCCGGCGCTGTGTGCGGATCGCGACTGGCTGGTGCAGGCCATTCTCAACATCGTCGCCAACGCCCTCAGCGCCATCGGCGAGCGTGGCAACATCACCCTGGCGACGCGCGTGTTGCGCCACTTCACCATCGGCGCCACCACCCACCGCCTGGTGGTGCGCATCGATGTGATCGACGATGGCCCCGGCATCGACGCCAACATGCTGGATGCGATCTTCTACCCGATGGTGACCGGCCGTCCGGAGGGCAGCGGTCTCGGTCTGTCCATCGCCCAATCGCTGATCAGCCAGCAGGGCGGACTGATCGAGTGCCACAGCGAACCGGGCAACACGGTGTTCTCGGTGCTGCTGCCGCTGCGGCCGGCGGATGGCCACGGCGAAGCGAACGGCGAAAGCAACACGGAGAGACAGCGATGAGTGCCGACAAGGTATGGGTCATCGACGACGACGAATCCATCCGCTGGGTGCTGCAGCGCGCCTTTCGCGGCGCCGGCATCCAGACCAGTGCTTTCGCCACGGCCGACGCGGCGCTCACCGCGCTGCACAGCGAGACTCTGCCGGAGGCGGTCATCAGCGACATCCGCATGCCCGGGCTCGACGGGCTGGACTTTCTCGCCGAACTGCGCCAGCGCTATCCCGATCTGCCGGTGATCATCATCACCGCACACTCGGATCTGGACGCCGCGGTCTCCGCCTACGAAGGCGGTGCCTTCGAATACCTGCCCAAACCCTTCGACGTCGACGAGGTCATCGAAGTGGCGCGGCGCGCCTGTCAGAGCGGTCGCGAAGCGCGCCGGGCACCGCGCGACGAGGCCGCCGCAGTGTCCTCGATCATCGGCGAAGCACCGGCCATGCAGGAGGTATTCCGCGCCATTGGCCGCCTCTCGCGCTCCAATATCACGGTGCTGATCAACGGCGAATCCGGCACCGGCAAGGAGCTGATCGCCAGCGCCCTGCACCGCCACAGCCCGCGCGCTGACGCGCCGTTCATCGCCCTCAACATGGCGGCGATCCCCCACGATCTGATGGAATCGGAGCTGTTCGGCCACGAAAAGGGCGCCTTCACCGGCGCCAATTCGCAGCGCCAGGGGCGCTTCGAGCAGGCCGATGGCGGCACCCTGTTTCTCGATGAGATCGGCGACATGCCCGCCGAGCTGCAGACGCGCCTGCTGCGGGTGCTCGCCGACGGCCAGTTCTACCGCGTCGGCGGGCGCAGCGCGGTGCGCGTCGATGTGCGCATCATCGCCGCCACCCATCAGAATCTGGAGCGGCTGGTCGCCGACAAGCGCTTTCGCGAAGATCTGTTTCACCGCCTCAACGTGATCCGCATCCACGCACCGCCGCTGCGCGAGCGCCGCGAGGACATCCCGCTGCTGCTGGCGCACTTCCTGCGCAGCGCCGCCGCCGAGCTGGAGGTCGAAACCAAGCAACCCAGCCAGGCGCTGATCCGGACGCTGACGGCCTGCGATTGGCCGGGCAACGTGCGCCAGCTGGAGAACCTCTGCCGCTGGCTGACGGTGATGGCCTCGGGACACGAGCTGCAGGTCGACGACCTGCCGCCGGAGATGCGCGCCGCCGGGGCCGGCGCGAGTGCTGCGGATGGCGCCGGGCACACCGCCGATGGCGGCTGGGAGCCGGCGCTGCGCCACTGGGCGGAGTGCGCGCTGGCCGCCGGCGAGGAGAACATCGCCGCGCGCGCCCAGCCACAGTTCGAGCGCATCCTGATGGAGGCCGCGCTGGCCGCCAGCGGCGAGCACCGCCAGCACGCCGCGCGCCTGCTCGGCTGGGGTCGCAACACGCTGACGCGCAAGCTCAAGGAGCACCGCGGCTGAGCGCCGTCGCCGCCCCGCGACCACAAGCCCGGAGCGCGCGCCGCACAAACCCGCGCCGAACCGCTCAAGCACCGCCGCAAGGTGGCCGATGTTGCTATCTCCGGCGGCACGCGCCGTCATCGCGGACAGTGGCGGCATGCATCAACTCACGGTCGAAGTCATCGATGACGCGGAGGGCCTGCGCCAGTCGCGCGCAGCCTGGCAGTCGATCGACGCCACAGCCACCGCGGCGACGCCCTTCTCCAGCTGGGAATGGCTGTACAGCTGGTGGCAGTGCTACGCCCAGCCCGGCGACAGCCCGCTGCTGCTGCTGTGCCACGACGGCGCTCGGCCGGTGGCGCTGGCGCCGCTGCAGATCCAGCGGCGCGGCCCGCTGGGGCTGGCGCGCGAGCTGCGCTTCCTCGGCAGCGGCGAGGCCGAGCACGAGGAGGTGCTCAGCGAATACCTCGATCTGCTCTGCGTGCCCGGCGAGGAGGCGCGCAGCCTGCAGGCCATCGGCGATACACTGCGGCGATTGCGCGGCCGCTGGCACTGCGCGCTATTCAACGATCTGCTGCCACAGGCGCTGCTGCCGCAGCTGCTGGAGCGCGGCATGCCCGCCGCCAGCACGCAGCGCTGGCAGCGCGGCGCGCGCTACCGCGTCGATCTGCCACCGAACTACGACACCTGGCTGGACGGCCTGTCGCGGGCGATGCGCTACCGCATCCGCCGCGGTCAGCGACGCCTGCAGGCCGCCGGCGAACTGAGCTGCGAGCGCGCAACCACAGCGCAGCAAATCAGCGCGCAGCTGCCCGTGCTGGCCGATCTGCACCGCCAGCGCTGGGGCAGCGGCGGACTGTTCGACCAGCCGCGCTTTGCGCGCTTCCACCCGCTGGTCTGCCAGCGCATGTTCGAGTCCGGTGCCAGCCGTCCACAGCTCGAACTGATGCGCCTCGACGGCGCACCGCTGACTGCGCTGTACAGCTTCCGCCGCGGCGCCACGCTGCACTACTACCAGAGTGGCTTCTGCAGCGAACAGGCGCGCTGCTCGCCGCTGGTGCTGGCGCACGCCGCGGCGATCCGCGGTGCGATCAGCGATGGCCTGCGCCACTACGACCTGATGCGCGGCGGGCTGGACAGCTACAAGGCCAGCTACGCGGCCGCGCAGACGCCGATGCACTATCTGGCCCGCTACCCGCAGCCGGCGCTGCTGCAGCGCCATCTGCCCGAGCCGCTGCGCGACTCGCTGGGCGGCCTGCAGCACCGCCTCGCTCGGCGCCTGTTGCGCCATCGCCCGGGGGCAGAGGCCGAGCAGCGCGATGTCCGACTGGCGCCACCGGCCGACGGCGGAGTGGGCGCGTGAGCGGCGCGGCGCAACGCCAACTGGCGGTGGATGGCCTGCTGGTATCGCTGGCGCCAGTGCGCGTGGCGGACGCGGCGCGCATCGAGCAATGGCGCGACATCGAACGCCACGCCGCCGATCCCAACGCCTTTCTGTCGCCGCGCTTCGTGCTGCCGGCACTGCGCCGGCTGGGCGGCGACGACGAGGCGCAACTGCTCACGGTGGAGCGTGATGGCGCGGCCCGCGATGCCCTGCTGGCGCTGGCCGTGGTGGTGCCGCGCGGCGCGGGCAGACGCCTGCCCTTTGCCCATCTGGCCGGCTTTCGCAGCCCCTACAGCGCAGTCGGCGGCAGCCTGCTGCGCCGCGGCGCCGAAGCCGAAGCGGCGCGCGCGCTGTACACCTTTCTCGCCGACCCGCAGCAGCCCTGGTCGGCGCTACTGCTGCCGCGCGCCTGCGCCGGGCACGATCTGCCGGCCTTCGCCACCCCGTCCAGCCTGCCCGGCGACTGCCGCTGGCAGGTGCTGGACAGCCTGTCGCGCCCGGTGCTGCCGCTGACCGGCGGGCGGACAGCGCTGGCCAGCGGTCTCTCCGGGCGCCGCGCCAAAGAGCTGCGGCGCAAGTGGCGACGCCTCGCCGAGTGCGGTGAATTGCGTTGGGAGTGCCGCCGCGGCGCGGCCATCGACGAGGCGCTGGTGGATGCCTTTCTCGATCTGGAACACGGCGGCTGGAAGGGTCGCGAGGGCAGCTCGCTGCGCGCCGATGCGGCCAGCGAGCACTTCTTTCGCGACATGCTGGCGGGCTTCGCCGCCGACGGTGATGCCTTTTGCAGCCTGCTGTCGCTGGATGGCCAGCCACTGTCGATCACCTGCAACCTGATCTCCGGGCCGCGCGGCTTCGCCTTCAAGCTGGGTTGGGATTCGCGCTGGGCGCGCTACAGTCCGGCGATGCTCGACATCGCCGAGCTGAGCCGCGAAGCCGCCGCGCTACTCCCCGATCTGGAGCTGATCGACAGCTGCGCGACCGCCGGCGGCTTCGCCGACAGCCTGTGGAGTGCGCGGCGCTCGCTGCACGACTGCTGCCTGATCACCCGCCGCCGCGCGCGGGTCGCCTTCGCTGCCCGCGAGCTGACCGCAGCGCTGCTGCCACGCAGCGCCTGAGGCAACGCTCGCGGCTCAGAGGCTATCGAGCGGCGTCATCGCCGCGCGCAGCGACTCGGGAACATCGTCGAGCAACACAAAGGATGCGTTGGACGGCTCGTCGCTAACCCCGGGATCCTCGACCCTGGCGCGATCCAGCTGTGCCTGTTCGAGGTGGTACAGGCTGCCGCGCTCGGGATCGAAGACGATCCAGCCGACGCGCACGCCGAAGATGAACTGGCCGCACAGATACCAACCGTTGGGCACCGAGCGCAGCACCACCTGCTGCAGCTTATCGCTGTACAGGTCGTCGTACGCCGCAGCCAGGGAGATCAGGAAATCGCTGGAGCCGCAGCTCTGCGCGCCGACTCTGGGCAGCTGCACGCTGGCCGGTAGACCGGCCTCGTAGAGCCGCTCGCCGCGCTCGTCGGTGACATCGACACAGGCCAGCCGCAGCGCCGGCGCAGCATCCCGCGGGCCGCTTAAGGCCGCTTGCTGATCGCCGAGCGGGCCGTGGTAACGCCCCGAGCCGGCCGCGGCCAAACGGTTGCGCCGGCTGTGGCTGCGCCCGTTGAAGGCACCCGTGCCACTGAGCAGCGCCAGCGCAGTGACCGTGAAAAACAGCACTTCAAATTTGCCCATCACCCTCTCCTCGGCTCGCATCGTGTTGTCGTCGCTGCGACTTGGCGAGCCTGTACAGTTACACATCGCGGGATTCATTGAAGAGTAAAGGCAGGGCAGTAACCGCCCTGAACATCACAATTTCGCAAGGTTTAACAAATGCCGATTGACAAGCAGCCGCCGACCGCCAGTCGGCCCGGTGCTTCGGCGACTGGCGCACACTGCCGCGCCGCGCGCCAGGCAGCCCGAGCCAATCAAGCCAGCGATTCAGCCCACCGACGGCAGGCCGAAAAGGCGCCGCGCGTTGCCGCTGGTGGCCGCGGCCAGCGCCGCGGCGGAGTCACCGCGCGCCGCGGCCAGCGATTCCAGCACCTCGCCCAGCCAGGCCGGTTCGTTGCGCGCGCCGCGGTGCGCGGCGCCGGGCTGGTCCGGGGCGTCGCTCTCGATCAGCAGAGCGTCCGCCGGCAGCGCCGCGGCGATGCGCCACAGGCGCTGCGCACGCGGCTGGGTGATGCTGGCGCAGAAGCTGATGTGGTAGCCCAGGTCGATGAGTTTGTGCGCCTGCTGCAGCGAGCCGCCAAAGCTGTGCAGCATGCCGCGCCCCGGGCCACCGCGGCGCAGCCGCGCGGTGATCTCGTCGAGCGACTTGCGGGCGTGGATCACCAGCGGCAAATCGTGGCGCTGCGCCAGCGCCAACTGGGCTTCGAACAGCGCCAGCTGGCGTTGGCGCAGCGCTGGGCCGGCCAGCCGGTCGAGGAAGAAATCCAGTCCGCACTCGCCCACTGCCACCGCGTCGCCGCGCGCCAGCCAGCGGTCGAGGGTGTCCAGATCGGCGTCCGCGTGGCGCTGCGTGAAATACGGGTGCAGGCCGTAGCAGGGGTACAGATTCGGCCAGCGCAGGCAGACCGCGCGGGTGCGCGCGAAGCTCGCCGCGGCCACCGCCGGCACCACCATCTGCAGCACGCCAGCGGCGCGCGCGCGATGCCAGGCGGCATCGCGATCGACGTCCAGCCGCGGGTCGTCAAAATGCACGTGGGCATCGACCAGCGCTGGGGCGACGCGGCTCACGGCGGGCTCAGATATCCACCAGCAGATAGCCCAGCTCGCGGTAGGCGCGGATCTGCGCCGGCCCGGAGGGCGCTACGTCGATGTAGTCGGGGAAGTCCTCGGCGGCGAGGTCGCGCCAGCTGGCGTGGGTGCCGCAGATGTGTACCGGCACATTGTCGGCGAGCAGCGACTGCGCCGAGTCGTGCGCCACGGCATTGCTTTGCGCCGCGCTGCTGGCCAGTGCGAACTGCTCGCCGCCGTGGCTGACCACCGCCACCGGCAGGCCGGGAAAGCGCTCGCGCAGGCGCGCACTGAGCGATTCGATGCGCGGCAGGGCGAGGTCGAGATAGGCGCTGTTGCCGGAGACGATCTCGAACACCACGCCGGCTGGCGCCGCATCGCGGGCGAGAATGTGCGCGACCGGATCGTCGCCGGATTGCGCGCCGGATTGCGCGCTGGCTTGCTCGCTGGATTCGGCGCCGTGCAGGGTATCCGCAGCGAACAGGGCGAGCGCCAGCAGCAGGCAGCTCAGCAACGAAACAGGCGTTTGGGAAGCGCTGCAAAACGTGGCGAGCGCAGCCCGGCCAAGGCGGAAACAGGCGAAAAAGCGCAATTTACGCGGGGTAAATGAGCAATTTGAGCCTGTTTCCAACGCTGGCCGGGTAAGCGCAGCAGTGTTGCAGAGCTTGCTTAGTCGGGCGCTGGGGGCGTATCGGGACATGGTCTGCTCCACGGGGGTATCGCGACTGTGACCGCGCGGCGCGCGGCGAGTTGCCGCGCCACCGCTGGCGGCCTCAGGGACAGGGGTTGGGGTGCTGGATGTGGATCGCCTCGATGCCCTGCAGCAGCGCCTCGCTGAGCGCCACATCGATGCTGGCGATGTTCTCCTCCAGCTGCTGCAGGCTGGTGGCGCCGATGATGTTGCTGGTGACGAAAAAGCGGCCGTTGACGAAGGCCAGTGCCATCTGCGCCGGGCTGAGGCCGTGCTCAGCGGCCAGCGCGACGTACTTGCGCGTCGCCTGCTGCGCGAGCTCGCCGCTGTAGCGGTGGTAGTAGTCGGACCAGCGGCTGATGCGCGCCCCCTGCGGGCGGGCGCCATCGAGGTATTTGCCGGTCAGCACGCCAAAGCCCAGCGGCGAATAGGCCAGCAGGCCGACATCCTCGCGATAGCTGATCTCGGCCAGACCGACCTCGTAGCCGCGATTGAGCAGGCAGTAGGGGTTCTGCACGCTGGCGATCCGCGGCAGCCCCTCGCGCTCGGCCAGTTGCAGATAGTGCATCGCGCCCCAGGCGGTCTCGTTGGACAGGCCGATGTGGCGAACCTTGCCGCTGTCCACCAGCCGGCCGAGGGCGCGCAGGGTGTCGATCACCGGCGTGTTGTCGCGATCCTCGCCCAAATCAAAGCCGAGCTGGCCGAAGTAGTTGGTGGCACGCGCCGGCCAGTGCACCTGGTAGAGATCGAGATAATCGGTGCCGAGGCGGCGCAGGCTGTCCTCCACGGCGCGCTCGATATGCGCCGCATCCAGCTTCGGCCCGCCGCGGATGTGTGCGACGAACTCGCCCGGCCCGACCACCTTGCTGGCCAGCACGATGTCATCGCGGCGGCCGCGTGCCGCCAGCCAGCTGCCGATGTAGCGCTCGGTGGCGCCCTGCGTCTCGACGCTCGCCGGGGAGGGATAGAGTTCGGCGGTGTCGATGAAGTTGATGCCGCGCTCGATGGCCAGATCGAGCTGGCTGTGAGCATCGGCCTCGCTGTTCTGCGCGCCGAAGGTCATGGTGCCGAGACAGATCGCGGAGACCTCGATACCGGTGCGGCCGAGTGGGCGGTATTGCATGCGGAATTCCCTCTTGCGTGGCTGGCGCGCGCTTGCCGGCGCTCAGCAGAATAGCGTTAGCGTACCGGTGTAGGCATACAGTCGGCCGCGGTAGATCTCGCCGTTGGCGAACAGCCCGGTGAGCGGGAAATCGCCGAGCGTGGCGCGGATGATCGACAGCTCGGCGCTGTTCGGGCCGAACTGGTGGCGGCCGCGACCGATGCAGCTGATGTACACCCCGCCGCGAATGCTGCGCCCGGCGAGCCGCTGGCGCAGGCGCAGGCACATGGCGTGCAGATCTTCGCGGGCACTGTTGCCGTCGCGGCGACAGAACATCAGCCGGCGGTGCCGCTGCAGCGATTCGCCCACCGCCAGCACCTGCTGCTGCTGATCTATGCCCATCAGATTGCGCACCAGATAATCGCCGTCGCGCTCGCCGCCGCCTTCGTCATCGATGGGCAGGCCGGCGAAAATGTAGCCGGCGATGCGGCGCAGATCGCGCGCCAGCACCTCGCCGATGTCTTCGAGCATCACCTCCAGCGCCGGCCGGCCGTCCAGCTCAATGGCCAGATTGTGCCGCGCGCGGGTGATCTCGTGGATTGGGCCGATGCGCGCGCAACCCTGGCTGAGGTCGTAGAGCAGTGCCGCGTCGGCGCGGAACAGCGCGCCGCCGATACCGCCGTCGCGCGGTCCGCCGGAAATCAGTGGCTGCTGCGCCTGAGCGCCGGCGAGGGCGCCATTGATGACCACCTGCGGCAGCTCCGCGGCCAGCGCTTCGAGCAGCGCCGGGGTCTGCGCGTCGCGCGCGTCGCCGTGCACCAGCGCCATGCCGCCGGGCTGGCGCGCATGCCAGCGGCGCAAGGCGCTCAGCCCGCCCTCCTGCCCGGGGAGCAGCTGTGGCAGCGGCGCCAGCTGCTCGCGCGGCAGCGGGCAGAGCATCAGCGACAACGCCGGCTCCTCGTAGTATTCACAGCCGCCAGCGATCACACCGGGGCCGAGCGCCCCGCACCAGTGGGTATCCGGGGTCGCCGCGCACAGCCGGCGCAGGATCGCCGGCAGCTCGGCAGCCAGTGCTTCGTTGGCGTAAATCAGCCCCAGCGGAGCCGGTGCGGCCGGTGTCGGCAGGGCTTCGAGACAGCGCGCCAGCAGGGTATCGACGGGCGCACCGTGGGCACTGGCCACGGGGAATCGGTGCATCGGGCGGAGGGCTCGCGGCAAAACTGCGGCGATGATAACACCCTGCCATCGCGGGTCGGATAGCGCACCGCCCGGCGCGGCTGCGCGAGGCCTCAGGCGCAGCGGCGGTAGAGCAGATCCCAAACGCCGTGGCCGAGGCGCATGCCGCGCCGCTCGAAGCGCGTCAGCGGCCGGTAATCGGGCCGCTCGCTGTACTGGCCGGGGCCGGCGCAGTTGTCGAGGCCGGGGGCGGCGTCGAGGTGTTCGAGCATCCACTCGGCGTAGTCCTGCCAGTCGGTGGCCAGGTGCCAGACGCCGCCGACGGCCAGCTTGCGCCGCACCAGCTCGGCGAACTGCGGGTTGACGATGCGCCGCTTGTGGTGGCGCTTTTTGTGCCAGGGGTCGGGGAAAAACAGCAGCAGGCGATCCAGCGCGGCGTCGGCGATGCAGTCGCGCAACACTTCCACCGCGTCGTGGCAGACCACCCGCAGATTGTGCAGATCGCGCTGCTGGATGCTGTTGAGCAGCTTGCCGACGCCGGGGCGGTGGACCTCGATGCCGATGAAGTCGACCTGCGGCCGGGCGGCGGCGATCTCGGCCAGCGAGTCGCCGCTGCCGAAGCCGATCTCCAGCCACAGCGGCGCCTCGCGGCCGAAGATCGCCGGGATGTCGAAGACCTCGGCGCGATACGTCAGGCCGAAGCGCGGCAGCAGCTCGTCCAGCGCGCGCTGCTGCGACGGCGTGATCCGCCCCTGGCGCTGGACGAAGCTGCGGATGCTGCGGTGTTTGAGGGCGTCGTCTGTCATGCCGTGCGAGTCTGCCGCAGCCCGGGCTGAGCCCCGGGCTGCGAATTGCTCAGAAAAAAGTGCCGTCGATGGGTGACGATGCCGAGGCGTAGCGCTTGCGCGGCATGCGCCCGGCGAGGAAGGCCTCGCGCCCGGCGACGATGCCGTGCTTCATCGCGCTGGCCATCAGCAGCGGATCTTGCGCCGCGGCGATGGCGGTGTTCATCAGCACGCCATCGCAGCCCAGCTCCATCGCCAGGGCCGCGTCCGAGGCGGTGCCGACGCCGGCATCCACCAGCACCGGTACGCTCAGGGTATCGACGATTTCGAGGATGTTGTAGCGGTTCTGGATGCCGAGACCGGAGCCGATCGGCGCCGCCAGCGGCATCACCGCGACGCAGCCGATGGCCTCCAGCCGCTTCGCGATCAGCGGGTCGTCGGAGGTGTAAACCATCACCTCGAAGCCCTCGTCGACCAGTACTTCGGCGGCCTCCAGGGTGGCGGTGATATCCGGGTAGAGGGTCTTTTCGTCGCCGAGCACTTCCAGCTTGACCAGGTTGTGGCCGTCGAGCAGCTCGCGCGCCAGGCGGCAGGTGCGCAGCGCGTCCTCGGCGGTGTAGCAGCCGGCGGTGTTGGGCAGGATGGTGTACTTTTCCGGCGGCACTGCGTCGAGCAGATTGGGCTCGCCCGGGTTTTGGCCGATGTTGCTGCGGCGGATCGCCACGGTGACGATCTCGGCGCCGCTGGCGGCGATGGCCGCGGCGGTCTGATCGAAATCCCGGTATTTGCCGGTACCCACCAACAGCCGCGATGAGAATTCGCGGCTGCCGACGATGAAGGTGTCTTTGCTATCGCTCATGGCTGCCTGTGTTGCTTGCTGCGAAAAAGGGCGCGCTGCCGCTCAGCCACCGCCGATCGCCTGCACGATCTCGACCCGATCACCGGGTTGCAGGCGATGCGCAACGTGCTCGCTGCGCGGCAGGATCTCGCGGTTGATCTCCATCGCGTAGCGCTTGCCGGCGAGGCCCATGGACTCGATCAGCGCCGCGGCGGTGCTGCCTTCGGGCAACTCGCGCGGCGCGCCGTTGACGGTGATCTGCATGCCTGCTCCAAATGGTTGACGGCCAGCTTTGTGGCGCCGCGGGCGCGGCGCGGGCGCGGGGCAGGCATTCTAGCAAAGAGCGCGCGGCGGAGAACGCACCGGCGACGCTGCGGCGCTGGCGCCACGCGACGGCCCGGCGGCAGCTGCATCGCGCCCCATCCGGCCGCCGCCGCGGCCTTGGAGGGCCGCGCGCGATGCGCTAATCTAATCGGCCGTCGCGGGTGTAGTTCAATGGTAGAACTTCAGCTTCCCAAGCTGACTACGGGGGTTCGATTCCCCTCACCCGCTCCATCTTCCCCCGCGCTCCCGGGAGTTCGGCCATGACCGACTGCATCATCGTCGGCGGCGGTGTCATCGGCATGCTGACCGCCCGCGAGCTGCGCCAGCGCGGCTTCGCGGTGCGCCTGCTGGAGCGCCGCGAATGCGGCGGCGAAGCCTCCTGGGCCGGTGGCGGCATCCTCGCCCCGCTCTACCCCTGGCGGCAGCCGCGCGCGGTCAACGATCTGGCCCGCGAGAGCCATCTGCGCTGCGCATGGCTGTTCGAACAGCTGCACGCCCAGACCGGCATCGACCCGCAGCACGAACGCAGCGGCCTGCTGGTACTCGACCCGCCACCGCGCAGCGAAGCCGAAGGCTGGGCGCAGCGCCACGGCTTCCGCTGCGAGCACATCGGCGCCGCGCAGGTCGGCGAGCTGGCGCCGCAGCTGGCTATCGGCCCGCGACTCGCCGCCTGGCTGCCGGAACTCGGTCAGGTGCGCCCGCCGCGGCTGATGCGCGCACTGCGCCGCGCCGTAGCTCTGGATGGCGTCGAGGTGCGCGAGGGCGAAGCGGTCAACGGCCTGCTGGTCGAGCGCGGCCGCGTCGCCGGCGTGCGCAGCGCGCGCGGCGAGATCCGCGCACCGCTGGTGGTGCTGGCCGGCGGCGCCTGGTCCGGCCTGCCGATCGCCAATCTGCCGCTGCCGCCGCGGGTGCGGCCGATCCGCGGACAGATCATTCTGGTGCGCGCGCAGCCCGGCCTGCTCAAACAGATCGTGCTGTACCGCGACCGCTACCTGATCCCGCGCCGCGATGGGCGCATTTTGATCGGCAGCACGCTGGAGGAAACCGGCTTCGCCAAACAGACCACCGAGGCGGCGCGCCGCCAGCTCTGGCAGCACGCCACGGAATGCCTGCCGGCGCTCGGCCACTACGGCATCGAGCACCAATGGGCCGGCCTGCGCCCCGGCAGCGAGGACGGCGTGCCCTACATCTGCGAGCACCCGCAGCTGCCCGGCCTGTTTCTGAACACCGGCCACCACCGCAACGGCATCGTCACCGGGCTCGCCTCGGCGCAGCTCTGCGCGCAACTGATCAGCGCCGACAAGCCGCTGCTCGACCCCGCCACCTACGCCTTCGAGCGCCGCGCCGCGAGCCTTTAGCCGGCCGTCCGGGTCGCCACCGAAGTGTGCGCCGCGGCACGCCCGGCAGACTGTACAGCGCGGGCAAATCCCCTATAATCCCGCGCCTTGTGCCGGTGTAGCTCAGTTGGTAGAGCAACTGATTCGTAATCAGTAGGTCGGGGGTTCGACTCCTCTCACCGGCACCATGAAATTACGGGGTCAGGCTTTGCGGCCTGGCCCTTTTCTGTTTTCGGGAAGCAGCCCGAGCCGCGCCACCCTCACTGGCCCGCCCGGCCCGTTGCCGCCAGGCGTGGCGAAGCCCTGTGCCCGGTTGGCACGGGGCCGTCACATCGCAGCGGGCAAAATCCCACGGGACCCGATTAAATTAAATAGAACAGTCGATAACCAGCTTTTCACCCCCGGCCGTTTTCAATACCCCCTGAATTCACAAAATAACTACAACTGATCGTAGGGGAGCCGGAACGTATCACCGCCTTCCAGCGTGCCGTTTTTAAAGCCAAGCTTAAACCAGCGCATACGCTGCTCGGATGTGCCATGAGTGAATGCGGCCGGCGTCACCCGCCCCTGGGTGCGTTTCTGGATTGCATCATCACCAATCTGGTTGGCCGCGCGCATTGCCTCTTCAATATCACCGGCATCAAGATAGCGCTGATTATGCCGCGCCCATGCACCTGCCAAATAGTCTGCCTGTAATTCGAGGCGAACCGAATATTCGTTATAGTCAGGCTGACCACGCCTAGAGGCTACTTTTTCGACCAGGCCGAGCAGGTTTTGCACATGGTGGCCAATTTCATGAGCGATGACGAAAGCCTGGGCAAAATCCCCAGGGGCATCAAATTGCTGAGCCAGGTCGTCGTAAAAACCCAGATCGATATAGATACTCTGATCTCTCGGGCAATAAAATGGCCCCATGCGCGCATCGGCCCTGCCGCAGCCCGAGGTATACTGGTCGCGAAAGATAACGAGTGTAGGTTCACGATACTGCCGGCCGATTCGCTGAAACTCCCGCTTCCACATATCTTCCGTGTCGGCGAGCACCACCTCAACGAATTGATATTGCTCTTCTTCCTGCGGCGAAGGGCTGTAGTTGGCGCTACGCACCTGGCCAGCGCCACCCAGTAGCATGGCTGGATCGAGCAATCCTAACTGCCAGCCTGCAAAACCGAGCGCACCCAGCACCACCACCCCCTTAATTCCAAAGGTGCGCAGAACCCAGCCAACTATGCCGATCAGCCCGCGTGATGAACCACCGGCAAACCTTGCGCGCTGCCTGGTATGGCGCACATCTTTAACGTTGCTACTTCTTCTACGACCTTTCCATCTCATGGTAATGACACCTTGTTCTGAAGGGTGTTTTTATTTATCACCGCATTCAATATCACTGACAACGACCCGACTTGCTGACGGCAATTGAGCGCAAATGGAGTTTTCGCCTGCCTGCGGCACTTCATTGTACCTATGCCCAGTCAGCAAAGCCCCCCTGAAGAAACCCAACTATTCCACCATCATCGCCCGGCGCCAACGATAATGCAGGACAGCCCGGCGGCTCAACTGGCTTTTACCCACACCGGGCAGGCACAAGACGCACCGCGAGCGCTTCCTCGACCAGAAGTGGAGCAGCCGGTGTTTTGCGCCGAGTGCGAGGCGCACCCTGGCGCATTTCCAGCAGGGCGAGCACAGCCTGCTGTGCAGCCACTGCCGGCGGCTGTTTTGCGTGCCCGCTTTGACCGCACATCTTTGCCCCGGGCGATGTCTGCCACATCGCCGCGACGGACCCAGCTGCTGCCTGGCAAACGATGGCGGGCGGGGAGGCGACGACACAGGCTGCACCAATATCACGTAGCACGAAGCGGCTTCGGACGCGGGGCGCGTATGGAAGCTCTGCAAAACTGCTG
>Ga0207752_1000461_pt1 | contig 19039 bp, 16 predicted proteins | sample Pon2CUnioCityCA_6_FD_187272 | JGI IMG/M metagenome (GOLD analysis project Ga0207752, IMG submission 187272) | Marine sediment microbial community from Union City, CA, USA - Pond 2C Sediment 2 (SPAdes) | ecosystem: Environmental > Aquatic > Marine > Intertidal zone > Salt pond sediment ...
GCCCCCAAGCCGTGGCCGGGCGGTTTCGGCCACTGCCGCAGCGGCTGCGCGCCACCTGCGCCGGTGGCCGCGGGCAGCTCGTCCGGAGCGCGCCAGGCGTGCACGAAGAGCACTTCCAGAGGCAATTGCAGCGGCTGCGGCGACGCCCGTCGCGCCGCCCCACCGCAGCGCACGTCGAGCCAGGCATCCCGCGCAGCGAGCGCCGCCAGGCCCAGCGCGAGCAGATCCTCAGCCAGGGTTTCGCGCCGCGCGTAGCTGACGCGCAGCCTCTCCACGTCGCCGACCGCATCGCCAAAGCCCCCGGCGGCGAGCAGATCGGTCAGCTCGCGCAGATCCGGCAGCGGCCAGGCCAGCCGCATCAGCCGCGCATCCGCCGCACCCAGCGCATCCAGTGCAGTCAGGCAGCCGGGCCCCAGAGTGGAGAGAAACAGGGCGCCGCCGGGGCGCAGCACGCGGCGCATCTCGGCCAGCGCGAGCGGCAGGTCGGCGCACCACGGCAGCATCAGGTTGCTGAACAGCAGATCGACGCTGGCGTCCGCCAGCGGCAGGCACTGCGCATCTGCGGCGGCGCGCAGTGGCCGGCGCCACCAGCGCCAGTCGGCGGGCGCGCCGGCGAGCATCGCTTCGCTGGCGTCCAGCGCCAGCAGCGCGGCGCGCGGAAAACGCCGCGACAGCGCGTCCAGCGCGCGCCCGGAGCCGGCGCCCAGATCGAGCACCACGCGCGGCGCCAGTCGCGCACAATCGACCCGCGCCAGCAGCCGCGCGGCGATCTCGTCGGTGAGTGCGGCACCGGCCGCGTAGCGCTGCGGATCGGCGAACCAGCGGCGCGCGCGCCACAGGCTGCGCGCCTGCCGAGCCCGCGCCGCGGCACCGCGCAGCAGCGGCCGATCCGCTACAATGCGGCCCCTCTCCACCGGATGCTGGCCCGACATGCTCGCCGACTCCCCCACGTTGCTGAACGCCCTGCTGGCCCTCTGCGGCTACCTGCTGGGCTCGCTCTCCGCGGCCATCATAACCTGCCGCCTGATGGGCCTGCCCGACCCGCGCAGCGGCGGTTCCGGCAACCCGGGAACCACCAATGTGCTGCGCCTGGGCGGCAGAAAGGCCGCCGCGGTGACGCTCGCCGGGGATATGCTCAAGGGGCTGCTGGCAGTGCTGCTGGCGCGCACGCTGGGCGCCGATGACACGGGTCTGGCGCTGGCCGGCATCGGCGCCTTTCTCGGCCACCTCTACCCGGTTTTCTTTCGCTTCGAGGGTGGCAAGGGTGTGGCCACCGCGCTCGGCGCGCTGCTCGGCTTCAGCTGGATCGTCGGCCTGCTGGCGCTGGCCACCTGGCTGGCGGTGAGCCTGGCATTCCGCTACTCGTCACTGGCGGCGCTGACCACCTTCGCCGCGGCGCCGGCCTATCTGTGGCTGGTCACCGGCTCGGCGGCACTGAGCCTGGGCACGGCGGCGATGAGTCTGCTGCTGTTCTGGCGCCATCGCGACAACATCCGCCGCCTGCTGGCCGGCACCGAGAGCAGAATCGGCCAAAAGCGCTGAGCCAGGGCCGCCGGGCCAAAGCCGCCGAACAGCCCCCGCCGAGCCAGCCGCACCGCGCCACTCAGATCGGCGCCAGCTCCGCCAGCGGCCAGCGCGGGCGGATCTCCAGCGCCAGCCCGGAGCGCTGCCCGGCGCACAGCCGCAGACAGCCGGCCAGCGCGATCATCGCGCCGTTGTCGGTGCAGAATTCGAGCCGCGGGTAGTGCACCTCGGCCTCCAGCCCGGCGGCCAGCCGCTCGCGCAGCAGGCGGTTCGCCCCCACCCCGCCGGCGATCACCAGCCGCCGCAAGCCGGTTTCGCGCAGCGCGCGGCGCGATTTGATCAGCAGCGCATCCACCACCGCGGCCTGAAAAGATGCGGCGATATCCGCTGCGGCGGCGTCGCCGCCATCGCGGTGCGCGCTGCGCGCGGCGGTCTTCAAGCCGCTGAAGCTCATATTCAGTCCGGGGCGATCGGTCATCGGCCGGGCGAAGGGGTAGCGCCGCGGGTCGCCGCTTTCGGCCAGAGCGGCCAGCGCCGGGCCACCCGGATAGCCGAGGCCGAGCAGCTTGGCGGTCTTGTCGAAGGCTTCGCCGGCGGCGTCGTCGAGGCTTTCGCCGAGCAGCCGGTAGCGGCCGACGCCGCGCACCTCGATGAGCTGGCTGTGGCCGCCGGAAACCAGCAGGCAGACGAAGGGAAAGTCCGGCGCCGGCGAATCCAGCATCGGCGCCAGCAGATGGCCTTCGAGGTGGTGCACGCCGAGCGCCGGCAGGCCCAGCGCCAGCGCCAGCGCCCGCCCGGCGCTGGCGCCGACCATCAGCGCCCCGGCCAGCCCCGGCCCGGCGGTGTAGGCGACGCCGCCCAGATCGCCCAGCGTGCAGCCGGCCTCGGCCAGCGCGCCGCGCAGCAGCGGCAGCAGCTTGCGCACGTGATCGCGCGAGGCCAGCTCGGGAACCACGCCGCCGTATTCGGCGTGCAGCGCCACCTGGCTGTACAGGCGGTGCGCCAGCAGGCCGCGCTCGGCGCAGTAGAGGGCGACGCCGGTTTCGTCGCAGGAAGTCTCGATGCCCAGTACCAGCATGCGCGGCCTCGCTCGGGGGTGTGAATCGGCGGGTCGACACGGATTTGCCGACGAATTTTGCATATCGGGAATAGGTGATTATAATCCGCCGGTTTCTCCGCCTCACCCTCGTTCGCCGCGCGGCGGCGCGGGACGGCGACCAGCCAAAGCAACGACTTAAGTCTCAGGTGATTTTAATGCCCAATGTGCGCGTGAAAGAGAACGAACCCTTCGAGGCCGCCCTGCGCCGCTTCAAGCGCTCCTGCGAAAAAGCCAGCATCCTCACGGAAACCCGCCGCCGCGAGTACTACGAGAAGCCCACCACGCGCCGCAAGCGCAAGCTGGCCGCAGCCGTCAAGCGCCATCAGAAGAAGCTGTCGAAAGAGCAGGCGCGTCGGGTTCGACTCTACTGAGTTCACGAGCACAGCGAGACAGGCCGCGATGAGCGAACTCAAGGCGCGCATCAAATCGGACACGGTGCAGGCGATGAAGGCCGGCGACAAGCCGCGCCTGGGCACGCTGCGGCTGATCGGCGCGGCGATCAAGCAGCGCGAGGTGGACGAGCGCGTCGAGCTGGATGACGCGGCGACCATCGTCGTCCTCGACAAGATGGCCAAGCAGCGCCGCGACTCCATCGCCCAGTACCGCGAGCACGGCCGCGACGACCTCGCCGACGCCGAGGTGCGCGAGCTGGAAATCATCCGCGGCTATCTGCCCCGGGCGCTGGACGACGCCGAGATCGACGCGCTGATCGGCGCCGCCATCGAAGCCACCGGCGCCGCCGGCATGCGCGACATGGGCAAGGTCATGGGGCGGCTCAAGCCCCAGCTGCAGGGTCGCGCCGACATGGCCGCCGTCAGCGCCCGCATCAGGGCACGCCTCGCCGACTAGCCGCGGCCGGCGCCGCCCACCGGCCCCCTTCCCGCCAGCCGCCCGACGCGGCATCGTGCACGCCCTCCCCTTCGCAAAGAGACAGCCATGGGTAACGTACTGCAGTTCATCGAAGTACCTCGCCACGACCCGGCGAAAAAGCCGGCCGACGAGCGGGTGCTGGAATTCCGCGAAATCTACGCCCAGTTCGACCCGCAGAGCGCCGCCCAGCAGGCCGACCGCTGCCTGGCCTGCGGCAATCCCTACTGCGAGTGGAAGTGCCCGGTGCACAACTACATCCCCAACTGGCTGAAGCTGATCGCCGAAGGCAATCTGCTCGAAGCCGCGGAGATGTCGCACAAGACCAACTCGCTGCCGGAGATGTGCGGCCGCGTCTGCCCGCAGGATCGCCTCTGCGAGGGCGCCTGCACCCTCAACGACGGCTTCGGCGCGGTGACCATCGGCTCGGTGGAAAAATACATCACCGATGAAGCGCTCAAGCAGGGCTGGCGCCCGGACATGTCCGCGGTGGTGCCCACCGGCAAGCGCGTCGCCATCGTCGGCGCCGGCCCGGCCGGGCTGGGCTGCGCCGACATTCTCGCGCGCAACGGCGTGACCCCGGTGGTGTTCGATCGCCACGCCGAGATCGGCGGCCTGCTGACCTTCGGCATCCCGCCGTTCAAGCTGGAAAAGGAGATCGTGCAGACGCGCCGCGAGATCCTCGAGGGCATGGGCGTGGAATTCGTGCTCAACACCGAGATCGGCCGCGACCGCCCCTTCCAGCAACTGCTCGACGACTACGACGCGGTGTTTCTCGGCATGGGCACCTACACCTCGATGAAGGGCGGCTTCCCGGGCGAGAACCTGCCCGGCGTACACGAGGCGCTGCCCTACCTGATCTCCAACACCCGCCACCTGCACGGCTGGCAGAACGATGAGAACGATTTCGTCGACATGCGCGACAAGCGCGTGGTGGTGCTCGGCGGCGGCGACACGGCGATGGACTGCAATCGCACCGCAATCCGTCAGGGTGCGACGCGCGTCACTTGCGCCTATCGCCGCGACGAGGCCAATATGCCGGGCTCCGCTCGCGAGGTGCAAAACGCCCGCGAAGAGGGTGTCAAGTTCCTCTGGAACCGCCAGCCCATCGAGATCGTCGGCAGTGGCCGCGTCGAGGGCGTGCGGGTGATCACCACCCGCCTCGGCGAGGCCGATGAGCGCGGCCGGCGCATGCCGGAGCCAGTGCCCGGCAGCGAGCAGGTGATCCCCGCCGACGCGGTGCTGATCGCCTTCGGCTTCCGCCCCAGCCCGGCGCCCTGGTTCGCCGACTTCGGCATCCAGCTGGACGAACGCCAGCGGGTCATCGCCAGCGGCGGCAGCCACGGCTTCCAGACCGCCAACGCGAAGGTCTTCGCCGGCGGCGACATGGTGCGCGGCTCGGATCTGGTGGTGACCGCCATCTTCGAAGGCCGCAACGCCGCCGAGAGCATCCTCGATTACCTCGAAGTCTGACGCGCCGCGCGCCGCCGAACAGCGGGTGCAGCGGCAGGAGAACCGCATGTCCGAATTGCAAAACGATCGCTTCCTGCGCGCCCTGCAGCGCCAGCCGGTGGACCGCACGCCGCTGTGGATCATGCGCCAGGCCGGTCGCTACCTGCCCGAGTACCGCGCCACCCGCGCCCGCGCCGGCGATTTCATGAGCCTGTGCCGCAACGCCGAGCTGGCCTGCGAAGTCACCCTGCAGCCGCTGGAACGCTTCGAGCTGGATGCGGCGATCCTGTTCTCCGACATCCTCACCATCCCCGACGCCATGGGCCTGGGCCTGCAATTCACCGCCGGCGAAGGGCCGCAGTTCGCGCGCCCGGTGCGCAGCGCCGCCGATGTCGCCGCGCTGCCGCAGCCGGACCCGGAGGGCGAGCTGCAATACGTGATGAACGCGGTGCGCACGATCCGCAAGGCGCTCGCCGGGCGGGTGCCACTGATCGGCTTCGCCGGCAGCCCGTGGACCCTGGCCACCTACATGGTCGAGGGCAGTGGCAGCAAGGAGTACGCCCACGTCAAGGGCATGCTCTACGGCGAACCCGCCACCCTGCACGCGCTGCTCGGCAAGCTCGCCGACGCGGTCACCGACTACCTCAACGCACAGATCGCCGCCGGCGCCCAGGCGGTGATGGTGTTCGATACCTGGGGCGGCGTGCTCACCCCGGCGGCCTATCGCGAGTTCTCACTGGCCTACATGCAGCGCATCGTCGACCGCCTGACCCGCGAGGCCGACGGCCGCCGCGTGCCGGTGATTCTGTTCACCAAAAACGGCGGCCAGTGGCTGGACGCCATGGCCGAGACCGGCTGCGACGGGCTCGGCGTCGACTGGACCACCGACCTGGCCCGCGCCCGCCAGCTCACCGGCGATCGCGTCACCCTGCAGGGCAACCTCGACCCCAGCACGCTGTACGCCAGCCCCGAGGCGATCCGCGAAGAGGTCGGCAAAGTGCTGGCCAGCTACGGCCACGGCCACGGCCACGTCTTTAACCTCGGCCACGGCGTGCACCAGCACATCGATCCGGAACACGTCGCGGCGATGGTCGCGGCAGTCCACGAACTCAGCCCCGCCTACCACCAGGGCTGAGCCAGCAGCAGCGGCGCGGCGATCGTTCGTTGATCGCCGCAGGCCGCCGCGGCGCGCTACAGCAGCGCCGCCAGCCGCTCGCGATTCAGCCGCCGCAGCGGCCTGCCATCCAGCTCCGCCAGCGGCGCGGCCGCGGCGGCGCGATCATCGAACACCAGCAGGCGCACCCGCCAGCATCCAGCCAGAAAACTCAGCTTCGGGATATCGCGCTCGATGCCGCCGGCGAAGCGCAGACGCACATCGTCGGGCTCGGCGGGGATGCGCCGCTCGGCGAGAAACAGCAGCACCTGCTCCGGGGCGTCGGCGGACAGATGCAGGGTGAAGCCCGGCTCGCCGCGGCGCAGACCATCCACCACCCCACCCACGGCGCGCGGCGAAAAATCCGCCAGCAGATCCATCGCGCGCAGCGCTTCGCGGCGGCACTCGGCGAGCTGTGCAACCGCCTGCGGACCGCTCTGCCGGCGGCGCAATGCCTCGGCGACCAGACGGTTGTCGAGCCGCGCGGCCTCGGCGCTGCTGCGCTTCAGCCGCCGCGCGGCGCTGCGCTTGGCGACCTCGTAACCGCACAGGCCGTGCTCGTCGAGCAGTTGCGCGGCCAACTCGGCCAATTCGGCCGAGGCCGGCGCGGCATCGCCAGCACCGCGACCGTGGCCCAGCCCAACCGCGGGCGCACAGCCGTGCTCGGCCGCTCTCTCCCGGGCACCCCGCGCGGTGCGGCGCTTGCGCCTGCCGCTCACGGCGCGCTCAGAACAGCTGCTCGGGCTCGCCGCCGCCGCTCCGGGCAGCGCCACCGCTGACCCGAGAGTCCGCCTCCGGCGCGCGCTCCGGCACGCCGGTATCGACGCGCAGCACCAGCTGCGGGGCGTTTTCGGCACGGAACATTTCAAACACCGCGCCGCGCATGCCGGCCGAGGCCAGCTCGCCGGTCTCCGGATCGATGCGCACGGTGGTGATGCCCTCGGGCGGTGGCAGATCGTCCTCGGGCACGCCGTCGAGGGCGACGCGCATGTAGTCGATCCACGCCGGCAGCGCGGTGCGCCCGCCGGCTTCGCGACGGCCGAGCGTGCGCTGCTGGTCGAAGCCGATCCAGGCGGTGGCCACGACCTGGCTGTTGAAGCCGGAGAACCAGGTGTCGTACTGATCGTTGGTGGTGCCGGTCTTGCCGGCGATATCACCGCGCCCCAGCGCGCGCGCGCGGCGCGCGGTGCCGCGGCGGATCACGTCGCCCATGATCGAGCGCATGATGTAGGCGTTGCGCGCCTCGACGACGCGCTCGGCCCAGGGCGGTGGGCCGTCGACCTCTGGCGCGGGCAGCGGTTCGCCGCTGTCGGCATTGATGAGGATCGGCAGCGGGCCGGGGGCGGGCACGATGCCGCCCTCGAAGCCGTCTTCGGACAGCACCACCAGCGGTTCATCGCCGCTCGCGCTGACGGCGGTGATCGCGCCCTCGGCGGAGGCACTTGTCAGCGCCTCGCAATCGACTTCGCAAACGCGCGCCGGCCGCGCGCGGTAGATCACCTGCCCGGAGGCATCCTCGACACGGTCGATGAACCAGGGCTTGACCAGATGCCCACCGTTGGCGAATACCGCATAGCCGCGCACCAGCTCAAGCGGCGTCACCGCGCCACTGCCCAGCGCCAGGGACAGGTCGCGCGGCAGCTTGTCGGCGTCGAAGCCGAAGCGCTCGATGTAGTTCATCGCACGCTTCAGGCCGAGGCCGATGAGTACGCGGATCGAGACCAGATTGCGCGATTTGACCAGCGCCTCGCGCAGCCGCGTGGGGCCGAAGAACTTGCCGCTGTAGTTCTGCGGCCGCCACTCGCCCTCCAGCGCCGGATCGTCGAAGACCACCGGGGCGTCGTTGTAGATGGTGGCCGCGGTATTGCCCCGCTCCAGCGCGGCGGAGTAGATGAAGGGCTTGAAGTTGGAGCCGGGCTGGCGCTCGGCCTGCATCACGCGATTGAACTTGCTGCGATGAAAGTCGAAGCCGCCGACCATCGACAGCACCGCGCCGTCGCGCGGCGAGATGGAGACGAAGGCACCTTCGACGGCCGGCATCTGCGCCAGCTGCCAGCCATCGCTGGCGCCACCCCCGGCGGCCTCGTCGTCACCGTCGCCCTGCTCTGCGGCGCGCGCCGGATAGAGATAGACCACGTCGCCGACGCCGAGCACATCGGCGGGCCGCTGCGGTTTGTCGCCGAGACGGCCGCGTTCACCGCGCGAGCGCGCCCACTGCATGCCCTCCCAATCGAGGCGCGCCTCAGCCTGATCGGCAAAGCGCAGTGCGACCGAATCATCGGCAACCGCGGTGACCGCCGCAAGGCGCAGACCGCCGTGGGTCGGGTAGTCGTCGAGGCTGTCGCGCAGCAGCTCGGCGTCTTCGAGGATCGCGGCATCCAGCCGCGCCAGCGGGCCGCTGTAGCCGTGGCGCTCCTCGTAGGCCAGCAGGGCGCGACGCAGGCCGTCGGTGGCGGCGCGCTGGTGGGTGGCGCGCAGCGTGGTGTAAACATTGAAGCCGGCGGTGTAGGCGGCTTCGCCGAAGGCCTCGACCAGTTGCGCGCGAACCTGCTCGGCGAGGTGGTCGGCCTCGACTTCGCGGGTCGCGGTGTGCAGCCCGGCGGTGATCGGTGCCTCCAGGGCGAGGCGATAGCGCTCCTCATCGATCATGTCCAGTGCGCGCATGCGGCGCAGTACGTAGGCGCGGCGGATCAGTGCGCGCTCCGGATTGGCGATCGGGTTGCTGCTCGATGGCGCCTTGGGCAGGCCGGCGATCATCGCCGTCTGCGCCAGGCTGAGCTGATCGACGGGTACGCCGTAGTACACCTGTGACGCGGCGCCGACGCCGTAGGCGCGATTGCCCATGTAGATCTTGTTCAGGTACAGCTCGAGGATTTCGCCCTTGCTCAGCTCGCGCTCGATCTTTATCGCCAGCAGGATCTCGTTGACCTTGCGCAGGTAGGTCTTCTCGCGGGTGAGAAAGAAATTGCGCGCCACCTGCATGGTGATGGTGCTGCCGCCCTGACCTTTTTCCCCGGTGAGCAGCAGATTGATGCCAGCGCGCAACAACCCCTGGTAGTCGACTCCGGGATGCTCGTAGAAACGGTCGTCCTCGGCGGCGATAAAGGCGTTCTTCAGCAGCTCCGGGGCGTCCTCGATGGCCAGTGGTTCGCGGCGCTTTTCGCCGTACTCGGCGATCAGCAGCCCCTCGGCGCTGTAGACCCGCAGCGGCACCTGCAGGCGCACGTCGCGCAGCACGTCGATGCGCGGCAGATCGGGCGCCAGGTAGTAGTAGGTGCCGACCCCCGCAGCGGCCACCAGCAGCAGGCCAACCAGGCCCAGTGCCACAGTCCACTTCAGCAGCTTGAAAACTTTGTTGCTACGCTTCGACATGCAATCGGTTCCAGGGTGATGAACTCACACCGTAATGAAAATTTACACTGGGCCGCCCGGCAAGGTCGCCGCCGCGCTAAAGAGACTGCCCAAAATGCCGCTCAAAGTCGGGAAATTACCTAAAAATATCAATTTCTTGCCGGCTGGAAACCCGGCCATTCTGATACCCGGTCGGCAGACTGTAAAAGCCGGACTCAACAGCTCGCGCAGTATAAAACGTGGTCGACCTCACTTCGAGCACCCCGACCCGAGACTATGCTTGCCTCGATGTTGCGTCTATTATTTGAAGTACCGCCATAGCTAGCTGACGCAAATCACTGTTAGCAACGTAGTTAGTTCGACTAAAGTTTCAGCCTCGGCGGGCGCTAAGGACAACACTGTGTTCGGATTCAACTCAAAAAAGCCCGCGCTGGTCGGCCTGGATATCAGCTCCACCTCGGTCAAGCTCATCGAGTTTAGCCAACGTGGTGCCGGTTACCGCGTGGAAAGCTACGCGGTCGAGCCACTGCCCGCCAGCGCAATGAATGAGAAGACCCTGCAGGACGTCGAGGCTGTGGGCGAAACCATTCGCCGCGCGGTGCGCAAATCCGGCACCAAGGCCAAGCATGCGGCGGTGGCCGTGACCGGTTCGGCAGTGATAACCAAAATCATCAGCATGCCCGCCGGATTGCAGCCGCGGGAGCTGGAGACCCAGATCCAGGTTGAGGCCGACCAGTACATCCCCTATCCGCTGGACGAGATCAATCTCGATTTCGAAGTCCTCGGTCCCAGCGAGGGCAATCCCAACACCATCGACGTACTGCTCGCCGCATCGCGCAGCGAAAACGTCGAAGATCGCTCCGCGGCAGTGAAAATCGGCGGCCTGCAGGCAGTGGTCGTAGACGTCGAGCCCTACACCATCGAGCACGCCTTCGGTCTGCTGCGCGATCAGGTCGAGGATGATGGCCAGCAGAAAATCGTCGCGGTGATCGATATCGGCGCGACCATGACCAGTCTCAGCGTGCTGTTCGACCGGCGCCTGATCTACAACCGCGAACAGCCCTTCGGCGGCAAGCAGCTCAGCGAAGAGATCATGCGGCGCTACGGCCTGTCCTACGAGGACGCCGGGCGCGTCAAGCGCGAGGGCGGCCTGCCGGACAACTACGAGCCGGAAGTGCTCGAGCCCTTCAAGCACACCATGGCGCAGCAGGTGAGCCGCTTTCTGCAGTTCTTCTACTCGGCGGGCAACTACGACTACGTCGACCAGATCCTGCTCGCCGGTGGCTGCGCCTGCATACCCGGCGTCGATGAGTTCATCGAGTCACACATCGGCATCTCCACAGCTATCGCCAACCCCTTCAACAGCCTGCCGCTGGCCGGGCGGGTAAACCGCCAGCGCCTGGTGCAGGATGGACCGTCGATGATGATCGCCTGCGGGCTGGCGCTGCGAGGATTCAGCTGATGGCGCACATCAACCTGCTGCCCTGGCGCGAGGAAGAGCGCCACCGCCGCACCAAGGATTTCGTCAGCCAGATGACGCTGGCGGCGTTGCTCGCCATCGCCGTCACCGGCTACGCACTGCACTACAGCCAGGGCATGGTTGACCACCAGCAGGCGCGCAACGCCTACCTGCAAGCAGAGATCGACCGGCTGAAGGCGGAGCTGGAAGAAATCAAGGAGCTGGAGTCAACCAAGCAGAAACTGCTGGCACGGATGGAGATTATCCAGCAGCTGCAGACCCGTCGGCCACAGATCGTGCACCTGTTCCACGAGCTGGCGGCGACACTGCCGGACGGCATCTACCTGACCGACATCACCCAGATTAACAATGAAATCGCCCTGCAGGGACGCGCCGAATCCAACGCTCGCGTCTCCGCCTACATGCGCAATCTGGATGACTCCGAGTGGCTGACCAACCCGCGCCTGGAGGTCATCCAGGCCAACGCGGAGACCGGTACCAGCACCTTTACCCTGCACCTGGTGCAGACCCATCCGGATGCCGATCCGGCGGCGCAGGACGCCCAGGAGCCGCAGCAATGAGCCTCGGGCAAAGCCTAGAAGACCTGAAATCGCTCAATGTCGAAGACCTGCGCAAGATCGGCAGCGCGCCGATCGGGGTGCGCGTGCTGGTCATTGTGCTGGTGGTGGTCGCCGTGTGCGGTATCGGCACCTACTTCTTCATCACCCCGAAGATGGAGGAGCTGGAGCGCGCCGAGGCGCGCGAGCTGGAGCTGCGCCAGACCTTCGACATCGAGCAGGGCAAGGCCGCCAACCTCGGCGCCTACAAGGAACAGCTCGCCGAAATGCGCCGTTCTTTCGGCGTGATGCTGCGCCAGCTGCCGAACAAGACGGACATCGAGAGCCTGCTCATCGACCTCTCGCAGACCAGCGTCGCCGCCGGTCTGGAGGTCGAGTTCTTCAAGCCCGAGCAGGAAGTCCCCAAGGAATTCTACGCCGAGTACCCGATCAAGCTCAGTGTCACCGGGCGCTACCACGAATTCGGCGACTTCGTCAGTGGCCTGGCTGCGCTGCCGCGCATCGTCACCCTGCACGATATCGCGATCACGCCCAATCAGGATATTCCCGGCACCCTGCGCATGAACCTCACCGCCACCACCTACCGCTATCTGGAGGAGGATGAGGAATGAGTCCGCGACGCCCGGCCCGGCACGGCGTGCGCCGCCCGGCCCTGTTGCTCACCGCACTGGCCACCGCCCTGCTCAGCGGTTGCGAGCGCGACATGAGCGATCTCGAACGCTTCGTCGAGCAGACCAAGCAAAAGCATCGCGGCTTCGTCAAGCCGCTGCCCGAATTCGAACCCTATCGCTCGTTCACCTACGACCCGGAAGTGCTGCGCGATCCGTTCGTCGTCGAGCAGAGCATCGAGCAGGCGCTGGCCCGGGGCAGTGGCCCGCAGCCCGATGCCAACCGTCGCAAAGAGCCGCTGGAAGCGTTTCCGCTGGACTCGCTGCAGATGGTCGGCGTGCTGCAGCAGAACACCAATATGTGGGCGCTGGTGAGCGACCCGGACGGCACTATCCATCGCGTCCAGCAGGGCAACTACCTGGGCGAGAACGACGGCCGCATCACGGCCATTTCCGAATCGAAGATCGACATCCGCGAACTCGTCAAAGACGGCCTCGGCAACTGGATGGCCCGAGAGGCCAGCCTCGGCCTGAGCAGCGAGTAAGCCAGGGAGACGCAGAACGATGATCCCAAACCGTGCATCGACGGCCGCCAGCGCACACAGCGCCGCCGCGACCATGCTCCCGACCAGCTCGACGGCTCGCGCCGCGGCCGGCCCACTACAGCGCGCGCTGCTGTGGGCTGCGGCAATGCTCGTCGCCGCACTGCTCGGCCTGACAGCCGGCGGTGAGGCCCGCGCCGCCGGCAACAGCCTGGAGCGCATCAGCTACAGCGTCCTGCCAGGCAATCGCCTGCAGATCGCCCTGCACATGACCCGCCCGCCCAGCAAGCCACGCGGCTTCACCATCGATAACCCGGCGCGCATCGCGCTGGATCTGCGCGACACCAGCAACAATCTCAACGAGCGCGTCGTGCCGATCGGCGTCGGCTCGGTGCGCAGCATCACCACCGCGGCCACTGGCGAGCGCACCCGCGTGGTCATCAATCTCGCTGCGCTCACCCCCTACGAAACCCTGGTCGACGGCAACAGTATCCTCGTCACGCTCGACTCGCAGGGCGCCAGCGCCGCCGCCAGCGGCGCGGCCCGATCCGACTACACCCGCACCCAGAGCCTGGGCAGCAGCGGCGGCAGCCTTGGCCGCGCCCTGTCGAGCATCGATTTCCGGCGCGGCGAAGAGGGCGAGGGCCGGGTGATCTTCACCCTCTCCGAAGCGGGCATTCCGCTGGATGTCAACGAAGAAGGCGGCAAGGTCGTGGTCGACTTCCTCGGCGCCAGAGTCGCCGAGAACCTGGTGCGCCGCCTCGATGTACTCGATTTCGCCACCCCGGTGAAATACATCGACACGCGCCGCAATGGCAGCAACACGCGCGTGATCATCGAGCCGGTGAACCGCGACTACGAACAGCTCGCCTACCAGTCCGACAACATCTTCACCATCGAGCTGAAGCCGATCCCCGAGGAGGAGCTGAAAGAGCGGGTGAAAAAGAAATTCGGCTACACCGGTGAACGGCTGTCGCTCAATTTCCAGGACATCGAGGTGCGCTCGGTGCTGCAGCTGCTGGCCGATTTCACCGATCTGAACATCGTGGTCAGCGACTCGGTCACCGGCAAGCTGACCCTGCGGCTGAAGAACGTCCCCTGGGATCAGGCGCTGGATATCATCCTCAAGACCAAGGGACTCGACAAGCGCCAGTCCGGCAACGTGCTGCTGATCGCACCCACCGAGGAGATCGCCGCGCGCGAGCGCACCGAGCTCGAAGCGCTGGCCCAGGTCGAGGAACTGGCGCCGCTGCGCACCGAGTTCATCCAGGTCAACTACGCCAAGGCGAGCAGCCTTTCCGATATTCTCAAATCGGAGAACAGCAGCATCCTCTCCGAGCGCGGCACGGTAGCCGTCGACGAACGCACCAACACCCTGCTGGTGCACGACACCGACGACAAGCTGACCGCCATCCGCGCGCTGATCGGACGCCTCGACATCCCGGTGCGCCAGGTGCTCATCGAGTCGCGCATCGTCATCGCCAACGACGATTTCAACAAAGAACTTGGCGTGCGCTTCGGCGTCGCCCGCGACACCACCAACAACGATGGCGAAGGGGTGATCGTCTCCGGCACCGAGCAGGGCATCGTCAACCTCGGCAACAACGACCCCCTCGGCCAGGAGCGCTTCAACGTCAACCTGCCGGCCAACAACCCGGCGGGCAGCCTGTCCATCGCGCTGGCCAGACTGCCCTTCGGCAGCCTGCTGGAGCTTGAGCTGTCGGCGATGCAGGCCGAAGGTCGCGGCGAAGTCATCTCCAGCCCGCGGGTGATCACCGCCAACCAGAAAGAGGCCTTCATCGAGCAGGGCGTCGAGATCCCCTACCTCGAAGCCTCCTCCAGCGGCGCCGCCACCGTGGCCTTCCGCAAGGCGGTGCTGGCGCTCAAGGTGACCCCGCAGATCACCCCCGACGACCGCATCATCATGGATCTGACGGTCAATAAAGACAGCGTCGGCGAGCAGTTCGGCGTCGGCAACAACCTGGTGCCCTCCATCGACACCCGCGAGGTCAACACCCAGGTGCTGGTGGACAACGGCGAAACCATCGTCCTCGGCGGCATCTACGAGCAGGTGGTACGCAATGAGCGCACCCGCGTGCCGTTCTTCAGCGACCTGCCGCTGGTCGGCAAGCTGTTCGAAAACACCCGTCAGGAAGACGACAAAACCGAGCTGCTGATCTTCGTCACGCCGAAGATCGTGCGCGACAGCGCGCTGCTCGACTGATCCCGGCCAGGCCCAAAGCCGGCCGGTCGCACCCTCGTGGCGCGGCCGGCCGGCTTTTGCGGTACAGTTCGCGCCCATGCAGCGCGACGACGATATCCAGCCTGAAAACCTGCACGGCAACGTCTTCCTCATCGGCCCCATGGGCGTCGGCAAGACCACCGTCGGCCGCAACCTGGCGCGCGCCCTCCGCCGCCCCTTCTACGACAGCGACAAGGAAATCCAGGCGCAGACCGGCGTCGACATCCCGACCATCTTCGAATTCGAGGGTGAGGCCGGCTTTCGCGACCGCGAAGCGGCGATGATCGAGCGCCTCAGCGCCGAGCGCGACATCGTCCTCGCCACCGGCGGCGGCGCCGTACTGCGCGCCGAAAACCGCCGCCTCCTCGCCGCCCGCGGCATGGTGGTCTTTCTCAACGCATCGCTCAACGAACTGCTGCGGCGGACTCGCAACGACAGCAACCGGCCGCTGCTGCAAACCGCCAACCCGCGCACCCGGCTGGAGCAGATCCTGCGCGAACGCACACCCATCTACCGCGAACTGGCCGATATCGAGCTAACCACCGATGGCCGTCGCGGCAAGCAGATCGTGCCGCGCATCTGCCGCCTGCTGGCGGAGCGAGATCCGCTTTGACAGGCGCTCACACAGCTGCGCTATCATCGCCGCTCGCGCGCCCCGAGCGCCCGCCACGGAAGCCCGCATGACCACTCTCAGCGTCGACCTCGGCGACCGCAGCTACCCGATCCACATCGGCCCCGGCCTGCTCGGCCGCGGCGAGCTGATCCGCCAGCGGCTGCGCGGCAACAGCGCACTGATCGTCAGCAACGAAACCGTCGCCCCGCTCTACCTGGCGCGCCTGCGCGACGCCCTCGGCGACCTGCGCCTGCAGCAGCTGGTGCTGCCCGACGGCGAACAGTACAAAACCCTCGACGTGCTCAACCGCATCTACGACAAGCTGCTGGCCGAGCGCTTCGACCGCCGCTGCACACTGCTCGCCCTCGGCGGCGGGGTGATCGGCGACATGGTCGGCTTCGCCGCCGCCAGCTACCAGCGCGGCGTCGATTTCGTGCAAGTGCCCACCACCCTGCTGGCGCAGGTGGATTCCTCGGTCGGCGGCAAGACCGCGGTCAACCACCCGCTGGGCAAAAACATGATCGGCGCCTTCCACCAGCCGCGCTGCGTGATCGCCGACACCGACAGCCTCGCCAGCCTGCCCGACCGCGAACTGCGCGCCGGACTCGCCGAGGTGATCAAATACGGGCTGATCGACGACCCGGCATTCTTCGACTGGATCGAGGCCCGGCTGCCCGCGCTGCTGGCCCGCGACGCCGCCGCGCTCACCGAGGCGATCCGCCGCAGCTGCGCGGACAAGGCGCGCATCGTCGCCGACGACGAGCGCGAATCCGGCCGCCGCGCCCTGCTCAACCTCGGCCACACCTTCGGCCACGCCATCGAGACCGCCAGCGGCTACGGCAACTGGCTGCACGGCGAAGCGGTCGCCGCCGGGCTGTGCATGGCCGCGCGCCTCTCCGCGCGTCTCGGCTGGCTGGGCGACGCCGACTGCCGCCGCGTCGAAGCGCTGATCGCCGCCGCCGGCCTGCCCGATCGCCCGCCGCCACAGATGGACAGCGAGACCTTCCTCGAACTGATGGCGCGCGACAAAAAAGTTCAGGACGGCACCCTCAAGCTGGTGCTGCTGGACGCCATCGGCGGCGCCCGCATCAGCGCCGACTACCCGGCCGACGCGCTGCGCGCACAGCTCGACGCCGAGACCGGCGCGGCCTGATCCCGACGTGCGCGACACCGGCCGCAGAAGCGTGATCCCGGACGCCCCGGCGCCAGCGCCGGCGACGCCGGACACGCCCTTTTTTGACGATGCCGCCAGCCACCAACTGGAGCTGCTCAGCTATCGCCTGCACTACGACGACAACCTGCAACTGCTGATCGGCGCACCCGGCAGCGGCCGCAGCAGCCTGCTCGCACAACTCGCCGAGCGCGCCCCCGACAGCCTCGCGCTGGTGGTTCTGGAGGTCGCCGCCGCGCCGACGCCACAGCCGGCCGACGCCGCGCGCGCGCTGCTCGAATCACTGCATTGCGAGCCGCCACAGGGCGAATTCGAACTGACCGGCGCCCTCGCCCGGCAGCTCACCGGGCGCGCCGAACGCGGCCTGGCGACGGTGCTCGCGCTGGACGACGCCGAACGACTCGACGATGCCGCACTGGCCGGCTGGATCGACTGGTGGCAGGACTGGCAGGCGGCCGCGCCGGACGCTCTGCGCCTGCTGCTGTGCGGCGACGAAGCACTGATTGAACGCGCCCGCGGCCTGCTCGGCGAGGATGCCGGGCCAGCGGCGCTGAGCCGCCTGCGACCACTGGGCATCGGCCGCGCGCGAGCCTTTCTCGGCCACCACCTGTGCGGCGCCGAAGAGGCCACCGAGGGCGATGGCTTCCCCTTCAGCCCGGCCCAGCTCGGCGAGCTGTACCGGCGCAGCGGCGGCCTGCCCGGGCCGCTGCTGCAAGCCGCCCGGACGGCGCTGCAAGAGCGCGCACCGGCAACGCCCGCGCACACCGCGGCGTGGCGCGATGGCACCCGCCGCGCTGGCGCCGCAGCCGCGGGAGGCATCGCCGCGCTGGCCGCGCGCAGCGCGGCGACCGCGGCCGCGGTGCGCCAGCGGGTGGGCGATTTAGCCGCACGTCTGCGCGCGCGCGCGCCGCAGCTGATGCGTCGCACCACAGGTGGCGGCCCGAATAACGACCCGGGTAGCGACCCGGGTAGCGACCCGAATAGCAGCGGCGCCACTGCAGCCGCGGCAGGCGACAGCACGCACCGCGCAGACTCGTCCGTCGCAGCCGATCGCCATCGCCCGGCCAGCCCGGCCGTGGATTTCCAGCAGCCGACACCCGACCAATCACACGATCAATCGCCCGATCAATCACCCGACCAATCACCCCCCGCGGCACAGCCCGGCGGCGAGCAACCCAGGGCGGCATCGCGAGCGACGACGCGGGCGACCGCACGGACGGCATTCGACAAGCTGCTTGCGGCCGCGCGCAAAATCCGCATCGGCCCGCATGCCGATGCGAGCGCGAAAGAGCGCGCAAATCCGCCCGCCGCCGCAAACGCAGAAGGCGCGGCTATACCCACTTGGCGCGCTCGCCTGCCGGGCTGGGCCGGCGACCGTCGCGCACAGCTCGGCGTAGTGCTGATCCTGCTCTCGCTGCCACTATTCCTGCTCGATGGCTCACCGCCACAGCCAGTCGGCCCGGTGGTCAAGCAGGTGCCCATCCAGCTGCCGGCAGCACCACCGGAGCCGCCCGCCACAGCCGGCGCCAGCCGCGGCGTGGACGGCGTGCCGGAGCCGCCAGTGGTGCGGCGCAGCGCGCAGCCGGCGGAGCCAAGCGCGGCGCAGACCGGGCCGGATGCGGATGAGGCTGCACAACCGGCCGCGGCCCAGCCCGCGGCGGCGCCCCGGGCGACGACACCCGCCACCGCTACCCGGCCCACGCGACGACCGCAACCGCCGGCCGAACTGCCGCCGCTCAAGCCGGTAGCGCCGCTGGCACCGCCGCTGGGGCTGGCGGCGGCTCCGCTGGGAGATAGCGCCTCCGCCGCCGCCACCGCCGTCGATCCAGTCGATAACGCGCCCGCCGCCGCGCAGCAGCCCTCGCAGGCCGCCGCGCCGGCACTCGGTGGCGATCGCTCCGGCGACGATCATCAATGGCTGCTGGCACAGGACGGCGACAGCTACAGCCTGCAGCTGCTGGCCGCGACGCAGCCGCAATCGCTGGATGAATTCGCCCGCGACAACGGCCTGGCTGCGGCCCGGCTGCACCGCTTCAGCCTGCGCCGCGGCGGGCAGACACTGCACGTGCTGCTGCACGGCCTGTACGCCGATCGCAGCGCGGCGCTGCGCGCGGTCGCCGAACTGCCCGATGCGGTGCGCAGCCAGCGGCCGTGGATCCGCAGCCTGGCGTCGATCCAGCGGGCGATTCGTGAGCAATAGCGCGAAACGGGCAATCCACCGCTGATTTACAGTGCGATTGGCACGCACCTTGCCGTGCCGATATAATGCGCGGCCGCCCTGCGCCCGGGCGCGACGCCGCCACCGTGCGACGCCCGCACAGCCGCCCCGCAGGCCGCATTCTGACTACCCGAGCCCTCGGCATTGCCGCCACTGGCGGCC
>Ga0207752_1000462_pt1 | contig 19019 bp, 16 predicted proteins | sample Pon2CUnioCityCA_6_FD_187272 | JGI IMG/M metagenome (GOLD analysis project Ga0207752, IMG submission 187272) | Marine sediment microbial community from Union City, CA, USA - Pond 2C Sediment 2 (SPAdes) | ecosystem: Environmental > Aquatic > Marine > Intertidal zone > Salt pond sediment ...
GCCTGTCCGGCGGTGATCGCGTTGATCGGCATGTTGTGGCGCATCGCCGCCAGCATGGTGTCGCAGGCGTCCTCGCCGTAGCGCAGCGGCGAGATCATCGGGCTGGCGTGCAGCTTGCAGATCGGCCGTTTGGCGAAGGCGCCCTCGCCGCCGAGCACCGCGTCGAACAGCGCGATCACCGGATCGACGTTTGCCGCGCAGGTGATCGCGGTGCCGAGATGCTTCTGCGTGCCGGCCAGGCAGGCGTAGACGGTGTTCAGATCCAGCGCCAGCCAATCCTCGATCTCGGTGGCGATGACGCAGCGGGTGAACCAGTGGACATTGTCCAGCCGATCGACCAGCCGGGCGAAATCGTAGAGATCGGTGAGCGTCGCGGCGCGGTAGCGGCCGCTGTGCCAGTCCAGCGTTTTCACCGCCGCGCCGCCGGTGCCGTAGTGCACCCGCTGGCCGCCCAGTTGGAGATCGTGGGCCGGATCGCGCGCGTGCAGCACAAATGATTGAGCCGCGCCGGCGAGCACCTCTTCGACCAGTGTCGGCGGCAGGCGCAGGCGGCCATCGTCGTCCAGCCAGGCGCCTTTTTGCTGCGCCAGCGCGACCAGTGCGGCGGGCGGCGTGCCGATGCCAGTGCGCTCCAGCACCTGCAACGCGGCGGCGTGGATGCGCTGCATGTCGGCGTCGGACAACGGCCGGTAGCGGCCGCCGATGAGGCCGGGCCGCACCGGCCGGGTGGCCGGGCCGGCGGCGCGCTGGGCGCGTTTGGCGGCACGGGCGTTGCCGCGGCGTTTGCTGGTGTCATTCATCGGAGCAGCCTCCCACAAGCTCGCGCAGAGGCCTTCATTTCGAGCGCGGCAGGCGGTTTTCCGGGTCGTACAGGCAGGGCTCGACGACTCTCGCCGAGTAGCGTTCGCCGAGAATGCCGATCTCCAGCTCGCTGCCAACTTGCGCCTGCTGCGGATCGACGAAAGCGTAGGCGATGTTTTTCTGCACCCGGTGCCCGTAGCCGCCGGAGGTGATGCTGCCGACCGGCGTGCCGCCCGCCTCACCCGGCAGATAGACCGGATCACCCGAGTGCGCCGGGGCGATCTGGCAATCCACCGCGAGCACCGCGAACAGCCGCCGCGGGCCGCGCTCGATCTGCGCCAGCAGCGCCTGTTTGCCGATGAAATCCGGCTTGTCCAATTTGACGAAGCGCTGCAGCCCGGATTCGATGGGGTTGTATTCGTAGATCAGATCGGCCTTCCAGTGGCGGTAGCCCTTTTCCAGCCGCATCGATTCGCTGGCGTAGAGGCCGAAGGGGCGCAGGCCGAAGTCCGCGCCGGCTGCGTCGATCAGCTTCCAGCACAGGTACAGCTGCTCGTTGGGCACGTGCAGCTCGTAGGCCAGCTCACCGGAGAAGCTGACGCTGATCGCCGTAACCTCGGCGTGGCCGATGAACATCTGCTGCGCGTGCATCCACGGCAAGGCCGCGGCCGACCAGTCGCAGCGCGGCGACAGCGATTGCAGCAGGGCGCGGGATTGCGGCCCGGCGACCACCAGAATGGTGTGCGTGCCGGTCATTTCGGTCAGCGTGACATCCTCCGGCATGTGCTGTTTCAGCCAGTCGCGGTCGTGCCACTCGGCGGCGGCGGCGGAGCCGTACCAGTAGCGATCCTCGCCGAGTTTGGCGATCGTCGCTTCGCACAGCACATGGCCCTTTTCGTTGAGCAGGTAGCAGAGATTCACCTTGCCGACCCGGTGCGGCAGCGCGCCGCAGATCATCCGGTCCAGGAAGGCTTCCGCGCCCGGCCCGGCGATCTCGTAGCGGTTGAAGCCGGAGACCTCCATCAGCCCCGCGCCGCTGCAGATCGCCGCCACTTCCCGGGCGATCAGGTCTTTTGTCGGCGTGAAACGATAGCCGGGCTGATCGACGAAATCCGCGTGCGGCTTGAAGAACAGCGCCCGCTCCCAGCCGTTGACCACCCCCCAGGCGCAGTGGCGCTGATCGAGCGCGGCGTACAGCGGGGTGGTGCGCGCCAGCCGCGCTGCCGGGCGCTGCTCGTGGGGTTCGTGGTAGTGGAACTCGTGCCGGTAGTCCTCGACGGCCTTCAGCGCGGTGTGTTCGGTGTTGGCGTATTGCGTGAAGCGGCGCGGGTCGAGGTACCAGGCGTCCCACTCGCACTCGCCGTGCACCATGATCTGCGCCAGCACTTTGCCGTGGCCACCGCCCTCGCCGATGCCGGCGCGCAGGCCGAGACAGGCGAAGGCGTTGCGCACGCCGGGGATCGGCCCGACCAGCGGCGCGCCGTCGATGGTGTAGGTGATCGGGCCGTTGATCACGGTGTGGATGCCGGTCTCGGTGAGGCAGGGCAGGCGCTGGAAGATGCGCTCCATATTGTCGAGGCAGCGATCCAGATCCGAGGGGCACAGCGCCTGGGTGAAGCCCGGATCGATGCCGTCCAGGCCGAAGGTTTTGCAGCCCTGCTCGTAGACGCCCACCAGCAGGCCGTGCTTTTCCTGGCGGCTGTAAAAGTCGTCGCCGGGATCGCGGATGATCGGCACTCGCTGGCCCAGCGCCTCCAGTTCCGGGATCGGATCGGTGAGGAAATACATGTGCTCCATCGATGTCACCGGGTGCGTGACACCGAGCATGCGGCCGACCTCGTTGACGCGATATCCCGTCGCGTTCACTACCATTTCGCAGCAGATGTCGCCATTTTTCGTGTGCACGACGAACTCGCCACTGGCCTTGCGGCTGATCTTTTCCACCGGGTTGTGGCGATAGACCTCGGCGCCGGCTTCGCGGGCTTTGCGCGCCAGCGCGAAGGTCAGCTGGGCCGGATCGATGTCGCCGTCGAGCGGATCCCACCAGGCACCGAGCAGGCCGTCGCTGCGCATCAGCGGATGGCGGCGCGCGGCCTCGGCGGCGTCGATCAGCTCGAAATCCACGCCCACCCCTGTCGCCATGCCGATGTAGTGGCGGTAGATGTCCAGCTGCGCCGGCGTGTGCGCCAGGCGCATGCCGCCGGTGATGTGATAATTGATCGGAAAATCTTCGTCGGCGGCCAGCTCGCGGTACAGATCGATGCTGTGCCGCTTCAGCGCCACCATCGTCTGGTTGCCGCCGAACTGGGTCACCTGCGCCGCCGCGTGCCAGGTGGAGCCGGAGGTCAGCTCGTCGCGCTCCACCAGCACCACGTCGCTCCAGCCCTCGCGGGTCAAATGGTAGAGCGTCGAACAGCCGGCGATGCCGCCGCCGATGACCACCACGCGCGCCTGTGATTTCATGAGCTGCCTCTTCCCCGCCGCTGATCAAAGCAGTCAGGTTGCACCGCGCGGCCTGTTGGCGACAAACGCAAATCGCCGCACAATGGTTCTAAATTATTGAACCGTTGTCAGGCGCCCATCATTCGTTTGCGGCGCTCGGCCATGCGCTGATTGGCTTCGACGGTGCCGTCGTGGAAGCTGCCGAAGAGTTCGTCCAGCGGCACCGCCGGCGAGCCGTAGTTGCACTCGAAATAGCGGTGGTGCATCTGGTGGTGAAAGTTGCCCAGATGCAGCCGCGGCCTGCCGTTCAATTGCAGCGCATCGAAGCCGCTGTGCGAGGTCGCCGCGGTCAGCGCGTAGTACTGCAGGTGGTTGATGATATGCACCGGATGCGCCGGCACCACCCAGTGGATCAGCACCGAGCCGAAGTACAGCAGGTGTTCCAGCGGGTGCATCGACAGGCCCGACCAGGGGCCGATGTTGACGTTGCGGTGATGCAGAATATGAATCCGCTTGTACAGCGGCGGCCAGTGCAGCAGGCGGTGAATCCAGTAGAAATAGAAGCTCTCCCACAGCGGCAGCAGCAGGAACAGGGCGACGAACAGCACCGGATTCTCCGCCCAGCTCAGCATCGGCAGCCAGCCGTTGCCCATGGCCCAGAACATCAGCACCTCGTAGCCGGTCCAGATGGTGACGCCGCTGGCCAGGGTCCAGAAGATGTTGTCCTTGACCTGATCGCCGAACTTGAACTGGCTGCCGCGGGTTTTCAGCGGGCGGGCGTCGAATTTCAGCTCATCGCCCTGCCGGCGCCAGCGGTAGAAATACAGATGCAGGCCGCCGGCCACCGCGGTCATCAGCACGAGATTGCGCAGCCAAATGCCGAGAATCCAATCCGGCGACAGGTTCGCGGTCACCGCCAGTGGTGGCTGTACCCAGGCCAGCGTGGCGAAGGCGATGGCGACCAGAATCAGTTTCTCGGAGATCGGCAGCCAGCTGCCCAGCAGCCATTTCAGCGCCGCGAGCGGATCGAAGGGCCAGCGGAACAGCGGCGCAGCGCGCAGCGGCAGCGCCGGCAGATAGTGCCAGCCGGAGAGGGTTTTGGGTTCGTCGTTGATCGTTCGGCCCTCGCTGGGGTGGGCAGGCATCATGTTGCGCGCCACTCGCTGGCAGACAGCATATTCATCAGCACCGCGGAGTGACAATGAAACATTCGCTGCCCCCGCTGGAAGCGCTGAAGGTGTTCGAATCCGCCGCGCGCCAGCTCAGTTTTACCCTCGCGGCACGGGAGCTGTGCATCACCAAAAGCGCGGTCAGCTACCAGATCCGCCGATTGGAGGAGCACATCGGCTGCCCGCTGTTCACCCGCGCGGTGCGCCAGATTGTGCTCACCGATGCCGGCCGCGAGCTGTACAAGACCACGCAGTGGATCTTCACCGAACTGGGCCGCACGCTGGTGCAGATCCGCCCCGATGCCAGCGATCACGACGTGCTGGTCGGCGCCAGCACCCACGTCGCCGCGCGCTGGCTGTCGCCGCGGGTGGCAGGCTTCGTCGAGCGGCACCCGCAAGTCTCTATCGTGCTGCAGCACGCGGTCAATTCCAGCGAGTTCAGACTCGATGCGGTGGATATCGCCATCCGCTGGGATCGCTGCGATGGTCGCGCCGAGCCGCAGCGATTGCGCGAGATGCCGGCGCCGCTGTTCGTCGCCTGCAGCCCGCAGTTCGCGCTGCGGCTGGGGGCGAATCCGCAGCCCTCGGCGATCATCGGCCTGCCGCTGCTGGGTGACGATCATCCGCAGGATTTGTGGCAGGAGTGGGCCGCGGTGGCCGGGATCAGGCTGGACAACCCGCGGCGGCGGATCGACGACGCCAACGTCCGCGCCCAGGCGGCCATCGACGGCCAGGGGCTGGTGCTGGCGGATCAGATGATGCGCAACGAACTGCGCAGCGGCGCGCTGGTGGCGCCGTTCGATATCGAACTGCGCGGCTACGGCTACGTGATCCTGCGTTCGCCGCAGCGTCGCCACAATGCGGAGGCCGCAGCGCTGTGCGACTGGCTATGTGGCGCCACAGAGTGACGCCCTATCTGGCTTTGCCCTTCATCACCGACTTGACCATCTTGCCGAAGGCCTTGTCCTTCCTGCGCTTCTCGACGTAGGACATCTCATTGTGCGCCGACTCGCGCTTGAGCTTCAGGTAATTCTCGAAGCGCTCCTCGGCCAGCTCGCCGCTGGCGATTGCCGCCTGCACGGCGCAGCCCTTTTCGTTGCTGTGCGAGCAGTCGCCGAAGCGGCAAGCCTGCGCCAGTTCGGTGACTTCTGAGAAGGTCTGATCGATGCCGGCGCCCACGGCCAGATTGCCCAGCTCGCGCATGCCCGGGGTGTCGATCAGCAGCGCGCCGTTGTCCAGCCGGATCAGCTCGCGGCTGGTGGTGGTGTGGCGGCCCTTGCTCTGCTTCTTGCTCACCGACTGGGTGCGGTATTCCCCGCCGCCGAGAATCTCGTTGGCCAGCGTGGTCTTGCCCACGCCGGATGAGCCGAGCAGGCAGCAGGTATCGCCGCTTGAGATGGCGCTTTTGATCCGCTCGATGTTCTCCCCGGTCACGCTGCTGAAGGCAATGACGGATGTCAGCGGCGTGACGTCGGCCACCACCTGCTTCAGCTCGTCGATCTCTTCCGGCGTGGCCAGATCACATTTGCTCAACAGCACCACCGGAGTGATGCCGGCCTCGTTGACCATCACCAGATAGCGCTCCAGGCGCCGCGGATTGAAGTTTTCGTCGGCCGACTGGACGATAAAGGCGATATCGATATTGGCCGCGATCAGCTGCAGATCGACGGATTTGCCGGCCGTTTTACGCTTCAGCAGCGTCTTTCGCGGCAGCAGACCATGGATGATGGCGTGGCTGTCGTCATCGTAGAAATCGGCGTAGACCCAGTCGCCGGTGGTGGGCAGGTCGGCGGGAGAGTCGGCGGTGTAGAAGAGATGGCCGGACAGTTCGGCATGCACCACGTGCTCGCCATTGTCGATGGTGAAGCGGTCCTTCTGTACCGAGATAACCCGTGCCAGTTGGTGGGCTTCGGCCTTGTCGGGATCGAGTCGATCCCGAAACCACGGGCTGAAGCCGATATCATCCAGTCTGTCCGTCAAATCAAAATCCCTCGATTCAGCGCCCTCCGCTCAGATCAAACTGCTCGTCGGGAAAAAACTTCTCCAGTCTAACGTCAGCCGTGCGCGCATGCCCCTCCATCCCTTCCATCCGTGAAATCCGCGCCGTCGCCTCGGCGATCGGCTTGCAGCCCTCGCGGGTGGCGCGCTGCCAGGTCACGGTCTTCATGAATTTGTGCACTGAGAGGCCGCCGGAATACTTGCCGGCGCCCTTGGTGGGCAGCACGTGGTTGGGGCCGGCGCACTTGTCGCCGAAGGCCACGGTGGTCTCTTCGCCGAGGAACAGCGAGCCGTAGTTGCTCAAGTTATCCAGCCACCAGTCCAGATCCGCGCACTGCACCTGCAGGTGCTCGGAGGCGTACTGGTCGGACAGCGCGACCGCCTCTTCGCGGCTGTCGACCACCGCCACTTCGGCGTAGTCGCGCCATGCCGCGTCGGCGTTTTTGCGGCTCAGTTCGGGCAGGCTGGGGATCAGCGTCGGCGCGAGTTCGATGACCTTCTCCGCCAGTGCGCGATCCAGCGAGATCAGCCACACCGGCGAGTTGTAGCCGTGCTCGGCCTGGCCGACCAGATCCCAGGCGACCACCTCCGGGTCGGCGGTGCCGTCGGCGATCACCATCGATTCGGTCGGCCCGGCGAACATGTCGATGCCGACGCGGCCGTAGAGGATGCGCTTGGCCTCGGCCACGTACTGGTTGCCGGGGCCGACGAGGATATCCGCCGCGGGCTGACCGAACAGGCCGAAGGCCATCGCCGCGATGCCCTGCACCCCGCCGAGGGCGAGGATCGAATCGGCGCCGCACAGATCCAGCGTGTACAGGATCGCCGGGTGCATGCCGCCGCTTTCGGCCGCGCTGCCGGCCGCCGGTGAGCAGGCGGTGATGTGTTTAACGCCGGCCACCCTGGCGGTGGTCACGGTCATGATCGCCGAGGCCACGTGGGCGTAGCGGCCGCCGGGCACGTAGCAGCCGGCGCCGTGTACCGGCAGCTGTTTCTGCCCGGCCCACAGCCCCGGCACCACTTCCAGCTCGGTGTCGGCAATCGTCGCGCGCTGGGCCTCGGCGAAGCGGCGCACATTGTCGTGGGCGAAGCGGATGTCGTCTTTGAGCTTCTGCGGGACGCGCGCCGCGGCGGCCGCGATGGCCTCGCGCGGCAGCAGAATCTCGCCCTCCCAGCCGTCGAACCGGCGTGCGTAGCGGCGCGCCGCGGCGTCGCCACCGGCTTCGATCTCATCGAGAATGCGCTGCACGGCATCGCGCACATCGGCCTCGCCGCTGGCGGCGGTTTTCTGCGCTTTTTTCAGATAGTTCACGGCCATCGGCCTGCCTCCGTAGTGGTGTCGAGAAGTGTGTGGGTGGGCGCGGCCGGCGTGCTGCCCGTCAGTCGGCGAGCTGTGCAAAAGGCGGCGGTGATTCGCTCTGCGGCTCGCCGAGGGCGTTGATCAGCGCGTGCCAGACCGTCTCCTCGCGTGGCGCGTGGGGGGTGCGCAGGCGCAGCAGGGCGACGCGCATCGGCACCTCGCCGAGCGGCGCGGACAGATCCAGCAGCCGGCCGCTGTCGAGCGCCTCCCGGGCCATGGTCTGCGGCAGCCAGGCGACGCCCCAGCGGTTCAGCGCCAGCTCCAGCTGGGCCGGGGTCAGCGCGGTCTCGCAGGTTTCGGTGATGCGGTAGCGCTGGTGCAGCTGCGGCAGCAGTCGCGCGGCGAGAATGGCGCCGAAGTAAGCCTCGGTCGGGTAGCCGATCAGCGGCAGTGCCTCGCCCTCGCCGGGGCTGTCACCGGCGAATAGCCCGGGGGCGGCCACCGGCAGCAGCCGATCCTGCTGCAAGTAGATTTTCTCCAGCAGCAGTTCGTTGGGCGCGGCGGGGAAGTCGTGGGTGTCGTAGCTGGCCATGATCACTGCCTGGTGGGTCATCAGCAGCGAGTGGCACTCAGCGTGGTTGGCCGAGCGCAGGCGGATGTTGGCCGGGCGTATCTGCTCGCGGATGCGCGTCAGCGCGCGCGGGATCAGCGACACATTCAACGAGTGCTGGGCGGCGATCACGACCCGCCCGGGCTGGGCTTCGCTGGCCAGGCTGCGCTCCACGCTGTGCAGTCGCGAAACCACTTCGCGCAGCTCCGGCAGCCGGCGGCGCAGCGCCTCGGTGGCGCGTGCCGGGCGGCGCGTGCGGTTGAGCACGCTGAAGCCCAGGCGTTGTTCGATGTTCTGTACGCGCCGCGAAAATGCCGGCTGGGTGACGTGGCGGCGCAGCGCGGCTTCGGTGAGGCTGTCCGCCTCAGCCAGCGCGATCAGATCCTCCAGCCATTCCAGTCGCATGCCGTCTCCCGGCAGTGGCGCCGCCGGCGGCGCGGCCGCGGGCATCGGCAATGGCCGCGATGCTACTGCCCCTTGCGCCCACATTGCATGCAAACTTTGCATGACAAAAAGCAGGATGGGCATTGGAGCGGTGTATTATCGCTGGTTACTATCGATCGCAATATGCAGAACCGCGCCGGCCGTTCGACCTCCGCGTGCAGCGAGCCCGGCCCACATGGAGTCAATCGCGCAATGAACCTCGCCCGCTTCCCCCGCCTGCACCTCGCCCACCTGCCCACGCCGCTGGAATCCCTGCCGCGTTTGAGCCACGCCCTGGCCGGCGCCCGCGGCGGGCCGAATATCTGGATCAAGCGCGATGACTGCACCGGCATGTCCACCGGCGGCAACAAGACCCGCAAGCTGGAATTTCTGATGGCCGAGGCGCTCGACCAGGGCGCCGATATCGTCGTCACCCAGGGGGCCACCCAGTCCAACCACGCCCGCCAGACTGCCGCCTGCGCGGCGCGACTCGGCCTCGATTGCCACATTCTGCTGGAGGATCGCACCGGCTCCAGCGACCCCAACTACAACCACAACGGCAACGTCTTTCTCGATCTGCTGCACGGTGCCACCACCGAAAAACGCCCCGGTGGAGCGGATATGAACGCCGAGCTGGAGGCGGTCGCCGAGCAGTTGCGCGGCGCCGGTCGCAAGCCCTACGCGATCCCCGGCGGCGGCTCCAACGCCACCGGCGCGCTGGGCTACGTGAACTGCGCGCTGGAGCTGGTCAACCAGGCCAATCAGATGGATCTGCGCATCGACCACCTGCTGCACGCCACCGGCAGCGCCGGCACCCAGGCCGGGCTGGTGGTCGGGCTGCGCGGCATCAATGCGCACTTCCCGCTGCTCGGCATCGGCGTGCGCGCCGCTCAGCAACAGCAGGAGGAGAACGTCTTCAAACTGGCCTGCGCGACCGCGGACAAGCTTGGCCTGCCGGGCCTGGTGAAGCGCGAGGATGTGGTCGCCAACAGTGATTACGTCGGCGAGGGCTACGGCATTCCGGCGCCGAGCACCATCGAGGCGATCGAGCTGTTCGCCCAGCTGGAGGGCATCCTGCTCGACCCGGTGTACTCCGGCAAGGGTGCCGCCGGGCTGATCGATCTGGTGCGCCGCGGCCACTTTGAGCCGGGCGAGAACATCGTCTTCCTGCACACCGGCGGCGCCGCCGGGCTGTTCGGTTACACCTCCGCCTTCGCCTGTGGCGCTGCCGCCAGCGGCCCGAGCGCAGGCTGAGGCGGCCGCGGGCCAGGGTGCGCGAGTCGGCGGGGCAGAAGGCATGTCGCAACGCATTTTCGAGGGCAGCTTCACCCAGCAGGAAGCGATCCCCGAAGCGGCCATCGCCAGCGCCGTAGCGGTGTTGCGCTCGGGTCGACTGCACCGCTACAACACCGCCCCCGGCGAACACTCCGAGACCGCCTTGCTGGAGCGCGACTACGCCGCCTGGCAGGGCGCGCGCTACTGCCTGGCCTGCGCCTCCGGCGGCTACGCCATGCAGCTGGCGCTGCGTGCTTTCGGCGTCGCCGATGGCGAGCCGGTACTGACCAATGCCTTCACCCTGTCGCCGGTGCCCGGCGCCATCGACGCCGCCGGCGGCCGGCCGGTGCTGGTGGAGAGCGGCGCCGATCTGGTCATCGATCTGGCCGATCTGGCGACGAAGATCGAAACCAGCGGCGCGCGCCTGCTGCTGCTCTCGCACATGCGTGGCCACCTGGTGGATATGGATGCGCTGATGCGGCTGCTCGATGCCCGCGGCGTGGCGCTGATCGAGGACTGCGCGCACACCATGGGCGCCAGCTGGAACGGCGTGAAAAGCGGCAACTTCGGCATCGCCGCCTGCTTCAGCACGCAGACCTACAAGCACATCAATTCCGGCGAGGGCGGCCTGCTGACCAGCGATGACGCGGCGCTGATGGCGCGCGCCACGCTGCGCTCGGGCAGCTACATGCTCTACGCCAGCCACCTCGCCGGGCCGGATGAAGCCGCCTACGCCGAGGCGCGCCTGGAGCAGCCCAACCAGAGCGGGCGGATGGACAACCTGCGCGCCGCCATCCTGCGCCCGCAGCTGGCCGCGCTGGAGGACAACATCGCGCGCTGGAACGCCCGCTACCACGCCGTGGAGGCTGCGCTGATCGATGCGGCGGCCGGTGACGGCGAGCTGCGGCCAATCCCGCGACCGGCCGCCGAACGCTTCGTCGGCAGCTCGATCCAGTTTCTCGCCGAGGGCCTCGACGCGGCGGCCACGGCGGCCTTTCTGACCCGCTGCAAGCGCCGCGGCGTGGCGCTGAAGTGGTTCGGCGCCGAGCAGCCCAGCGCCTACACCAGTCGTCACGATCACTGGGGTTACGTCGCCGCACAGTCGCTGCCGCGCACCGACGCACTGCTCAAGGCGCTGTTCGACATGCGCATCCCGCTGACCTTCAGCGTCGACGACTGCGCGCTGATCGGCGAGATCATCGGCGAATCGCTGGCCGCCACGCGCGCCGGCGAACCGCTGCAGGGGCCGCTGGATGTCGATGCCATCTGAGGGCCGCCGGGCGATGCCGGACCACCCGATGCCCGATTCGCCGCTGATCGGCATCCTCGGCGGCATGGGGCCGGAGGCCACCGTCGATCTGATGCGCCGGGTGATCGCCGCGACGCCGGCCGAGGACGACGCCGATCACGTCCACCTGCTGGTGGACAACAACCCAAAAGTGCCGTCGCGCATCGCCGCGCTGATCGAGGGCACCGGCAAAAGCCCGGCGCCCGAGCTGCAGCGCATGACCCGCGGCCTGCTGGCGGCCGGCGTCGATGCCATCGCCATGCCCTGCAATACCGCGCACAACTACCTCGGCGAGATCCGCGCCGCCGCCGGCCGGACACCGGTGCTGGATATGGTCGCGCTGACCGCACGCCGCGCCGGCGAACTGCTGTCCGCTGGCGGTCGCGTCGGCATGCTCGCCTCCACCGCGGTGCAGCTCACCGGGCTGTACGCCGACGAGCTGGGCGAGCGCGGTATCGATATCGCTTTCCCGTCGCGTCAGGCTGAGCTGATGCAGCTGATCCGCGACATCAAGCGCGGCCGCTGCGGCGCGGCCGAGCGCGCGCGCTACGCGCAGATCTGCGGCGCGCTGCAAGACGACGGCGCGGATCTGCTGCTGGTGGCCTGTACCGAGCTGTCGATACTCGCCGATGCGCTGCCGGCCGGGGTGCCCGCACTGGATGCGCTGGACGTGCTGGCCGCGGAAATCGTGGCGATCGGCACTGGTGCCCGCGCGGCCGGCGCCGCAGGTAGCCCGGCGCGCGTCGCGGAGGGTGGCGCATGAGCGACCAGCAAATCGCCGACAAAGGCCAGCGCGATCAGCGCAAGTTCACGTGCGATCTGCTGGCGGGGCGTGCCGACGCTGTTTTGCGCGCCCCGCGACCGCGTCCCGGCAATCCCGGCGTCGTTCTGATTGCCGGCAGCCACGGCTAGCGGGTGGGCACTGAACGAGGCGCGATAGCCCGGCCGCGCGCCGGCGAAGCAAGCTGCGGTTGCCGTGTGTGGATCGTGCACGGCGCCAACCGCGAAGACGCAACGATCCCGAAGTACAGACAAGAAATTCTGGAGGAAATGGCATGAAGAAGCTTACCACCAGCCTGCTCGGCGCCACTCTGGCCGCCGGTGCAACGTTCAGCGCCCAGGCTGCGGACGTGGTCATCGGCGTACCCAACTGGCCGTCGGTCAACGCCACCGCGCACGTGCTCAAGGTCGCCATCGAGGAAAACCTCGGCCTGGAAGTCGAGCTGCAGAACGGCACCAATCCGATCGTCTTCGAGGCGATGGACAAGGGCTCGATGCACGTCCACCCGGAGGTCTGGCTGCCCAACCAGCAGAACCTCCACGACACCTACGTGGTGGACAAGGGCTCGGTGGCCAAAAACCCCAATGGCGTGCCCGCCTTCCAGGGCATGTGCGTGCCCAAGGCGATCGCCGAGAAACACGACATCAAATCCATCGAGGATCTCAGCGATCCGGACAAGGCGGCGATCTTCGATACCGACGGCGACGGCCAGGGTGAAGTCTGGATCGGCGCGCCGGGCTGGGCCTCGACCAACGTCGAGAAAGTCCGCGCCAAATCCTACGGCTACGCCGAGGTGATGGAGCTGACCGAATCCGACGAAACCCTCGCCTACGCCAACCTCGACAACGCGGTGAAGGCCGGCAAGCCCTGGGTCGGCTTCTGCTACACCCCGCACTACGTGTTCGTGCTGCACGATCTGCAGGTGCTCGAAGAGCCGCCCTACGACGCCGCTGGCTGGAACGTGATCCAGCCCACCGACGACCCGGCCTGGCTGGAAAAATCCTCCGCCGCGATGGCCTGGGACACCGCCTATCTGCACCTGCACTACGCCAAGTCGCTGGAGGAATCCCAGCCGCAGGTGGCCAATCTGCTGGCCAACATGAAGCTGGATACCGACACCGTTTCGGCGATGACCTACGCGCTGGTGATCGACAAGAAAGACCCGCTGGAATACGCCCGCAGCTGGGTCGCGGAGAACGAGGACCAGGTCCTCGGCTGGATGAGCGAATAAACGCCTGACGGCTATTCGCGGGGCGGTCATCGCCGGGCAGTGCCCCTGCGGTGGCCGCCGCTTCTTCGCACAGTGCCGCGCGGCACCCGCCGCGGCGGCTCAGATCATCGGGAGGTCCCGTGAGCGAGACCGTCGTCAAACTCTCCGGCGTGTGGAAGATCTTCGGTGCCGCCGCCGATCAGGCCATGCAGGCCGTGCAGTCCGAGGGCATCGGCAAGCCTGAGGTGCTGGAGCGCTTCGCCTGCGTGGTCGGCGTGCAGGACGCCAGCTTCGAGGTCGCGCGCGGCGAGATCTTCTGCATCATGGGCCTGTCCGGCTCGGGCAAGTCCACCCTGGTGCGGCACATCAACCGCCTCATCGAGCCCACTGCGGGCAGCATCGAAATCCTCGGCCGCGACGTGGCCGCCATGTCCGACAGCGAGCTGCGCGCGGTGCGCGCCCAGCAGATCGGCATGGTTTTTCAACACATGGCGCTGATGCCGCACCGCTCGGTGCGCGACAACGTCGCCTATCCGCTGGAGATCCGCGGCGTACCCAAATCCAAGCGCTGGGCGATCTCCGATCACGCCCTGCAACTGGTCGATCTGGTCGGCTACGAGGACCGCCTGCCGCGCGAGCTGTCCGGCGGCATGCAGCAGCGTGTCGGCATCGCCCGCGCACTGGCCTCGGACCCGGAAATCCTGCTCATGGATGAACCCTTTTCGGCGCTCGATCCGCTGATCCGCCTGCAATTGCAGGACCAGTTCAAGACGCTGGTGGCGCAGCTGCAGAAAACCACCCTGTTCATCACCCACGACCTCGACGAGGCGATCCGCATCGGCCACCGCATCGCCATCATGAAGGACGGCGTGATCGTGCAGATCGGCACCCCGGAGGACATCGTCATGAACCCGGCGGACGACTATGTGCGCGAGTTCGTGCAGGGCATCTCCAAGCTCAAACTGGTCAAGGCGCATTCGATCATGCAGCCGCTGGAGAGCTGCGCCGAATCGCTCGACGGCGCGCCGCGTGCCGATGAGGGCGCCGATCTCGACCAGCTCATCGATCTGTCGGTGGCCAGCGACCAGCCGGTGGTGATCACCGAGGCCGGTCGCGACGTCGGCGTGGTCACCAAACCGGTGCTGCTGCGCGGCATCCAGGGGGGTAAGGAATGAGCGATAAAACCGTCGTCGCGGCCTCGGATATCGAGGTCGATCGCGAGGCGCTGGACGCCTCGATCCACGAATTCGCCGGGCGCAACGGCGACTACTACGCCGCCGCCTTCCACCGCATCCACGCCGCCACCGGCTGGCTGCCCAACACCTTCAACGTCGCCGCCGCGCTGCTCGGCCCGGTGTGGGCGGCGATGCGCGGCGTGTGGGGCATGTTCTGGGGCTTTCTCATTCTGGAGATGATCGCCTGGGTGCAGATCGGCCGCGGCGCCTGGGGCAACCCCGGCGCCTCCTTCAGCGAGCGCGCCGCGCGGCAGAGCGAGCGCGGCGAGGACTTTCTCGCCCGCGCCGAGGCGGCCCGCGCCGCCGGCGAGGATCCGTCGCGTTTCGAGACCCTCGCCGGCAACATGCAGCGCGCCGCCGAGGCCAGTGCGGAGAAGGCCGCCACAGCCAACGCCGAGGCCTTCGAGATCATGTTCGTCGGCCTGGTGGTGATGGTGGTGATCAAGCTGCTGCAGGGTTTCTACGCCAACGCGGTGTACGAGAAGCAGTATTCGCACTGGCGCATCGAGCCGACCAGGGTGGAGTCCGGCCTGCGCCCGCACAATCTGGTGCTGGGCGTGGCGCTGACCCTGCTGATCGCACCGCTGACGATCTACAACTTCACCGTCGCCACGCCCTGGGAGGTGCTCGGCGAATTCCCCGCCGACAAAGCCCACTACACCGGCGCGGCCAACTGGCTGGAGGCGAAGATCGATGCCGCGGCAGTGGCCGGCGGCGGCGCCTTCGACAGCATCGTCGCCGGCGTGCGCGCGGTGCTCGACGCGCTCACCGTGGCGCTGATCGGCACCCCCTGGCCGGTGGTGATGCTGGTGATCTGCGTGGTCGCCTGGCGCGCCGCCGGGCCGCGGGTGGCGATCTTCACCGCCGCCGCGCTGGCCTACATCGCCTTCCTCGGCTACTGGGAGATCAGCATGGAGACGGTGGCGCTGGTCGGCGCCGCGGTGATCATCTGCGTGTCGATCGGCATCCCGCTGGGGATCTGGTTCGGCAAGTCGCAGCGCGCCTATCGCGCCGCCGAGCCGGTGCTCGATCTGATGCAGACCCTGCCGGCCTTCGTCTACCTGATCCCGATCATCGCCTTCTTCGGCACCGGCAACCCGCCGGGCATTCTGGCGACGATCATCTTCGGCATGCCGCCGGTGATCCGCCTCACCGCGCTGGGCATGCGCGGCGTGCCGGAGAGCATCAAAGAGGCGGCCACCGCCTTCGGCGCCTCGCGCTGGCAGCTGCTCAAAGACGTGGAAGTGCCGCTGGCGCTGCCGTCGATCATGGCCGGGGTCAACCAGACCATCCTGATGTGCCTGTCGATGGTGGTGATCATCTCGCTGATCGGCGGCGGCGGCCTCGGCAAGGTGATTCTGGAAGCCCTGCAATACGCCGCCAAAGGGCCGGGCCTGCTCGGCGGTTTCGCCATCCTGTTCTGCGCGATGGTCATCGACCGCATCGTGCAGGGCGCCTTCAAGCGCGCCGACCAAAAATAGCCCGGCGCCGCCTCGGCGCCTCGCTGCCTCGGTGGCAAAACAAAGCCCGCGCCGGATCGCTCCGGCGCGGGCTTTTTGCCGCCTGCGGATCGCCGCGGGCTAGTCCGCCGGCCAGCCGCTGTAGGACTTCACTTCGAGGAATTCCTCGATGCCCCAGACGCCGCCCTCGCGGCCGATGCCGGACATTTTGTAACCGCCGAAGGGCGTGCCCGGCGCGCGGTTGGCGCGGTTGATCTGCACCATCCCGGCGCGCAGCCGGCGACCGACGCGGCGCGCGCGCGCGTCGTCGCCGGTCTGCAGGTAGGCGGCCAGGCCGTAGGGCGTGTCGTTGGCCAGCTCGATGGCCTCCTCCTCGCTGTCGAAGGGGGTGATGGTCAGCACCGGGCCGAAGATTTCCTCGCGCCACAGGGTCATCCGCGGGGTCACATCGGCGAACACCGTGGGCCGCGCAAACCAGCCCTGCTCAAAGCCCTGCGGGCGCCCCGGGCCGCCGGCCAGCAGCCGTGCGCCCTCACCCATGCCGTGATCGATCAGCCGCTGGACCTTGTCGAACTGCGCCTGCGAGACCAGCGGGCCGATGTGCGCGCCGGCTTGCGAAGGCAGATCGACGCGGGTCTCGGCGGCCACCTGCGCGGCGATCTCCAGCGCCTGTGGGTAGACGCTGCGCTCGACCAGCATGCGCGTCGCCGCATTGCAGGATTGGCCGCTGTTGAGAAAGCAGAACGCCGTGCCGTGGCGCACCGATTTCTCCAGCTCGCAGTCGGCGAAAATCAGGTTCGGCGACTTGCCGCCCAGCTCCAGCGAGACGCGCTTGACGCCCTCGGCGGCGGCCTGCGAGATGGCCACGCCGGCGCGCGTCGAGCCGGTGAAGGAGATCACGTCCACGCCGGGGTGCGCGACCAGCGTGCTGCCGACCCCGGCGCCGTCGCCATTGACCAGGTTGAATACCCCCGGCGGCAGGCCGGCCTCGTCGATGAATTCGGCGAACAGAATCGCCGACAGCGGGGCGATCTCCGACGGCTTGAGCACCATCGTGCAGCCCGCCGCCAGCGCCGCGCCGACCTTCAGGCAGACCTGGTTCATGGGCCAATTCCACGGTGTGATCAGCGCCGCCACGCCGGCCGGCTCGCGGGCGATGTGCTGCTGCGGCATATCCTCGCGAAAGGGAAATTCCAGCGGCATCTCCCGCAGCGCGCGGGCGAAGGCCTCGAGGTGGCCGAGCCCGGCCGCGGCCTGGGCCTTGCGCGCCAGATCGATGGGCGCGCCCATCTCCCGCGAGATCACCGCGGCCATCTCCTCGCTGCGCCGCTGATAGACCCCGATCAGCCGCTGCAGCGCGTCGAGGCGCTCGGCCCGCTCGCTGAGCCCCCAGTCGGCGAAGGCCGCGCGCGCCGAATCCACGGCGTGGTTGACATCCTCCGGGGTGGCCCAGGCGATGGTCGCATAGGCTTCCTCGGTGGCCGGGTCGAACACCGGCTGCGGGTAGGCCGCGGCCGGCCGGCGCCAGGCGCCGTGGATGTAGCATTGCGTATTCACGTTGATTGAGTTCCTCCGATCGGGTGATGCCAGCGCCGCCAGGCGCCCGCAGTGCCGCCCAGTGTAGCGATCGCCGCGGCGCTTGCATCCCTTCCCCGCTATTCGCCCGGAGCGCGCCCGTCGCCCCGCCCGTCGCCCCGCCCGTCGCCCCGCCCGTCGCCCCGCCCGTCGCTCTGCTGAGCCGCCCCCCGGCGGCTCGCCGAGCCCTCCAGTAACGGCGCGAAGCGGCGTGCCCACAGCTCGGCGTCCAGCGGCCCGGTGTGGCGCGCCAGCAGCTCGCCGCGCGACGAGATCAGCAGCGATTCGGGGATCGCGACGATACCCAGGCGCGCGGCCAGCTCGCCGGCCGGATCGTGCAGCGCGCGCTCGTAGGGATCGCCGAAGTAGTCCAGCCAGGCCAGCGCGGCGTCGCGCTGATCCCGATAGTTGAGGCCGATCAGCCGTGGCGCGGCCGGATCGCCCGCCAGGCGCCGCAGAAATGCGTGCTCGACGCGGCAGCCGCTGCACCAGCTGGCCCAGGCGTTGATCAGGTAGGCGCCGCCACCGGAGCGGTCATCGACCGCCGCCGGCAGCAAGGCCAGCGAGGCCCCGGGGCGGTGCAGATCGGCGCCGGCGAGGCCGATCAGTGTGGCCCGGTCTGGCGTCGTCGGCATGGCGCGCCAGACCAGCAGCGCAGCGGCGAGCAGCACCAGCAGAACCGGCAATGCGCGCAGTACAGCTCTCCGGGTCGGTGCGCGGGTCGATGTTGGCTTCACCGGAATCCCCCTCTGCAGGCGGCGTGTCGGCCCTCTCTGGCCGGTTCGGGACATGCCGAAACCCTTTTGCGGCCTTGCCGCGACCCCGTCTCGACTCCGTAGCGGCCCCGTCACGCCCCTGCCGTGATTGCGCTCGACTGTCGGTTCGCGCCGGCGCGGCAACCGTGACTTTGTCACTTAATGGCGCCCGGTCGCGGGTAATGATCGAGCCGTTTCCAATCGAGGTCCACCGGCGTGACAACTCGCCACAGCCAGCCCGCTCCCGCAGCGCGACCCGCGCCGCCGCCCGGCGCCTGGGCATGCCCGCCGAGCTGATGCTGCACTACCTCTACCGCGTCACCTACGACACCACCAACACCCGCACCGCCCTCGAAGACACCGGCATCACCTGCCCCCGCATCGAAGACTACCTCCCCCGCCTCGTCGCCTACTTCGAACAGCACCTCGCGTGAGGCGAAGGATCAACCGGGCTCGTCGCCGGTGGCGGGCTTGGCCTCGTCCGGTGCCGCGGCTTCGGGGTTCGACGACACGGCCATGCGTTCGTGGGAGGCGAGGGCCCGGGGGGCGGGCGAGGTGGGCCCGGGGGGTTCGGGGGGGACGGTGATGCTGATGGTGCCCAGCCGGGCCCGGCGCACCTTGCGGCCTTCCATGCCGAACAGGACCAGCAGGAAGATCCAGCCGCCGAGGAACAGCGGCACCGCCAGGGCGAAGATGG
>Ga0207752_1000464_pt1 | contig 18963 bp, 15 predicted proteins | sample Pon2CUnioCityCA_6_FD_187272 | JGI IMG/M metagenome (GOLD analysis project Ga0207752, IMG submission 187272) | Marine sediment microbial community from Union City, CA, USA - Pond 2C Sediment 2 (SPAdes) | ecosystem: Environmental > Aquatic > Marine > Intertidal zone > Salt pond sediment ...
AGCTGTAACGTAGACAATTCGAGCATTTCTTATGTGATTCCTGAGCCTGAAGCAATTACAGGCAGTTATGAAGATAGCTTTTTGGGTCAAAATCGACCCAGAATCTCTATCTGTGAGAAATGCGGGTTAGAGGTCAATGGCAGCAGAATTCCTTCCAATAAACAATGCCGGCAGGGAATTGTAAGAGATACCGATGGCAAACCCATGTTGATTGTATGGCTGAAAATACAGTCAAATGAGCCTATGGATATTGTGATTTCTGCAAACAGAAATTAACTACGGAGCTAAGAAGTGGAACGAGGATGATGTGCAACATAGTTCCTAATATGCCGTTATGAGGAGAAACAATGCTAAATTACTGGATTTGGAACTTGACAGAATCGCAACTGACCTTAAAATGACCTTTTCGGGTTATTTTGCCTCTAACAACGGCAGGAAAGAAAAGCAATGGGCGGTGTAAGCACTGCTCATATAGATGCTTATAAAACTGACGGGAGTGTAGCTCAGTTGGTAGAGCAACGGCCTTTTAAGCCGTAGGTCTTGGGTTCGAGCCCCAACACTCTCATTTCTTGATGCTATTATCCATAAATATTTATCCCCCCATCTTACGCCGTGTTGGAATCAAATAATAGAAGAAGCGAAAAAATTACAAATCGGCAACAGCAGAATCATCACGTGACGGCAGGTCATGACTATAATTGACCTCTCATAACCTCATTACTTATGCAATAGTTCCATTTCTTATAACTCCGGATCGATTGTATAAGTGTCTTTATCGAGATCGATCAATACTTTTGTGCCATCTGCAAACATCGTCTGCTGTTTGCGATAGTTATTATCCAGAAACTTATGGCCGGTCATTTCTATAAGTGCAAGTCTGTTATTGAGATTACACATAGTCCGAACCCGCTGCAATTCCGTTTCAGCGGGCACGATAGACAAATACGGCAGGCCCGCATGGGCCAGACCATGCAGATAACCCGAGTCATTTTCCGGAATACCCCACGCTCCTTTTCCGAGCGACCACGGGATAAAGATTGCATCGTGATAAACCAGGCTGAAAAGAGGAACGGGTATGCCCATCGCCGGTCCGCGGCCGGGATTAGGATCCAACGCGAACGGACCATGATGAACCAAATCCAGGTGGGGGATTGCCCAATCGGCGGGTTCCTCGGAACTGACGACTCCAACCTGAGTGCGGATAAAATCAAAACAGTCTCCTCTGTATTGAAGACACTGTTTACGCGTAACAGGGTGCTCCGGATTGTAACACTCATCCGGCGGAACAACGGCAAACACATCCAGATATGCGCCTCGGACCTTAATATTATTGTTGAGGATAGAGCGGTAATTCTTTGTTACATGCCCGAGTGCCAAACTGGAACAAAGGATTGATTGTTTGCCTCCGTACCAGGTGCTGCCGTAATACCTTTTGCCATTTTCCTGTATGATAGTATGCCGCCGGTCATACGATTTGGCATCAAGATAATAATCACGGTACTGGTCGTGCAGGGCAAATACATAGCCTATCTCGTCACAAGCCTGTGCCAAAGCGCAAAGTCCGTCCCAGCCACCGGCCTCAGGGCTCGGTGGCAAAATATCCGGATGTAGATTATCATACCCCCGGAATCCCCATCCGTCCAAGTGAACATAGGCCTGTTTTACCCCCCTCTTTTTTAGGGCGCGTAGCTGCTCCGCCCTCTTGTCGAACCTGGTATAATAATGATTCTTTTCAGGCTGCTTCTTGTTGTAATAACTGGACTCCGGCTGGATGTGTATGAGAATATTCGTGTGAATCACAGGAGAGCCGATCAATCGCTTCACAATCGGACTACGCGCAATCTTCTCATTTAACGAAACGAATGATCCGTTTTCAATGACATAACGCCGATATCGTTTGGCAAGTGTCACATAATCGCCTTCCCGGAAGAAACACAATCTTGCCCGCCTCGGATACGAAAGTTTTCCCAGAGAATGCACCCAACGTGTGCCGATCCTTGTTGGCCCGCCTGCATTATGAGAAAAGCGGCAGCCACCGTCGGCGGGTGTCTCGAGAATAACCATCGCCGCAGAATCACCTTTCTGGTGGCCCCACCAGGGCATGTAGAGACCGCGGCCGTAAGAGATCGTATTATAAAGCCAAACGCGCTGCGGCCACTTCTTCGGCAGCAGCATCCCCTGCATGAATGGAACTACCGTAAAATCGAAGCTCGCCCGTTTAAAGGGGGCCGGCCATAAACATTCTTTAACAACAGCGGAATCTTCTGCGGCAACCAGCTCGCAAACAAGATCTTCATTGGGAGCCTGAAGGCAAATATTCAACTGCAAGCTAATTTTCAGAAGCTTGTCCCGGTGGGTGTAGTCGCTCAGTTGGATTTTTATTCCCGACTTGAATCCTGTTTCATAGGGTTCTATGTCAATTTGTTTTGCGTCTTTAAGACATAAAGAGATGTTCCTGTCACCATGTTCGACAGTCAGATCTCCCTGTGTCGAATCCTCAATCTCCCATGAAGTTTCCTTGTCCCTGATTTGCATCGCAAGAGTATTCGAGTCAATTACCACCGTGAGACGTTCTCCCTGGATGGTCCATTGAGATACATCTTTCTCTACCTCGACTTTTGGATCGCCCCATTCGGATTGTGTCAGCTTTCCTGAACAGACATAATCCCAGAAGAGCATTATGCAAATCAATAACATGTATGTTTTACGAGTCATAAGTTGGTTAACTCCTCTATATATGCACCATAATAAAATGCTTAAATTCCCATTCACTCTAACAGCGATTGTTACGTTGTCAAGCAAAGCGTCCTTTCCTGACTGTTCTGTGAGAAAATCGTTGAAGTTCCATTCTTATCACGGTTTTGTTTCCATTGACAATACGAACCAGGCTCGATATAGTTACGTAATACTTATTTGACGGGAAAAAACACATAAATTAACTGAACTTTTACAAAACCCTTGAATTAATATGAATGAATACTTATGATGGCTCTCACAACCTTTTATGACGTTGACTATAAGTTTGAGTATCAACGCTCTTACCAATCTTGCCTTAGAGCTTGTTATGGAGATGATACAAATTGAGTGGTCTATTCTACAAATTGGGCAGAAAAGTCGGTCCGAAGGTTCGCAAGGCCAGGTGGATGTGGCAATCGATCGCCGGCAGCGAAGCCGATGCAATCAAAGTCGAACAACAGGTCGGCCAGGACCTGGCGCATGAAATCAGGCAGCAATTGGGCCGTGCTGAGGACCCGCAGATCGGCAAAATCCTGAACGAAACAGGTTGTCGTCTGGTTTCTTGCACGACCAACAAGTCTCGTACATTCAAATTCGACACTGTCGAAGGCAACGAGCCTAATGCCTTTGCTCTGCCGGGCGGATTCATCTTTGTAACCCAGTCGCTGGTGGAACTATGCCAGCGTGATAAAGACGAGATCGCTTTCATACTCAGCCACGAGATGGCTCACGTCATCCGGGGACATGCCATGAATCGCATCGTCAGCAATTCAGCAATTGCCGCCGCATCCCGGGCAGCGCCGATTCGAGGGATCCTTTCAGGCTGGCTGCGCAAGGTGGGAGTGCAGTTTTTCGAGAGTGCTTATGCACAGGACATGGAGTCGGAAGCCGACAAACTGGGAGTGCGTCTGGCCTCCGCCGCCGGTTACGAACCCGACGCCTGCGTGCGGTTATTCTCACGTCTGGCCAAACTGAGCCACAATGCCGACCAGAGCAATCTGGGGATTTATTTTTCCTCCCACCCGCCTTTCAAAACCCGTATACACAATATCAAACATCTGCTCGGCAAGCATCAGCAACAAGCTCAGCCATAGATATCTCATCGAGGTATCTTTGTGAATTCAGCAAATGCTCCGGCGTGAGCTGGTCCGGGTTGCCGAGCTGGTTTTGCACGATCCGAATCCACGAGACCAGCGCTTTAACCGGCTCGGGATCGAAATCGTATCCGGATGAATCGGTCACTATCTCGATCGCCTCGTCAATGGATCGCGAATTATGATAAGACCGGTCCGATGTCAGAGCGTCAAACGTATCGGCTACAGCCAAAATACGAGCGCCAATCGGTATTGAAGTATTAACAAGGCCGTCCGGATAGCCCTGGCCATTCCATTTCTCATGATGGGCTCGAATAATGGCGACCTCTTGTTCCAGAAAGCTCATCTTGTCCAGAATGCGCACGGCGATGAGCGGATGCTGCTCGATGATTTTGCGTTCATGAGGTGTCAGCTCTCCAGGTTTGGACAGAATTGCATCCGGAACTCCGATATTTCCAATGTCGTGAATCATGGCGGCCCGGCGAAGAACCTCTAACTGTTTGGGATGAATTTTCATCGTCTCGGCAATGCCGATGGCATAGTGCATGACACTTTCGGAATGTTTCTTCGCGTACGGATCTTTAGCCTCGAGGGCCTGGACCAATCCCCAGATGCTTTGGATAAACATCTTCTCCGCCTGCTCCGAGAGCCCGGCAACACGTCTTTTGAGCTTCTTAATTCTTTCAATCTCGATATCCCCGGCTTTTAGAGCCTTCGACATCTTTTTGTCCCAGAGCTTGACGCAGTTCCGGCCGGCACTCTTGGCCTCGTACAGAGCCAGGTCGGCCCTTCGGATTACCTCGCTGGAAGAGTCGCTGAAATCGGGCAGGCTTTGCGCAATCCCACAACTGATCGTCATCGAGATATTATCCGCAACTTGTATTTGCTGAACATTCGCCCGAATTCTCTCCAGAAATGTCAGTGCATCTTTCGATTCGGTTTCCGGCATCAGGATAACAAACTCGTCACCACCATAACGGGTGAGTATATCCGGCATTCTCTTGCGGCTTTTCATGCACTTGGCAAGTTTTCTGAGCGCATCGTCGCCCGTTGCATGGCCAAACACATCATTAATACTTTTGAAATTATCGAGATCTATGATCGCTACCGAAAACGGCCGCTTGTACCTTTTGGCGCGTGCGCATTCAGCTTCAAGCTTATCCTCGAGCAGTCTCCTCGAGCCTACCGACGTAAGTGCATCGGTCAGGGACGTGAGTCTCGCCTGATGATAAAGACTGGCGTTGGTAAGATGAGACGTCAGAATTTCCCGCGCAAGTTTCGCCTTATAGGAAGTCAGCTCCCTGTTGGCTATACTGCTTTGAGCCAATCCGCACATGCACAGACAGCCGGACAATCGCCCCTTGGCGCCTTCTTTTACACCCGGGATCGTCAGCGGAATCAGCAAACGGGGCCCTTGCAAACCGGCCTTCCGACAGTCATCCGGAACGCCGTCGCGGTAAAATCCGTTTTCGCCAAGCAGTTCGTCTTCTTCGTCGGCCGGACATGTGAAGTTCTCTTTGCTACACAAACACTCATTATTGCTTGCCACGGCCGGGGGCTTGTCAAACATCTCACGAGAATCGTCCGGCATGCCCCAGAGACACAGCAGGCACCGTTTTGCCTGAAAAAGCTTGGGCACTTCCCTGGTGACCGTATCGGCCGCTTCACCCAGTTCTATACTCTTGAGGCAATTGGACAGCATCGCAACCTCTTCGGCCGCCGCCCTGTCCTCAAGCAGTTGCCGGCCCATAAGATCGCGAGCCGAGAGGATTCCGACAACCACGCCGTTGTCAATGACGGGAAGATGACGAATATGATTTGCGGCCATAATCTCTCGCGCCCGACCGGGCGGGGTCCCTACACTACACGAGACCACTTGCGGCGTCATAATCTCTCCGACGGTCGTAGCCTCAAGGTCCACCGAGCGGGCAACCGCCCGGCTGACAATGTCCCGCTCTGTCACGATGCCCGCGAATTTACCGCCGGGATCATTAACGATAAGACACCCGATTTGATTACCGGACATCATCTCCACGGCCGACTTTACCGTAGTGTCATGTGCGACAGTTACTATTTCTTCGGGACGCTCAACATTATCTTTCATTTCCAGTCCTTTGCATGATTCTTCAATTATTTCCGGCCCTCCGGCATCAAACGCCCGTCAAACCTCTCAGGTGAAAAGTATCGGCATTAATCATCGGCTACTTCTAAAATTTCCGAGGCGCATAGAATCATAGAGTAAGGCAAAGATTAATGCCGGTCCGGCCGATACCGTCGTGCGCCGCAAAATGTTACCGGCGATATTTGTCTTTAAGTCATATCAAGGCCGTGTCGATATTGTTACTATGAAAGATCGAGATCCGATAATTACGGCGCTTTGCCAGGAGATCGGCAACCCGGAGGTTATACAGGCCGTCCTCGACAGGCATACCGAGAGCGGACAGCCACTTATCAGCATACTTCGCGAAGAAAATATTCTCGACGAAGAGCAGGCAAGCAGAGTGATCGCCACCAGCAATAAGATCGAGTTCGTAAACCTGTCCTCGGACATGGTCGATCCGAACGTCGCCCACATGATAACATCGGATTTTGCGAACCAGAACAACGTGATTCCGGTATCCAGGGCCGATAACAAGCTTCGGGTCGCCATGAGCGAGCCTTTGAATCTTGTCGTAAGGGACCAGATAGAGATCCGAACCGGCTGCAAGGTTATACCCCTGGCCGCCACGCCGACTGCAATCAGGCAAGTCGTCAGATACCACTTCAATGTTAGGAACGCCACGCGCCAGGCCATCGCCTCGATGCGGCTTATGCAGGATAACGGCGCCGATGAGCCGGGCGGTGCAAAGCTTGCGGACAAATCATCGCGTCAGTCGGACGATCCGGTAACACAGCTTGTGTGGTCGATTATCACCGGCGCCGTTGATGCCAAGGCCAGCGATATTCATATAGAGCCGACCCTGCCGGATATGAGGGTTCGCTACCGCATCGACGGGCTGCTGCGGGATACGATAGATGTTCCGGCGTCCTTTCAGCAGGAAGTTGTCTCGCATATAAAGATTCTGGCCGAAATGGATATATCCGAACGGCGTCTCGGCCAGGACGGGCATATCGCAATGACGCACGATGGGCACGATTACGACCTGAGGATCTCGTCGCTGCCCGCGGTCGGCGGTGAAAAAATCGTAATCAGAATCCTCGATAAAAGCGCCAGGCAATGGTCTATCGAGACTATCGTGACCTGTCCCGGGGACCGTGAAAAATTCAAATCGCTCGTCAAGAATCCTTACGGCATGCTTCTGCTGACCGGCCCGACCGGAAGCGGCAAGACAACCACACTGTACTCGATACTTCAACTGCTCAATACACCCCAGAGAAATATCGTGACAGTCGAGGATCCCGTCGAGTACCGTCTCGACGGCGTCACCCAGGTTCAGATTAAGCCGGCCGTCGGAAGGACTTTCCCCCGTACCCTGCGGAGTATTTTGCGACAGGACCCGGATATCATACTCATCGGCGAAATTCGCGACGAGGAAACCGCGGAAATTGCCGTCAGCGCGGCACTTACCGGGCATCTGGTCTTAAGCACGCTGCACACGAACGACGCCGCAGGTGCAATTTCGCGCCTTATGAACCTCGGTATACCTCCGTTTCTTGTCGCCTCGGCGCTTTTGGGGACAGTGGCCCAGAGACTGATCAGAACGACCTGCCTTGCGTGCAGACAATCGTATACGCCCTCGCCCGAGGAACTCGAGCTCGTCTCGGACCGAATAGATTCTCCCAATAACGATAGCACAGTTCAGATCTCTCGCGGCGCCGGCTGCGACGACTGCGACCACACCGGATACCGTGGACGCAGGGCAATATACGAGATATTGGGCGTCTCACACGAAATTCGCAAAATGATAATAAACGCAGACAACGACGATAATATCAAACAGCAGGCAATCGCGGAAGGGATGAAGACATTGAGAACCGACGGTATCGAGCAGGTTCTAAACGGCACAACGACTCTCGAAGAATTACGGCGACTCGTCGATATGGGGGCTGAATAATGGCTGCGTATGAATACACGGCTACGGACCGAAACGGCAATAAGATATCCGGCATTTACGACGGAATCGACAGTGTTGCCGCTCTCCGCAGAGACCTGGCCAAAATGGGAGATACCCTGCTCAAGGCCAGACGCAAAAAATCCGCCGCCTCGAAGCATGCAAGAATAACCCCGGATGAGATTGTCACTTTCACCTACAAGCTCGCAGAAATGTGCTCGGCGGGATTGCCGATAATCAGATGCCTCGAAACGCTCGAGGAACAAATCCCGAATCGTTCATTCAGTTTTATACTTTCCGACATCAGGCAAAGCGTCGCAACGGGTTCTTCGCTGAGGAACGCCTTTGGAAAACACGGCAACATATTCTCGAATTTCTTTCTCGGGATGCTCGAAGCAGGCGAAAGCAGCGGCAGGCTCTCGGAGACGCTCCAGGCCAGTGCAACCTACCTGGAAAAACAAGCCGATTTCAGGCACAAGGTAAAGTCGGCCTTCGCCTACCCGGTAATCGTTGGCATCATGTGTATACTTGTGGTTGGCTTTTTGGTAATTTTTGTTGTCCCGGTATTCTCTAAGATGTATCGACAGATGCATGTACCACTGCCCGGCCCCACACAGGCTCTCATCACTTTGAGCTCTACGGCCAGAAGCGGCTGGTGGGTAATACCGCTGATTGTAATAGCAATGTCATTGCTGCTCAGGCTCTTGTGGAAAAAAGCAAATCTGAAAAGCAGATGGGATTCGTTCAAACTGAGCATGCCGGTTCTGGCAAAATTTTACCGTTTGGCCGTCGCTTCCGGCTTTATCAGGACTTTTGCCATGCTGGCTTCGGCCGGTGTTTCATTGGTCAAAGCCCTGGAAGTTGCAGGCATCGTCGTCGATAATGCAAAGATAACGGAAATAACAGGCCACCTGCAAAAATCGATACAAAAAGGCAATACCGTTACAAATTCACTGAAAAAATACGATATTTTTCCGCCGGTCATCATCCAGCTTGCCGCATCCGGGGAAGAGTCGGGAACGTTATCGGAAATGCTCAATAAAGGAGCAGATTTTCTTGACAAGGACATCAATAGAATGCTCAAGGCCCTGCTGGTTAAAATCGAGCCGGTAATGACGATAATTCTGGGCCTAATCGTCGGTTTTATACTTATGAGCGTGTATTTACCGATGTTCGACTATATGAGTCATATTGAATAATACGCAATTTCTCCGGAAAATCCTAAAAGTGCCATTCCTATTACTCCGAAACTACAGGCATAGTCGAAAATGTTGTTGAGGTGGGGGAAATCCCAAAGGAGCAAAAATGCGTAATAAAAACGGCGTCACATTAGTCGAACTGTTGATTGTAGTACTTATCCTGGGGGCGCTTGCTGCAATTGCGATTCCGAGACTAACCCAAAGTGCCGATACGGCCAAGAAAAACACGTGTGCGACAAACATTGATATAATCAACTCTCAGATTGAGCTATACGCGGCCGACAACAACAATACTTATCCGGCCACTCTGGAGGTGATAACCAACTCTACTACATATTTCCCGGACGGCCCGCCCCAGTGTCCTATAACCGATGCGAACTACCCGAGCGCCCTGGTAAACAACAGAGTTGACAGAAGCGCACACAACCATTGATGATTAATGGCAAAGACCCGAACCGGTTACCATAACCGAGAGGCGAGACTTAGATTCCGTAGGGTGTGCAGCCTGTCTTTTGACTGCACACGCTGCATTAGACGTTCAGAACCGCGTGTGCAAAAAAAGACGTTTTGCACACCCTACCGAGCTGAAAATGGCAAAAAACAGAACCGGATACAGCCTGACAGAATTGGTAATAATGGTCGTATTTATCGCCATCATAGCAGCGATTGCCGTACCGCGACTCAACCTCTCGGCCGCCTCCAGGCTGAAAGCGGATGCCCTCGCCGGGAAAATCGTTACCGACCTTCGCCGCAGCCGCCGGCTTGCCATTTCCGATGCCGCCGTTAATCCAGCCGGCTTCTCACTCAATATATTTAGTTTAGAAGATGGCGCCGAGCCGTACGGCGGCTACGAAATAGAGAACCTTCAGACTTCCGAAACGATAGATTCTCACGCCATCGATCCGGATATAAGCTGCACCGGCGGCGACACTTTCAAATTCGGACCGCTGGGAAATCTAAAGGCCTCAAGCGATACACAACTGGTCATCTCGGATTCGGGCAAAACTTTTACAATCACAATCACCCCCGCTACAGGTACGGTAAAATGCGAAGAAAACTAACTTCTCGTTTTTCTCGTGCTGCGTTAAGCGTTCCGCGTTCTGCAGCACGCAGCACACAGCACGCAGAACGAACAAGGGGCCTGACCCTCGCCGAGGTCGTGATCGCCTCGGCACTGCTGATTATCGCAATGGTCCCGATCCTCAAAGGGCTGACAACCGCACACCTTGGCACGGTGATTATCGAGAGAAAAAGCCGCAGCCTGATCCTCGCCCGGGCCAAACTCGATGAAATAAAGGCACGCTCGGTCTATCACTACGGCGATTCTTTCGATGAAACCGACCTGTCCGTTGACGGTTCGTATCTTTGCGATGTCAAGGACACGCCCGCAGGTGACGCCCTTAGAACAATAACGGTCTCGGTCGGCTACGATCTCGATGGTGACAACAAACTCGAATCGGATGAAATCGAGGTTGTGCTGGCAACTTACGTGGCAAAAAGGTGGGATCCCTGATGGTACTGACGGAGTTATATAAATATTACTGCCGAGGGCGCAAAGCTCGCAGGGCTTTCAATAAAAATTATAATCTCTGTCTTCTTTGCGCTCTCTGCGAACTCTGCGGTTAATAAAAAACGCTCGTTATAGGACATCGCCGGATATTCGAAATATTTCCTCACGCACCAATCGCTGATTCCCGATAAAAACAAACATGAGAGGCTAAACACACCTCTTTATCCGGCTTTTCTTGAGATTTTTACTTTATAAAGATCAATGACCGACAATGCAAAGCTTATCGTAACAAGCCCCTCATTTTATGCCGAAGATACCGTAGGGTGTGCAGCCTGTCTTTTGGCTGCACACGCTGCATTAGACGTTCAGAACCGCGTGTGCAAAAAAAAGATGTTTTGCACACCCTACCGAGCTCAAAAATGATGTACGAAAACAGCATAAAATGTTTGCCTGGAGAGTACCGAGCATCAGGCAAGGGTCTAACGCTCGCCGAGATGTTAATCGCCCTGGCGATGATGGGGATTGTCTTTGCCGCTATCGTGCCGATGTTCGGGCAGATACGAAATAGCTGGGACTCCAAACAGGCCGCCGCCGAGACATTGCAGAACGGCAGAATCCTTCTCGACCACATGAACCGCACCCTTTCGAAAGCCGTCCGAATTACCGACGTCAGTGACCCTTCGCAAACAAACGGATATATAGAATTCCGGGACAATGATGCGAACAACCTGAGATACGATGTTAACGGCACAACCGGCTACGTCGAATTCGGCTGTGTCGGCGAGCTTTACGAGCTGGCCGGCCCGGTCGGCAAATTTCAGTTCACCTGCTACGACGCCTGCGATTTAGACACACTCATAACGGACGTCAATTCCATCCGCTTTGTGAAAGTAGAAACGACCCTGACCGATCCGGCCGCACTCGGCCCGGACAAAACCTTAATCGCCTCGGCTTATCTCCGCACAAACGGCGACGCTCAGACTTCAACCACCAAAGGAACACCGTTTGAATATGATATCTTCTTAGGAGAAAATCCCGCCGTTGTCCGAATAGACTCGACCCATTATTTGTGCGCTTATTCCGGACCCGGCGATGACGGCTGGGCGGTCGTACTTACTGTGGATACCGATACATGGGATATTAGCAGCGAGACAGCTTTTGAATATGACGCAACAAACGGCCAGACGCCGGTTTTATCACAAATAGACACGACTCACTATCTCTGCGCTTATTCCGGGCCGGGTGATGACGGCTGGGCGGTCGTACTGACTGTGAACACCGGCACGTGGAGCATTACCAGTGAAACACCTTTCGAGTACGAAGGACAGATGAGCATGAATCCCGCTATGGCGAAGATAAACCAAAATCATTATCTTTGCTTGTACAGCGACAAATTCACCGACGGCCAGGCGGTCGTGCTCTCCGTGGATACCGATACATGGGAAATTACGAAGGAGACTCCTTTTGAATATGATACGGATAATGCAGAGACTCCCGCTCTTGCGAAGATAGACGACAGTCATTATCTTTGTGTTTATACTGATAAATTCTTTCACGGCCGGTCGGTAGTCCTGACGGTTAATACAGGCACATGGGATATTACTAAGGAAACTCCAATTGAATATGACACTACAAACGGTCAAACTCCGGCTTTGCAGCAAATAGACTCGACCCACTTTTTATGTGCGTATGATGGTCCTGATAGTCACGGGTGGGCCGTTGTTCTAACAGTTAATACCGGCGACTGGTCCATCTCCAAGGAAACGGCTTTTGAGTATGACGGCACATCAGGATTGGCACCCGATTTGGCACAGATTGATCCGAATACCTATCTTTGTGCTTACGCAGGACAAGCTTCCGCCGGCTATACCGCCATGCTAAACGTCAATCCGTATGACTGGACGATAACAAACGCAGCAGCTTTTGAGTATGAAAGTACTGTCGCAACAACTCCAAATTTAGAGCGGATAGATCCAAACAACTATCTTTGTGCCTATACCGGCTCCGGTAACGACGGCTGGTCAGTGGTACTGCAACCCTCAGACGGGCAAGTGCGGCCATGAGGAGTACGAATGTATGAAATTCAGCACAGAAAATAACGGCTCGGTCCTTTTGATAACGGTATTTATTATAGTGTTTATTTCCGCGCTGGCTATGGGTATACTCCAGATGAACACAGAAGAAATCCAGATCGTGCGGAATCAGATTTTTGCAGCCGAAGCCATGGCGATTGCCGAAGCCGGCCTGAACGATGCTTTCAGTGAGCTTCGAGACGACTCGAGCTGGAACACCGGCTTCACAGACAAAGCCTTTAACTCCGGCTCATACACGGTCGATGTCAACGGTACCACGATCACATCTACAGGCACATCGTCCACAGGCTTCATCGGGCGGGCCCAAGCGGATGTCACAATCGCAGGCACGAGCCCTTACGTGATAAGAATAGACCATTTTAGGATAAACGAATAATGCTGAAGTCTAATACGGCATTGGGTATTGATATTTCGGACGGCTGGATAACCTTCGCGCTGCTCGTAAGGAACAAAGACGGCGTCAAGCTGTCGAAGGCAGCCTGCGCCCCGGTTCCGGACGGGGCGGTCAAGGACGGTAATATTAAGGATCCGGCGGCTCTTGCCAAGGCAATAAAGAAACTCAAATCGAAAAACAGAATTAACTCACATCATACGGTATTTTCTCTCGTCGCCAATCCGACTCTCATGCAGATTCTGGATTTGCCCGGAGAGGCCCGCGGCAATGCAAGGCAATTCGTGAATGATGAAGTCAAACACTACGCCGTGCTGCCGATAAAAAAAGCCGCGGTAGATTTCTGTGGTATAAAACCATCTTCAAAGTCACGACAACAACGAGCGCTCGTAGTAGCTACCGACAGTCAAAAGATTACCGCCGCGACCAAAGCCCTGAGAGCGGAAGGATTGAATATCGATGCAATTGAACCTTCCTGGATAGCCTATATCAGGGCATGTTACGCAAAAAAAATCGCCGGCTCATTCGATACTAACCGCCTGTTCGCCACCGTCTTTGACGGGACGCTCACGATGTCACTGTTCAGGAGCCAAAGACTGGATTTCGTACGAACAAAAAGAATCGAGCCTTTCGTACTTCAATCTGAAGAATATCCGAAATGGCTGGCCGAAGAAATAAATGCGGTGATAAAGTTCTACGAGCTCGAGAGACCCGGTAAAAATAAGCAATGGTGTCTCACGCTCGTCACCGATATCGGCGCCGAGTCCGTTCCCGGAATGACGGAATTGCTGAAGGCCAGGCTCGGCCCGGTTGAGCTTCAGGTCAGAACGCTCGAACATACGCGCCTTACAATTGCAGTCGGTCTGGCGATGAAACTTCTGAACGTTCCGGACTGTGGTCTTAACATCGATCTTATCCCGCCGGAGCTTATCGAGGCCAAAGCAACCGAAAAGCAGACTCTGGCGGTAGCAAATGTTGCTGCGTCCATTATCTTTCTGGTCATACTGAGCGTCGGTTTTCTCAGTGCAAAAGGTATAAAAGCCAATGCACATATAGAGCACAATAAAAAAACGCAGGTCGGCCGGAAAACTCCCGTCCTGCTGAACGAACAGGCATCGCTGCAGAGGCAGATCACCGCCCTCTCCGAGAAGCTCGACCTCGCGAACAGCACCTTGAGCTCAGGCTCGACCCTGAAGTGGGGCCGCATCATGGAGGATATCAGGCATGCAACACCCAAATCGGTGCGAATCACGGCGCTTAACAGCAATGACAATTCCGGGATGCTGCTCGAAGGCCAGGCGCTTTCATACGCCGCCATTTACCTTTTCGTTGACGCGCTCGGCACCTGCAGGAACATAGAATCGGCGTCACTGACAGGAACTAAAAAACACAAAGGCCCGGACAACTTGGTGAATTACTCTATTAGCTGTTCGCTTACTCAGGAAAGGAATAGCCGCTGATGTTACCGGAACATTGGACAAAATCGACTCGCTCGGCAAGCACGGCCTTCTTCGGAACGCTTGTGCTGATAGGGATAATCGCCGCCTACAACTGGATTATTGCACCGCATCGAAATTATCTTCGTGCCGCAGATAAATTCGAATCGGCCGTCACTAATCTCGCCAGGAAAAATCAAATTATCGGAAATAAAGTGACAATGAAGAGAAAAGAGCTCGAAGAGCTGCACGAGAAATATAATCAGAGCTGCGCCAGGCTGTTCGATCCCGTCGAAGCGGAAGCGTTTTTCAGCAACATCCAGACCAGGGCCGAGCAGGTAAACTGCATTTTATCTTCATTGGCATTTTCGCCCGCCCGCCCGGTACCGAAAACGGCCCCTTCTCAGACCGACGGCTATATAACCGCACAGAGCGCAACATTGAGTCTTTCGGGAGACTACGGGGACATTTTGGCCCTGATGGACCTGCTGCAGGACGGGCCCAAACAGGTGTGCGTCGGTTCGGTCGGAATCAATTCCGACCGGCAGGACTCTGCACACCTCGAATGTGGGATGACGGTCACGATTTATGTCATCCAAAGAAAGGAGCAGTACCTTCAATGATTGATTTCAGGTATGTTATAAAAATAGCCACGTGCCTGTTAACGGCTGCCGTCTGCCTGTCGAATACCAGGGCGCAGACACAGAAAATCGACGCCGAACAGCAAAGAACGGCTGACATCGGAAGAGAAGACCCCTTCGCGAAGCTGATCGATCCTCCGAAGCCGAAAATCCTGCCGGCCGTAACTGCGACGCCCGCCGTCATCCGGCAAAATATCCCGGAGCTGAATGTGCAAACGGTTATGCTCAAATTTCTCGATGCCAAAAGTCTCAAGCAGGTAATCGACCGGATGAGCTCCGAGCACGGCAGCATTGCTATAAACGAGAAAAACAACTCGCTGATTGTCTGCGACACAAAGGAGAATCTGGCGAGAATCTTCGTTGAGATCAAAAAGGCAGACAAAACGCCGCATCAAATTTTGATCGAGGTGGTGATTCTGGACGTCCAGCTAAACGACGATACGGAAATCGGGGTCAACTGGGACATCCTCTCGAACGAGAGAGACGACATCGGCTACAGGCAGAATTTCACAACAAATCGGCTGCGTTCGACGCCGGAAACCGACACCACAATAGGAGACGCGACAGCCTTCAACACTACGGGGCTGGGCGGCTCATTCTCGGTTATCACCGGCACGGTCCGTAATGTCGTCCACCTCTTGCAGCAAAAAAGGCATATCGAGATTCTCGCCAGCCCGAGGGTGATGATGGTCAGCGGCCAGTCCGCTTCCATTCAGGCCGTGGAAGAGCTGCCGTACACCGAAATCAGGGACACCGCCGCCGGAGGAGCCGCGGCCATTACGACCACAGAGTTTAAGAACGTCGGCATTCAACTGGACGTGGAGGCAACCCTGACCGATAACGGCGATATTTTCCTTACCGTGGACGCCGAACAGAACGTCGCCACAGGTCGAAGCGACACGGAAATCCCCATTGTAGATACGAGAAAAGCCAACACCTCGCTTCTGCTTAAGGACGGCCAGGTCGTCATTTTCGGAGGACTCAGACGGCAGGAAAAAACAAAAGAGGTAGACCAGATCCCGATTCTCGGCGATTTGCCGATTATCGGCGAGCTGTTCAAGAGCACTAATACCATTGTAAAAAATTCCGAGCTGATTGTATTTATCTCGCCCCACATTTATAAGGGCGAGCCGATCGGCGACGATGCAATGTCCAAATACAAAGAAATACGTGACAAGCCGACGTTATCATTAAAGAAAGATTCCGGGGGACGCTGAAAGGAAAGTAAAAATGTTGAATCTGTTCAAATCCAAAGTTCGTTCTGCGTTCAGAGTTCTGAGTGCTGCAGAACGCGGAACGCTGTACTCAGCACGAGCAAGGATACTTCTCGTCGACGATGAGCCTGATCTTCTCGACACCATTCAATGCAGGCTCGAGGCAAATAACTTCGACGTGATTACCGCCTCTAACGGGAAGGAAGGACTTCAAAGAGCAGCCGAAAGCAAACCCGACCTCATCCTGCTGGATACGAACATGCCCGTTGCCGGCGGCCACGAGATGCTCGAACGGATAAGAAAGAATCCGGCAACCACCGACATTCCCGTGATCATGTGCACGGCCCTCTGCGAGGCGCGGGACATCGCCGCAGCCTCCGCCTACGGCATTACGGATTATGTCACCAAGCCGTTCGATTACACGGAATTAATCGAAAAAATCACGACCGCCCTCGAAAAGGAAAAATCAAGGTGATACATCAGGCCGGGTGCTATGGAAACCGAAGATGCAAAATATAAAGTTCTTCTGATTGAAGACGACACACTTGACCGTATGGCGTTCGAGCGGTTCGTGCAAGCCGAAAAGCTGCCCTATGATTACACGGCGGCCCGTTCCATTTCTCAGGCCGAAGAAATACTGAAATCTCAGCAGTTCGATATCATCGTCTCCGATTACTCACTCGGCGACGGCACGGCACTCGATATCCTCAACTCGGTCAAGCACATTCCCATTATCCTGATTACCGGAGCCGCCGACGAACAGGTGGCGATTAACGCATGGAGGGCCGGCACCTACGATTATCTGCCCAAAGACCTCGACCGAAATTATCTTAAGGCCATGCCCGAAACAATCGAAAAGGCCGTCAAACGAAAGAAAGTCGAGGACGCCCTGGACAGAAGGCAAAGAAACCTGGAGGCCATATTCCACGCCGCACCGGTCGGGATGCTGCTGGCAGACGAGAATATGATCGTCACTCGTGCGAACGATACGATCAGGCGAATGCTGCATAGAGAACGTACACAAATCATCGAGAAACCGATCTGCTACGCTTTAGGTTGCATCAACTGCACAGACATTAACGAAAGATCCGGAACGGAGCAGGCAAGCGCGGGATGCTCGCTAAAAAATGCTATGGAAAGTGTATTGCATTCGGGTCAATCTGTTGACGAGGTCGAAATACATCCGACGCTTCAAATTGAAAACTCGGAGATTAAGCCCTGGTTTTGCATTAGCGTCGAACCGGTGATGATTGACGGCTGCAAACGGCTGATTGTCGCAATGGCCGATATCACCCGGCGAAAGAAGGCTGAAGACGAACGCCGGCTTGTCGAAGAAAAGTACCGGACGATTTTCGAAAATTCGGCGGTCGCGTTCACAATGGCCGACAAGCAGGAGCAGTTGATTTCATGGAACAAGTTCACCGAGGGACTCCTGGGAATGGGCGCCGACGACTTATATCTCAAACCGGTAAGCTCGCTTTATCCCGCCCGTGAATGGGAAAAAATACGGGCCCAGGACGTCAGGCAAAAGGGGATGCAGCACCACCTCGAAACCGTAATGACAAGAAAGGACGGCAAACTCATCGATGTCGATATTTCACTGAGCGTCCTGAAAGATTCCAATGGCAAAACGACCGGCTCGATCGGCGTTATCAGGGATATTACCGAGCGAAAAAAGGCGGAAGAGCAGCTCAAAGAAACTATGGAATTAAAATCGCAGTTCATCTCCACGGTTTCACATGAGCTGCGAACGCCGCTGGCCGCGATAAAAGAAGGTCTTGCCATCGTACTGGACGGAGTGGCCGGTCGCGTTAATAAAAAACAAAAGAAGTTCCTGGACATCGCAAAGAGAAATGCCGAAAGACTCAGCAATTTGATTAACGATGTTCTGGATTTCCAGAAACTCAGTGCAGGCAAGATGAAACTTCAGTTAGAGAGTCACGATATAGAGAAAATTCTCTCGGAAGTTTACGAAACGATGATTCTCTATGCAAACAAACAGCAGGTCGAGCTGACCTTCGCCTCTGCGGAGAAACTTCCCTTAGCGATATTCGACCGCGCCAAAGTGATTCAGGTCTTGACTAATCTCGTTGGCAACGCCATCAAATTCACACCCGAAGGCGGCCGGGTCTCCGTCGATATCCAACGCCGGGATCCGGATTGGCTCATCAGAGTCAGCGACACGGGAATGGGAATACCCAAAGAGGCGCTTCCCAGGATATTCGAGCGTTTTTATCGCGTCAACAGGCGGGGTAAACAGATAAAAGGCACGGGACTGGGACTTGCCATCGTTCACAAAATTGTGATGATGCACGGCGGCAGAATCGAGGTTGAAAGCCAAGTGGATAAGGGCACAACCTTCAACGTATTTTTGCCGCTGGAGGTCAAATCTCCGACCGAATCGGCATCCGAAGCAAAGGATGAGCTTCTGGAAAATATCGTTGCCGCTCCATATTAAAAAACTTACACCGCATCTCTTGTCTTCGCTCCACCGTAAGGCGTGCTCCGTTGGGAGTCCCTATGACTGTGGAGCCATAAAGTTTTCGTAGGGTGTGCAGCTTGTCTTTTGGCTGCACACGCTGCATTAGACGTTCAGA
>Ga0207752_1000465_pt1 | contig 18920 bp, 16 predicted proteins | sample Pon2CUnioCityCA_6_FD_187272 | JGI IMG/M metagenome (GOLD analysis project Ga0207752, IMG submission 187272) | Marine sediment microbial community from Union City, CA, USA - Pond 2C Sediment 2 (SPAdes) | ecosystem: Environmental > Aquatic > Marine > Intertidal zone > Salt pond sediment ...
CGGCAGATGCGATCAAACTGTGGACTCGTCTTGATCACATATTCACCTTCGATGGGCTTGCAGCTTTCGACGATGTCCATTTGCTGGTATCCTTCCCAGTCCCGGTAGCCGGGCCCGTGAACCATCTCCGCCCGCTGTTTGTTCCACCCTGGGATAGCGTCCTTCCATACAGCCTCCACGTCTCCCTCCGGCGCGACGGATTGGGGTTCTTCTGCGTCTTTGTCCTCCGGCAGGTTGCCCCACTTCTCTGGATAAGGAGGGATGTCCGTTGGTCTCCACTCCAGGTTGCTGATGGGGTACTTGTTGGCGATCAAGTCTGGCTCCACGTGGAAGACGGTCATCCCCGCCTCGCGGGCTGCGTCGAGGCAGGGTTTGACGTACTCTTCCAATACCTGGCGGGTCGGTTCGATGAGTGTGCACATCCCGACTGCATACTCGGGGCAGGGCGGGCCGCCTGGCGTCCCGGGGTTCCAAAGATGGAGCGGGACAAGACCTGTCTGGTCCAATGGGAACTCCCAGGCTTCGTCAACCCGGCCTGGTGGACTGCTCACCGGATATGCACAGTAGTACCTGCAGGCGAGTTTGAGGATGTCTTGTTTGTTGATACTCATTGGTATCTACTTCCTTTCATTGCGATTCCAGATATCAGTTGGGTGGTTCCAAAATCTCCGCGTTAAGCTCCTATCGGCCAGTCAACCCGGTGAGGGCAATACCTTGTACAAACCGCCGCTGCTGGACCAGGAAGACGATCAGAACGGGTAGCATAGACACCAGGGAGATGGCCATCAACTCTGGCCATTGGGCAAACTCCAAGCCCCTGAAATATTGCAGGCCAATGGAAAGCGTGAACCTCTCGATCTTGTTGGTAACGATCAATGGCCAGAGAAATTCGTTCCACTGGGCTAGAAAGGTGAAGATCACCAGGGCAGTGATAGCGGGTCCCGAAAGAGGCATAATAATTGACCAATATATCTGAAGAAAAGAAGCCCCATCGATCCTGGCGGCGTCTTCCAACTCGTATGGTAAGGTCAGGAAATATTGTCGAAGCAGGAACACACCAAAAGGCGAGAAGGCGGCTGGCAAGATCAAACCTGCATACGTGTCAATCCATCCCAACCATCTGAGAACCAGGAAGGTAGGGATCATTGTCACCTGCACTGGTATCATCAAGGTGGATAGGTAAACCAAGAAAAGCGTATCCCTCCCCGGATAACGTAGTCGCGCCAGGCTGTACGCAGCCATAGACGAAGTGATTACTTGCAGTATTGTGACAGACGTAGACACGACGACGCTGTTCAGGAAGAGTCGCGCGAAAGGCAGAGCTTCGCTTGAGAAGGCACTGACGTACGCCGACAGATCGATACGCCTCGGCAACCACGTGACGGACGTACTGTACACCTCACTGATAGGCAGAATCGAGGTCAGAAACATCCAGTAGAAGGGCAGAATGACCAACAGCGCGACGCCGCAGAGAAGAAAGTACGAGAGCCCTTTCGTGGCCATGCGCATCAGCGATTTGCGCCGGCGCGGTGGTGCCATTGGCACAGATACCCTCGTCTCGCTACTCATAGTGCACCCACTTTCGCTGCATACGTGACTGGATCAAGGTCATGGTGACGACGATAGCGAAAAGCACCAGCGCCGTTGCCGAGGCATATCCCATCTTGAAGTCCTCAAACGCACTAGTGTAGATGCGCATTACGATAGTCGTCGTGGCATAGTAAGGTCCACCCTTGGTGAGCACCCAAGCCGATGTAAACACCTGGAACGTATTGATCATGGCGATGACAATGGAAAGGAAAATGACGGGCGTTAGCATCGGGATGGTGATATGGATGAATTGTCTCCACCGGCCAGCTCCATCGATGGATGCTACTTCATAAAGTTCCGAGGGAATGCCCTGCAAGCCAGCCAGGAAGATCACCATGTAGTAGCCTGCACTGCGCCACATGCTCATAATCGCCACCGATGGCATAGCCCAATCCGTTGATCCCAACCAGGGGACCGGTTTCAGGCCAACAGCACGAAGCACGCTGTTAATCAGGCCGAAATCTGCATCATACAGCCACGCCCACAGCAATGCCTCAGCTACGAGTAGACCGACAATGGGCATGAAGTATATAGTCCTAAACACGCCAATCCCCTTGAGCTTCTGGTTCACGAGGAGTGCCAGGGCCACGCCCAAGGTTATAAGCGACGGTACCGTCAGAACTACGTAATAGGTGGTGTTGACCAATGCTTTACGGAAGATAGGATCGCGGAGGAACAGTTTTTCGTAGTTCTGCAGTGATATGAACTCTGGCGGCGTCAACACATCCCACTTCAGAAAGCTCAGTGCGACGACACCGAACACTGGCACGGCAGAAAACAGAACAAAACCGATGATATTGGGCAGCAGGAAGGCATAACCCGCGATGGTCATGCGCCGCTGGGGGGTCAGCCACGGGCGTTTCTGCCGAACTGGGTTTGCACTAGCTTCCTGTTGGTCAACAGACTCAACAGCCATTTGGCTCTACCTCCTGAGATTCGTCAGGAACCAACGGGAGTGGGAAGCAATCCCATAGAGCTTCCCGAGTTTGACACCCGGGAATGCCGGTCTCTCTATGGGATTGCATACATCAGATGCTCAGTGGACGGATTGAGGTCAGTCTAGTAGACCTCCTGCCGCCATCACTCGGCTTCAGCAATCAACGTCTCAACCTGTTCACACACAGCGTCGGCTGCAGCCTGAACGTCCTTACCTTCGTAGAAAGCGGGTTCGATCTCGTTGGCGATGATCGTCCTCAGTTCTCCCCAGAATGGAGGATAGACCGGCTCACGTGCGTACTCCAGAGTCTCCCACAGCACTTCCTTATGCGCTGGGGGTTTGTCGGCGGGCAGGAAGGTATCCCCTTCAGCCACGGAGACCACGGCCGGCATAGAGCGCATATTTCGAGCCTGAATCTCTTGCGCTTGCGCGCTGCCCAGGAATTTTAGCACTTCCCAGGCTTCATCCGGGTGCTCGCAATCCTTCGCCATGACAAAAGCCTCTGGGCTGAGCGTACAAGATTGCCCCTCGGGGCCAATGGGATTGTGGGCCACGTCCCATTCGAAGTCCAGGTCCCACCAGGCAGAGATGACTGGTGCGGCGGTCAGGTCCATACCGATCTTGCCCGTTTGGAAGTTGGGTATGTCAGTACCGACGCCACCTGCCACCGTAGGCAGCACGCCATGTACTCTCTGCAAATCTACTGCCCATTGCAGAGCTTCGACAGATTCAGGGTGGTTTACAATACACTGCTTCATATCCTCACTTAGGATTCCACCCCCATTCTCCCAGGTCAGAATGCGAGGCCAGGACCAGTGCTTGATCGGCAGGTTGAAGCCGAAGGTGGCCGGAGCACCAGAATCATCGACGGTGGTCAGTTGCTTGGACACCTCTACAAACTTGTCCCACGTCCAACTGTCATCGTCCAACGAAGTGGCCGGATACTCGACATCCAGTTCATCGAACAAGGTCTTATTCCAGAAGATATGATTGGTCGCCCAAACCCAGGGGACTCCATAGACCTTACCGTCGCTCTTGAAGGAGTCGAGAACCACTGAGTAATACATATCGGTATTCCAACCATCTCGCTGGATATATTCGTCCACATCACGGACAACATTCTTGCTCAGGGCTGTGGGGAACCAGTAGCCGGGAGTGTAGAGTATATCGGGACCTTCTCCGCCGGCGTACATGGACAGCAGCTTCTGAAAGTATTCGCCGACTGGCGGGACGAGCACCTCCATCGTAATGCCTGGATGCGCAGCGTTGAACGCATCTACGACCTGGTTCATTCCAACCATATGAGCCTCTACCGCCCAGTAGGCTACGGTAATGGTGACCGGTTCCTTAGAAACTTGCGCTGGTGCTGTGGGTTCATCGGTGGGGCGGGGGCTGCAGGCAGCTAGAGCCGTGCCAGCCAGGGTAGCCCCAGCACTGATGAGGAAATCCCGTCTTGTCAACTTATGATGCGCCTTCATCTTGTCCTCCTTGACAAATGATAATTCGGTATTGATAGGTTCTTTTCAGTGGGGAAGCCTAGTGAAAACACTTACACACGTGCACGATGACAGACACAGTGAGTTATTGCACCAATAAAGCCTCCTTTCTGTGCACTCCTGGCACACGAGGTTCTTTCGTCCCACTCAGGCAGCTACCTCTGGAACCGGTACCGTGGATCAAGATAGTCCCGCAAACCGTCACCCAGCAGATTGAACCCCAACACCGTGATCATAATAGCCAGGCCCGGGAAAACAGCCACCCACGGGGCTGTTTCCAGGAATCTGCGGCCTGAACCCAGCATAGTGCCCCAGGAAGGCGTCGGCGGTTGGGTACCCAGGCCCAGGAAACTCAGTGAGGCTTCAATAAGAATCGCCGCAGATAGTGTTATTGTGGCCTGCACAACCAAAGGCGTAGCGATGTTAGGCAAGATGTGCCTGAGAATAAGCCGTGAATGTTTGGCACCTATGCAGCGGGCGGCCTGGATGTATTCCATTTCTTTGAGAGTCAGCACAGGGGCCCGGCCAGTGCGAGCGAACACTGGGATAAGCACGATTCCGATCGCTATCATGGCGTTCGTCAGAGATGGGCCAAGGACAGAGGCAATCACTAACGCCATGATCAGGCCAGGGAACGCGAAGACTACGTCCATTGTTCGCATGATGAGACTATCAACACGCCCTCCCACGTAGCCGGACAAGATACCGAGTGAGCCTCCCACTACCATGGATATGGAAACGCACACGACGCCAACCCAGAGCGAAACACGAGCGCCATAGACAATACGACTGAACATATCACGCCCCAGTTCGTCAGTCCCCAGGAAGTATTCCTCGCTGGGCGGTTCCAGGCGTCGACCTGGCATGTCTACGTCTCGGTAGGGCGTGATCACGTCGGCTAAGACGGCCGTCATGACCAGCAACAGAACGATGATCGTACCCAGGAAGCCTATACGGTTTCGTTGGAAGAAGCCTACCAGACTACCCCACGTCGTCCGTTTCCCAGATACCGGCAGCTCCAAGTTGGGACCAGTTCTATCTGCAAAAGACACAGACCCTGACAAATCCTCTACCTCCAGACACCACGTATTCCTGAAGAAATCGGGGACCCTGACGTATCAAACCCTTACCCACAGCGGATGCGCGGATCCAGGTACGCGTACAGTACATCCACACACAGATTCGTGAGAGCGAAGAACAGACAACTCACTAGAACCGACGCCTGCAGTGTCGTGTAGTCCCTCTGGTGGATGGCATTCACCAGCATCCACCCCAGCCCCGGTAGCCCGAAAATCTGCTCAATAATGACCGCACCCGATAACAGATTGCCCAGGTTTATCCCGATCAACGTGATAATGGGGATACCAGCATTCTTCAGTGCATGTCTCACGACGACGTACCGGTCTGGCAAACCTTTAGCACGTGCAACCTGAATATAGTCCTGCCCCATCACTTCAAGCATCGTTGAACGGGTCATACGCATCACGGATGCAACCATACGAAAACCCAGAGCAAACGCAGGCAGAGCGATCTGAGACAGATTCTGAAGTGGATTCTCGAAAAAGGGCACAAACATCGGCGCCGGAAGCCAGCCAAAAACCCGGGACGCAACCAGGATCAGTACGATAGCGAGCCAGAAATCAGGAAAAGACAAGCCAACTATCCCTAAGAACCGGCATATGAAGTCTGCCGGGGAGTTCGGTCTCAAAGCAGAGAAGATGCCCAGGGGCAGGGCAATGATCACAGATAGACCCACTGAAAGAATGGCGAGTTCGATCGTGATAGGTAGCTTCCGCAGCATATCTTCCTGGATCGGCATACGGGTACGCATGGCTAAACCCAGATCACCGCGCAATATGTGGCTCATCCAGCGGATATACTGTATGTGCAGGGGCTGGTCCAGGCCATATTGGCGGCGGAGCATGGCCAACGTCTCTTCGCTGGCGGCGGTCTCCTGGCCCAGCATGATATCAACGACGTCCCCAGGCATCAACCTCACCATGAGAAAGACGAACACCGACATGACCAGCAAAGTCGTCAGCAGATTGACGAGACGTTTCGAAAGGTAAGTTCCCATCCTCCAGAACTCCTTCCCTGAGAGACTAACGGGTAAACACAGGATGGATTCTGTTTCTAGAGACGTGCCATCACAAAGTGACTTCCCGTCCGCTGTCCAGGGACTCTTGAATAGCCATAGCAACTTTTGCGGCCGCCAAACCGTCCTCACCGGAAACCGCTGGTTGTGTGTCATTCACGATACAGTCAATGAAATGGGCCATCTCCTCTCGGTAAACGCCCACGATCGTGCCATATAGCTCGGACCGGGTAATCACGTCGGGAAAGACAGTTGACGATTTCGTGTAAACACTCATCCCTTGCTCACCCATTTGCAGGAAGCACATACCCTCTGTGCCGACGACTTCAATGGAATGGGGGCTGATTGACGTCGCTGTTTCAGGCAGGGCCCATGAATTCTCCAGGCAAGCGATTACGCCATCTTCAAATTCGAGGATAGAAAACGTGCTGTCGTACTGGTCATAAGCTCCAAGCAGCTTTGCTCCTCCTCGACTGTACACCTTCGCCACGCGACTGCCGGTGATCCAGTTGACCATATCTGCATCGTGGACAGACAAGAAGAAGGCCAGCGAGGTATTTCGGGCGTATTTCTGCCCCGTGTGTAAGTAGGCGTTTCGCCGGGTATGTATGTGTATCAGTTCTCCCAGATCACCACGGCGGACTGCTTCCTGAATGCTGGCGATGCGAGGGTCGAAGCGAAGCGAATGTCCTACTGTCAGAACAACGTTGTTCGCCTTGGCACGTTCAACGATCTCCTTCCCTTCTTCAAGCACAGTCACCAGGGGCTTCTCAACAAATACATGTTTTCCTTGATCTGCTGCCGCCACGCACGGATCTCTGTGATATTTGTCGGGGGTGAGCACCAGGACGGCGTCGATATCCTCTTCTTCTAACATATGTTCATAGTCTTGGTAGTAAGACGGGATGTGATATTGAGTGGCGAGTGCCTGGGCTCGACCCTCATCAATGTCAGCTACGGCCACCAACTCTGCGGCCGGAATATCCTTGAAGTGAGGAGCGAAGTATTGCCCCATCACACCGGCGCCAATAATCCCCACACGCACGGGTTGAGAATGAGTCATCATTGTTTTCCCCTCTTATGAACGAAATGCTCGTCAGCCAGGACGTACCTGGGGTATGGAGCAGGTCCTACAGAGCACAGCCCGCAACTGGACGGCGCCAGCCAGGGCCGGTTCCTGGCTCATCAAACCTGTTCCATACCCCCTAGGTTCCGATATCTACTGTGTGCTGTGAAGCTGCTCAAGAACAACTTCATAGCTTTGTTCGTCAAGAACGAGCACAAGGTGCGAAGCTATTATTGGACAGAACCTATGCTTCAATGTAGGCTTCTGCAAAAACGTTCTTGTAGCGTTGCGTCTTTGAAGGCTCAAAGCCCTTCAATCGCTTGGACGTGCCATAGAAATCGTAGCCGACCCACAAAGACAGTATGGGCACCTCCTCCAGTATCATTTTCTGCATCCTGTGATATATTTCCTTCCGCTTGGCAACGTCACTGGTGGCCACTGCTTCGATGCGGAGTTGGTCGTACTCTTCGTTGCACCACACACCGAAGTTGGCCTCGGAACCACAGACGAAGTTACGGCCCAATATCGCATCCGGGTCGTAGTTGAAGCGATAGCCGTTCACGTGGATGTCGTAGTCAAACTCGTGGATTTTGTCGAGCCAGGTGCCGGTTTCGAGCACGAGTATCTCGGCATTGATGCCCGCCTTGGCCAGTTGTGCTTGCATCACAGTCGGAATCTGAGAGAAGGGGAGCGGGGTCAAAGTCAGTATTGTGCAATCGAAGCCATCGGGGAACCCGGCTTCAGCCAGCAACGCCTTTGCTCCCTCGATGTCGACCTCATACGGCAGTTCGTCGACAGGGATGTAGTATTCCGCCCATCCAGTCGAGAGAGTGCCCGTCAGTTGGCCATAGCCACCTGCCAGTTTGTCGATCATCTCCTGGCGATCAAGAGCTTTGGAGATCGCCTGTCGCACACGGACGTCTGTGAATGGCTCCCGTTCGCAGTTGATGAACGCACACCTGTTGGAGAAGCCCTGCAGGCTGTGCACTGCCACACCGTCATCGTTCTCCAAGAGGCCGTAGGCGACATCGTCGAGTTCGGCAAAATCGATAGTCCCACTGCGCAGACCCGCCACCCGGGCATCCAGGTCGACCATGACTTTCCAGGTTACTTCATCTATGTACGGTACTCCCTCCTTCCAGTAGTCTTCGTGCTTAACGAACGTGAAGTGATCTGCCGGGATGAATTCTTGCAGCTTGTAGGGCCCAGTTCCAACCGCATCCAACGTGAATTCCAAGGTGCCCTCGTCCAGGAGTCCTTGAGCCCAGGTCTTGTTGACAATGCCCGCTGCATCGGCGGACAGTGCTCCCAGTATCGGAGTGTAGGGGATATTGAGGTTTAGTTTGACGGTATACTCGTCAACGACGTCCACAGTTTCAATGGCGTTGAACCAGGACGCGTAGGGGGCGGCTGTCTCTGGATCAACCAGCCGTTCCAGACTGAACTTCACATCCTCGGCATCCAGTTCCTCACCGTTGTGAAACTTCACCCCCTGGCGCAGATGGAAAATCCAGGTCTTGTCATCGGGATTTTCCCAGGACTCAGCCAGACACGGATCGATATTGCCAACCCGGTCAAATTGGGTCAGGCCTTCGTACAGGTGTTCGGTGATGCGTTGGCAGGCGGTACCGGCGCATTTATGAGGGTCAACGGTATCCGTCTCGTAGGAGACAGCGTAGACGGCGGAAGAGCGCTGGGCAGGAACCGGCGTAGGCGTGGCCACTGTCTCAGCAGCAGACGCCAGCGTCGGTTCAGCGGTCGCTTCCGCAGACACCTCCTCAGTAGCCTGGGGGGTTGGGGTTCCTCCGCACCGGGTTGCGAGCAACCCGGCGCCCGCCAGCACGCCTAGTTTTAGGAAATCCCGTCTAGCTATCTTCCGTTCCTCTGCATCTGTCACGCTCTTATTCAGCTTGTTCATTTTGCTCCTCCATAATGTGATATAGATCGGGACCATTATCCCCGGCCTCGTCGGGGACACAACACTATGCTATATGGTTGCCTGCGACCGACGATACTCCAAAGTCGCTCTATACGTGACAAATCTATTGTTCAGCTCGACAATGATGCTGTGCACACCGGTGTAGCAACCCTCGGTCGGGTTCTATAGCCAAACTTCAGGGCCCCAGGGCCCCTTCGTTGGGAGGTATCGAGACAGGATAGCCTTGCGGCAAGGAACGTTTGCAGCAGGGGGGCGCTGATCTTGCCCAGAGACTCCTTGACAAAGACTGTGCATACGGGAATGATGAGACAATGCGTCCCCAGAGAAAGGAGGTACACTGGATCGGCTGGCGAAGGGTTTGCCGAGTGGACTTCTCCAAGATATCATCCCTGAACTTGAATTTCATGTTTTGAGCCATTGACCTTCACCACGGGAAGCTGATGAGGCATCTATCCTACCTTTGATGTTTCGAGATCAAGGGGCAGTTGGACAAGCGGTCATGGGTTATACATAGGCCAATCTTTTGTCAGAAACCTACGTAAGTCGATTATAGCATACTTCCAGACATCTGTCAATATGCACTTTTGGGCTTGACACAGGCGCAAATTGCTGGTATTATTGTGTTGTTCCCTGTTTAGGCTTCTACCTTGCGTTACAGATTGTCATAAGCGGTGGGTATGTATATGGAAACAGAATCGTCCTCCCGCGTTGCCCGGAGAATCAGCCGATCTGAGGTTCTCGACGTCATTCGATCTGAGAAACTCATATCACGAAGTGATCTCGCCCGAATGGTGTCCGTGAGCCGTGCCACTGTATCCGGGATTGTGTCGGAGTTGCTGGAGGCCAGGGTGTTGGAAGAGGTGGGCGAGGGCATGTCTACCGGGGGCCGCCCCCCGATCAAGCTGCGATACCGGCCTGACAGCCGCATGGTGGTCGGGGTCGTGTTGTTTGACAATCGGATCCAGGCTGCCCTCACCGACATGGAGGGGAATCCACTGAACTACCTGGAAATCCCCATCTACGAAACGACACCCGAGTCAATGCTTGGTTCGATGAAAGATGCGGCGTTGCAGATTCTTGAGGGTGTGCCGCGGGACCGGGTATTGGGTGTCGGCGCCGGCACGCCCGGTCTCGTGGATTTTGAGACCGGGGTGATCGAGATCAGTGTCAGCAAGGGCTGGCTCAAAGGCGGAATTCGCGTACGAGAGTTCCTGAGGCGCGAGCTGGAGCTGCCTGTCTACGTGGCCAACAGGAGCCGTGTTGCAGCCCTGGGCGAGTACCAGGTCGGTGTGGGGCGCGAGGTATCGAACTTGATCTACCTGTTCCTGGGCCAGGGGATCGTCGCCGGGGTCGTCATCGACGGCCAACTCTACCTGGGTTCAAGTTCAGGCAGCGGTGAAATTGGCCACGTCTCTGTCGCCCCGGAGGGGCCTCTGTGCGACTGTGGGAACCGAGGATGCCTGGAGTGCTACGCTACAGAGGCCGCGATCCTGGCCCACGCGCGCTCTATCGCCCGCAAGAACGTCGACAGCCTGTTGCAGGAGGCCGTGGACGGGCATCTCGAACGGCTGACCATGGGCCAGGTGATCCAGGCTGCCCGACAGGACGATCCATCGGCCCTGGCCGTGTTGACCGATGCGGGGACCAAGGTGGGTTTTGCGGTCTCCATTCTGATCGATCTCTTCGACCCCGAGATGGTGATCATCGGGGGGCCGATCGGTTCCAACGCAGGGGAGTTTCTGCTTCCGGCGGTCACCCGGGAGGCCCAGCTGCGGACACTGCCGCGTTTCGTGAGGAGGACCCGAATCGTGGTCGGGGAATTGGGAACGAAGGCGGTGGCCATCGGGGCCGCGGTGCTGGCGATCAACCATACCCCCGTCGATGCCGTCTTTGGTTCCTGACGGCCCGCGCGGCGGAAACACACGCGGTGCCGCTGCCGGCAGATACGTCGGTGCCCAGGATCTGACTGAACAGGGAGGACCACTTGGAAACGTTATACTTGCTTGGTACGGGCACTCCGACTCCGACCGAATCTCGTTTTGGGACCTCGTACGTCTTGCAGGTGGGCCAGGATTATCTGATGGTTGATTGTGGGCCAGCCACCACGTACAAACTGGTCCGGGCCGGACTGTTCCCCACGCAGATTGACTATCTTTTCTTCACTCACCATCATTTTGATCACAATGCCGATTACGCCTGTTTTCTCCTGTGCCGCTGGGATCAGAGTACCGGCAGAGAAAACCGGCTGCACGTCTGGGGTCCTGAACCCACCGAGTGGATCACCGAGCGCCTCGTGGGCCCAGATGGGGCTTTCTCGCACGATTGGAAGGCACGCGTGGGCGCCCCCGTCAGCCAGAGTGTGCACGCCAACCGCGGTGGTTCACTGCCACGCCCCGAACCGTCGTTCGACGTCGAAGACGTGGAGCCAGGAGACGCGATCGAGCATAACCGTTGGGCTGTCAAGATGGAGGCGGCCCACCACGTCGAGCCTTGGCTGAAATCGCTCGCGTACCGGGTTGATTCAGACGAGGCCAGTGTTGTGTTCGCCGGGGATACGGGCCCCTGCCAATCGATCGCTGCCCTCGCGCGTGACGCGGACGTGCTGGTCGTCAACTGCTGGGATCATCAGGAGGGAATGGAGAAGAACGGCGAAGCCCCGGGACAGACCGGAACGCTCGACGCGGCGAGGATGGCAATGTCGGCTGGCGTGGGGAAGCTTATCCTCACGCACACAGGTCCCCATCTGTGCGCACCAGGCTCGAAAGAGAAAGGGATCGCAGACATCGCGCGCATATACCCGGGCGAAATCGTCTTTGGCGATGAGTTGATGCGTATTCCACTGTGATGAATCAAACCATTGGGAGGCAAACCTTACATGATTGAAATTCCTTATGTGGACCGTCTGTTGCAGGTGGACATTCCCCTCAAGAACCTGATCTTTGACCAATCTCCTCGGGATGTACCACCGGCTGAAGATTTCGACCAGGTTCTGCGCCGGGCACTGGCGAACCCAGTTGGCACCCCCGCGCTGCGTGACATGGTCCAACCGGGCGATAGAATCATCGTTATCTCCGATGACAACACGCGCGTCACACCCACCAGGCGGATTGTGCCGGTTCTACTGGACGCGCTGAACGAGGCCGGGATTCCCGACCAGGACATCCGGGTGATCATATCTTCTGGCACCCATCGCCCGATGACCGAGGAGGAGCTTGAGGAAAAATACGGTGCTCCGGTGATGTCTCGGGTGCCGGTGCTGCCGCATCACTACAAAGACCCGGACAGTCTGGTCAGCTACGGCGTCACAGATCGCGGTACACGCATCCTGGTCAACAAACACGCGGTCGACGCAGACTTCCGGATCGCCGTGGGTAACATCATTCCGCATCACCCGACCGGGTGGAGCGCAGGTGCCAAGGCGGTGTTACCCGGCGTCGGAGGGGAGGAGACGGTGGCCCAGATGCATTTCCTGGGCTCACGTGATCCGGCGTTGGGCCGGCTCGACACGGAGATGCGGCGTGAGATGGAGGACTTCGCCGAGAAGATCGGTCTGGACTTTATCCTGAACGTTATCCTCAACCGCGATGGCCTTCTCGTCGATGCCGTTGCCGGACATTTCATAGCAGCCCACCGGGTGGGCGTTGAGAAGTCCAAGAGGGTGTATGGCCTGCCCATTCCGGCACTGGCCGACATGACGATCAGCAGCACTTCGCCGGTCGACTTTGATTTCTTCCAGGCCGACAAGGGCATCACGTCCGCCGAGCCGGCCACCAAGGTCGGCGGGGAAATTGTCCTCGTAGCCGGATGCGTGGAAGGCGTAAGCCCTGCGCACCCCGAACTGGCAGGCTACGTGGGTAAGATGACGAACGACGAGATTTGGCCGCTGCTCCATGCGGGCGAGACACCCGATCCTTTGACCGGCGCAGAGGCCATCGTGATCAATGACATCAAGGATAAGATGAGCATCACCATCGTTTCCGAGGGGCTGTCGCCGGAGATGTGCGCCGCCATGGGCTTCCGTCACGTCCAGCCCGACGCCCTGGCGGGCTACGTCAGGGAACGTCTTGCAGAGAACCCCGACCTCACCATCGGCATCCTGCGCCAGAGCGCGGAGGTATTGCCCATTCTAGAGGGGTAGAAACTGCCCTTCCAGCCACTGGGCATACCGAGGTGGGATCTCCGGATCGCTGAGCCCGAGCATCAGGCACAGGCCCTGTGGGGGCAACGTCTCAAGGCAGAGTTCGGCGGTCTGGATGTCCAGGGGAACGAGAAGCAAAGGCTTCTCTGCCAGCACGCGTTTGGCCGCAGCAAGCATCGTGTCCAGGGGCGGGCCCCCGACGTCCTGCTCAATCGTAAGCTGTAGGGCCGTAAGATCCTCCACAGTGAGCAAGGTATCAATGTGCCGATGCTCCGTGCTGTGCATGTGGAACGAATGGTAGGGGAAGTGCTCGAAAATCTTACGATCCCTGGGCAAGACGAACCGCTCATACATGCGGGGAGAGATGAGGGTTGAGATGTCGTTCTGAGGTGTGATGGCTTGCCCAGGCGCCCACATCTTCATCCGGGTACTGTATCCACCGCAGAACGGCGGAGTCACCTCCAGGACGGTGTCGGCGATGCCGATCCACAGGTCTGTCAATTCATCCAGGATCTGGTGGACTTCGTCGGGAGTATCCATCAGGTCGAGGCACATCTGATTCGGGGTGCGCAGCGCCGCCAGGGTGTCCAGCGGCCCGCGCATCTGGGGCAGCGCGACAGGGAACCGGCCGTCTGAGTATTCGACCAGAACGTGCGTGAACTCCACCAGTTTTCGCAACCAGGGGTTGTCCGGATCGAAATGGATCGGCGGGCGATGCTCGTAGCTCTCCAGCGCGGGCTCTGCCCACAGTGACCCCGGGTGGGCTACCACCCGGCACCCGGCAATGGCCTCTACCCACGGCATGCCAAACGCAGGGGTGTACGGTTGGATGACGTCGCTGGCTAGTCGGATCTCCTGCTGCACGCAGCGCTCGATGTACGGGAGAAACATCTCCGGCTGGATGTCGTCTGGCGTGATTTCCGTGCCGACACCCACCTGCTCAATCATCGCTGGCAGTGGGGGAATGTCCGGTTCCCAGAGAAGTCCAACCATGGGCCTTTCCACGGGTTCTCGCCTTCGCCAGGCGTGGTACTTCTTGATCCGTTCTTCTACTGACAACGCCATATCACGTGCTCCTGAATGATGTGATGGTCAAGCGCCACGTGAACTGGCGCCTGATGGATTGAACTTCGAATCTGGGTGGACGGCAGCTCAGGGCGAGAACTGAGATACGAGCAAGAACGCCACGAGCGGCAATGTCACCATCGAAGCCAGCGTCGACCACAGGGTAGCCGACGCGGCGAATTCTGCATCGGCCCCATGCGTCTTTGCCATGATAGACGTCACAATACCCGCGGGCATCGCCGCTTGAACGATAATCACCTGTGCTGCCGTGACGCGCCATCCGATTGCCACCAGTGAAAGCCCCACGATCAATGGCACAACCACGAGCCGGGTAAGGGTCAGCCCGGTGATCTGTCGCAGCCCCGTCGATTCCTGCGACCGAATGCTGCCTACCTGAGCGCCGCATACCAGCAGTGCCAGTGGCAGGGTTGTGTTGCCGAGCTCCTCAAAAGGAGCAGCCAGCCATCCGGGAAACGGCCAGCCCATCACGGCCCAGAACAATCCTGCCAGCACACCCCAGATCAGCGGATTGGCAAACAGAGGGCGCCAGTCGTCAAGGCGCCCTCCATTGAGTTCCCACACACCCAGCGTCAGCGCCACCAGCGTCGAACCAAAGTCGTACAAGACGGCGTAAACGAGTCCCGGTGGCCCGAATAGCGTGCCGCAGACGGTTAAACCCAGAAATCCCGTGTTGGCCAACATCGCCGAGAAGCGGAATGCAGACCGCTGTGCCTCGGCGACACCGAACGGCTTCAACGCGATCGTCGCCAGGAGGTAGTTCAAGAGTGAGATACCCACGCCGACGCCGATGAGCACAGGAGATGCGCTCAACGTTTCGAGTGTGGTGCCGGTCGCCGTCGTGAAGAACAGGTACGACGGCAACAAAACCTTGACCAGCAAAGCTGAGAGCTGCGTCAACGTCTGCTCGCCCAGCGGCCGAATTCGCTGCACGGCGAAACCGAGCCCGAACACGAAGAACACGGTCGAGAAGGTGCTCAACAACTCGGGCATGCTAGTTCTGGCTCAGAATCCTCCGCATGCGCTCGCAGGTGAGGCGGGCAGCGGGATCGGGGTCAACGGTGTAGTCCCAGCCCAGCTCGGCCGCCAGGTAGCCATCGTAGCCCGCCTCGCGCAGCGCGGCGACGAAGGGTAGAAAATCGAACACGCCATCTCCCGGTACGACGTGCTGATCTCGCAGACCATTGTTATCGTCGATATGTACGTGGAACAGCCGGTCACCCAGCAGTTGCACCGCATGTACTGACGATTCTCCAACGACCTGGGCGTGGCCATTGTCAAGCAACACACCCAGGTTCTCGTATCCCAGTTTCTCAACCAGAGCCAGTGTGTCGGCACAGGTAGGCAATAGATCGGTCTCATACTTATCTGCCGGCTCGATGGCGACGCGCATGGTGTGCCTGGTGGCAAACGCAGTGATGGCCCACAGGCTCTCACTCAGGCGTTCCATGCCATCTTCCCTGCTCTGTCCGTAAAGCGTGTGACCGGGACATACACTGACGATAGGAGCGCCCAGAGCCGCAGCGGTTTCTATGCTGTCCTGGATGTAGCGTACGCTGTCCCGACGAATGGTCTCGTTGGGGCTGCATAGACTGCTGGGGTAGCGAAACTGGGCTGGGATGAAAGACGCGACCGCCAACCCCTGATCCTGGAGGAGCTGGCGCAGGGCAAGGATTTCTCTCTCACTCAGGTCGTTTCGATACGCGTGCGGCCGCCCTCCCCAGATATCTATGCCCTCAAAGCCGGCGGCGGCCGTGCGTCGGATGGCTTCATCGAGCGGATAATTGAAATAGATGAACGATGAAAGACTTAGTTTCATAGTGCACATCCTGTCCACAGCCTACACCCGATCAATCAGCGACTGGTAGTAATCGCGTGCGTTCACCGCTTCCTCGACAATGTTGTCGACCCCAGACGTGTCCACGACGATGGTGCCGTCAAAGCCCACGTTTTTCAGACTGCGAACAACGGCTGGAAAATCGATGATACCCGAACCTGGAGAATAGTGATACGCTTGAGTTCCGTCGTTGTCGGAGAAATGGACGAGCTTGATCAGATCACCAAGCTTGGGGATCACCAGCGCAAGGTATTCCTTCCCGGCGTGGACGTGGGCAACGTCCAGGATCACTCCCATCTCACATGCCTGCCCCCGCTCGGACAACTTGCCCTGAACGTCTCGAATGAGATTCAACAGAGCGTCGGTGGATGAGAAAACGTCGTTGGCCCGCGTCTCAATGATCAGGGCCAGACCTTTTGTTCCGGCAATCGCGGCACACTGGGCCACCGTGTCCACAGCGTTTGCCCAGAACTGGGGCCAGGAGAAATCATCGCTCACGCTGACGGCGGTGGGCGGTCCACCCACGTAAAGCTCCGTCCCCTGGGGACGGATTTCCGGGGGCATGTAGCCGCAGATCGAGACCAGCGGGCTGCCCAACTCGACGATCAGATCGGTGATGCCGTCGAAGTCGGAGACAGCCTTCTGCTTGACCTCAGCGTCCAGGGTGAACATCTTCTCTTCGACGGCCATGACCGAGGGCACAACCATGCCATACCTATCGAGGATGGCCTTCATGTTGTCGATGTCAAGGCGGTGTTCCTCCAGCAGCTCATCGTAGAGCTCCAGCTCTATTCCCTGGAATCCGGCCTCACCAACGATTTCCATCGCTTTGAGATGATCCTCGGGCGTCGGCGGAATACCGTACAGGGTGATCGGGATCGTATAACCGCACGCTATCTCCATGTTCTGAGCCTCCTGAATATGATGTATGCTTCGCTGGCCGGCAATTCATCCCACAGGGATTCGATCCCTGCTTCGATAGGGACGCCGGCTTGGCAGAGAGCCAAGAGTGGGCCAGACCTCACTGTCTTAACGCGGGCCGACCAGGCGTGGTCTCTGAGACCCTGGCTTCTGCCTCCTGGTTAAAGGCCTTCAAAATCAACTCCCTGCTGATCCGGAGATGCTCGACCATCGCTCGCTCAGCATCTTCGGGGTCCTTGGCTGCGATGGCGTCGTAGATTGCCTGATGCTCTGTCACCGTGGTTTCAAGCATGTCGGTCATCTTGTTCGACAGTTGCATATACTGACGCAGTATGTTCTGCAACGAGAACATCAAATGCGACAACAAATCATTGTGGGAGGCGGCAGCTATCGCATTGTGAAACTCCAGATCCAAGTCCGTCTCACGTGCGATCTCTCTGCCCTCGACCTCCGCCAGTGACTCCGCCAACCGGGCCAATCTCTGGAGATCGTCCGCAGTTGCCCGTTTCGCCGCCAGGCACGCGGCCTGGACCTCCAACGGTTTCCGCACCTCGAGAACCATATCGACTTGGTTGGCACTCAACAGCAAGGGGAACTCGAACTGTTGCAGCAGAAAACTGAAGAAATCGTGGCGCACATACGTGCCATCCCCCCGTCTCGCCTCCAGCAGTCCACTCAGGGTCAACAGCTTGAGCGCCTCCCTCACCGTGGTGCGCCCGACGTTGAGTTGCGCCGCCAGTTCCCTCTCTGGAGGGAGCTTGTCACCGGGCTTCAGAACACCGCTTGACAGAAGATTGAGCAGCCGCTTTGCGACGAGTTCTGTCACCGTGTTCTGTTCAATCGGTTGCAAGTGTACTTCGTGCGGATTGCGTCGCGCCATAGGAATCCCCCCCCTCTGGATGAAATAGTCACAATAGCATTGTATCACAGGTCAGACCAATTTATACCTCTATTATAGCTCGTTTGTGTTGGATAGTCAAGAGAGCCTGAGCGATTTGTCAGGGGATGGAGGGGTTCAGGTTGGTTGACGGGCGGGCGTAGGGCGGAGTGTGAAACGTGTTGCTTGACAGATTGAGTGAGGTGTGGTATACTATTACTATACTATTATAGTACTATAGTAAAGGCGAGGATTGTATGACGAACACAGAATTAGCGGTTTTGACGCTGATCGCCGAGCAGCCGCGCCACGGGTACGAGATCGAGCAGGTGATCGAGGAGCGGGGGATGCGGGAGTGGACGGAGATTGGGTTCTCCTCCATCTACTACCTGCTGAGGAAACTGGACCGAGAAGGGCTGATCGAAGGACATCTGGAGGAGGCCGAGCGCGGGCCGGCGCGCAAGGTGTACCATCTCACGCCGGCGGGGAAGGAGGCGGTTCGCGCCGGCGTGCTGGATGCGCTTTCGGTGCCAGTCCGCTGCTACCCGCCCCTGCAGCTGGGGCTGGCCAACCTGCCTGGCATCCCGCCGGCCGAGGCTGCGGCGGCGCTGCGGCGGTACCGAGATGCGCTGTCGGAGCGGCTGGCTCACGTACAGGCGCGGTGGGAAAGCCAACGTCCCCTACCCTACTTCGTGGAGGCGATGTTCGATCATAGCGTGACGATGATCCAGGCCGAGAAGGCGTGGATCGAGGGATTTATCGCACAACTTGAACAGGAGGATGAACATGGCTAAAGTGGATTTCAAGAAACAGTTGAAGCATCTGTACCGGCCTTCGACCAAGGAATTCGAGGTGGTAGACGTGCCGGCGATGCAGTTTCTGATGATCGACGGGCACGGGGACCCAAACACGGCACAGGAATATCAGGAGGCGCTTGAGGC
>Ga0207752_1000466_pt1 | contig 18905 bp, 11 predicted proteins | sample Pon2CUnioCityCA_6_FD_187272 | JGI IMG/M metagenome (GOLD analysis project Ga0207752, IMG submission 187272) | Marine sediment microbial community from Union City, CA, USA - Pond 2C Sediment 2 (SPAdes) | ecosystem: Environmental > Aquatic > Marine > Intertidal zone > Salt pond sediment ...
TCATTCCAGTTCAAGGGCGCTAATAAGGGCGACACCGTTGAATTAAGCTGGTCTGATAACATGGGTAAATCGGATTCGGCTTCGACTAAAGTTCGTTAATAATAATAAATACATTCATCCTTATCATTTAGATGACAGGAGTTTTTAAAATGAAAAAAATCATCACAGCAGCAACGGCTTTACTCATTGGTTTATCACCAATGATGGCTGACGCTTCTCCAAGAGGTGATCTGAAGAAGTTTCAGGACTACTTCAAGAGAATGAATCCTGGAGTTAAATTGCAAGACTATGCTAACGGTATCTACGCACTCGATGAAAACCGTCGTGCAGAGTGGGAAAACATCGAAGAATTCCCTCCTCATGAAGAAGGTGTAGACGCGGGTAAAGCTTTATTCAAAAAATATAAAGTTGGATCATGCTTCCCGAATGGTGGTATCGGTATTCGCCAGAACTACCCAATGTATAAAGGCGGCAAAGTACATACTTTAGAAGGCGACCTGATGGCCTGCCTGAAAAAGAAAGGCGTTAAAATGAAGTACGGTAAAGGCAAATTCGCCGCAATCGCTGCTTACATGACGAAAACTTCAGAAGGTAAAAAGATCAACGTTAAAATTGATCCAAGCCGTAAATCAATGGCAACCTATAACCGTGGTAAACGTCACTTCTATGCCAAGCGTGGTCAGTTAAACTTCTCTTGTGCAGATTGTCACGTATACAACCATGGCATGATGGCACGTGGTAACTTGCTCAGCCCTGCACTAGGTCATACTTCGCACTTCCCAGTATGGCGTCGTTCATGGGCTAAGAAAACTGCAGCGAAAAAAGGCAAGTCTGGCCCATTCGATGGCTTCGGTACAATCCAGCGTCGCTACGGTGGTTGTAACAAGCAAGTTCGTGCTAAACCTTTAAAAGGTAAAAAAGGCATGCAACATCCAGAGTACGTTGCTCTTGAGTATTTCCATACTTACATGAGTAACGGTATCAAAATTAATGGTCCTGCTACTCGTCAGTAAGACTCATCAAGTTTGATAATAAAAAGCCCGGCTTATGCCGGGCTTTTTTATTCTTATATCAACTCATATGATTCCATATTAATATTATCGAGCTAAACTAATGCTTTTTTTTATATATATCCCATGTTACTGTTTTTATGGTGTTTCCAAGTAAAGTAAATAAGCACAGATATTTTCAATTGAATCCCAAATTGGACTGGAATGGACGAGCTAACATTATTATTGATATTACCATTAATTGGTGCTCTTACTATTACTGTTCTTCCTTCTGAGAAGACTAAACTCATCCGCAACCTTGCTCTTCTGGCAAGCCTGGCCGCCTTGTTGCAGTCATGGAATTTACTATTTACTTTCGACAGTTCCAGCGCACTTTTACAATTCAACGAGATAACCACCTGGAATACACGACTCGGTACCTCATATGCACTGGGTGTAGATGGCATTTCACTGCCAATGATTCTGTTAGCGACTTTATTATGCTTTATCGCGATCATAGCCTCATCCGCAATTACCAAACATATTAAGGCCTATTACTTTTTAATTCTGTTACTCGAAACAGCCATGTTAGGCGTTTTCATGGCACAGGACTGGACGCTGTTTTACCTGTTCTGGGAGCTGAATCTGATTCCGCTTTTTTTCCTTATTGACCGCTGGGGTGGCTCGCACCGCCATACTGCAGCACTTAATTTTGTACTCTATACGATGGGGGGATCAGTCCTTATGTTGCTGGCTATTCTCGCATTATTTGACAGCACCCCCGGGCATTCTTTTGCAATGAAAGACATGATGGATAGTGCGCGTGCCTTACCAGCAGATACTCAGCTCTGGCTCTTCCTCGGTTTCCTGATCGGTTTCGGGGTTAAAATGCCGATTTTCCCACTGCATGGCTGGCTACCATTAGCACATGTAGAAGCACCTGCGCCTGTTAGTATTCTGCTCTCTGGCGTGTTATTAAAAATGGGATCTTATGGCCTGATTCGCGCTGGCTCAATGCTACCCGATGCAATTATTGCCTTGCAGCCAGTGTTGGCAACACTGGCCTTATTCAGTTTAATTTATGGTGGATTACTGGCCTGGCGGCAATCAGATTTAAAAAGCATGATCGCCTATTCATCGGTCAGTCACATGGGCATTGTACTGTTAGGTATCGCTTCGCTAAATATCGTCGGGCTGACAGGTGCGGTGATGCAAATGGTGGCTCACGGCCTGGTCGCGGGTGCCATGTTCCTGCTTATTGGGCTGTTATACGAACGTACTCATACCCGTGATATCAATGACTACAGATCACTGGTAAGAGTTATGCCACGGTTTGCTTTTTTTACCACGCTTGCATTTATCGGTGTGATAGGCATGCCTGGCACTGCCGGTTTTGTTGCTGAACTGCACGTCCTAATTGGTGGTTTTGATGCCTGGGGCTGGAGCATGCTGCTTATCGGGCTGGGGGTTCTGATTTCCAGTGCATACGCTTTGCGTACAGTTGGTCGGTTGTTTACCGGTCCGGTGAAAGCTGAAATGCAATCAATACCTGATTTAAACCGGCACGAAATGTTCGCAGCGACTACATTGAGTTTTGCCATTCTCGTAATTGGTTTTTTCCCAGCTCCATTACTTGAACTGATTGGGGCTTCAATTAATGGCCTCAATGTCATATTTGCAGGGAGGCTGTAAATGGCAGAGACAGAAAAACAGTCCAGCAATATACGCCAGCAAATAAAAGATGCCATTTCACACCTGGAACATTTTTTACCCGGCCAGGCCCCCATAAAAGACTTTATCCACCACAACACCTTGCATGGATATCAGCATTTAAAGTTTGCTGATGCTCTAAAAGCCTCAAACGATCTCACCGGTGCATACGGCTATGAAGATGTCGAACGTTACCGAGAATATTTTAATAATGGTCGCATCAGCCTGGAGGATCTTAATGCCATACTCGATGACAGTGAGGCACTTAACCCTGATAAAAACATCAGTAAAAATATTAAACAAAGAGACATTTACCTCTCTGCACTGCTATACCCGATAGAACCAACCGCAGGTTGTCAGTTGATCTGGCATATTGAAGAACTGAATCAGCTTAACCAGTTTCAGCAGGATGTATGTAAAGAGAGTCGCGATAAGCTGTTACAGGCTGCAAAGCAGCATGATGAAAAAACAGAAGCACAAGCAATCAATAAACTCTGGTCTGCTTGCCTGCAGGCATTAAATTTAGAACATTATCAATTACATCCAGAAGAGCTGATGGAGCTTGATCCGGAAGCTGCGGAAAGCATGTTGCGTGATATCACACCTGATGATATGCCGGAAATTTCTAATATTTCTATGCTGCATCGTCAGGTCGTTAAGGATGCAAAAAACCTTCTCGGCCAGTTAATCCGTAAAGTCGGCCATGAAACCAGCCTGCGTGGTTTTCTTTATTCAATCACTGGTGAAGACATCCTTGATGAGATTCGCCCAATGCTACAACAACACCTTGCCAGTTATCTTGATCAGGGTATGTCTGCTTGGCACCATAAAAATCGAGAACAAGGATTTTATAGCGCATGGCGTAACACTATGCAGCATGATCTAGTCCATGTATTCGAACAAATACCTGACTGGCAAGACAGCATTGAAAGTCTGCCAGATGATGCACTGGATACCATTATCATGTTGCTTAACCAGCTTGGTATACCTGAAACTCACTGGGTGCATTACTTGCAAAGACTCGCACTGGAAATCCCCGGCTGGTCAGGCATGTTTCTCTGGCGTCATTTAAACCCCGGCTATAAGAACCAGACTCAGCCGGTTGAAATGCTGGATTACCTGGCAGTCAGACTAGTACTGGAACGATTATATGCGCAGCGTTTGTGTCGTCAGCAGTGGCAAATAGAAGCCAACCTCGATATCTTGCGCTGGTATTTCCGGCGCCGTCATTCAGAATTTTTCGTACGCTATGTCTTGTTCAATAATCACTTGCCGGAATATTTGATGACACTGGCGCAACGGCAAGTTGAGCGCTCATTGCTAGACAACGAACAATACACCTCCTGGAAACAGGTCGCTGACATGATTATGGCCTGGCGTAATACACCTATGTCAGATCAGGTCAAAGGTTACTCCGTCTATACACATGCCTGGCCATTGTTCCGCCTGGCACAACACCTGGGACTTTGTTCTGCTGACATTTTAAAACTCGATAACGCAGCAATAAAACAAGTATTTGATTGTCTTGCTGCTCTTGATAATGAAACTATCGGTTTTACCTGGTTACAGGCTTATGAACGTCATTACCGCGAGACATTATTCAATGCCGTGATGGCGAATGAAAATCGGGGCCGCTGGAAAAACAGCGAGTACAGGCCTGAAGCACAAATTACTTTTTGCATGGATGAGCGTGAAGAATCTTTTCGTCGGCACCTGGAAGAACACAACCCAATGATAGAGACTCTCGGAGCGGCGGGTTTCTTTGGTGTTCCTGTTAACTGGAAGGGACTGGATGATAGCGAGACCACACCTTTATGTCCTGTTGTTGTTGATCCTGTTCATACCCTTTGTGAGGTAATAGATGATGGGCACCATGAACTGCATCAGAAACATAAAAAACGCCGGGGCCTTCGTCTGGGATTGCAATACTTGATGCAACAGGAAACCATACGTAGTTTATTGTCGCCGCTTTTGATTACCCTTAGTGCCCCCATTAGTTTACTGGCCTTACTTGGAAAAACGTTCAGTTTTCGCATAATGCACGTGCTTGGTGAAAAGCTGCGTCTGCGCTTTGATATTTCACTCCCCACTCATGTTGAAGTTAATACTAATGAGGCCAAAGCCGATCCCACACCAACAGATAACCAGTTTGGTTATACCAATAGCGAGCAAGCTGATCGGGTAATGGCTTTTCTCAAAACTGTCGGGCTAAATAAACAACTGGCGCCACTGGTGGTAATGATGGGACATGGTTCTTACAGTATCAATAATCCACATCTGGCGGCATATGATTGTGGAGCCTGCTCGGGTCGACACGGTGGACCCAATGCACGGATTTTTGCGGCAATCGCAAACCGGTCAGAGGTAAGATCTATCTTGTCACAGCGTGGTTATGAGATTCCGCAGGACACCTGGTTCCTGGGTGCAGAACACAATACCGCAAATGAAAGCATTACCTGGTATGACCAGGATAAAATTCCTCAAAGTCAGCAACCTGCTTTTGAGAAGCTGCGCAAAGAAATAGATTTTGTCACTAAAAAGTCAGCGCATGAACGTTGTCGCAGACTTAAGTCCGCCCCAACAAAACCAAAACTTGCTCAGGCACTCAAACATATTGTTGGACGTTCTTATGATATTTCACAAGCCCGACCTGAATTAGGACATGCAACAAATGCCGCAGCCTTTATTGGTCGTCGCGCGCTCAGTCAAGGGGCTTTTTTCGATCGCCGTGTTTTCCTGATTTCCTACGATCCGAGTCAGGATGATGATGAAGGTCATATTATAGAAGCTATTTTACTAGCAGCTGGGCCTGTGGGAGCGGGTATTAATCTCGAATATTATTTTTCTACTGTAAATAATGAAGAATATGGTAGTGGAACTAAAATCACCCATAACGTTAGCGGGCTGTTTGCAGTAATGGATGGTACCACTTCCGATCTGCGTACCGGCTTACCAAAACAAATGATAGAAATTCATGAGGCTATGCGTCTGCAAGTTCTGGTTGAAGCGAAAACTGATGTACTAACAAAAATTTATATGCGTCAACCAGCACTGCAAGAACTGGTTGGAAATGGCTGGTTATTGCTCAGCGCCAAAGATCCTGACTCAGCACAGATTCATGTCTTTATTCCTGAAAAAGGGTTTGTGCCCTGGGAAGGTCAACAGAACGAACTTCCCCTGGTCAGTAATTCCACCGAGTGGTACGACGGTAAACACTCACCATTAAATCCGGCGTTAATCAAACAACCCGCAGGTAGTGTAACAACCCAGGCAGAAGGGGAAACAGGTTATGCATAAACTGATAACTTTTACCTGGCTGATTCCAATACTGCCATTACTGGGAGCTAGCTGGATAGCTTTGGGTTACCTGTTTAAATTTAATCGTGGTGAATGCGGCGAAGTGCAAACATCGCGCACAGCCATCATTACATCATCAGTTTCATTATTACTACTTTTGTTGCTGGACGGATATGCCCTGCTAAATGGCACACCCGGCCAGGTTAAATCAGGCTCATGGATGCAAAGTGGTGATTACCAGGTATTTATCAGTTTCACCCTGGATACACTCGGCCTGGTAATGACAACATTAATGGCGTTGATTTCGTTACTGGTCATCAAGTTTTCAGTTAATTACCTGCATCGCGAAGCAGGCTATCAGCGTTTTTTTATAATTTTGTGTATTTTTAACAGCTCAATGATTTTGATTACGCTAGCTGGTAATGCGGTGTTAATGCTGGTGGGCTGGAAACTGGCAGCCGTCAGTTCCTATTTACTAATTGCTTATGCACCTGACCGAACTACGGCAACCAGGAACGCTAACCAGGCCTTTATTACTAACCGTATTGGTGATGGCGGTTTTATCCTGGCCATTGCATTATCTTTTATCTGGCTTGGTGGTGTTGAATGGCCTGATATTCTGTTACACAAAAATGACCTTTCCAGCCTGCATGTTGGCATGATCGCCGGCGGATTTTTGCTCGCGGCAATGGTTAAGTCTGCAGTGTTTCCTTTTTCAATATGGATTACTAAAGCACTCGAAGGTCCGACACCATCGAGTGCCGTGTTCTATGGTTCATTGATGGTTCATGCTGGTATTTTTTTAATCATTCGTTTGCAGCCATTGTTTATTATGGATGGTGTATTACTGCCCCTCTTGATACTTGTTGGCACATTAACATTTTTATATGGTTTTTTAAGCGGCCTGGTACAAACGGATGTAAAAAGCACGCTAATATTTTCAGTTATTTCTCAGCTTGGCATTATGCTAATTCTTTGCGGACTGGGTTTGTTTGACTGGGCCACGGTGTATCTTGTGTTACATGCAGTCTGGCGGGCTTACCAGTTTTTACACGCACCTTCACTGATGCACATGATGTTACGTCCGACACGCCCGGTGAAGTTTCTAAATAAATTGAGCTGGTTATATACAGCCAGCTTACAGCGTTTCTGGTTAGATAATCTGGGCAACTGGATCCTGGTTAATCCAATTCAAAATCTGTCACGTGAAGTTCGCAGCTTTGACGAAAAAGTGATGAATAAAATTGCCGGCTTACCGGGACAAGCCAGTGCTTTATCATCTCTTGATCAACTTGAATCAGAAAATACAATCGGCAAAGGTCGAGGTATTGCTGGCAGGTTAATGGAATGGATGGCAAATATACTTGGCTGGTTTGAAGAGCACCTTGTGTTACATGGTGGTAATAAAGGAATAAGTAATATTATTCAGCACCTGGGATCGTATGTTTTAAAAATAGAAGTACTGCTGAGTAAACCACGCTACCTGGTAATTTTAATCCTGGCGACATTTATGGTGATCTTATAATGGTTATCAGCGAACTACACTGGAGTTTGCAATCAAGCTTCCCTATTCTGGCCAGCCTGCAATTTTTTCCCCTGGCAATTGCGCTTCTCTTTTTTATTATAACTGATGGCAAGAAACTGTTTATCCTTACTATGTTCGCCGCCATCATAGAACTGGCACTGGCAATAAACTTATATATTCAGTACGACGCACATAATTCAGCGTTTCAGTTTGCAGAACAATTCACACTAATTATGCCGATTCAGTATCATGCCGCAGTAGACGGGATCAGTGTGCTGTTTATTTTGCTCACAGCTTTACTCAGCCTGATGGTCGTTTTCTATAGTTACCTCATACCATTAGTAAATCGTAAACAATTTCTGGCCCTGAGTTTTGTAATTGAAGGGGCATTGATGAGCCAGTTTATGACCCTGGACATGATGTGGTTTGTTTTTGTATCTGCTATTCATTTATTTATTACTGGTTATATTTTGTGGAACTGGGCAACATCACATGAAACCGATGTAGCTTTATCCCGTTATATCCAGTTTATGAGTATGGGCTTGTTTCTACTATTAGCCGGTGTATTAATGCTCGGCTGGAATCATTCAGATATTACAGGCAGCTGGAGCTTTGATTTAACTCAGCTGAATCAGTCTCCGGTCAGTACTTACATCCAGTCTTTAACTTTTTTCCTGTTATTTTATGGTATGGCTATTCGTATACCACTCTTTCCTTTACATGGCTGGTTGCCCATTGTTGCGGAACATGGGCAAGTAGCCATTGCACCGGTTTTTTTACTCGGAGTTAAAACCGGTATCTATGGTTTAATAAGATTTGTACTTCCGCTACTACCCGAAGCGGTTTTACGTTGGCATGAGTTTGTTGTTGCTTTTGCTGTTATCGGCATTTTTTATGCAGCGCTACTCGCTTTAATGCAAGTCAATCTTCGCCGCTTACTGGCCTTTGCCGTGGTTTCACATACCAGCATCCTGATTATCGGTTTGTTCAGTCTTAATCATGAGGCCTTTATGGGTGGCATTATGCTGGCAGTGAATTTTGGACTGGCTATTACCGCCCTGTTATTTATCACGGGATTTATCTACTGGCGAACCCGTACCATGCTGCTGGACAAACTGGGCGGCTTATTTGACCTGTTACCATTATTTGGAATTACTTTTTTTGTTGCCGGTTTGTCCATTATCGGCATGCCCGGTACTCCCGGCTTTGATTCAGTGCACCTGGTTCTGGAAGCGGCTATTCATCGCTTTGGTGCTATTTTTACTGTAGCCGCGGCTGTCGGTAACGTCATTGCTGCAGGCTTTTTATTGTGGGCTTTTCAGCGTGCATTCCTGGCACCGTCACAGGCCCCCAGCACCATAAAAACAGAAATTAAAATTGCATCTGTTGAAGAAAAAATATTGGCCCTGGTGATAATGGTTCTACTGCTCAGCATTGGATTTTATTCTGAACCGTGGCTGGATCTTATCGAACATTCTTTACTCAGTCTCGATAATATTTATTCGCAACCGGGACAATAAACTAATGATTCGTAACGATGAATTTAAAGAAAACACTGAATTTATGAGCTTAGCAAATACACTATTTTTTCAAATCTCATCGTTAGCAATAAAGACATTATAAGATATTGAATTTTGGAAAATGAATTAATGCAAAACATCGATATATTAACAATGCTGGTTTTCAGTCCCATTATAGGGGCTATATTTTTATGGGCCAGCAACAGTCTTGCCTTAACGCGTTTAATTGCCCTGCTCACCAGCCTGTTTAGCCTGGCCCTGTCATTAATACTATTATCAACGTTTAATATGAATGATGGTGGTTTTCAATTCGTAGTAAAAATGACCTGGATTCCAAGTTTAAATATTCATTACCAGCTTGGCATAGATGGTATTTCTATACTCTTCTTACCGATGACAGCATTACTTTTTATTGCCGTGATTATCAGTTCATGGACCAGTATGAATGCAATGCCACGACTTTATTATAGCCTGTTGCTTGTTTTACTTAGCGCCATACTCGGCATTTTCACCGCGCTTGATACTGTATTGTTTTTCTTTTTCTGGGAACTGACCCTGATCCCCATTTATTTTCTGGTCAGTCTCTGGGGGATAGGTGCAAATCGTCGTTATGCGGCCGTTAAATATACCTTGTTTATGATGGCAGGTGGCGTGCCATTAATTTTTGGTATCCTGTTATTGGCCTTTAATGCAGCAGATGCGAGTCCTGTCGGACAATTGAGTTTTGATTACCTGCACTTGCTCAACGTACCTGTTTCAAGTGATGTTCAGAATCTCATCTTTATATTGTTGTTACTTGGTTTTGGATCAAAAGCCCCCATTTTCCCGTTTCATACCTGGCTACCTACTATTACGATGGAAGGACCGATCAGTATTGCCGCAATTATTACAGGACTGAAGCTGGGTGTTTATGGTTTTATTCGTTTTATGATTCCACTTGCTCCTGAAGCAGCAGTTAATTTTCATTGGCTACTTGCGGGGCTGGGTGTTGTTGGTATTTTATATGGCGCTATCATTGCCATAAATCAGAGCAATTTACGACGCATGCTTGCCTATTCAAGTATCAGCCATCTCGGGCTGGTTATTCTGGGTATTGCTTCCTTTAATATTCAAGGGATACAGGGTGCTGTCTACCAGCTGTTAAATTTCACCATCATCTCAGGGGGAATTTTTCTAATCATTGGTTTTTTACATCACCGCATTGGCTCAACTGAAACAATGAGCCTCGGTGGTGTTTATAAATCCATGCCATTACTAACCAGCTTTTATTTTCTGTTTTTGCTGGCCAATATGGGTGTACCTGGTACTAATAGTTTTATTGCTGAATTACTACTGTTAATTAGTGCCATCGAAACACATACCGGTGCAGGCATTTCTGCATTACTGGGCATTATTCTGATTGCGGTGTATTTTTTAATTCACTATCGCCGTGCCTTTCTTGGTCCAGTACAGAACAATGTGGTTGCATCATCAATTGATTTATTACCACGGGAACTTGGGCTTGTTTTAATATTATCAGCATTGCTTTTAATTACCGGTTTGTATCCATCCTTTATTTTAGATATCACTCAAAGCGCATCTGAAAACTGGTTACAGCATGTGATTAAACAGGGAAACTTACAGTAATTGTGAAGCATGTATTATCAGTGAAAACAAATGAAAAGCGGTTGTTATCTATGCTTATAAAATAAAAAAGCCGCTGAATGTTCAGCGGCTTTTTACTTGGTAAGTTAAAACATACTAGTGCTCAACACGTTGATAATTTTCCGCTTTAAAGCCTGGACGTAATGGACAATAGACTTCTCCATCAGCCGCAGCATCAAGTTGTTGATAAATTGCTTCGAGTGCCTGATCAGCTGTTGCATGTAAATGTTGTTTACCGATATGCTCAATCAGCTTTGTTTTAATCATAATTTTAAGGATCTGACGTTTTAATCCACTAAACACTAACGTAACACCATTATCATGTAAACGCTGTACTAAATGATGCAGAACTTCTTCACCCGATGCATCAAGCTCATTAATACCATCACCTACAACTAATATAAACTTGGCTTCTTTATGTTCTGCTGCGGCAGCAAGGATCGCCTCTTCAAAATAAGCAACATTTGCAAAATAAAGTGAACCATCAAAACGAACAGCAACAACCTTTTCATCAACAGGTAAATCTGTATGAACGCTAATATCACGTAGAGTGCCATCTTCAAAACGTCCAAGAAATGCAATACGAGGGCTCATGGTTCGGTATAGATACATTCCGATCGCAAGCCCTGCTCCAAGTAAAATACCCTGATCAAGGTGCGGAGCAAAACCCAGCGTTGCAACAAAGGTAACAATAGATGCAACACCATCATGTTTATTGGCACGCCATGCATGTTTCACAGCTTTAAAGTTAATTAAACCAAATACCGCCATCATTATTACAGCTGCTAATACTGCCTGGGGTAAGTGATATAACAACGGTGTTAAAAATAATAATGTAACAACTACGATAACCGCCGTTACTACAGATGAGAAACCGGTACGTGCACCTGCATTCAGGTTAACGGCTGAACGCGAGAAAGAGCCACTGGCAGGATAAGCCTGGGTAAAACTACCAGCAATATTACCTAAACCCTGACCAATGAGTTCCTGGTTAGGATCGATATGATCTTTTGTCTTTGCAGCCATGGCTTTGGCAATTGAAATCGCCTCCATAAAACCAACCAGGGCAATTACTATTGCAGCAGGTAACAAAGAAATTACCAGATCAACATTAAAGAGTGGAACTTCTAAATTTGGTAAACCTTCAGGAATCGTACCAACAACTGCTCCGCCACTTTCTTCAAATTTCATCAACCAACTTAGAATGATAGAGACTGCTACAGCAATTAATACACCCGGTAGTTTAGGTGCATATTTTTTGAGCCCCATCATTATGATAAAAGCACCCAGCCCCATAAATAAAGTCAGTATGTGAGTATCACCGACTTGTTGAAAAACTCCCCAGATACGCCCCATAAAATGATCACTTGCACTCCCCGGCATGGAAACACCAAAAATTTTTGATAACTGTGATAAACCAATGACCATGGCTGCGGCATTAGTAAAACCGACAATAACCGGGTGAGATAGAAAGTTAACAACGAGTCCGAGTCTAAAAACCCCAAGAAATAACTGGAACAACCCAACCAGCAGAGCCAAAAACATTGCCAGGGCAATATAGTGTTCAGGACTTGTGGCAACAGGCGCAAGTGCCGTTGCGGTCATAATAGAAACAACCGCAACAGGACCGGTAGCAAGTTGACGAGATGAGCCCCAAAGTGCCGCAATCATCACCGGCATAAAGGAGATATAAAGACCAAAATAAGCAGGTAAACCTGCTAATTGGGCATAAGCCATTGATTGAGGGATAAGAACAAGCGCAACAGTTATACCAGCCAGGACATCTGCACGGAGAACATTCTTGTCCTTTAGTTCACCTACCCAAGCTAAAAACGGAAAAAACTGCTTAAAATTCATCCCTATCTCCTAATATTACCCATTTAATGTGAGATCTCATCATACCAACATCTTTCGAATTATTGTATTTCAGTATATAATTAACGGCTAATAACCGCATAATATCAACTTATCTATCCTCATTGATACTGTTGCAGTTCATTCTCGCGGCTATCTTACAAAAAATTTAAATTTATATATCTCATAGGAGAATACTCTTGGCTATTGCTATGGATAAACTAAATAAGAAAAACATTATTGCTGCCGTAATTTTCATCCTTCTCGGCTTTTATCTCAGTAGTGTTGTACCTTCTATTGAAGTGGCATGGGTAACCGCCATTTTATTATTAACTATTTATCTCTTTGCCTTTGAGATTGTTGAAGTTGATGTTGCCGCAGTCACCGTCATGGTGGTTCTCGGCTTAACCGGGCTATTTGCCAGTTACATGGGGTTAAGTGCACCGCTGGTTGAACCTAAAAACCTCTTTAATGGTTTTGCCGGTAATGCAGTTATGTCTATCGTTGCCGTAATGATTATTGGTGCCGGTTTAGATAAAACAGGCTTAATGTCAAAAGTAGCAGGGTTTATTCTGAAAATTGGTGGTAGTACAGAAACACGAATTATCCCGATCGTTTCTGGTACTGTTGGCTTTATCTCAAGCTTTATGCAAAACGTAGGTGCCGCGGCCCTGTTCTTACCCGTTGTTAGCCGTATTTCATCTCGTACTGGTTTACCGATGTCACGCTTATTAATGCCAATGGGCTTTACCGCAATTCTTGGTGGTACAGTAACCATGGTTGGTTCAAGTCCTCTTATCTTATTAAATGACTTAATTCTGACTTCAAACTCTGCCCTCCCAGCTGACAAGCAGATGGAAACGTTCAGTATCTTCTCTGTTACACCTATTGGTGTTGCATTAATCACAACAGGCATTTTGTATTTTGTAATTGCTGGTCGTTTTGTTTTACCGAAAAACAAATCTGAAGGTACTGATGCAACCAGTGCTGTTGATTATATAAAAGATACATATGGTGCAGACTATGGCGTCTATGAGATAAAAGTATTAAAAGACAGCGACCTTGTCGAAAAGAATGTTCTTGAAATCGAACGCCAGTATAAAATTCGAGTTGTCGCAGTCAGCGCAGGTCAAAAAGGTGAACCTATCTGGCCTCACCGGGAAACTGTTTTAAAAGATGGTCAAGTTATCGGCGTTATCGCAGGCGACCGTGCTGTAACAAACTTAAGCGAATCTACCAATATCCAGGCAACTAAGAACCTGACAATATTTGCTGATTTACTGGTGGCAAATAGAGGCGGTATCGCTGAAGTTGTTATCCCACCAAGTTCATCGTTAATTGGTAAGACATCCGTTGAATTATGGATGCGTAAAACATATGGCCTGGCAATTTTAGCCATTCACCGTGGTGGTGAAACCATTCGTGAAGGTGATGGTGTACGTGATTTACCTTTACAGGCTGGTGATACCTTAGTGGGTCACATCATGTGGGATGCACTTGATCGATTAAAGAAAGATCATAAAAACTTTGTTGTGGTAACAACAGAGTATCCACATGAAGAAACGCGTCCGCATAAGCTTGGCTTTGCTATATTCTTCTTTGCTATCGCGTTAAGCCTGGTTTTATTCTCTGACTTACGTTTATCGGTTTCATTACTTGTCGGTGCCATGGGCATGGTACTCAGTGGTGTACTGAGTATGGACGAAGCTTATGAAGCGGTAAGCTGGAAAACAGTATTCTTACTTGCAAGTTTAATCCCTCTTGGTTTTGCCGTTGAGAGTTCAGGTACAGCTGCCTGGATTGCAGATGCGACTTTAAGAATCATGGGTGATGTTCCTACCTGGGTATTACAGGCTGTTATCGCAGTGCTTGCGACTTTCTTTACCCTGGTAATGTCGAATGTGGGTGCAACCGTATTACTTGTTCCACTTGCGGTTAATATCGCCATTGGTGCCGGAGCCGATCCTGCGGTATTTGCTTTGACTGTTGCGATTGCAACTTCAAACTCATTCCTGATTCCAACACACCAGGTTAATGCGCTTATTATGGGACCAGGTGGTTATCGTGTACCTGACTTCTTAAAAGCAGGTGGCATTATGACTATCCTCTTCCTGGTTGTTTCATTAACCATGTTGAATATTGTTTTTTAAGCTATAAAACAAAAAATAACTAACGGGGCATTTTTATAATGCCCCGTTTTTTTATTACTAATGTGAGCGGGATATCACCCCGTTTTTTTATTTTGAATATGAGCGGGACTTCCCCCGTTTTCTTTTATTGATATGAGGAATATTTCGTGAATAAAATCCTTGCTGTACTTTCAATACTGTTATTGCCAGGACTGGCATTAGCTTCAACTGGAGGTCAAAAACTTGATTTAACTAATCATGCAGTTGGTTATGCCGCTTTAGCTATTTTTGCAATTGCATACCTTTTAGTTATGGCTGAAGAATTTACCCACTTGCGTAAATCTAAACCGGTTATTCTTGCTGCAGGTATTATCTGGGCATTAATTGGTTACATTTATGTAAGTAACGGTATGTCTCATGAAGCAGAAGCCGCGGTACGGCATAACCTGCTCGAATATGCAGAACTGATGTTATTCCTCCTTGTTGCGATGACATATATCAATGCCATGTCAGAGCGCCAGGTATTCGATGCATTACGCGCATGGTTAATTAATAAAGGGTTTGGTTTCCGTTCGCTATTCTGGATTACAGGTATTCTTGCCTTCTTTATTTCACCAGTAGCAGATAACTTAACAACCGCTTTATTAATGGCTGCTGTTGTTATGGCTGTAGGAGGTGATAACCAGCGTTTTGTTGTTCTTGCTTTAATTAATATTGTTGTTGCAGCGAATGCCGGTGGTGCATTCAGTCCATTTGGTGATATCACGACACTAATGGTATGGCAAAAAGGAATCGTTGATTTCTGGGGCTTCTTTGCCCTGTTTCTCCCGGCAGTTGTGAACTTCGTGGTACCCGCTGCAATTATGCATTTTGCGATTCCTGATGAAAAACCAGAGGCAAGTAGTGAAGAAGCACCTTTAAAACGTGGCGCAATAACAATTGTTGTTTTATTCCTGTTAACAATTATGACTGCAGTTAGTTACCATAATTTCCTTCATTTACCGCCAGTAATCGGTATGCTGACTGGACTGGCCTACCTCAAGTTCTTTGGTTACTACCTGAAGAAAACACATAACTATGAAAGCGCTCCTTATGATGAAAAACGTGCCAAAGAAAGAGTGGGTGACATTGTTCCGTTTGATGTATTCAACAAAGTGGCTCAAGCCGAATGGGATACCCTGTTATTCTTCTACGGTGTAGTCGTTGCCGTGGGTGGCTTAGGTTTCCTTGGTTACTTAGGATTAGCATCTGATGTGATGTACAACACATGGGGGCCAACCTCTGCAAATATCGCTGTCGGCTTACTCTCAGCGATCGTTGATAATATACCGGTTATGTTCGCGGTACTGACTATGAACCCTGAAATGTCACAGGGCCAGTGGTTACTCGTGACCTTAACCGCAGGTGTGGGTGGTAGTTTACTATCTGTAGGTTCTGCAGCCGGTGTCGCACTTATGGGACAGGCACGTGGCATTTACACTTTCTTTGCTCACCTCAAGTGGTCATGGGCCATTGGCCTCGGCTATGCCGCCAGTATCTGGGTTCATATGTGGATTAACGCAAACAAGTTTTAATCACATTCTGCAAAGACTCAAAAAAGGGAAGCTTCGGCTTCCCTTTTTTATTTAAATCACTAAATTCAAAGATAGAAAATTTCAAAAGAACACTATAAGATAAAAACAACATATAAGACAAAAACAATAATAAATACAAAAGGATAGATTATGCATAAAACAGCAGGTGCCTTTGCCAGTTTACTCGATGCATTCCAGATGGCCGATGTCTCGATGCGTTACAGCATATTTGTTCCCCGGCTATATAATCTTGCCCTCTCCTTAGGCTTCACGCCCGGTAAAATCATGCCTTCTCGCGCATTTTGCTCTGATGAAAGCCAGGGCTACCCTATTATCCTGTTAGCCAAACACTTCGGAACATTTCCTTTTAATCATGGCGTTGTGGGTGGCGTTGTTGCTACGGATAGACATGGCCCTCATTCCCACCACGGACAGGATCTCGTGATTATACAGGCCAGCCACGTGGGTTATGATCCTACTAGTGGTCGTTTTGGAACATATCGACGTTTGCAAACTGAAAACCAGGAGGAAACATCAAACTGCGGTAAGATCTGTGGTGCGCTTGACTGGTATTTAAAAGAATACGATTTTGCTAAAAATAATATATTACTGACTTTAGAAGATGGGCAGCATCAAATAATCATTGATAACTACTTACTAAACAGTGAGCGTGAAGATGGCCTGATGCTTAAACTGGATAAGATGATCAAAATTGATGACCGCGGTATACCGATTCCTGTAGCCTCTAAAAGCACGTCGAAGAAATTTATTGCTCTACCCGAACTTGTTGAATTCCTTGGCAAAGACAAATGGAAACAAGGTAAAACTGTCGCCATAGACCATATCCTTCATCCCGAATTATTTTATTTCCGTCGCAATATAAGCAATAAAAATGAAAGCCATGATCACCTGGAAAATAATCTTATTAATGCAATGCCATATATAGTTTGTTCGAAATGGCCCGCCCTCTCGGCCGCGCAGGCAAATTCCCAGGTTGAATTTGATCGCACATTCAGAACTATTTCCCGTGATCCCGCCTATAAAGGCAAGAAAGTACTATTTCTTTCAGGTCTCAATGTTGATATTTCACCACAACAGGAGCAGGTCTTTCCGCTGACTAAATTCATCCCCTGGGCCGCTTATATACAGGATGAAAATGGTAACCAGGAAACCTGGGAACAATCCGAACTCTTTGAGAAATTAAAACAACAAAGTGAGCAAAATCCTGACCAAATTGATTTGGAAGAAGCCATCGAGTTAATGCAGGGCTTTAAAGAAATTAAGCTTCCATTTTAATAACGCCATCGAGTGATGCCACAACAATAAAAAAGCCTGACTTAGTCAGGCTTTTTTATTTTATTTATCTGGTAGCTTTTGGCCGACACTATTGAAAAACTAATTTCTTTATACAAGATCTAAAAAACTTACTTTATAACTAAGACTCTTCTTTTATTCGCCAAACAAGAAAAAGTAAAACGCTTGCCATCGCAATCAACAATAACACGTACTGAGTGTTGTGGTAAAAAATTGCGATAGTTATTGAAAAAGACAGAACAATTAAAGTGGATGCCTTGTACTTGGTTTGCCGTGACATCGATTTATTTTGTTCCCATTGTCTCAGGATGGGACCAAATGATTTATTATTTAATAGCATTTGATGAAACCTTGGTGAACTTTTTGAAAAGAATACCAGGGCAGCAATTAAGAACGGTGTTGTAGGAAGTACCGGAAGGATAACGCCAAGAATTGCTAACAAGATACAAATCCAGCCAAAAATAATAAGTAAATGATTCTGTACAATTTTTAACATGGCAAATATATTTTTTACTTCTTAAAAATACACATCGGCTATTAAAAAGCCACCGAGTATTACACCAATCCACAACACCATACTGCCTGTCGGCCAGCTGCTGGCTAAATGATATTTCGAAAACCTGCTTGCTCTAAAGATAGCATGGAAACTTTGCCAGCTTTGCTGAACAACACTAGTCACTGCATTATTAGTGCTTTGCATTAAGTTAAAACTTATCCGACCTGTTGCCGGTAATAGTTTGCGGTAGAACCATTCAAAATCAATATTGACCGAGTGTAACTCGGGTGGATAGAGGCCTTGTTTATTTAACCAAACAAAGGCCAGAGCTGAGAAGAACAGGAGCTGGAGTTGTGCCAGCACGTGTGTCATATCATATGGCCAGTACTCAACATGCCAGGGTAATAATGCATAAAGGTACTGAGGCTGAGTGCCTATAAAGATACATAGCACCGCGGCTATAGACATTGCGATCAACATGTTGTTCGGTGCTTCTTTACAGCGAATGCCTGAATCATGATGGAAAAAGGCAAAGTACGGAATCTTGATACCCGCGTGGTGGAATACACCTGCCGATGCAAATAAAAGCATTAACCATAAATAGTCATAGCCTTCCTGCATCATGGCAGTCATCACCATTGACTTACTGACAAAGCCACTAAATAAAGGGAACGCTGATATTGATGATGCTCCGACTATACAAAGCAAGGCTGTTTTCGGCATGCTCTTGTATAAGCCACCCAGATCAGAACCGTTGATATTACCCACACGATACAACACGGCCCCCATGGTCATAAAGAGTAAGCCTTTAAAGATCACATCGTTAAATGCATGCGCCACGGCTCCGTTTAAA
>Ga0207752_1000467_pt1 | contig 18901 bp, 12 predicted proteins | sample Pon2CUnioCityCA_6_FD_187272 | JGI IMG/M metagenome (GOLD analysis project Ga0207752, IMG submission 187272) | Marine sediment microbial community from Union City, CA, USA - Pond 2C Sediment 2 (SPAdes) | ecosystem: Environmental > Aquatic > Marine > Intertidal zone > Salt pond sediment ...
TCGCCCGGGGGGACGACGGCCGAAGCGCTTTATCACATGGAGAAGGGGGGATTGCGCACCGTTCTCTCGCGCGGGATCTTTGCCGCTTACCAACGTTCGATTTCGCTGGGGAAGGGGAAGAAGCAGGCGGACGTAGACGTGTAACGCTTCGTGCCGGTCACCCTGCGGACGCCTCTGGTCAGGGCAGTACCTGCTGCGGGGTGACCGGCACGGGGCGATTACTTCTGCAAGACGCCTACCAGATGAAGGTGGCGCCGGGCGGGTATCCGCTCTTCCACCTGTTGCATCAGTCGAAAAAGCGCCGGAGTGAACGCCAGATAGGTGGGATCGGCAACCGTTTCGGCGTGGATCAGGCGGAGGCCGGTCTCTGTGGCGAGTTGTTTCAGGTCGGCCACGCTGTTGGCCCGATACCAGGTGGGAAAGGTATCGGCGGTAGCCCGGCCGTAAAGGCGGGCGACCAGCCAGCCCTGTAAACGGGCGACGCGGCCGAGGAGACGGTTAAGCAAGGCCAGGGGATGTCCCTTGTTGGGGGTGAGGAAGACAAAGGTGCCACCCGGCCGGAGCACGCGGGCAATTTCGCCAAAATCGGCGCGGGGCGTGGGCAGGTGTTCCAGCACCCAACTGGAAAAGGCCAGGTCGATGCTGTTTGCCGGCAACGGGAGGTGGTGGCTGAATGCCTGGGCGCGGGGTAAGGATAACCGGTGTTCGCGCAGAGAGGTCAGGTCCGGATCAATGCCCACGATCCGGGCAAGGGGATGTCCCAACTGCTCTACCAGCCCGCCGCGCCCACAGCCCAGGTCGAGGAGAACGCTCTCCGGCCGGAGGTGAGCGCGCACCAGGCCGGCGTAGACTTCTGTGGCCGGGCGCCATTCAGGATGCCGGCGGCGGTACTGGGCGCGCAGCCGGTTCTGTTCTTCAAGGGAAAGCATCAGGCCAGCTCCCGGTAGAGGGCGTCTACTTCGTCGACGTGTTCTTCCATCAGACGGGTGGGACGGATTTGCCGGCGTAGCCGGGAGAGCAGTTCCGGTTCGTCCCGCAGGCGCAGGAGGATCCTGTGCAAGGCGTCTACGTCGCCCGGGGGGAAGAGGAGGCCGTCCACGCCGTCGCGGATCTTTTCCGGTAGGGCGCCGATGCGCGAGGCCACCAGCGGTACGTGGGCGGCAAACATCTCCTGGATGGTCAGGGGGGAGACCTCGTACCAGAGGGTGGGGAGGACGGCGACGTCCGCCTGTTCGAGCAGGAAGGGCCACAACTCCTCATGGGCAACGCGCCCGGCGAAATCGATGCCGGGATGGCGGGCGAGCGACCGCAAGCCGGCCACGTAATCGGGAGACTTATCCAAATCGCCAAAGATGGTCAACTGCACGCCTTCCTCGGGCAGCCGGTTGACGGCTTCGACGAGCACGTGCAGGCCCTTTTGCCAGGCGAGGCTGCCCACGTAGACGATGTGGAGCTGCCCCGGCCGGTGCCGGCGCTCGGAGGCAGGCTGCTCCTGGACGTAGCGTGGCACTTCGATGCCGTGGGAGACGACGCGTACCCGCTCGGTGGGCATACCTAAGCCGGCGTAGATGTCGCGCACAAATTCGGTCGGGGCGATGATCTTCTCGGCGGCACCCAGGACCCGGCGCAAACGGAAGGAGCGGGCTGCCATGACGGGGGCTACGAAGGGAGTTAGCCAACGGTCGTCCTCCCGCCCGGCGCGGGCCAGGGCACAGTGGGCGCAGTTAAGCCACCAGGATGGCCCGGCGCAGATGGTATTGTCGTAATTGGTCACCAGTTGGGCGTTGGCGCAGGGAAACCAGTAATCGTGGAGGGTGATCACTACCGGGATCCCGGCAGCGTGAACCTGGGCCACGGTTGAGGCCGGGAAACCCATCAGATGCTGGACGTGAACGAGATCCGGACGCTCCCGGGCCAGCACCCGATCCAGGGCGGCGCTGACCGTCTTCTGGCCAAAGGTAGAGAGGAAGACGCGGGTGCGGTTGCGCGGCCCCAGACAGACGCCGTATACGCGGACGCCATCTTCCTGTTCCCGGAGGAAGTACGTCTCGCCGTCCAGCGCTGCGGACGGCGGCTGTTCTGAGGGGTAGAAAATGGCTACCTCGTGGCCCTGTTGCCGGACCTGGTAGCGGGCGAGGCTCTGGGTGTATAGTTCCACGCCGCCGACATGTTCGGGCAGATACTGGTGTACCAGGTGCAAGAGGCGCACGTGTTTAGCCCTCTCCGGCCGGCAGCAGGGCGCGGTAGTGGTCGAGGACGCGGTCGGCGACCCTTTCCCAGGTGTAGGTCTGCCGGACTTTTTTCTGCCCCTGCCGGCCCAGGCGCCGGGCGTATGCCGGGTCGGCCAGCAGGCGCTGGATGGCGTGGGCCAGGGCTCCCACGTCGCCAAAGGGGATGAGCAGACCGTCTTCCTCGTCGTCGATGACAGTGGCAATGCCGCCAGCGCGGGCACCGACCACCGGCGTGCCGTGAAACCAAGCTTCCAGGAGAACAATGCCAAAGGAGTCTGCGCGCGAGGGGAGCAGGAGCATGGTTGCTTCCTGCAGGAGAGCGTGCTTTTCGGCATCGTCGAGGCTACCCAACGGGCGAATCAGCGCCCGGTCAGCCGCCGGGAGCTGCTGATAGTAGTGACGGAATTGTTCTGTCTGGCGGCCCACCAGCGCGAGAGGGAGAGGGACACCGGTCTGGCGTAGCCTGCGGATCGCCTCTGCTGCATGGATCGCGCCCTTGTCATAGTTAATACGCCCGACGAAGATCGCGAATGGCGTTTGTAGCCGGTGGCGAGCCAGCAGCGGGCCGGGCTCAGCTACGTTCTCCACCGGGTCGAGCCCACCGCCGACGACGCCCACGCGGGTGGGATGGATGTTCCATGCCTGAAATCCTTTCTCTTCTACCTGGGTCAGGGCCAACACAGCAGCGGCACTTTCCAGCAACCAGCGCTGGTGATCCATTGTCGCATTACGGGCGACGCGTTGGGAACGGCGACCCCGCCGGCCGGAGACGGGGCTACTGCTTTCGCCGAAGTGGGCGAAGGGGGTGATCACGTAGGGTAGCCGGTGGCGAGCCGCGAAGCGCCGGCCGGCTACCAGGGTATGCTCCCAGGAAAGGTTGAAGCCATGAACCAGATCGAAATTGGGCGGAATGCCGTCCAGTACCTGCGCAAGGTGGGTGATGGGCGGAATGTAGCGGGCCATGGGCAGCAACCAGCGAGATTGATCGCCGGGGAGTAGGGAAAGGAGCACCATCGCCTTGCGCCAGAGTAACAGGGCCGCCTGCCCACCTGGCAGCGGGCGCAGCGGGCAGCGGATAACGGTAAGAGGTTCGCGCTGTTCGACACTCGGCCCGGCAGGCACCGAGCGCGGTTCTCGTTCCCAGAAATCCCGTTCGCTGCGTGCCTGACTACTGATGATGGTAACGGGGTGGCCACGTCCAGCCAGAGCCAGCGCCAGGGCCTGCGCGTAACGTTCTCCCCCACCGGTAAAAGGGGGGAAGGCAGGTGTCAGAAACAAGAGGCGCACGGTGGTTCTTCCTGTATAAACGCGTCATGCGCCAGACGGCGCATGACGAGGTTGGCAGATTGTAAGAGACGAAACCAGAATAGCCGACTTCAATGTTTCCGTCAACGGCTGATCAGCGGTAGGGCCAGCTGATACATTTCTTCTACCACGTTCATCTGGACAGACACGGGAGGAGATGTGTTCTCCAGTTGGCGGTCACCAGCAGTCGCCCGGATTTCGAGGGATCCCAGATCGGCGGAACCGGCCGGGAGCCGGGATGCAAGAATCGTCAGCTCTACAAGTTCAATCGAGCCCGTACTGCTGCCGGCGGGGGGTAACCGGAAATATTCTGGATGGGACGCGACGACCTCATAGTCGAATGAGCCGGTGCCCGGTGCCCGCAACCATAAGAAGACAGTCCGATCCCCCCCCTGCTCGACCATCGAGGCCAGGGCGCCGGGGACGACGGTGAGGTCGCCCGCCATGGTAGAGCCGTTGCGCAGCGAATTCTGTTTGAACATTGGCCAGTCGGCCTCTGGGCCGGAATCAGGCAACTCCCATAGGTAAAGCTTGCTGTTGTAGACAACCATTTCCAGCCGGCCGTCGCCATCGATGTCGGCCACAGCCGGGTTGTTGAGCAAGGTTCCTCCCGTCAGGTAAATGGGCTTCGCCTGGTCGGGCGCGGCTGCCGTCAACTGGGTGCCATCACCGTCGACGATGGTCACGCCCCAGGCCTGGTTGAAGAAGATCTCCATGGCACCGTCGCCGTCGTAGTCGGCCAGGATAAAGCCGGTGCCTACGTCGTAGTTGGACAACGTCTGGCCCATGTAATCTCGTGGCGTCATGGGAAAGCCGGGTACCAGGGTGCCGTTGTGGTGCCAGGCATACAGCCTTTTCTCAGGGGCACTGGTGGCAACCACTATTTCTGGTTCGCCATCGCCGGTAATGTCGCCGACACTGGGAGAGGCAGGGACGGTCCCCTGCACCTGCTTTCCCCCTTCCCAACCGGGCAGGTCATTTCCCCGAGCATCCCAGCCGAAGACGCGGAAGCCAAGGGTCGGACGGTCCGGGCTGTTCCGGTAATAATAAGTGCCGGTACCGACGAAGATCTCGCCCCGGCCATCGTGATTGATGTCGGCAACAGCCGGTGTGGATTGGACGGTTTCGTGGATGTGGCGAGGGAAATTGCCTTCGAGAAGGGCTCCGGAACCGGTCAGGCCGTAGAGGGATCCACCGCAGTAGTCGAAATAAATGTCATCCGGGTAGCGGTAGGGGCAGTACCAGTTGCTCCCTTCGTAGAGGCCCTCGTCGGTCCCGATCAGCACATCTAACATGTTGTCGCCATCAATCAGGGCGACCGCCGGCGAACTCCAGATGGTGTCACCCAGGCGATTGCGTAGCTCAGGCCAATCCGGATGATAGCGGGTGAGATAGCTGTCTGGTGGGAAGCCGGGATACGGGCTGGCATCGTGGCGCCAGACGTCAATGCGCTTGTCAAACCCACCGCTGATAATTTCCAGACCACCATCGCGATCCAGGTCGCCGAGGGCAGGCGTGGAATAGACGGTGTCGCGGCAACCCGCTGGAGGGATGTCCCAGTCGTCGGCCAATACGGGCCAATTCTCCTTGACCGTGCCGTCGTGTTCAAGGACAATCACGCCCCCCTGGGTACACACCTCAGCCCTCAACGTGCCGGCACCGACAACGACTTCCATCTTGCCGTCGGCGTCGATGTCGGCAACGGCCGGTGAGGAGGCGATTTCGTGGGTGCCGGCTACCATGCCGAATGCCGGTGCAACATCGGTGTTCCAGAGAACGGCGCCGGTCCGGTCAATGGCGAGCACGTGCCCTTTATTGGTGGCGACGATAATCTCGAGGAAGCTATCACCGGTGATATCGGCCAGTACCGGTGAACTCCACTGGCAGTTATTGTGATTGAGATTGAGGCATTGGTCAGTGGGAAGGGTAAGGGTCCAGGCCGGAGATTGCATAACTGCCGGGGCACGCTCGCTCTCGCCGGTGTGCGCGACAGAAATATTGGCCAGCAAGAGGGAAGCCAGCAGCACAGCGATCACAGGGACTAGCTGCTTCCATCTTGACGTCGAAGGTGTTTCTATTTCCATTCGCTACCCGTGCCCCTTACTTCATCATTCAAACCTGATAGAACCATACTCTCTAATCCTCCAGACAATGGTAGAATAATACAGTGGTATGGCAAGATTGGGTAGGAATAGCCTACACTATTATGTAAGATTTATGGATGACAGATAGGGGACAATGACGGCAGAGAAGCGCGCAAAGACGGTGAAACCGACACTTTTTCCCTGGCTATTAGTGGGTGCCGGTGTTTTGGCCACCCTGATCATTCTCTTGTGGGGTAGTACGCGCTCGCCGCTGGCGGCTTATGACGACGCGTACATAACCTACCGGTACGCGGATAACCTGCGCCAGGGATGGGGACTGGTCTACAATCGGGGGGAGTGGGTCCTGGGGACGACGACGCCCCTGTTTGCGCTGTTGCTGGGTGCTGTGGGGGTGATTGCTCAAGACCTGGAGGTGTTGGGCCACTGGTTGGGCATTCTCGGCTGGATAGGGGCAGCGTGGGCGGCGCTGTGGCTGTTTATGCAGGTGGGGAGGCCCCTGGCGGCCATTGTGGCACCTCTGCTGGTAGCCACGCAGCCCACCCTTTTAGCCAGTGTGGGCATGGAAACGCCGCTGCTGGTGGCGCTGATGCTGTCGACGGCGGCGGCCTGGTTGGACGGCCGGAAAGGAGTGGCAGTGGTGCTGGCTGCTTTGCTTTTCCTGACCCGGTACGATGCGGCGTTGTGGCTCTTGCTGCTGGGATTGGCGATCTGGCGGCGGGAGCGCGTCCTGCCGTGGCGTGAGGGGCTGAGCACGGTAGCATTAGCGCTTCCCTGGCTCGTGTTTGCCCTGTGGCGCTATGGATCGTTCTTGCCCAATAGCATCAGCGCCAAGATCGGCCAGACCGATCTGATGCCGGTTGGCGAGTTGCCTTCCTTCTGGCAGGGTTTGCTGGAGGAGATGTTGGCGGCTCTCCCCCCTTTCATCTTTCCCATCGTCCTACTGGTGTTGCTCATCGGAATCTGGGTTGCCTGGCGGGAACGCACTTTCTGGTGGTTGCCTGCCTGGCTCTTGCTCTATACTGCGATTTACACGGTGCTCGGCGTGGTGACTTTTCCCTGGTATTACGTTCCGCCCCTGACGGCGGTGGCATTGTTGGTGGCCCTGGGTAGTGGCGAACTGCTGGGGGACGGCCAGATCCTTGGTTCTGAAAGGCGACGGTTCCCCCGGCTGGCGGTGCAGGGCGGGACGCTCTTGGTGCTTCTGGGATTGCTGGTCTGGCGACAGCCGGCCCTACAAGAGGTGGCGGAAAGGCCCTACAGCTACAGGCCTGCCTACCGCGATGCCGGAGCCTGGCTGGCGGCGAACAGTGAACGGCCGGCAGCGGTGGCGACGATTGAGATTGGCGTCCTGGGCTACCTCTCGCGGCGCCCGGTCGTCGATACGATGGGGCTGGTGAGTGAGGAGATGACAACGCACCAGGTGGGCTGGGCGGAAACGCTGGTCTATGCCTTAAACGCTTACCGGCCGGATTATGCGATTGTGTTGCCGGATACGGCCTGGGATGAGGTGATAGATGAGTGGTGGTTTCAGGAGCAGTATGCGCCTGAGGTTACGTTCGGGCAGGTAACTATCTATGGCCGGCGCGAGGGAAGCGGGGTGGCCGGTGACACAACCTACCAGGTGCCCTTGCAGGTGGAGCTGGCGAATGGGCTGTTAATCACGGGAGTCACATTCCCTGACCAGGAACTGGAACCAGGCGCGACGCTGGATGCCTGGATCGAGGTGGCAGTGACTGCAAGTCAGGAAGAGGATTATACGCTCACCGTCTACCTGCAGGATAGCCAGACGTATGAGGTGCAGGAGGTAACCAAAGAGGTGCCTTTTTCCGGCCTGTATGGCAGCAAGCGGTGGCAGCCGGGCGATCATTTGCGGATTCCTGTGCGGCTGGCAGTGCCCGCCGAGCTGGCGCCGGGCACCTATCGCCTGGGAGTCAGTTTCTTTGATCCGTCCCGTGACGGTGGCGTACCCCTGGCAGCGCAACCGGATGTCCTCTCTCCTGAGCTCCTCGCGGGCTGGCTGCGCGTGGGCCTACCGGCGCAGCCGCGCCCCGCATACCCGCTCTTTGAGCAGGCAGTGACGGCACAATGGGAAAATGGCATTGCGCTGACCGGTATGGACCTGCCGGAGGAGGCAACGCCGGCCGGCGCGTCGCTGCCGCTGCAATTGCACTGGCAGACGGCCCAGCCGGTCCTGCGCGATCTGACCGTTTTTGTTCACCTGTTGGATGAAAATGGGGAGATCGTGGCCCAGCGGGACGAGCGTCCCTTTGGCGGGCGCTGGCCGACGACGGTGTGGCCGGCCGGCCAGCGCTTTGTGGACCTGATGGAGGTGGCATTACCCGAGGATCTTCCGGCCGGGAGGTATGCGCTGCGCCTGGGATTGTATGATGCCAACGGCCGGATCCCGCTGGTTTCTAATCAGGGTGAGTATCTGTTACTCGCCGATATCGTCAGCGTGGTCTCTGCCAGCGGCGAGTAAATACTACCTGGTGAGGGAGGGCAGAAAAACGTGGGAGAAGTCGCCGATGTTCACGCTCACCGGGATGCTCAACGGGCTGCCTGCAACCGGCTGTCCCTCGCTACTGGCTCGAATCGTGATGTCGCCGAGATAGTGGATGCCTTCCTCGTAATCATCCGAGTCTACCCGGACCTCGAGCACCTGTTGCTCCTGGATGACACCGCTGGTAGCGGAGAGGGTGACGCCGTCGGGTGTTGTCGCCGTCCACTGGATCTCACCATCGCCGCGATTGTAGAGGGCCAGATTGCCCGACCTCATTTCGGCACCCCCGGCGCCGCCGTCGCTGAGTGTGCCGAGGATCATAACTTCGCTTAACGACATCTCAAGGCGAGGGGGCATCGGGACGTAGTTCTGACCACGGGCATCGCGCTTGAAAGTTGGCCACTGATTCTGGCTGGTGCGCGAGTCCGGCAGATCCCAGACATAAAGAGTGCTGTTATGGGCTATCAGTTCCAGCTCGCCATCACTATCCAGGTCGGCCACGGCCGGGTTGTTCAGCAAGGAGCCTGCTGCATAGTAGATGGGTTTGACGTTATCGGGGAAATTGTTGGCGGTGAGCTGGGTGCCATTGCCGTCCACAATGGTGACGGTCCAGGCCTGATTGAATAAGATCTCCAGTTTTTGATCCCCATCGTAGTCCGCCAGGATGGTGCTGCTGCCGACGTCGAAGGTGGCCAGCGTCTGGTTATAATGATCGACGGGCAGCATGGGGAAGCCAGACACCGGCGTTCCATCCGCGTGCCAGGCATGCAGTTTGCGTTCTCCCATGACGGGAATGACGATCTCCAGCCCCTCATCCCCACTGATATCACCGAGAGTGGGGGAGGCCGCAACGGGACCACCTACTCTTTTGCCGCCTACCCAGCCGGGGAAATCCCTGCCCTGATTATCGAAGACGAAGAGACGGAAGCCGTCCTGAGGGTGGTCCGGGCTGTTGCGGTAGTAGAAGGTGCCTGTGCCCACGACGATCTCCGGAATCCCGTCGGCATTGAGATCGGCTACAACCGGAGACGACTGAATTGCCTCGTGAATATAGCGGGGAAATCCCGGCAGGAGCTGGCCAAAATGGTTCAGGGCATAGATTGAGCCGCCGCAGTAGCCGGGATACCAGCCCGGGGGCAACTGGTAATTACAGGTCCAGTCGCCGCCGACGTTGCCTTCATCGGTGCCGATGACGATGTCCAGATAGCCGTCGCCGTCCAGGTCGGCCAGGGCGGGCGAGCTCCAGATGGTGTCGCCCAGACGGCCGTTCAGGTCGGTCCAGTCGGCAAACTGGCCCTGGTGGAAACTGCTGGGCGAAAAGCCCGGTAACAGGGAACCGTCATGGTGCCAGGCGTAGATCCGTTTGTCAAAACCGCCGGCAACGATCTCCAGGTCCCCATCTTTATCCAGATCGCCGAGAGCGGGGCTGGAAAAGATCGAGTCCCGGCATCCGGCCGGAGCGATCGACCAATCGTCTGCCAGCCGGGGCCAGCCGGCTTCCATGCGCCCCTGGTGATCAAGCATGACCATACCGCCCTGGGTGCAGGTGGTTGTGCGCGTTGTGCCCACGCCCACGACGACTTCCATCTTGCCGTCGGCGTCTACGTCTCCCACGGCCGGGGAGGAGGTAATTTCCTGGCTGCCGGGAGCCATGCCAAAAGCACCGGCGATGTCGGTATTCCAGAGGACGGTCCCCTGGTGATTGACGGCGACGACGTGGCCGTTATTGGTAGCGACCACGATATCCGGGTGTCCATCTCCGTTGATGTCGGCTACGGCCGGTGAACTGAGGTGGCAGTTCGTTTCTGTTCCAGACCAGGGACACGCTTTTGCGGGCAGTGTCTGTGTCCATTTGTGGGCCGTCAGCCCCTGACCTGTGTTTACCTCCTGAGTGGCATCTCCACTGTCCTGGGCCTGGGCCGTTCCGGCAACGAGAACAATGATCATCCCCAGAAACCAGCGTGGCATAGACTTAAAGATATTTTGCATTCACTTAATCCTCTTTCCGTACAATCGTTTTCCGCACAGAGCATTGCCGGCGACCGACGTCGCTCATTTTCCGAAATCAAGTTAATGCGGGATTGCTACTGCTCTCCCCCGCATGTGGTATGCTCTGCGCCAATCCTCTTATTCTCTTGGTTTGGCCAGCATGATTGAATTGTAGAGTCAGGGTAGCGGCTCCACAATAGGAATGTAGGGGTAGGAAGAATGGGGGATACAGGAGAAGTGACCGGCTATAGCCCGAATTTCCTAGTTGCCGGGGGGCTGAAGCTGCGGCTGTTTCGTTGCGATCAGGATCAACTCATTGCCGCTCCAGAGGAGGGCTGCCTGAATGAGGCCATCTCTCTCGTTTTCCGGTTGGGGCAACGACATGGAGAAGGGACGCCATCTGCGGGTGAGGATACCGTAGATGCGTTTTCCGAAGTAGATGGCCAGCCGGTGGAGGGTGCGCAACGGGTGGCGCAGGCTAGGGTCTGGTTGAACTGCTCCCACGTCTTGCGCCCACACATGCAAATCCTGATCACTCATAGGATAAACGTGTGAGGGAAACGCCTCGCTAACGGCGAGGCCGTTGCGGGCGAGAGCCTGCCGGTACTCCAGGAAATTGGGGCGGTTTTCGTTAATGCCCAATTCCAGTTCCGGTGAAGCATCTCGCGCCAAGACTTCTTCTTCACTCTCCAGGATACTGATGGAGGGCTCGATGGCACATAAGCGCCCGCCGGGTCGCAAGACCCGGCTCACATTCTGTAGTAGCAGCGGCAGATTGGAGGAGTGGTGTAGACTGGCATGGGAAAAGACGAGATCAAATGATCCCGGGTGGAAGGGGAGGCGCTCGCCATCGCCGATCACGCGCTCGAAGTAGGTCCCGGCGTCTTCCATCAGTGCCTGTCCTCGACCGAGGCCCACGTTCGGGTCAGGGACGATATCGAGCGCGACGGCGCGGGCGCCACGCAAGGCGAAATGCTTTGAGGCCCAGCCGCGGCCGGCGCCCAGGTCCAGGATCGTTTCCTCTCCGGTTAGATTCAGACGATCAAGCACCACGTCAAAACTCTTACCTACCTGGATCCAGGGTGCTTCAGGATAGTAGGGAATCTTCAAATCAACGGCATCTTCGCCCTGTTCGTAGATACCCATGTTCTGATGTAAGACAACCCACCCTTCAGCCTCCTGCGCTTTTGGCGCCCAGGCAGCGTCATCGTGGTAGAGGTGGGGCATTCCGTCCTCGATAGGATAGGTAAGGGTGCACTGCTCGCAGGTAAGTGTGCCCTCGGAAATGAGATCTGTATCGTCGGTTTCTGCGTCTAGCCGCAGATTGCCCTGGCAAACAGGACAACAAATCAATTCCAGTAACTGTCTTCGCATCCTTCCTCCGTCTGAAGCTGCCGAATCTTTCGCTGCCTGCCGGAAGATGGCCGGTGTTTATTGACGCCAGTCTTCCCACAGCATGGCTTTGCCAACAAACCATTCTCTGTCGAAGGCCGGCATGAGGCAAGCGGACGGCAAGATAATCGCAGGTTATTCATAATCGGCGCTCTCAGAAAAACTACGCCAGGTCCGCGAACAGCGCCCGGTATTTACCAATGATAGTTTCCCACTGATAACGTTCTCTGACGAAGCGGCGTCCCTGCTGTCCTAATATGTGACGCAATTGAGCATCGATTAGAAGGAGCTTAAGCGCGGCAGCAAACTCCTCATAAGAGGTGTAATACAGTCCCCCGTTGCTCCGGCGGCATTGGGATTTGAGGACTGCACAGTGCCCGTTGACGAGCACGGAGGTCTCCATCAGCCACGCTTCCAGAACAACCATGGAGAGGCTTTCAAAGAGGGAGGGCAATACCAGCAGGGTGGCGGCCTGGAGCGCGTCGAATTTGTCCTGTTCGGGGATGAATCCCAGGTGTAGAATTTCGGGATCTGCGGGTAGTGGCAGGTGAGACTTTCCTGCCAGGACCAGCTTAAGGGGCTCAGGGTGCGTCTGGCGAAAGCGCCGGAAATAGGCGAGTAGTTCAGGGACGTTTTTTGATTCGTGGATGCGGCCCACGTAAAGCAAGAAGTCGCCTTCGATACGGTACTTCTGGCGAAAGCGGGCGGCGGAGGCGGTTTCGGGAACGTTGATCCCGATGCCGGCAATGAGCTGGCGCACGTTTTCATTGTGGGTGGTGGCGTTGACCAACTGCTTCTCAGAATAGGTGTTGTAGACGATTGCCCGGGGCAGATGGAACAGCGGGCGGAAGGCGGGCAGGGAAAGGAACCTGTCGTCATGGGCGGTGGGTACCAGAATCGCTTTGTCGGAAACCAGGGGCAGGCCAAAAAAGGTGGTGGCATAGAGGTAGGTAAAGAAGATGAAATAGTCGAAGTGGGGGTAAGCGTGCTGGATCGCCTGGAGCAGGGGGGTGGAGTAGGGACCCTGCTCCCGGATCCAGGCTATCTCGTCGAAGAGGGTGTGTTCGCGGGTGAGCAAGCGGCCGGTCTCTCGCCGGGCGCGGGACCAGTTGCGTGGCCGATCCACGGGGAAGCGGTGAATGTGAACGCCGGCGAGCTGGCTGTCGCCGGCGGGATAGACGTTCTCCCAGGTGGTGTAATCCAGGGCACAAGTGGTAAAGACGTGAACTTCGCCCAGCACTAACAGGTGTTCGGCCAGCCAGCGGGCGTGCAACTCCGCACCTCCGTTTACTTCCTCCCCATACCTTTGGACGACGACGGCGATCCGCCACCGATGAGGCTGACCATCTGGCTCAGGATTTGCTCCCCGGTGCTGAGTGTTGGGTGTCATTGTCTATCCCCAAACGCCTGCTGTAACATTTCCAGCAATGCCCGGCGCAGGGCCTCGTCGGTAAAGGAGGCAGCGCGCCGGCGGGCCCGGGCCGACAGTGTGTCGTACGGATCTTTCTCTGCGAGCATGTGCAGAATCTTATTTGCGGCTGCCTCGGGCTGTGCCTTGTCGATGATGATCCCGCCCTCGCCGGTCACTTCGGGCAGCGGCGGGATCTGGTGTACCACCGGCGGCGTTCCGAAATACATGGCCTCGACCACCGGGACGCAGAATGATTCCCACTCGGAAGTGACGAGGAGGAGGCAGGCGTGGTTGAGAAGAGCAGCGAGCACGGCCGGATTATTTACCTGGCCGGTGAACAACACCCGCTCCCCAAGCTTTTTTCGCCGGATATATGTATCTAGCTGGCGCTGGTAGGCCCCGGCCAGGTGGCGGGAGCCGACCAGGATAAGGACGGTCTGGGGGCGACGGGCGTGGACGTGGGCGAAGATCTGCAGCAGGGCCAGAATGTCTTTCTGGGGAACGATCCGGCCGATAAAGAGGAGGTATTCCAGTTGTGAGAGCCGGGCGGCCAGTGCCTCGTCTTCCGCGCCGCTAAAGCGAGAGGTATCGACGCAGAGGGGCAATTTGTAGACGGTATTTGCCGCGAAACCATTGTCCAGCAGTTGGCGGCGCGTGTACTCGGAGTGGACCACGGCAAGGTCGAAATCGTCAGCCAGAGCCGGCAACAAGTCGAGCCCTTTCTGGCAGAGGTGTTGCAGATGGGCATCCTGGCCGGCAAAGAGATGGGGCGGGCTGATGCCATGGAAATCGACAACGGTGTAATCGGCGCTCTGCCGGGCGATCTCGACATTATCGGCGTAGATGGAGTAGTGGTACCAGAGGAGGGCCTCGCCGGTAGCCCGGTAGAAGGAAGACGGGGAGGCGCGCCCGGCGTAGGCCGGATCGACGAAATCGGCGTAGAGGTTGACGCGGGCGCCCCAGTCGCGGAAGATGCGGGCTTTGGTGAAGATGTAGTTGCCGATAGCGTCTCCCGGAGCGAGGACGGCGGTCATGATGTTGAGGGTGAGCGGTGAACGATTCACGGGGTGAGCATCCGGGCCAATACCTGCTTGTATTTATCGACGATAATCTCCCAGCGGAAATTGTCCAGCACATAGCGGCGCCCCTGGGCACCCAGCCGGCGGGCCAGTGCCGGCCGGGCCAATAGATAGTCGACCGTGGCCGCGAACTCGTGGTAGTTGGTGAAGTAAAGGCCCCCGTTGGCTTTCTGGCAGTGCTCCCGGGTGACGGCGCAGTGGCCGTTTACGAGGACGGGCGTACCGGCCAGCCAGCTTTCCATGATGACAATGGAGAAGCTTTCGTGGACGGAGGGGAGGCAGAAGAGGTCGGCGGCGGCAAAGGCATCATACTTGTCCTGTACCGGGACGAAGCCGAGGTCGATAATCCCATGCTGCCCGGCCGGAAGATCTATGTCGCCGGGTCCAATCAGGACCAGCCGGGCGTTGCTCCCGCTTTCCTGGTGGTAGCGTTGCCAGTAGCGGAGCAGCAGGGGGGTGTTCTTGCCCGGCTCGCGCCGGCCGGCATACAGAACAAATGGCGTATCTAGCAAGCCGTAGTTCTGGCGGAAACGGCCGGCGTCTCCGTGGAAGTCGCTGTCCACGCCGGCGCCGACGACGGCCTGGATTTGACCCGGGGGTGGGTCGAACAGGTCGGAGACGAGCTCTTTCTCGGCATCGGCGTGGAGGATCAGCGCTTTCACCTGATGAAAGAGATCTTGATAGAGGTCCAGGCGCGCGTAACTTTCGTCGTGCAGGCAGGGAATGAGGGCCGAGCGCCCAGGTGCGATCCGGGCGCCGTAATAGGTGGTGGCGAACATGTAGGGGATAAAGAGAAAGAGGTATTCCTGGGCGTGTTCCCGGATGAAGTCGTAAAGGGTGGGGGCCCTGATCATCTCTTCGATGTACGTTTGTACCTGGGCCGGGCTGAGAGAGAGGTTGTGCATCAGCCGCCAGTTCACCTGATCGAATGCCTGTCGATCCCGGGCTTCTACGGGAAAGCGCCGGACGGGTACCCCGTTGATGGTTTCGAGGCCGGCACGGTAATGGTTCTGGCCCCAGTCTGCGTAGAAATCGCGGATACAGGTGGTGAGGACTTCGACGTCAAGCCCTGCCTGCTTGAGCTGTTCGGCGGTGCGCCTTGTGGCTGCTTCTGCGCCGCCGGGAATGTCGACGCCGTACCAGGGCGTGACGAAGCCGATCTTGACCTGCGCCAGCGCCTCCATCTTATTTCTCTTCCACTTCTGGCAGCTTTTCCAGCTCCTCGCTGAGAATGTTCAGGGCCTGGAGCAGGTGGGTGTTGACGGCAATTTGCTGCACAGCTAACTGGTTCACATAGTAGAGCACCAGCTCGTGCAGCTTGCCCCGGAGCCATTGGAGCAAAGGACCTACCAGGGGAACGGAAGAGCGACTGACGTGCTGCTTGACCTCAATTTGATCGTAGGCCAGCCCGGCGTGATAGAGGTGTTCATAAAATTCCGGGGGGAAGCGTTCGCCACGAACGCGCAAGGCAGGTGCGCCTCCCGGGGCCAGGGCGCTCTTTTTGGCCAGGATTTGCTCCCGGATCTCTTGCATAATTGCTTCGATGTCTACCTGTTCTTCTTGCTCTGAATTTGCCATTTTCGCTTCTTTTCCGATCTGGGTTACTCGATTCGGGCCAAGGATAACACCCATCTGGCAGGAATCAAACGGACGGGTTTGTGATCATAACTATTTTCCAGGTATTCAAATGTAATGGTATCGGTCTGCTCGCGGCTCCAGGTGATGTCATGCGTAGCGAGGGGAGCCGTGGGTCCGATCCAGTAAACCTCGCGGCCTGCCGCCTGCCAGCGCTCTATCTGGCGGCGCAGGGCAGGCCCGTCCAGGGCATCCGGGACGCGCAGGGTGAAGGTGTCGTGACCATAGAGATAGTGCAGGGGGGTGCCCAGCAGGTCGCCCAGGCTGACCGGCGTTTGATCGTTAAAGATGACGACGGCACTGTCGTCGAAGTGAGCTTCGAAGGTGGCGACTTCGGCAGGCAATTGTTGGTTGTCTACCTGGTTAATGAAACCTTGCGCCGACCAGGCAAGACCACCAAGCCAGAGCAGGGTCAGAGCCAGGGATAGCAGCCGGATCCCGGGCGCCCGCTGCCGGCCCAGGACGCCGAGCAGGTGGGCGGCAGCCAGCATGAAAAAGGGGAGAGCGACCGGCACGTAGCGGCGCATGGCGTAGATATGGTGGGGGGTTGCCTGGATTCGCCAAAGGTAGAGCACTGAGAAGAAGAGGCCAACCCCGACGACGAGTACGGTCTTGCTGTTGAGGCGCCACAGGAGCCAGGCGGTGCCCACAATACCCAACCAGACGCCCACAGGAGAGAGGTACCAGCCCAGGCGAGGTAAATTCTCGTGGTCGGTCAAGAGAATGGTCTGGCCCCCATACCAGTCCACATAGCTGCTCGTCTGGCCGAGTACAGGGCGCAAGAACCAGCCATACAGGCCCAGGAGGAGAATGATGGAGGCCGCCATCCCTAAAAGTAGCGCCCGCCGCTGCCAGAGCCGAGAGAGGATGTGACGATAACGTAGAAGCAACAACAGAAAAATGCTGCCTATCAGTGATAGGAAGAGGGGGATCAGCCAGAAGCGGCGCAGCATAAACAGGACATAGTAGGCGATGCGATAGGCGTAGGGGGTGCTAATCAGGGCAGCATGAAGCACGGCGTGAGCGGTGAGGATGGTAAAGGGAAGGAAGAACCAGAGGGCGGACCGTTGCCAGCGCCCGCTCAGGAGCAGCCAGATAGCGACCAAGAAGGGCAACGCCAGGAGAAAAAGGGTGTCGATGCGGACAAGAAGCACCTGGCCCAGCGCCAGCCCGGCAAGCAGGCCCCACAGGGAGCGCGGGGCGCGACCATTAAGCCAGGCACCCAGCGCCCACAGGCCGGTCCATAGAAGATATTGGGTCAATGATTCGGTAACCGGGTAACGGGCAAACCATACCTGGAGGGCATTCAGCGTAAGGCCGGCCAGAGCCAACAGGGCGACCGGCCAGCCTGCAATCTGGCGTACCACCAGGTAGACGCTGAGGCTACTCAGCAGGGCCCATAGGCCCGGCAGGAGCAAGGTGGCGCCCAGGCCACCCAGGGCATAGGCGACCGCCTGCCAGACCGGATGAAGGTGGAAAAAATCGGGGATGATGGTGCCCGGATCTTCGTCAGAGACGTTGAAACCCGGGAAAAGATAATAGGTAGTGCCCTCACCGGCGCGCCGCTCGCGCAGGAGGGCAGGGTAAAGGGCCGGATCCAATTCGGCCAGCGTCTGATCTTCAATCAAAATCTGGCCCTCTTCAGCTATATCTGCTGCGGTGTTGACATAAACGCCGGCATCGGAGCCGCCGAGGAAATATTGGTGGGGGCGGAGGAAGAGCCAGGCCGCAGCAACGAGCCAGAGGCCGAGGATGACGACCTCCAGCCAGGGTGGTGGGGAGAGGCGGAGGAAGGGGAGAAGGTGTGCGCCGGCGTCGCCGTCCGGGCCGGCTGCGGTAGGACGACGGGAAAGAAGACCACGGCGGTGGGCGGTAGCTCCCAGCACCAGCAGCAGGATGCCCCAACTGCTGCCCAGGAATGTGAGCGAGAAGAGACCGATCTCGGCCAGGAAAAAGGCGAGCCAGCCCACCACGGCCAGCCCCAGGGCAAGGGCGGCCAGCAAGCGCTCAATCAGGGCCGGTGGGCCATTCTGTTCACCGCGGAGGTGGAGGTAAATGAGCCAGCCCGGCAGCAGGCCGGCGATGACGATCAGGGGAAGGGCGCTCCACTCAGGCATGGGATCCTATCTGTTCCAGAATGCGGTGAATGGCAGACACGTAGGCGGCTGCGGCTGCTGCCGGGGCGTGGGCCTCTTCGACGTAGACCCGGGCCCGAGCGCCCATTTCGGCTCGCCGGGAGCCATCCTGGGCCAGGGAAAGCAAGGCGTGGAGCAACGCATCTTCATCGGCCGGGGGAACCTTGACGGCGACACCGGCCGGCAGTTCGCCGTACCAGCCATGATCGTAGACGACCAGGGGGCGGCCGGCGGCCAGCGCCCGCAGCGCGGAGGCCGACGTTTCGCCCAGGGTTGGCTGGCGCAGGTTCAGGATAACGTCCACGCTGCTCAACCAATCCACGAAGGTGTCCAGACTTTCGCTGAAACCGGTATGGTGAACCACCTCCTCCAGTTCCAGGCTGGCAACGAGCGCCTTCAGATCCACTTCTGGCAGGCATTCGCCCACGATCAAATAGCGGGCCCGGGGCACCTGCCGGCGCAGGCGGGCAAATGCGCGCAGGGCCAGGTCCAGGCGCTTGGTGCGGGTGACCTGGCCAAAGCTGGCAAAGATCAGGGCATCTTCGGGCCAGGGGAGTTCTGAACGGCGTGAGCGCCCGGTGCGCGGGGTAATTAGAGCAGGAATGACCCGTACCGGGCGTGCCTGTGCCCGGCGGGCAATCAGGGCATGGGCGTAGTGACTGTGGACCAGGGTGCCGAGGTTAAGGTCCAGCAGCCGGTCGTTCAGTGGGAGGGAGCCGGGTTCCTGCTCGCTTTCGCCGTAGCGCGCGGCCCAGGCGAGATTGACCCCTTCCGTGCCCAGGGCATATCCCAGCTCACGCACGTAGCCAGAGTGGTTCTGGCGGCCGGCGGTGCGATCGGCAATGAAGTGGTGGAGGGCGTAGTCGTGAAGGACCATGATCCCCGGATAGCGGCGCATTATCTGGTAGAGAGATTCGTGATGGCGGTTGTTTCCCATGTGATAAAGGGCGACGTCATAGTGCCAGCGACGTTGGGGATAAGCGTCCAGCGGATAGCGCGGCAGATCGGCGGCCTCTTCCAGAAGTACCTGCGCCGGTTCCGAGACGAAGAGGTGGACGGTCGCCCGCCGGGCCAGGTGGGGCAGCAACTCCCGGCTGTAGTCGGCAATCCCGCTGCGCG
>Ga0207752_1000468_pt1 | contig 18890 bp, 13 predicted proteins | sample Pon2CUnioCityCA_6_FD_187272 | JGI IMG/M metagenome (GOLD analysis project Ga0207752, IMG submission 187272) | Marine sediment microbial community from Union City, CA, USA - Pond 2C Sediment 2 (SPAdes) | ecosystem: Environmental > Aquatic > Marine > Intertidal zone > Salt pond sediment ...
GGAAACGCCGGCCGGCGGTATTGATCTCCAGATCAAGGCGATTGAATAGCCCGTTTTTTTTATTGGGTAGCGAGCGTGGATCTCCCGGCGTATTCTATGAATAGGCGCCCGGACTCTTGAAAGAGGTCTCTCCCAGCAAACATCTGCGTAACCTGGATTGATCGGCGTGGCGCAGAAAGGCAGTCACCTGGTCGCCTGACTGGAGGACGGTGTCGCCATGAGGAATCAGGAGCGTGCCGTGGCGCCGGATGGCAACAATGACACAATCGTGGGGCAGTTTCCGGGCCAGGGAAGCCAGCGATTTATCGACGGCGGGGCTGTCAGGGGGTAGTTCAATTTCCAGAAATTCCGCGTGGTCGGTAGGTTGAAGCCGGACAGAAGCATCGGGCGCCCCGGGATGGCGGCGCCGCCGGGAGAGCGCGGTGTTGTACGCTTTGATGATATCACGCCGGCGAATTACGCCCACGACCCGATGGGGATTATCTCGAGAAACGACCGGCAATTTGTTAACGTCTCGGACCGCCAGCCGTTGCAGGGCGTCTCCCATCGGCTCATCCTCATAGGCAATCAGGAGCGAACCGGTAGTGGCAATATCCTGGACGCACCGCGAATTCGTCACACCCCCTTGCTCCAGCGCCCGATCATAGTCAGTAATGCTGACCATGCCGATCAGGTGGTGCGTCTTATCCACAACCGGGAAGCTGTGCGCATGTGTCTGCTGAAAATACTGTCCTAATTCAGGGAGGGGAAGATCCTCTTCCACAACATACGCGTCGGCCGTCATTGCCTCTCTCACCAGAATGCCCTGCATGATGTCGACATCGCGGCCCTGTTGCAGGTTGATTCCCTTTAGGCGCAACTTAAGGGTATAGATAGATTCGGTAAACAGATACTCAGCCAGCAGCGTAGAAAGGACGGTAGCCAGCATCAGAGGCAGGATCAATTTATAGTCATTGGACATCTCGAACACGATGAGCACGGCCGTGATCGGTGCGCGAGCAGCACCCGAGAAGACGGCTGCCATGCCGACGATGGCGTAAGCACCGGGATCGACGGCTATAGCCGGCCACAGGGTGTTTGCCACATTACCGACCAGACCACCCAACATCGCACCCATGAAAAGGCCGGGCGCAAATACACCCCCACTATTGCCCGAGCCCAGGGTGAATGTCGTCGCCAGAAGTTTGAGGAACAGCAAGGCTCCCATCAACGTCAATGACATGTCGAAGTCTGTCGCCAGGGCTTCGCCAATCAACTCCATTCCCGGGCCGAGCACGAGCCGGCCGGGTATTAACAGACCAACGGCCGCTGTGAGCAACATACCGAGGGCCGTTTTGTAGGGCAGAGGAATTTGCCAATCGTCAAAGAATCCTTCGGCGCGGTAGAGCAGGCGGATGAAAAGCACGGCGACCAGCGCTGCCAGAAACCCCAATACGATGTAGATCGGCAATTCTCCCAGATGGTGCAAGGGATAAGCGGGAACGACAAAGGCCGGCTCCGCACCCAGATAAGCACGACCGATCACAGAAGCTGCCACGGCACTAATTACAACCGCTCCAAAGTAGCGGGACGTGAACCGGCCCAGAATCACCTCCAGGGCAAAGATTGTGCCGGCAATTGGAGCATTAAAAGTGGCAGCGATGCCGGCCGCAGCGCCGCAGGCAACCAGCGTGCGCGTTCGTTCGGCGGAAAAGTGCAGGACCTGGCCCAGGGTCGAACCCAAGGCAGAACCGACCTGCACAATCGGCCCTTCCCGGCCGGCTGCCCCCCCGACGCCAATGGTCAGCGAAGAGGCCAGCACCTTTAGTGCGGCAACCCGAGGGCGAATCCGTCCATTCCGCAGCGCAATCGCCTCCATCACTTCGGGCACGCCATGACCCTTCGCCTCTCGCGCCCACCGGTCAATAATGAAGCCCACCAAGAAACCGGCAGCGCCCATCGTCAACAAGAGACCGGCAACGCTCCCGGCTACGTCCTGGCTCCAGAGCGTAAAGCGAGAAATCTGCGTCAGGAGCCAGATAAAGAAAACGGCTCCTGCGCCGGTGCCGATGCCAACAAGCAAGGCGCTGAAAACCAGCACGATTGAATCCGGCGGTTCAATTCGATCGAGATATTGACGTAGTGCCTGACCGGTGGCCCAGAACCGGCCAGATACTTGAGCGGTGCTTTCTTCTGACAAGGTGACTACCCTCGCGTGATTTACGATTTGCCTGTTAATTCAAGAAGTGTAACAGATGGAAGCAGGGCTATCACCTACGGGGGATGGTCAGCAGCCCAGGGCAGCCAGTAAATGTGCTGGCCCAAAGGAGCCATATAGCTCATGATGATAGATCTCAACGATGACAAGTTTTCCACTCCCCCTGTGGATAACCTGTCACTTTCTGTGGATAAAGTGAGTAATCTGTGCATAACTATCGCCGGTAGGATGGTGAGTGCCGGCAAAATATTAGTAATATGATCGATACAAACAAGATCTATAATTACTGGATCGAGAATATTGACCATCCATATCTATAACAACACAGAGAACGCTGCCTATTATACACACGTAAGCGCAACGGCGATGGTCAGGTACAAAAGAAGCTCCGGCTGAGTGGATCCAAGAGTGGTACTAAAGTGTTCTTTGAAGGTGCCCCGGGGCCGCCGGCGTTCAGAAAGAAGAATAATATCCACAGAGTTATCCACAACCTATCCAGTGCCCGATTCCAGGCCAAGACGGGCGGCAAGCGGTGCCGGCAGCAGCGAACGCAAGATCTGTTTTTCGTCTGCCCCAAACGTCCCAAATAGCCAGAGCCCGGCCGGGTAGACAAGGAGGCCCAGGATCAGGCCGAGGGCGACGTGGAGCTGGGCCCCAGCGATCATCGCCAGGATCATGACCGTGGTGGTTACCACGGGACGCCAGAGCAAAGCTGGCCAGCCCACAGCCGGCAAACGCTGACGCAGGTAGACGTTAAAAACAACGAGCAAGACAACCTCAGAAAAGATGGTGATGACGGCCGCAGCCGGGTAGCCGTAGGGGACGATCGGGAGAAAGATCAGGTTAAGGACGAGGTTGAAGGACACCCCGAGCAAAAAGGCCCGCACCTGGACCCTTTCCTGGCCCAGGGCAATAAGGACGTAGTTCGTTACGCTATTCAGCCAACCAATGGGAATCGACCAGATCACCAAGCGTAAAGCCCAGGCGCCATGAGGCAAAAATTCTGCACCACCCAGAACGCCAATGAGAAACGGAGCCAACAGCGTGGTGACCGCAGCCACCGGTAGGGAGATGAGCAACATTAACTTCAGGGCCATGCGGAAGGTGCGCCGGGCCGCATCAAGATCGCTCTGGATCTGGCGTGAAATGACGGGGAAGAGGGCAAACGTGAAGAAACTGGGGATCACGTTGATGGCGTTAATCCACTTGTAAGCGCTATTGTACCAGCCAACGGACGTTTCTCCATTGATGGCCCGCATCAAGGGGACGTCCACAAAGAAGAAGACGGTAGCCAGCAAATGATTAAGCATCAAGGGATAGCTGTGGACCACCATCTGCCGCTGCAAGGGAAAATCGACCTGCCAGGGTCCGGAGAGGGGAAATTTGCGGAACGCGGCCCCGCCGAGAATGGCCAGCGTGATCAGGTTAACCGCGATAGAGACTGCAGCGAGCCCGACAAAGCCGGTACCCAGCAACAGGACGACGACACCAAAGCACACTTTGAGGATAGTCGTGACTGTGGCAATAGCGGCCGGGGTTTCAGCGGTCTCGTAGGCGTAAAAGAGGCCGGTGAAGCTCTGGCCCGCGCCGGAAAAGATCATACCGGCCATAAGCAACAAGATGGCGGCGACCGCTTCCGGGCCCAGGGGATTGCGGCCCATGGTGCCGAACCAGAGATAAAGGAAGATGGGCAAGGCAGCGATCACGGTGGTGCCCAGGCGGAGCACCATCGTGTTGAGGAGATAGTGGCTCGCTCTGCTCTTGTCCTGGGAGACGTCACGGATTACCAGGGTATTCAAGCCAAAATTGGAAATGATCTCAAACCAGCCGGCAACGGCAATGGCGTTGGCGTAACTGCCGGAATCGGCCGGACCCAGCACGCGCAGATAGAAGGCAGCAAAGAGAAAGTCGATGGACCGATTGAACAGATTGAGGAGGGTGGGAACCAGGCTGTTCTTGGCAATGCTGAGCGTATTGGTCAGCTCGACTTCAGGGTTATAGAAGCGGCGCCAGCCCCACACGGCAATGGCGAAGAGGAGAACTATGCCGGCCATGGCGCTGGCCAGCCCGCCTAGCTTAAAGGTGAGCGGGCTATAGCGGAAACGGACGGTCCATGCGCCGGGCTCCAGAAGTACACCACGGAAGTTGCCGTTGACGCGGTAAACGGCCAGTTCCTCCTCCGCGTCTTCTCCCTGGGGTTGCACAAACGCTTTCCAGCCGGGGAAGTAGCTATCGTTCAGGACCAGCCATGATGGTTCGCTCACGGTCGCCTCCACCGTCACCTCGATGTTGCTATAGGCGGCAATGGAGGCCGGCTGGAGAGTAGCGGGGGCCGGAGATTGGCTACGCTCAGGATTGGAGATTGGCTTCGCTCGCGATTGGGGACTGGTCGCGGTGGCTTGGTCCACCAGCACGTGGTGGCGCGGATCGAGGCGAAGCATGGCAGCGAGCGGTTCGTCCACGACGGCGGTGGCAGTCTGTGGCAGGGTAAAGGCACGGGACACGGCTCCCAGGTTCTCGTAGACGCGGAGCGCGTCTCCCTCCCAGGCCAGCGCATATTTGGGCAGCTCAATTTGCTCTGAGGTCAGTACGTACCTGACGCCAAGCAAATCAAGCAGGGGTGAGTCGAGCGCCTCCGGGGTCATGAGCGGCTGAACCCGATTATAAATCAGTTCGCCCTGGGGTTCGATGACCTCCATGTAGCGCACATATTGGCGGGGGATGATTGAATCATAGCCGCGCACATCCTCGAACCCGTACAGCCAGCCGGCGTTGGCATTGAAGGGTTTGTCCCCGTGAGGGGCGTAGGTGGTGAGTCGCCACCGGCCGGGCTGAGCGTGCAGCCATTGAACCACTTCGGGCCGATATTTCAGCAGGGCGGGGTCGACGGCAGCGTGAAACCCAAAGTTGGCGAGCAACAGGTCGAGACCGATGACGGCGGCAGCCAGAAAAGGCCACAGGGGCTGTTTCCGCCAGCGGGGCATAAACAGGGGGCAACGGCTTACACGCAACACGATCCCGCCGGCAAGAAGCATCAGGCCCAGAATGAAGATATTGCGAAACTGGTAACTGTAGAAGGCGCGCACGTCAGGGAAGGCATCCGGCGCCCGGGCGAGACCGAGAAAGACGTTTTCGAGCAGAGGCCTTAGCTGGGGGTAAGTAAGGCGCGAGAGGAAGAGCCCGACCAGGAGCAAAAGCCCGCCCCAGAAAGCAAAGCCGGCTAACCAGGTGATGATGGAGGACCGGCCCCATAAGAGTAGTGGTTGGAGCCACCGCGGCGGTGTGCGGTGACTGGCCCAGCCGGCGAAACCACTGTTTCCGCCGGAAGTCGAGCTATCCACTTCTTTACGGGTCTGGGCCAGGTAGTCGAGGCCATAACCGGCCAGGGCCGCCACGGCCAGGGTGAGGGGAAAAACCCAGCGGAAGGGCGAGTGCAACTGATTAATTCCCGGCAGACCATAGTATAGGAGCGCGTAGAGAGGCGTGCCGAAGATAAAGGCGAGGGAGAAAAAGGCCAGCACCACGAAGAAAAGAATCGCCGAACGCCGGCCGGAAGAAGGCTGGCGGAGGGACCACACCCCAAAGAAGGCGAGGAAGAGGGGTAAGATACCGAGGTAAATGCCCCCTTCGACATAATTCTTCATCCCCCAGCTGCTGCTGGCGGCACCGTGGGGGTTGGGTTCCCCATAACTGTTGAGGCGTAACGGCACCCGTTCACCACTGAAAACGTCCAAGTAATCGTGGTGGGAGGGGTTGCCAAAAAAGTTGGGCATGAACAGGGTCAGGGCGCGGCGAGGGGGAAAGGCCCAGCCGCGCACTTCGGCCAGGGTAGCCGACCCTTCACGGAAGTTGGCCTGGCCGATCTCGTAAAAGGGAATGAATTGGATGCTGCCCAACATCAACCCGATTACAACCAGAGCCAGCAACCAGCCGGCCGGCTTGAGCAGACTCCGGTACCAGGTGGACCGGGTTGCCGGATCCGCCAGATGATAGCGGAAGCGAGAAAAGAGGCGCCAGCCGGCGAACGCCGCCATGACTAACAAGGTATAGTAGGTAATCTCTATGTGGCCGGCCAGCAGCTGGGTACCCAGAGCGAGAGCGCCCAGCACTGCCCAGGGTAGCGTCTTCCCTGCTCCCCGGGGCGAGGTCGTGACCCGGATGACCATTTCCAGAGATGCGAGCAGCAGAGGCAACCAGGCGGCGGCACCGATAATCATGGGAAAAACGGCCGCACTGACCAGCATAAAGCCGCCCCCCTGGTAAATGAGTCCGGCGAGGGCAGCGCTGGCCCGCCGCAGGCGGAGAACCCGGCCGAAGACATACATGAATACGCCCGCAAGCCACAACTGGCTCACCGTGTACCAGCCATAGGCCTTGGCCAGGGGGAGGATCAGGAACAAAAGGCTGAATGGATAGTAAGCGGCGCTCTGACCGGTCGCCAGAAAAGGCACGCCGGCAAAGAGGTGAGGGTTCCAGAGAGGGATTTCCCCTTGCTGAAGGCTCTCGCGGATGAATTGTTTCCAGACGTAGTTCTCGAGGATCAGGTCGCTAAGGAGGTGGTTTTGCGGGATACCCACTCCTAATTCGGCGGCAGCGCTGGCCCAGGGCTCCCATTGAAACAAGTTGTCGGCGGGGACCATCGTCTGCCCCCCTACCGTCACGTCCCCAAACAGGAGTAGCGGCAGGATTAGCAATCCCATCAGCACAAGTAGATCAGCCCAATACGCCTTTAACCGTCTCATATTTCTGCCGGGGTCCCTTCTGGGATCCCCCCGGAAGCTCGCTATTTTGCCAACAAAAAATCAGGGCTGCGATAGCCCTGACCCAGTCATTACACGCAGCGCCTCTCTAGCGGACGCCGCTCCATTTTAGCAAAACAACCGGAGCACGCCAGCAGGCGCCGCGACCGGCCACCCCTTACTTAGAAAACAACCGGTTTAAGGATTCTCCCAGCTGATTGAGGGTCGTGTAATCACCATCCGCTGAAGTCAGACATGCCACGTCAACAGTTAACCGTTCTGTCTTATTCAACTCGTTGATGCGCCGCCGGTCAATCGCCGGATAAAAATATTGTACGGAGGGCTGGAGGCGCATACGGCAACGCTCGGCCAGCTTCTGGCAACGATCCTTGTCGGTGAGCACCACGAAATCAAAAGCATCGGTGTGCCCGACGAATTCATCTTGACCGCCATCCCGACCTTCCTGCATGGCATTGGCAATCATCAGGCTGACCGCCCGGGTGACGTCGTCGGCAGCCACAAATCCATATTGATCGCGGAACGCATCCAGCCCGCGGATGCGAACCATCACCAGCCCCCACTGCTCTTGCCGCAACAGGGTCTCTAATTGCTCCTGGACCAGGACCCCTTCTGGCAAGCCGGTGATGGGATTGTGCAAGGTGCGCAGATCTGCGCGCCGCAAGGCGTTGCGAATGCGTAGACGCAATTCCTGGATGTCAAACGGTTTGGTAATGTAGTCGACGGCTCCCAACTCCAAACCCGCGAGTTTGTCCTCTCGCTCGCGTCGTTCGGTGAGGAAGAGAACGGGGAGATGGCGGGTACGCCGGTTCTGGCGGAGACGGCGGCAGACTTCGTAACCGTCAATGTCCGGCAGACGAATGTCCAACACGACGACGTCTGGGAGATCCTCGGCGATCTGACGGAGGGCGTCTTCTCCCGAGGGAGTGGTTGCGATGGAATAACCCTGAGCACCAAAGTAGGTGACCAGCATTTCTGCCAGTTCCAGGTCATCTTCGACCACAAAAATTTTCTGGGGATTGGAGTCAGCCACTGGGAATAGATCCACTCTGGGGCGACCGTCTCTTAGGAGTGAGAGCCATCACCCTGAACACCGGGTCAGCGAATTGGTTCCTTGTCGATACGGAAAACACCGGACTCAGCCCCCTGGCAGATGCATTCTAACTCTTCAACCCGAAATTCCAAGCCGCCGCTTACCCAGCGCAACGTCTCCTGCAAAATACCGACGGCGATAAAGCCGATCGGCCGATCGCAGTTCTGTCGACCCCAGCACATGGAGCAGCGGTCAATGTAGTAAAGAAAGTGATCGCCATGGTCTTCGACGCGACTGGTTTGATCGCTGAACTGGGTGAAAATTCGAGCAACAGCGGGCACGCCAATGCGCAATTTTGTTTTCAGAGGAAGCACCTTGAAGGCAAGGTCGCCAACGCCGGCGAGGGCGCCAAACCCTTTCAGGCCGCGGGCAAAGATAGCACGCCCCCCTCGCAAAGCCAGCCCCCGGCCGCCACGCGGTCCGTAGATGTCTTCGAGCCCTTTGTTCAGATTAGTAATATGAGCAAAGTCAAATTCGCGCTCCAGATTATCAGGGGGAAGATCGTGAATATACTCGCGCAGATCGATGAGATTCAGCAAGGCGTTCAGGCCGTTGCGCCCCATCACCTCTTCCAGGGCCAGCAGAAAAATGCGCCCCATCTTGTTTGGATAGTAGTAGCCGCTTAGGGGAACCTGATCTCTCACCAAAACCTCCACGGAATTCTGGAAATGATTGTCACGATGCTCCTGGAAGGATAATCGGGTCACAAGAATAGAGTATAGCAGATCGCCAGTGGAGCACAATAAAGCAAAGGTATTATAGAAAATTACTGTTATCTGGCAAAATAGCAGGTACAATTGGGGCAGATAGGGCCGCGTCAGAAGGAGCGGCGGATGCTGGCCCCGGCAACTGAAACCCGCCAGAGAAGAACGTAGGAAGAGGAAGTAACTCATGGCACAGGCGACAATGTTCTTTCCCAAGGACTTCCGTTGGGGAACGGCAACGGCGGCCCACCAGGTGGAGGGGAATAACACCAACAATGATTGGTGGCAGTGGGAACAGCAGGCCGGAGCGATTCTAGAAGATGCCCGCTCCGGCCGGGCATGTGACTGGTGGGAGAATGCGGAGGTTGACCTGGACGCGGCGGCGGAGATGGGAACCAATGCCCATCGCCTTTCACTGGAGTGGAGCCGGATTGAGCCGGAACCCAGCACGTTCGCGGACGAGGTGCTGGCCCGCTACCGGGAGATCTTGCAGGGGCTACATGACCGGGGAATGGAGCCGATGGTGACCTTGCATCATTTCTCTAACCCGCTCTGGCTGGTGGAAAAGGGGGATTTTTCCAGCAGCATCGTCATCGATTACTTCCAGCGGTACACGGCCAAGGTGGTCGATGCCCTGGGGGATCTGGTTCCGCACTGGATCACGATTAACGAACCGATGGTCTATGTGGTCATGCGCTATATTGAGGAGGTTTTCCCCCCACCGGCGGAGACCGGCTGGAGCGCCGCGATGCGCGCCCTACACAACCTGCTCCGTTGCCATGCCGCCGCCTACCACACCATCAAGGAAAAGCAGCCCCAGGCCCAGGTGAGTGTAGCCAAGAATATGATTGCCTTTGATGCCCGGCCGGGGGGCACCCGTCTGGATAGATGGTGGGTCGATCAACTTTCATGGTTCTTCAATGATTGGTGGATGCAGGCACTGACCGACGGCCGGTTGCGCCTACCTCTGGGGCGGGGCCGGATTGAAGGGTTGGCGGGTAGCTATGATTTTGTCGGCCTGAACTATTATACGCGCTTTTACAGCCGCCTTTTCCACCGGTACGAGCGGGAGTGGGCGCCGGGGGCAGTGGTCAGCGACGGTGATTATGGCGAAGTGTACCCGGCCGGGCTCTTCCGGGTGATCAAGCATGCGCGCCGTTACCAGAAACCGATCTACATTACTGAAAATGGTGTACCGGATCAGGCAGACCGGCTGCGCCCATCATTTTTGCTGACGCATCTGCGCGAGGTGTGGCGGGCGGTAAATTTCAACTGGCCAATCATGGGGTATTATCATTGGAGCCTGGTGGACAACTTCGAGTGGGATCGAGGCTGGACCCAACGCTTTGGTCTGATCGCCCTCGACCGCGATACTCAGGAGCGGGAGTGGCGACAAAGCGCCCACCTGTATAGCGAAATCTGCCATAGCCGCAGCATCAGCAGTGATATGGCGGAGCGGTTCGCACCTGAGTTGCTCCCTATCCTCTTTCCGGGCTAATATCACTTTAATACATGCTTATCACCTACCGCTATCCTCACCTCTTTATGTTATAATAACGACAATCATCAGGGCAGGGACCAAACAACCTGTCTGCTGAATAATTTGCGGAACTATTGGGAGAAATAGAGATGTCTGGACATTCAAAATGGTCTACGATTAAGCACAAGAAGGCGGCGGAAGATGCCCGCCGGGGCAAGCTATTTACGGGGCTGACCAAAGAGATTACGATTGCTGCTCGGGAAAGAGGCGGCGATCCTGAGTTTAATCCACGTCTGCGCCTGGCCATCGAAAAAGCCAAAGAAGCGAACATGCCCAAAGACAATATCGAACGGGCGATCAAGCGGGGGACAGGCGAGCTGGAAGGCCAGGAGCTCCAAGAGGTCGTGTACGAAGGGTATGCACCACATGGGGTAGGGCTGATCGTGGAGGTGGTTACTGATAACCGCAACCGGGCCGTGGCCGAGTTGCGCCATGCGCTGACCAAACACGGCGGCTCGATGGCTGAAGCAGGGGCGGTCGCCTGGCAATTTTCACGCAAAGGATTTATTAAGCTGAAAGAAGCGGTGGCGGATGAGGACGAGTTGTTCCTGGTTGCCGCCGACGCCGGCGCTGAGGATGTCGATTTCGACGAAGATACGCCGGAAATCGTCACCGACCTGGACCATTTTGCCGTTGTGCGGGATACGCTGGAGGAGATGGGGTACGAGCTGGACGAAGCGACGATGATCTACGAACCGAATACGCCCCTCTCTCTAGAGAAGAAGCAAACGGTGCAGGTGATGAGAGTGATCGAACAACTGGAAGACCTGGACGACGTGCAGAATATCTACCCGGCTATGGAAGTCAGCGACGCTGCATTGGCCCTGGTCGAAGCGGACTGAATGCGTATCCTGGGATTAGATCCGGGCACAGCTACCACCGGGTATGGTATCATCGACATTATCGAGGGGGAACCCCACGCCGTCACCTACGGCGTAATTCGCACAAGCGCCCGCTCCGAGACGCCACAACGATTGCAGAAGATCTACCAGGAATTGGTGGCTTTACTGGACGAGTACCAGCCGGACGCAGCAGCGATCGAAGAGGTGTTCTTCGGGCGTAATATTACAACGGCGATTAGCGTGGGCCAGGCGCGCGGCGTCCTCATTCTGGCTCTGGCCAACGCCGGCCTGCCGGTGGGAGAGTATTCACCGCCCAAGATTAAGGATGCAGTGACGGGCTATGGCAAGGCGGATAAACAACAGGTACAGTTGATGGTGCGCAATTTACTGGATCTGGAAGAGACGCCCCGGCCGGATGATGCCGCCGATGGCCTGGCAGTGGCCCTCACCCACTACCGGCACCAGCGCTATGCATCGCTCCTTTGATGCCTGGCAGGCAACCAGTGTACGGTTGTGTTCAGCCTGACCTGCCGGACGCTTTCTGTGCTGCAATAAACTGAGAGGCAACGATAGATGGTTCTCAAGGTAAATGACGATTCCGAGGGCTTCCTGCACGAAGCCTTTGCCCGTCTGCAAGACCAGCTCAATTACAATCCGGATGAGCCCGAAGAGGAGTTCCAGCCAGGAGCAATTTCCGCCCTGCGGCTGATGCGGGATCCAGATCTGCCGGTCTCGATTCACGCCATTAACCAGTTTTCGCCAGGAGCAAAGAAAAGGCTTTATCGTACGGTGCTCCCACCCGATTTACTGGCCGCTTTTGAAATCAACCCGATTACGTGGCGTGGTCCAGAGGGAGACGGGCATGTCCTGATGGTGGCACCGCCGGATAAAGGTGTCGTAAAGCTCGTGGTGAAGCACCGGTTGGATGCACGTGATCCCGTCGCTTACCTGGAGCTGGTGGATAACAGTTTTAATGGGATCAATGTGGTGTTGCTGGTGCTTAATGATCCGGCTGGCCCACGCTTTGACACTGACATTTCGGAGGAAGGGGAGCCGACCTTATTTGGCACGGTACACCGCAACCGGGTAGCGGAAGCGGCTGCGAAGGAGGCCGGATTGGCGCCAGGGCAGGTACGGAGTGGCCTGCGCGCCTCAGGATCGGCGGTACGCCATCTGGAAGCGTTTCTGGCAATGCTGGGCCACCAGATGTATTATGGTGAGCCACTGACGTATGCGGCAGCCGTCCTCTTCGAACGGCGGGGGTTCTCTTACGTCTCCGGGCGGCGGTTGATGGAGAAGATTGACCGTGAATTCCAACCGGGGGGTAAATTGGAGCAGGCGCTGGACAACAGTACTCCTTTCCGCCAGCCGGAACAGACGAAGACGATCCGCGGCCGGGCGTGGGCCATCCACGATGGCATCCTGGAGGAGATTGGCGAGCAGTGGGACGGAATCCGGATGGCCAAGCGTCTGGGACGAAAAGCGGGGTTGAACACCTTCCCGGACGCGATCTATTAACATTAATTGGAGATTGGGAATCAGCGCGACGCCACTCTCTGATCTCTTTTGTATATCCGTGGCACTCGCGTGTTGATGTTGGTCAACACTTCGTAGGGGATGGTACCCGCCCATTCGGCCAGATCCACAGCGGTGATTGCCTCCTCGTCCTGTTCGCCGAGCAAGACGACTTCGTCGCCATTATACGCCGTCTCCCAGCCAATGTTGACCATCGTCTGATCCATACACACGCGGCCGACCACCGGGTACTTTTTGCCACGGATCAAGACGGAAGCTTTGTTCGAGAGACTGCGGAAGTAGCCATCGCCGTACCCCACAGGAACTGTGACCACGCGGACCATCTCTTCTGACTGCCAGGTGGAACCATAACTGACCGGGTGGCCCGGTTGAACGACCTTGAAATAGACAACGTGGGATTTCCAGGCCAGGGCCGGCCGGACGTTGACGGTATGGGGCACTTCTTCTGAGGGATAGACGCCGTAGAGTATAATCCCGGCCCGTACCATATCAAGATGGGCCTCCGGTAGTTGCAGGATGGCCCCGGAGTTAGCGATATGGCGCAGAGGCAGCTCCAGACCGCGTTCTTCATAAAAGGTGAGCACCTCCTGGAAACGCGCTAACTGGACACGAGCGGAGCTGAGGTCGGCGGCATCGGCATTGGCAAAGTGGGAGTAGATGCCTTCGACCTGGCAGTGATCACAGGCCAGAGACGCCTCCAACAAGGGTGCGGCACTGTAGTAGTGAACGCCAATTCGTTCCATGCCGGTGTCTATCTTGATGTGAACGCGGGCTATGGTATTGCGCGCGCGGGCAACCTGCTGGATTTGCTCCAATTTTTCGAGCGAAGAGGCGGTGAGGGTAAGGTCGTAGTCGAGAAAGAGGGGGACCTGGTTGCCCATAATGCCGCCCAGCACCAGGATAGGGGCTGTAATGCCTTCTTCCCGCAACAGAATTCCTTCTTCAAGAAATGCTACCCCCAGATAATCGGCACCGATGGCCACCAGGTGGCGGGCAGTCTCCACCAGGCCATGCCCGTAAGCGTTCGCCTTGAGAATAGCCATCACTTTTGCCGGGCCGACGTGAGACTTGATAGCGCGGAAGTTCTGGGTAAGGCGCGCCAGATCCACCTCGACGAAGGTTGGCCGGACGATACCGTTTGTGGTAATTGTTGCCTGATTAATTGCCGTCATAAGCGCGGATTGTACCGTATGTGACATTCGTCGCACAGATCAGGGATCACTTTACCCTTGCACCGGAGGCAGGGGGGGTATACAATTTTTAGAAGAAAAACAGAATAGTGGCTAAGCGACTGTTCGGGAGAGAGTCTGTTTCCTGGCTTACAGGGAAGAGGGCGCCGAAGGGGCAAGTTTGCTGTGGAAGCTGCCACAGCGGGTGAAACTCTCAGGCAAAAGGACCGGGCAGGCGAGCAAATCTGGAAAGCCGGAGCAGTGGAAGTGTGTAACAACCGCTGCCCGCCGGGCACCGATGGGGCAAGCCGGTTTGACGCCGGCGAATCTCTCAGGTTTCAGACAGAGAACGGCAGCGTGATTATGCGTGCCGTTTTTTTATTTTTCAGGGCGCGCGCAAGCGGCTCTTACCCCACATCAGGAGAATAGAATGGCAAAGATAATTAGCGATTTATTGTATACAGATGATGACGAGTGGCTGCGAGTCGAAGGGGAAGAAGGCGTAATCGGCATTACCGACTATGCCCAGGATTCTCTTTCCGATATCGTCTATCTGGAGTTACCGGAAGCGGGCGAGCAGTATGAGAAAGGGGAGAGTTTCGGCGTGATTGAGTCGGTCAAAGCTGCGGCCGACCTTTACATGCCGGTCTCCGGCGAAGTCATTGCAGTCAATGAAGATCTGATGGATGAGCCAGAGGTGGTTAACGAAGATCCATACGGCAATGCCTGGATGGTCCGTATCAAGTTTGCCAACCCCGATGAACTGGATGAACTGATGGACGCTGAGGCGTACCAGGAGTTCGATCAAGCGCGCAGTTAGGAGTTGTAGGGGAGCCTGCTGCGTTTTACGGAGAAGGAATAGATGAGTCACATCCCACAACAGAATGGGCAGCGTAATGCTGACCTGCTAACCCCGACCGATACTTTTGCTAACCGACACCTTGGCCCCAAGGGAGCGGCCGTGGAGAAGATGCTGGAAACGATCGGCTTCTCCTCACTGGATGCATTGATGGAGGCGGCCGTACCAGACGTAATCCGGATGGAAGGGGAGCTGGCGCTACCCTCTGCCCGGAGCGAGTCAGAGGTACTGAAGGAGCTACGCGCACTGGCCGATAAGAACAAGGTGTACCGTTCCTTCATCGGCATGGGTTACTATGACACGATCGTACCGGGCGTAATCCAGCGGAACATCCTGGAGAATCCCGGCTGGTACACGCAATACACGCCCTACCAGGCGGAGATCGCCCAGGGACGGCTGGAAGCGTTGTTGAATTTTCAACAGATGGTCAGTGACCTGACCGGATTGGAAATCGCCAATGCGTCGATGCTGGACGAAGGTACGGCAGCAGCGGAGGCAATGACCCTCTGCCTGCGCGCCCAGGGCCGCAAATCCACGGCTGACACCTTCTTCGTCTCGGAATTGTGCCACCCGCAAACGATTGGGGTGGTGGAGACCCGGGCAAAGGCGTTGGGCCTGAAGGTAGTCGTGGGCAACCATGAAGCGTATGATTTCAGCGATGACGTTTTTGGCGTGCTGGTGCAATACCCGGCGACGAACGGGGACATCATTGATTACGAGCCGTTTTTTGCCAGGGCGCACGAGGAAGGCGCTCTGACGGTCGTGGCAACGGATCTGCTGGCCCTGACGCTGCTGCGCCGGCCCGGCGATTTTGGCGCCGACGTGGCCGTCGGCAACAGCCAGCGCTTTGGCGTCCCCATGGGTTATGGTGGGCCCCACGCAGCGTTCATGGCCACCCATGACGAGTACTCACGGCAGATCCCCGGCCGGATCGTCGGCGTTTCGGTCGACTCGCGCGGGGCACCGGCGCTGCGCCTGGCCCTGCAGACGCGGGAACAGCACATCCGGCGCGAACGAGCCACCAGCAATATTTGCACGGCGCAGGTATTGCTGGCGATCATGGCCTCAATGTACGCCGTTTACCACGGCCCGGACGGGTTGAAGCGAATCGCGCAACGGGTTCACCTGTTGACGGAACTACTGGCCCGCGGCCTGAAGAGCCTGGGCTACACGACCAACAACGCACCCGTCTTCGCCACACTCCAGATTAGCGGTGGCCCCCGCAGCCAGGAAGGGATCCGGCAGGCTGCCCTGGAGCAGGAAATCAACCTGCGCTATTACGACGACGATTCGGTGGGGGTCTCCCTGGACGAGCCGACCACGGTGGCGGAAGTAGCGCAACTACTACAGATCTTCGGCGCAGAAGAAGGGCAATTCGACCTGCAGGCGATGGCCAACGATGTAGACCTGGCCTATCCCGAGCCATTGCAGCGCCAGGTTGGCTACCTGGAGCACCCGGTGTTCCATAGCTACCACTCCGAAACGGAGATGCTGCGCTACATCTACAAGTTGCAGGAACGGGATCTCTCGCTGGCTTATTCGATGATCCCCCTGGGCTCCTGTACGATGAAGCTGAACGCGACGACGGAGATGGCACCGGTGAGTTGGCCCGAGTTCGCCCACATTCATCCTTTCGTCCCCACGGATCAGACGGAAGGATACCAGATACTCTTCGACCGGCTGGAAAGGTGGCTGTCGGAAATCACGGGTTTCCATGCCTTCACCCTGCAGCCAAACGCCGGCTCCCAGGGAGAATATACCGGGCTCAAGGTAATCAAAGCATACCACGACGCCCAGGGGAACGGAGACCGGGACGTCTGTCTCATTCCCAGTTCGGCTCACGGGACCAACCCGGCCAGCTCCGTGCTGGCGGGATTGAACGTGGTGGTGGTGGCCTGCGACGACGAGGGCAATATCGACGTGGAAGATCTGCGCAAGAAAGCAAAGAAGCATGAGGACAAGCTGGCAGCGCTGATGATCACCTATCCCTCTACGCATGGCGTCTTTGAGCCGGACGTGCGCGAGATTTGCCAGATTGTACACGAGCATGGCGGACAGGTTTACCTGGATGGGGCGAACATGAACGCGCTGGTGGGTATTGCCCAGCCGGGCGAGTTCGGCGCCGATGTCTGCCATCTGAACCTGCACAAGACGTTTAGCATCCCCCACGGCGGCGGCGGTCCGGGTATGGGACCAGTCGGTGTGAGCGAACACCTGGCGCCCTTCCTGCCCGGCCACCCGGTCGTACCCGGCGTGGGTGGGGAACAGGCAATCGGCGCAGTTTCTTCCGCGCCGTGGGGCAGCCCAAGTATTCTGCCGATTTCCTACGCGTATATCGCGATGATGGGTGCGGAAGGGTTGACTCGGGCAACGCAGATCGCCGTGCTCAACGCCAACTACATCGCCGCCCGGCTGGAGCCCCATTACCCGGTGCTCTATAAGGGCGAAAACGGCCGGGTCGCCCACGAGTGCATCATCGACCTGCGCCCGCTGCGCGATAGTTCGGGCGTGCTGGTAGACGACGTGGCGAAGCGGCTGATGGATTATGGTTTCCACGCGCCGACGATGAGCTTCCCGGTGCCGGGCACATTGATGATCGAACCGACCGAAAGCGAATCGAAGGAAGAGCTGGACCGCTTCTGCGACGCGCTGATTGCCATTCGCCAGGAGGTCCAGGCGGTGGAGGAAGGGCGCTGGGCAGCGGAGGATAACCCGCTGCATAACGCTCCCCACACGGCGCTGATGGTGAGTGTAGACGAGTGGAACCACCCCTACAGCCGCGAAGAGGCCGCTTTCCCGGCCGAGTGGATCAAGGAAAACAAGTTCTGGCCGGCCGTGGGCCGCATCGACAACGTCTACGGCGATCGCAACCTGTTCTGCCTGTGTGTGCCGGTAGAGGAGTATGAGGTGCCACCACCAGAGTTTGAGGTGGCGTTGCCCTAGCACCCTCAACGAGCGTTAACGATAGAGCCAGGTCGTGGTTGTAAAAGACCCGGCCTGGCTTCTTTTATGGGCAGAGAAGAAGGCAGGAGTAGTGCCCGGCGCCGGCCGGGCACAGATCTACGAGGCGGTGGTGGGACGTCTGGGTTATTCCGCTTTCGCTCGTTTATTGGCTTGAGAAGCTAACTCGATGGTCCCGTTGGGGCGAAAATTGGATTCCAGCATTTCCAGGGCCCGAAGGCGATCTGCTCCACCAGCATCTGATGAAAAGATCTGGTCGCAGATAACGGCAATGTCTTCGATAATGCGCTCGTAGCGATAATAGGCCAGCGCGGTTGGGTTTACCTGGGTCTGACCATACCCTTGATAGAAGAGGACCTCTTCTTCCTGCAAGGTGTGCCCATTACCGCCGAGCCCACACCCGACAAACATCAAGTCGCGCTCTTTGGGGGCAAAGATCAGGGTATCCCAATCGACCATGTAAAGCCTGTCGTTGCCATCAATTAAGAGATTCCAGCCATGAATATCCCCGTGACACAGAACAAACTCCGGTGTCCGTTTCTTGAGTAATCGAGCGCGTTGTTCGGTCTGTTGGACGAGCCAGAGCGTTTGATCGTGTTTGGCCGCTAAATAAGCTGCCAATTCGCGGGCAACCGGCTCGACAAAATCCTCGTGCTTACTTCGGGCCAGGAACAACTTCACGCTTTCGCGCCATTGAGGGGAGAAATCTTCCCGCGGCACACTGGCTGTAATCGTTGCCGGGATAGCGGCGGTGTGAAGTTTTTTGAGGGCTGCGCCGAATTCGATCCGCTGTTGATCCGACAGATCGACCTCAAAGCCATTGTGTCCTGCCACGAAGGGATAGACGATCACCTTGTACGGGTCCAGGTCTGCCCAGAACTGTCCCCGCCGAGTTGGCAAAGCGGGGATTATCTGGCTAACATCGAGATCCCTCAGGAAGTTGGGCACAGCGATAGAAGCCGGGTCGAAATCTCCTCGTCTCAGCTTGACGAAGTAAGGCGTTCCCCGGTCAGCTTCGGCGCGATACACGGCCGTATTTAGATCGGCCCCAAGGGGAAGAAAAGCGAGGGCGTCAATGCTCAACCCATACTCGGCGAGCAGACAGCCAACGATGGTTTCGTCTTTGAGATCTGGTTTTTCGAGCATGGCGTCTATGCGCCGAGCATTCGGCCATCAGCCAACGGCTTCAGCCGCCGGCGAGCGTGATTCACCGGACGGCTGAAGCCGTTACT
>Ga0207752_1000469_pt1 | contig 18880 bp, 20 predicted proteins | sample Pon2CUnioCityCA_6_FD_187272 | JGI IMG/M metagenome (GOLD analysis project Ga0207752, IMG submission 187272) | Marine sediment microbial community from Union City, CA, USA - Pond 2C Sediment 2 (SPAdes) | ecosystem: Environmental > Aquatic > Marine > Intertidal zone > Salt pond sediment ...
GCGGGGGCCGGGACGGGGGGCGTGGTCGCGGCGATTGCGGCGGCGCGCCAGGGGGCCAGGACAGCCGTGATCGAGGTCAAGGGCTATCCGGGCGGGACCGCCACCGAGGGCGGCACGGCCCTGCACAGCTTCTATAACTTGTGGAAAGCGTTCGGCGTCCCGAAGCGGCAGGTCGTGCGCGGGATCGCGCAGGAGATCATCGACCGGCTCATGAAGGTCGGCGGCTGCTCCGGCCACGCGGAGATGACCCAAGGCTACAACTACGACTCCGTCGCCACCTGCATCGATACGGAGCTGTACAAGCTCGTCACATTCGAGATGCTGGCGGAAGCGGGGGTCCACGTTTTCGTGAACACGCTGTTAGCCGGGGCGATCATGGATGGCCCGCGCATCCGCGGCGTGATCGTCGAGAGCCGCTCCGGGCGCGAGGCGTTTTACGCGAAATCCTTCGTGGACTGCACGGCCTACGGCGACCTCGCTGCGTACGCCGGCGCGAAATACACGGAGCCCAACGACTATCCCGTCTGCAACAGCGTCGGTATCGGCAACGTATCCATCGACAAGTACTACGCGTTCCTCACGGCCAACAAGGCCGTCGGACAATTGGCGAAAGGTATGCGCAGCGGCCAACCCGACCAGATCGTCCGCGCGGGGGCCGAGAGGCTCAACGTCCCGGGCCTGACCGAGGCCGCCCGCGCCATCGGCATGAGCATGATCACCACGACCGTACACGACAATTACCTCATGTTCATCAAGTGCAACCACAAGCTGTCGGTCAGCCCGACCAGTCGCGACGCGGTGGCCAGGGCTGAGCTGGAGATTCGTCAGCACATGGCCAAGGCCGTCGAGCTGTTCCGCCAATACGTCCCCGGCTGCGAGAAGGCGTTCATGGCCCGCACGAGCCCGAAGCTGTGCATCCGCCGGGGCCGACGGATCGAGTGCGACTACGATATCACGCTGCCCGACGTGCTCGAAGGCCGGCACTTCGACGACGAGGTGATGGTCTACGGCTTCCACGATTCAGCCCCACGTCTGCAGATCAAGGACGGGGGCACCTACGGTATCCCGTACAAGGCGCTGCGCGTGGCAGGGATCGAGAACCTGCTCGCCGCCGGCATGTTGATCACGTCGAACCACGACGCCCACATGTCCACGCGCAACACCGTCTGCTGCATGGGCCAGGGCCAGGGCGCCGGAACCGCCGCCGCCCTCTGCGCCGCCAGAAACTGCGGCACGCGCGATTTGGAGTACGCGCTACTGCGCGATGCCCTTGAAAAAGGCGGCGTCTACTTTGAAGGCTGAGAGGCCGACATTTTGAAGTGGCCTGGGAACCAAGCCCTGAAGGGCGGTATACCTGCCCGCGCTTTTGTTATGGAGCCAGCAAAATGAAGGACAAGCGGGATCGGGATATTGAGAAGGTCTATTCGGCGTCGGAATTCGTGGCGAAGTTGCGACGGCTGGCCGATGCGCTGGAAAAGGGCGAGAAGTTCGAGATCCAGATCGCCGGCGAGCGCGTCTACGTCCCCGTCCGCGCCGAGTTCAACATCGAGCACGAGCGCGAGGACGACGAAGAGGAAATCGAATTCCAGCTCAAGTGGACCAACGCTTGATCGGTTGAACGATTCATTCGCTGGGTGCCATGTCTATGCTCGCGTAGACATGCTCGCTCGGATGGGCAAGACGTGCTTACACCAGCGTAAGCATGTCACCCGACGCAAGTATAGCGCCGACCGGTCGGCTTCACGATGCTGTGACAAGTCACGGGGGACATCCATGACAGATGGAGTTGTGTATTCGACGGAGCACGGACGGATGTGTCCGGGCTGCGGCAGGCCGGTCGGCGAATGTGTGTGCCGTGAGGAAGCGGCCATTCCGCAGGGTGATGGCATCGTGAGGGTCGCGCGGGAGACGAAGGGACGCAAAGGTAAAGGCGTGACCGTGATTACTGGCATTCCGCTGGATCAAAAGGGGCTCCAAAGACTTGCCAAAGAGCTCAAACGCCAATGCGGGGCCGGCGGGACCGTCAAGAACGTCGCCATTGAGATCCAGGGCGATCACCGCGACCTGCTGATCGAACTGCTGAAAAGCCGGGGCTACACCGTCAAGCGCGCCGGCGGATGACGCGGATTCAGCGCCGGCTTTCGAACCGACAACTGGGAACTGCCGATCGACTACGGACACCGCTTCCTTTGCGGCTGCCGGTTGTCTTTCTGCCGGCTTGTTTGTACAATATAGTGCTCTTACGGTGATGATCTCTGCAATCCTTGGAAACCTTATCCTAATGGAGTCTTGACTGTTATGAAACGAATCCTCGCCCTTGCGATACTGTTCGCCGGTCTCCTCATCCACTTCACGACCCCGGTCCAAGGCGAGCCCTGGCCTTGCTGGCGCGGCCCGCGCGGTGACGGCACCTGCGTCGAGCAAAACGTCCCCACCAACTGGGGCCCTGCCGGTGCGCTTTGGAAAGTCGAACTGCCTGGCAAAGGGCATGCCTCGCCGATCGTATGGGGCGATCGCGTGTGCACCGTCACGGCCCTGCCCGAGACCAAGGAGCGAGTGCTCTTGTGCCTGGACCGCGCCAGCGGCAAAATGCTCTGGCGGCAGACGGTCGTGGAGGGACCGTTGCAGAAGATCAACAAGGAGAACAGTTATGCCTCCGGCACGCCGGCCACGGATGGCGAGCGGGTCTTCGTCAACTTCCGCGTCGGCGACGATATCGTCGTGGCCGCACACGAGCTGGCCACCGGCAAGCAGCTCTGGCTGGTCCGGCCGGGCACGCACACCGGCGAGTGGGGTTTCAGCAACGAGCCCGTCCTGTTCGAGGACAAGGTCATCATTGCCGGCGACAGCAAAGGCGATTCCTTTCTGATCGCCCTGAGCCGCACCGACGGCAAGACACTCTGGCGCGTCAACCGCACCAACAAGGGGATCAGCTACAGCGCCCCGCTGATCCGCGAGATGGCCGGCCGCATGCAGTTGGTCCAGTGCGGCGACCGCTGCGTCGCCAGTTTCGATCCGCAAACCGGCAAGCAGCTCTGGATCGTGGATGGCCCCTCGCAGGAATTCGTTGCAACGCCGGTCTATAGCGAAAAGACCGGACTGGTCTACATCAGCAGCAGTTGGCCCAAGCGATTCCTGTTAGCGATCCGGCCCGACGGCGCCGGCAACGTCACGAACAGCCACATCGTCTGGCGCGACAACAGAGGAGCGCCCTACGTCCCTTCACTGATCGTCGCCGGCGATTATCTGCTCAGCGTCAACAGGGGCGGCATGGCCTTCTGCTACGAGGCCGCTACGGGAAAGGTGCTCTGGCAGGAAAAACTGGGGCGGCATCACGCCTCCCCCGTTCTGGTGGGCGGACGGGTCTTCTTCATTAACGACGACGGCCAGGTGAACGTGATCGAACCGGGCCCACGGTTCCAGCGCATCGCGCAATTTGAATTAGGCGAGCAGTGCTACGCCTCGCCGGCGATCAGCGACGGCCAGGTCTTCCTGCGCGGCTTCAAGCACCTCATCTGCATCGGCCGCAACGCCAATTGAAGCTCTCTGCGCGCGCCCGGACAGGTTCCAACGGGATGTCATTGCCGGCACGGCGCGACAATCTTCAGCAATCGTCAATGCAAAGGCCCGGATTCCGAACTGACCCATACAAACACCCTGCCACCCGAAAGCCCACTACCTGCCACTACCGCAAGAATGCCAGTCCCATAAGCTCGGTCTTATCCGTTGTGTATGAAGAAGGCGACAATTGTAAAACGGATTCAATGAACGTATTCCGACTCCCACACCACTTGCCCTGCCTCTTGTCTCCACAACGGGCAGTCTGCTATCATCGGTCAATGAAGCTAACACAGACCTTTACGTAGACGGGTTGCAGTCCTTGTCTTGTGATGCCGTTGGCAAAGGTGAGGGGACCGTATGAACGAGGTAACTCCCGACGGCATCGGCTTCATGGCCCACTTCAACGAGGGATCGCTGCGCTCCATCGACGGACTCCAAAAGGTATACGATCGGTTTGCGAAGTTCGGCGTCCCACTCCAGCTTACCGAGTTCGACATCGACACGCACGACGAGCAACTTCAGGCCGACTACCTGCGCGACGTGATGACGATCACCTTCGGCCACCCGTCTTTCAACGGCATTGTCCTGTGGGGTTTCTGGGAAGGCCGACACTGGCGCCCCAACGGGGCGCTTTGGCGGAAGGACTGGTCGATCAAGCCCGCCGGTAAGATATGGAAGGAGTTGGTTTTCAAAAGGTGGTGGACGGATGAGGAGCGTATCACGGACGGCTCGGGTATTTGTGAACTCTCTGCCTTCCTCGGCGACTACGAAATCGTTGTCAAAAATGAAGGCCGTACAGTGGAGGCCACGGAAACGGTGGACAAGTGGCGCCGTGCCGTCGCAATGCAAGAGGATAGGTAGGCGCCCAAGGCGGTCCCATTGGCGCTTGGCAGGCACACGTACTCCTTGTCTTCCGACGCCGGAGCACACCACAGACATCACCAACCTCAAACGCACAGACGGCTATATCGCAATCATTGGTCTCTCGAGAGACCGTAGAGGGCCAACATAGTTGGCTCGGGTATGGGGCCGGCGGGCGGTTTGTCGCGGTTGGAGCCGAGCGACTCCCATCGCAGGACGTAGCGACAATCACGGTCTGACTTCCCGGCCAGATCCGAAGCCCATCGTACGCCGATGCCCGGGAACTTCGTACGCGGCTTGGCCAACTGCGCCGGATAGCGAGGTGGGAGACGGGTTGTGCCTGTGACCTGCAGCGTCGCCGGATCGAGCACCCATGCTCCGGAGCCGTACTTGACATGCGACCAGGACTGCACGAGCCGCCCATCTTCGAGCACCTGGACGGCTCCGCCTACCACCTCGGCGAGAATCGAGCCGCCGCCTTGGAATTCCCAGCGATACTCCCATTGGCTGACGGGGCGAATGGCCCAGGCCCCGTTCTCCCATCGGGCGAGATAGATCTGGCTGTTGGCGTTGGGGTCGTAGTTGTGATAGTGGATCACAGGCCGTTTGGCTGGGTCGAATCCGATGCCAAAGCCCATGTTGATCATGCCACTGCTGGCGGGCGTCGGATCGACCACGACATCGAGATTGTCCGGCGTAATCGGGAGCGGGACTGGCTTGCCTCCGGCGGTCTCCCAGTGCTTCAGGTCGCGGCTACGAGCGTAGGAGATGTGGAGGTTGGTGCGGCAGTCGGGAGTCTCGCGCCACATCCAGACCAGATGGAAGAAATCGTCGGGCCCCTGCTCGATACCGGCGGGATAGGCATTCATGCTCCGGCTGGTCCCGTCGAGCAGCGGCGTGTCGAGGTACCGAGTCCATGCCTGTGTCGCCTCGCTGTACCGGTTCACCAAGCGCCGCCCGTTGCCGCTGCTGCCGTCGCGATACATGAACAGCAATGTGCCATCGAGCGTGTGGAAGAGCCTGGGGTAGGTCACGCGGCTTTCGGCGTCACCGGTCATGGCAGGCACGCGCCGGAGCGAAGTCACTTCGAGCGGCTTGTCCGAGCGGAAGTAAACGAGTGGCACGACGTGCATATTGCCGCTGACATGCAGACAGCCGTTGCGATCGACGGCCATCGTCACGTAGTTGTGTGAGTCCCAGCCGAGCGTGGAGTCGAGCTTTGTGATGGCCCAGCGATCCTCGCCCGGCCCGCGGCTCGCCACCGTCATGCGTCGGTCGGCATCGTAGTAGGCGGCGAACTGGTGGTCACCATGCGTTAGGAGGCAGAAACCCACGCGATGTCCGGCCCACACCGGCTCGATGTCGACCACTTCGAGAATCCGCGAACTGGCGGCAAAGGACCGCGAGGACAAACCAAAGACTGCTGGCCCAAGCAGAAGGAGAATCGTAGCACAGTGAGCGCGCGCGGTGCTCGCGGTGTGACTGTTGTCGGACTGCCTGGATTCGGCTGCATTGCTCATACCGATTGAATCCTCCTCGATTCAGAAGTCTCGGAATGGTCCTCGCGGCTCGGCCTCTTCCATACGTTGCTTCCATGTTTGGAACCGCGATTTGACGTATTCCAGGAGTTCGGGCTTCTGCTGCGACAGATCGTGTTGCTCACCGATGTCTTGCGAGAGATCGAACAGCCCGGATCCACGTGCGGATTCGACCCACTTCCAGTCGCCGACCCGGGCCGCCCGGTCGCCGCGGCGCTCCCAGAACATCTCCTTGCGGGGCGATTGGCACTTCCCGGCCAGGACTTCCGTCATATCGAATCCGTCCAGCGCCACGTCGCTCCGCGGCTGCACTCCCGCCGCCCGGCACAGCGTGGGGAGAATCTCCAGAGACGTCAGGAACTCCCGGCATGTGCCACCGGCCGCCAGCACGCCGGGCCAGCGCACGATGCAGGGCACACGCAGGCCTCCTTCGAACATGTGGGATTTGCCGCCTCGCAGGGGCGTGTTGTCGGCACTGCCGGAGCCGCCGTTATCGGACAGGAACACGACCAGTGTGTTGTCCGCCAAACCATGTTGTTTCAGGAGGCCCAGCATGTTCCCGATCGCCTCATCCATGGCCGTCACGGCCGCCATGTACCGCTTGCGTCTGGCCCGTCGGGTGTTGGGGTTCTCGGGATCGTAGTCACCATAGTGTTTCCGTAGGTAGTCTGTCGGCACCTGCACGCCCGGCCGGGGCCTGTCGAGGTTGGAGGCATCGTGCGGCGAGTTGAATGGGACATAGCAGAAAAAGGGCCCGCCCTTATGGTCCCGGATGAATCGCAGGGCCTCCCGGCAAAACAGGTCCGTGGCATATGTGCCCTTATCCTCGGTCGTGTGCGTGTTGCCCCGCCGCATGGAGGGAACGCCGTACCGCTCGTGGGTCCAATAGTCGATCCCGGTGTTGGTAAACCCGTAGAACTCGTCGAACCCCCGCTGCAACGGCAGGAATCGGTGCAATTGCCCCAAGTCCCACTTGCCGAAGATACCGCTGACGTACCCTGCGTTCCTGAGTACCTTGGGGATCAGCACCTCGCGAGTATCCATCCCGCCAATCATCTCCCAGGATACGGCGTACTCGCCCGGCGGGTAGAGATAGTCGTTATCGACCTTGTCGTTGCGGAACATGTCGTACGTCCCGTTGCGCTGGGGGTATCGGCCCGTGAGCAGGCTGCCTCGCGATGGCGTGCACGCAGGCCAAGTCACGTAGCAATTGGTGAGTTTCACGCCCTCGGAGGCCATTCGATCCAGGTTGGGCGTCTTGATCTCCGTGCTGCCGTAGCAGCCCAAGTCATGGTATCCCTGGTCGTCGGACACAATCAGCAGGATGTTCGGCCGGCGTCTCGATGTGGACGAGGCAGCGGGCAACCGGCCCCCGGACAATCCCAACACCAGCCCGCCAAACCCCAATCCGCGGACAAAACCACGTCTGCTCACATGCATGATATCCGGCCTCCACACAACAGCCATTCCATCGGTACGATGTCCATGCCGTCACGGGCAGTCTATCCAATCACACGCAACGACACAACCCAGTTGCCATTCGAGATCGGCGAGAGCCATGCAGCAGAGACTACGCGGCGCTCTTGAGGCGATAACGGTTCTGGAACGTACGCACCAACTGCGTTAGATTAGAGTCGGAGTCCTGGGACTAACGAATGTCCCCTGATCAGACTACGAAAGGCCAGAGCAAGATGACAAAGACGAGTATTGTCCGGCGTGAATTCCTCAGACGAACAGTCGCAGTGGCGCCTGCTCTTGTCCTGGGAGAGTTGATATATGCGGCCCAGGGTCAAGCTACCAAGGCCGCTGAATCTGCAGGCGCACAGAAGCCAAATGTCTTGGTCATCGTGGCTGACGATATGGGGTATTCAGATGCCGGCTGCTACGGCGGTGAGATCAGGACGCAGAACCTTGATCGCCTGGCAGCCAACGGGATCCGGTTCACACAGTGTTACTCCACAGGCCGGTGCTGGCCATCACGAACTTCTCTCCTGACAGGGTACTACCCACAACAGGTCCGTATGGACCCGCCTCAAGGGCGATTGCCAGCCTGGACGCGGGTGGCACCACACTATCTCAAGCCTCTTGGATACCGCTGTTATCACTCCGGCAAGTGGCACCTCCGAGGGGCACCCAAACCCGTGGCAGACGGCGGGTTTGACCGTTCTTACGTCCTGCATGATCACGATCGGTTCTTTGCGCCGAAGAACCATGAACTGGACGACCGGAAACTTGCTCCCATTCAGGACGAGACGGACTTCTATGTTACGACTGCCATCGCGAGCTACGCCACGGACTTTCTCAAGGAACACGCCGCGAAGCATCGCAATCTCCCGTTCTATTGCTACTTGGCCTTTACTTCGCCCCATTTCCCTTTGCACGCGTTGCAGAAAGACATCGCCCGATACCGTGACCGGTACCTCCAGGGATGGGACACCCTCCACGAACAACGATGGAAACGCCAGCGCGAGATAGGGCTGATAGACTGCGAGGCGGCGCCGCTTGAACCGGATGTGATTCCAGGCTGGAACTTCTCCAGGGACAGGCTACGGGAAATGATCGGGCCGGGTGAGGCAGACCGGGCCGTGCCATGGCGGGACCTGACCGAGGAACAGCAGAGGTTCCAGGCAACGAAGATGGCAATTCACGCAGCAATGATTGACCGAATGGACCGCGAGATTGGACGCGTGCTCGATCAGATAGAGCAGATGAACGCCCTTGATAATACGTTGATCCTTTTTGTCTCCGACAACGGTGCGAGCGCCGAACAGATTATTCGCGGTGACAAACATGATCCGTCCGCCGCGCCCGGATCGGCACGTTCCTATTTGTGCCTCGGGCCCGGATGGTCCAGCGCCGCCAACACACCGTTTCGTCTGCACAAATCCTGGGTACACGAGGGCGGGATATCGTCGCCTCTGATTGTCCATTGGCCCGTAGGCCTCCGGGCGTGCGGTGAGCTACGTCATGATCCATGTCATTTCATCGACGTTCTGCCAACTATCCTGGATCTGGCAGGAGGCAGCAGTTTTTCGCCAGTATGGAATAACAAGACCGCGCCGCCCCTTCCGGGCAAGAGCCTCGTGCCGGCCTTCACGAAGAACGACGCAATCGCTCATGAGTTCCTCTATTTTCACCACATGAGCAATCGGGCGATTCGGGTCGGAGACTGGAAGCTGGTAGCTAAGGGTGGCAAGGGCCCATGGGAACTCTACAACCTGAGAACAGATCGCTGCGAATCAAAGAACCTTGCAGACAAATATCCGGACAAAGTGGCCCAGATGGCGGCGTTCTGGCAGAAGTGTGAAGACGAGTTTCGTGCGCAAGCCGGGCTCCCCTTCCAAGAGGGCAGTTGAGGCCGAACACAACCGGCATGACCTGGATGTAACTCGGACAATCCATGGTAGGGGGCTGTACCATGGCAATACAGAGGGCCGTTTCGCCATAGGGGCAATCGGACAACCAGTACGGTGCCCCCGGCAATCAACTAGGAATTCCATCCCATTACTCCTGGACCGTGCCAGCGGTCCATCTCCCTGAACCGGGCTCACCACGCAGCAGAGGACACGCTGACCGCTCGTCTGAAGTCCAATTCAGCGACCTCTGCAAGCCGTGAGACATATGCCCAGGAGGCAAGTCCGACTCTCCCGTATCAGGGTCGTCGTACCGAGGTAGGGCTCAGCAAGTGCCGATCCCCTTCGAAGACGAGCACGTCTTCAAATCTCCGTCCACTGCCCGGGAACTGGCACCGGGTAACGCCCTTGGTTATCCGCCCGGATCGGTGGAGCACTGTCATCGGTCAGGCGATCAACATCCGGACAGAATCGGAAGCTGGAGGCCATCGCCTCCTCCCACGTGATGATCTTCCCGGAGTGGGCCGCGGCCCGGCCCATGATGTCGGCAAGATTGGACAGAGCGGCCCGCTTGGCCTCATTGTGCGGATGGTCGTGACGGATCGCGTCGAGCAGCACATCCCATTCCGCCTGCCAGGGTGTGATGGGCTCCTTGGGTGCTCGCCAGGAGATGTTGTCGCTGCTGCAGCACTGGTCCTTGTAGGTGTGCACCGTCCCTTCATGGTTACTACCGGAGAACTGTGCTGCACATCTCGTCCCATGAATGTAGGTGGCGAATTCGGTGTGGCAATTCGGCAGCCAGCGGACCACGTCGAACGCCTTGGTGCCATCGGGGAATGTCCACTCAATCGTGAACGAATCCAAGTTCTGGCCGCAGTCGGTGCTGTTGGCCGCCCGCCCGCAGATGCCGTGTGCGGACACCGGCCAGGCATCCTTGATCCAGCAGATCTCGTCAATCTGATGAATGTTCATCTCCGCAAACAGCCCACCCGAGACCCAGAGGAAATGAGTGAAATTGCGAATCTGCCAATGCAAGTCTTTGACGGCCGTCGGCCGCGGGCCCAACGGCGAGCACGGCTGCATCCGATAGGCACGGATGAGTTCAATGTCGCCAAGCTGGCCATCGCGCATACGTCTGATCAGCTCCTGCCGATTTCGTGAATGACGGCACTGCAATCCGGCCGCGATCTTGAGGTTCTTCTTCTGGGCGGCCTCTCCCGCCTTGATCACCCGCCGCACCGCCGGCGGATCGGTCGCGAAGGACTTCTCCATGAATACGTTGATGCCCTTTTGGACCGCGTACTCCAGTTGCTGCGGCCGGAAGCCCGCGTACCCCGTCAACATCGCCACATCGCCCGGACGCAGATAGTCAATCGCCTTTCGCCACGCATCGAAGCCAACGAATCGCCTCTCTGCTGGCACATCCATCCGCGTGTCATACTGCTCGCTCAGGACCTTGTGGGCATTGGTCAGCCGATTCTCAAAGAAGTCGGCCATCGCCACCAGTCTGACCGGGCCATTCGGTGAGTCAAATGCATTCCCCGCTGCCCCACAACCACGCCCGCCACAGCCAATAAGGGCCAGCCGAATGGCATTGTCCTCCCCTGCATACATCGCAGGGAGGTCAACGCCTGCCAACGTGGATACGGCAGCCATCTCTCCGCTCCACTTCAAAACCTCCCGACGCGAGGACATGCGCTGGATCGAATTGGAGGTGTGAGAGTCTTGTTCCATGGTGAGTTCTCCGTAGTGCAATGCGCCCAGGTCCTTAGCCATGACTCAGACGTTATCATGACGCTTTTCTCGGGGAGCTGCAAGCTCCTGTTGCCAGCCAACCGGATACCTAATACAATTGGTCTTGATGCTACGGATGGCTTTCGGGTCACCTTCGCGCAACCCGCTGACAATCAGGATCAACATCGGTGATGCCAGCGGCGGCCATAGGTAGCGTCATAGCCAGGGAGGAACCAAGATGCAACGACGCGACGCACTGAAGACTATGGGAGCCGCTGTCCTCGCTTCGGCAAGGTCCTCTGTTGAACAGACCGAAGCCGCTGCATGGCGAACAGCGTTCGGTCTTAATGGCTTTGCCTCTTCATCCAGGAAGTACAACAAGACATTTCCCATTTGGGAGGTGCTCGATTTTGCGGCTCAGATGGGTTTTCATGGCATCGAGTTGCATGCCACGTGGCCGATGGGCGGCTACCCCAAACCGGATGAGGCCAAGCGAATCGACGCGTTGAAACGGCTCTATGATGCCTATGGCCTGCAGGTTTTCTCGATCCAGACCGGCGCCAGTGGCGCGTTCTCTCCCGATGAGGCCGAGAGGAAGCGATGGCAGGAAGAGTTTCGTGACCAGGCCCGCTTCTCACGAGCGATTGGATGTGACTGCATCGGCATGTGGCCAGGAGGAGGGTTGCGAGGCCAAACGCTGGATCAAGCACTCGAACATCTGGGCCGCTCGTTTCGCGAAGCCGCCAGCAGCGCCAGCGATCTGGGGCTGATCCCAGCCTTCGAGATCGAGCCGGTGTTTGTCTTCAACACCGAGGAACATCTTCGGAGGATCCTCCAGGCCGCGGACCACCCTTCCCTCAAGATCATCTATGACCCCAGCCATTTCGACCTCATGAGTGGATCCACCGGGCGGCCCCATGAGATGCTGGAACGGATCGGTGTCCGGAACGTCGGCTACGTCCAATTCACCGACACCGACGGCACGCGCCGCGACGGCGGCACGTCGAAACACCTGCCATGTGGCGATGGACACATCGATGTGGAAGCATCGCTGGCCACCGTGTGGCGAGGGGGCTTCCGCGGATGGATGGACATCGATGCCTGGGAAATCCCCGACCCTTACGACGCCTGTCGCAAAGGCAAGCAAGCCTTCGATCGTTTTCTGGCGACTCTGTAACATCTATAGGAACAACTCGAGGGAACCTATGAGCAAGAAACTGAAAGCACTCAAGAGGGCGGCGAGGGGCCAGACCGGTGCTGACCAGCCGCGATGTGGCCTGTGCGGCAAGGCAGATAAGCTGACGAAGACAGAATGTTGCGATCAGTGGATCTGCGACGATGAGGAAAACTACCGTCTGTTCTCATACGCCCGCAATAGCTGCTATAGGAACCATAGCCGATACACGCTCTGCGGCTATCACTACAATGAGGGCCATGCAGGCGACTGGAAGACCTGTCCGAAGTGCCGCGAGGACTTTGTGCATGAGATCGAAACGTACGTCTACTACGGGACGAATGAGTACAACTTTGAGAAGCTCAAGAATCCGCCCACGTACAAACCCACGCACTGCTCGCGATGTGGGGCGGTGATTGTCCTCAGCGAAGGTGGATATTCCACCCGGGGTGCGGAGTACTTCTGTGGAGTATGCACGAGTGCCGAGTTTCCGGATCTGGGTAGGTGATCAGCCCCCGCTCCAAGGTAGACGCGATGCCGGCTGAGTTTCTCGGGGGCCGTTGCCCGCCGAACTCACCATCGCCCATTGTGTCTTTGAGGGCCGTATTGGGTCCTCAAGGGCCACAGTCATAATAGAGAAAAACTGGTGAACAAGAAGCAAGCGACATATCCCAACCGGAAGATCTCCGAGACCTTTTTGGATTTCGCCTCGCCGCTCACGGCGATCATGCCAGACGATGTGACGGAAGCGAGCATCGAAAAAGTGCTTGCGATTGCATACGTCGTGTGGAACGGCATGGTCCTTGACGATATCCATGGCAACGACTACTACATGGCAAAGCTCAAAGAACCGATGGCTGTTGACCCTGTTCTCGCAAGCTTGGTGACAGAGCTCGCCCATCGCAAGCGCACCCTATTCGCGGACGACCAGAGACTCATCGGTGAGTATAAGGTTACGCGCAAGCGCGATGAGTTGAACCTGTGGACCGAGGCAAGAGATCCATATTCGGTGCCACAGACCGAAGACCCTGCTGGAGGAGGCAAAGACCGTCCCGACAAGCCGCTCTCGTAGTCTTACCCCTACCACAGGTATCCTAAAAGAGTGTTATTGCAGTGGCGTCGCAAAGCCCAGCTCCTGGGGGCTCTTTCGTGTGACCCCGAAGACAAACCGCTGGCCTCGCGGAAGCGCTCGCGCATCTCAAAGTTCTCAAATACCACGCCGCCTGGAATGGACTGCCGGGAAACCGATGCGGCCGCCAGCGTGAGGAGCAGAGCCAAACGAGAAGACAGAGGATTCGTCCCTGCAAATGTCATAGGCTACGTCCTTCAGTCAGTGAGAATCCTGCAGGTAGCGCGAACTCTTCAAGATAATGAAGCGTCAGGACTGTTCGACTCTGCTCTGGCAGATACTGCAGAATTCTGTACAGATCGTCGGTCATCTCTTTGTCCTGTTGACGGACGTTGCCACGTGGCTGTTTCGGTGCTCGTCGAGCACGGGTATTCTCCCTGATCCAGTCGTTGGCCTTGTTGGTCACGATGCGGAAGACCTAGGGCCGAAATCTCGCTGGATCGTTGAGACGCATGATCCCTCGGACGATACCGAGCCAGGCTTCCTGTGTTACGTCCCAGGCCGCCTCGGTATCTCCGGTGAGACGCCAGGCATAGCGCCAGAGCCGTTCCTGCCAGCGTGAGGCCAGAAGCTCCATGGCCTTTGCCCGGCCGTTCTGAGCGTCCATGACCAGCAGCTCATCAACGATTTGTTCGCGGCGGTCAACCATTCTATCCACCAGAGTCTCTGGAGTGGATCGCGCGGTTCACCATTGCGCGAAAAAAACGATCAGAATACGTGTTTCTAATGGTCTGTCTTGCTGCGAGCGAGTCCGGGCCTAGGATGGGAGGCATCAGGTCGTCAATACGTCAGTGCCGCAGCCTATCCTTGCTGGAATACCGCTACGGCCGTGCGGTGAGATTCCATTGAGCACTGCCGACATGGAAGTAGACGCCCAGCCCAAACCAGAAACAGCCCAGTTTGCCCGCCTGGGTCCGACACCGCTCCGACAAGTCGAAGACCGTAATGTAGATTCCTTCTTCCAGCATGAGACATCAGAGCCGCATTTTACCACGGGAAGCCCTCCGGCTGGACAATCCATTTGCCCGCGCTGTCGTCTTCCAGTAGACTTGATACCCTGACCGACGCCCGTGAATAATTGCAGCCGGTCCGGAGGCCCTGTCATGGCAACGACGAGAAAAGACCTAATCAACCGCATCGCCGAAGACGCCGGATGCACCCACGTCCACGTGAAGGCTGTGGTGCAGGAATTCTTCAACGAAATCATCTGTGAACTTGCTGAAGGCAACCGTCTGGAGTTCCGGGACTTCGGCGTCTTTGAAACGAGGACTTCCCCCGCCAGGACCGCGCAGAATCCCAAAACCCTGGAGAAGATCGAGGTGCCAGCTCGGCACAGGGTGGTGTTCAAGCCCGGGAGGTTGATGAGGCAGGGAGTGAACAGTGAGCATATAGATGACCGTGTCACGGCTGGTCGGGCCCCAGAACGGGCCAACAGATGAAACCCACGACAGATGGCATACGGCCTGAATCCGAGGCAAAGAGTCTTGAAGAACTCGCGGGCCAAATACACCGGTCCTTTCTCCGGCTGGAGAATGCCGGCACACACGAATGGATCCAGGCCGAAACCGCCAGAGCATTTGGCTTCTACTACCGGCAGTATCTTTCCTTGGGCGGTCTGCCCTTCCAGCCCACAAAGAACAGGCTTGAGGACCTAATCCTCCTTGAGGAACGATGCCGAGGCCAGCTGCCCTCGAATTACCCTGACAGTCTGGCCGGCCCACGAAATGGCCAATGGTCAAAGCCTATGAAGAAGGCGGAGATCAGAGAGGCTCTCGGCCTCGACAGCTACTATGCCCTGAGTCAGCTGGCCGGGAAAGGCGTCTATCAGCTCCGGCAAGATCCGACCAACCGCCAGCGATGGACAATCCGCCTGGACACCTTAGATCCTGAGACCCAGCGGCGGTTCAGCAGCACATGATGGACGTTCGTCTACCCCAGAATGCTCGCACCTCTCACGCCGCCACCGTCCGCTGAATCCGCTCCAGCGACCCGATCAACGTCTTCTTATCAGCACCACGGTCGATTTGAAGCGGCTGCGTCATATCAGAAAGCACAGCAGGAATTACCAGCAGCGACGCCCAGAACTCTACCGCGAGATCCTGAAGAAGCAGACTGCTTGGGGTGAGACCATAAATGATGTGAATTGACGAGGCTGCATTGCAGAGGGGCTGAATTGCGGCCATCTGTTTCGGGCCGCGTCGGCGGCGAATTCTGCCTTTGTAGAGTGACCCGATAGCCGCTCGACAGGTACATCCAGTCTCGATACCACGTGTACCTGTCAAGCGCCGATAGGACGACCCTGGCACATGCATATCCTGAACCGCGACACACGGCTTGGTCGTCCGTTGGTCTGCGTTTTGCCGCCCGCGTAGTGCACGCTTGGGGCCGATCGGTCAGTTCCCGGAAGGTAACGACGGCAGACCGGCCAGCTTCTGCCGCAAGAACGCCACGCAGCCGGGGACCTGCGCCACGCTCAACCCGTGAAGCAGGAGCGCTCCTTGGAACCGATACCTGTGCAGCAAGGAAAGATAGCGATCATAGTCCAGCTTGCCTTGACCGGCCGCGAGGTGACCCGCATCGCCATCGTGGTCAAGGTCCTTGGCGTGTGCCAGAACGATATCCTTGCCCACCAGGGCAAACGCCTCGTCGAGGATCTCGCCCATCCGCGGCAATTCGCCGGCATGGAACAGGTTCGCCGGGTCAATCGTGACTTTCAGGTATGGGGACGCAATCTCGTCCAGCAGTCGCCGCGCCTTCTGGGCCGAGTCCACGACGTTGTTCACCTCGGGTTCAAAGGCCAAGACCACGCGTGTCTGCCGGGCGATCTCCGTTGCCTCGCGTACGCAGGCGGCCATGTCGCGCCACGCCTCCGGCGAATCGTTGTCCGGGTGACGGCGCCACATGCTGCCGCGGTCACGCGTGCCGGTGCACAAGTGAATCTTCGAGGTGCCCAACTGCGGGCAGGCCTCGGCGATGACTCGCAGCCGCCGCAGGCCTACCCGCCGATGCTCGGGGTCGGGGTGGCTCATGTTGAAGGTGCCCTGCACGGACGCAATCGTGATCCCCCGGGCGGCCGCCTCGCGGCGAATCCGACTGGACATTTCCACCGGGATCGCATCGGGCATGTCAGACAGGCCGGTGCAGGCCAGGCTCACTTGCGCACAATCAAGACCACAGGCCTTGACAGCGTCCAAGCGTGCCTCCAGGGTGCCAGTTCCGAACGTGCCCAGCAGGATGCCGATCTGAATTGCTGCGGAGGGATTGGGCTGAGTCGCTGCCAACAGACTTCGCGGGCCAGTCACCCCAAGGGCAAAGACGGAAGCTCGAGTTGCCTGCTTCAGAAACTCACGGCGGTTCAGTCGCTGCCTTCCTTTGTTCATGCGAATAGCTCCTCTGGTCATCGAGAGCGTCGACACAGGTCATTCAGCCAAGACTTATACCTTGCTTCCACACTCCCCGCAATACTTGCCCCTGCCCACCAGCACATGATCACACACCGGGCACCGCCGGACCAGGGTACCAGCTTTCGGGCAGACCAGGAGGATCAACAGCACCACGATGATCGTGACTGCCGTCCCGGTCAGATAGTCCGCCCGAACACCCCGGGCCCAATTCACAACACCGAGCTCCGCCAGCCAGTTCGCCACCAGCAAGATGTTGCCCAACAGGAGGATTGAGCCAATCAATCCCAACACAATGACTTTTCGAATCGTCAGACTCATTTCATACCCTTTCCAGTTGCGACAATCAGTCCGCATTCAGGTTAGCGCGATTCTGGGCAGGGCGCAAGGGCTTTTTCGGGGGAGTTCTTCAGATTGCTGTAAGTGACGCGCGGAGGCGCATTTACAGCACGTGCTTGTCCTGACTCGCCGCAATTTCGTACTCCACGCCGACCGCCGCTTCAAATGCTTTTGGGAGCGGACGCTGGCGCAAACGCCGGGTGCCGGCGTTTTTTGGAGGAAGCTAAGACCTAACAGCACCCGGCCCGCCGTCCGGGCCGATTGAGGGATAGAGTTAGCGAGACCAAGGCCCGTAGTTGGACGGCATACAAACGGAACACCATCATTATACCCCCGATGGTGGCACCATGCAAGGGAATCCCCAGCCACCTCGCCATTGCTTGATCGAGGGCAAGACAGGGGATATCATCTTGCACAGATCATGGGATCGGGGGGGCACATACTGAGCCCCTTCGTCCTCAAGGATCGACAGCTTTCGATAGGCCGTTACGTATTGCTGCGCCCTTTCCGGCAACTCCAGCCGCAGCTTAGAGACGTCCCGCCACAAGTTCACACGTTCAGCTCGTTGGTCATGGTAGATGCCATCCAGCCGCTTGTTCACAGAATATGCGACCCGGCTATCTGCAGGCCCGTGGTATGCTTCATGGTAATGGAAACGGTTCTTCGCAGCACATTTGGCTATATCGAGCTCATACATGTTCCGATGGTACAACTCATATCGCCGCCGGATCTGGCTGATGACGTCATCGAGGCCCAGCCAGGAGGTGTCCCTCCTGTCAGACAAGATGGCCTCGACTGGATCGCTGCGAGGAACGGCCAGGTAACCGTGAGCGATGATCTGCTCTACGGTCGATGCGCGGCGTGAGCCTGGCTGACCGACCAGATCGGATGAGAAATCGTAGACTCCGCTGGGCCGATTGTTCAGGTTACTGAGCGTCTGACTCTTGCCGGCCAGGTATCGCTGGATGATTCCAGAATCATAGAAATATGCCACGTAGTTCGGGTTCTCATTTCGCTGTTGGATTCGATTGCCGCTGTGCATTGGACCACGTGAAAACGTACCTCCTGTGAAGTGGTAAGAGGTTCTACTATAAAAACCTTTCGCTTTTTGTCGCCACTCGCCGATGGGAATCAGGGAAAGGGGTGGGGGCGCCGGGGGAAATGCTGACCATACTGGCCAGCTTCTCGTCATTGGTGATCACGTCCTTGATGATCTTGTCGATGAGGCCCTCGACGGTGACCTGCAATTGCTCGGTGTACTTGATCCGCTGCGGCCTAACGATGTCGTTGACGATCATGCCGTTGGAGCATGCCAGTCTCGTGATCCGAGCGGCGATCACCAAGCCCGCCACCTGGCTGTAGTCCGACACGACCCGAATCCCCGTAGTGAAGCTCTCTCCCACCTCGGTCAGCTCCAGTTTCGAGTCCGGAAAGTCGAAATCGATCTGGATCCCATGCCTGGAATGCTTCACCTGGGCATCGGCCCTGATCCCCAAGCTCGACAGTGCCTCGATCAGGCACTCTACCGCATGCCGATGCTGGATCACCATGTAGCTCTTGGGAGCCAGACAGGCCAACTCGTTCTTATCGAGGTTCCACACGCCCATGTGCCGCTTGCTCAGATAATCCTCGCGGTCCTTGACAACATGGACGTCTCGCATCTCGGCCCGGTCAAAGCCCATGGCCACGTTTCTTACTAATTGGAGCATAATTTATTGAACCTAGGGTCGGCGTAATCGTATGAACTGCTATGACGATATGCGATGGCAGAAAACTTTCTCCGCAAGCCC
>Ga0207752_1000470_pt1 | contig 18854 bp, 18 predicted proteins | sample Pon2CUnioCityCA_6_FD_187272 | JGI IMG/M metagenome (GOLD analysis project Ga0207752, IMG submission 187272) | Marine sediment microbial community from Union City, CA, USA - Pond 2C Sediment 2 (SPAdes) | ecosystem: Environmental > Aquatic > Marine > Intertidal zone > Salt pond sediment ...
ATCTTGCTGAAAGGAATGTAGATCGCCGTCACTCCGCTGACCAGGTAGAAAAGTGGCAGCCAGACCGGCGCCCATAAGATCAGGCTTGCCAGGGCTGTGAAGAGCGAGGTCAGAAACACCGCAAAGTAGTCATCTGGCCGGCTGAGGGCGCGTTCATTCTCCCCGCTCAAACGCATAAAGATACCGGCGAACCCAGCCACCGCTCCGGCGGCGGTTATGATTAGGGCCATCCAAATCAGGGGGACAGGCATCACGGCCAACCATGGGCTGGCAAACAGCACCGCGAAGGCCGTGAAGACTCCCACGTGGAATAGAATGCCGCGCAAATAAGCTACCCAGTGCTTGCGAGTACTTTCTTTCTCCCAGGGAGCCATACCTAGGGAAAAGGCATACAGGATACCGCGCCTCACGGAGCCTTGCCGGCGGGCCAGATCTGGTTTGAATGGCCGGTTCATGATGGCATCCAGCCGGACCAGGATACCCAACAAACCCAAGGCCAGGCCTATCAGAGCGAAAATCCCCATGCTGGTGGTTAGTGTCATAACTTCTGCTCCCAAAAGTTCATTTGGTCGAAATACTCACTGCGGTCTCCAATGCCTGTGAGAAGGCCGCTGTGGCTTTGTATGGATCGAGGGGACTGAAGCTGCGCGCCAATGCCAAAGAAGCCTCCGCGGGAGACAGCGGGTCGCCGCGCCGGCGAGCTGCCAGCGCCATTCCCAGGGCGCGCTCGAAACTTTCAGAATCGCCGGATTCCAATGCGATGCTGCGCAGGGCGATGGCTTTATCCGCTTCACGGTCCATGGCGTCGATCACTTGCAGTGCAGCCTGTGGATCGGAGACTGACCAGGCGACGGCCAATTCGACAAGCGGGTAAGTATCCTTCAGGTCGTTCGCCGCATCCCAAGCCGCCTGGAATTGGCCCAGCGCTGTGTAAGCTTGGACCCGGTAATAAGCGCTGGGGAGGCTGGCAGCCAGGTTGAAATCCTGCCGGGCGATGGCAATGTCGCGCAAGGCTCGCTCGCGTAAATTGGAAACTTGAATCTGGCCAGCGGCGGCGGCGTTTTCCCAGCCCGCTGCGATATGCGCCTGCGCCCGCGAACGTTCGTAAGGATCGGATATGGAGGCGGCTGTACTCCAGGCGTTCTCCCACTGGCCCAGCCGGTAAAGGGCTGCCGCTTGCGCGGCGGGATAGGCGGCTTCGATCTCGCCCGCCCATTCGATATTGCGGCTGTCTGCCGCCAGGTCGCTGAGGGCGTAGGCCCGCTGGGAGCCTTTAACTCCTTCGAGCGCGCTGTACGCTTCCAGGTAGTAGGCTTGATCTGTGGACAGATTGCCGATCTCACGCAAGAGCCGGGCACGCTGGACGGCCTCCGCTACCTGACGGGCCGCTACGGCAGCTTGTTCGTACATCCGGGAGTCCCCGCTTACTTCGGCGATCTCACGCAAGCCCCATGAGCGTAATGCAGGATCGGTGATCTGAGATGCAATGCGAGCAGCTTGCTTAGGATCCAGGTGCGACCAGGTCACGGCGAGGCTGCGCAAGTCCAGATCCCGGTAGATTCCCTGCGAAGCCGGATTCGCTTCCAGGGCATGTTCTAGGAAGGCGGCCGATTGCTCAGGATCGATGGGCAGCCACTCAACCGCCGCCAGGTTCAGTCCCCAGGAACGGCTGCGCGCCGAGGCGAGCTGTTCGTTTATCAGATCGGCTTGCTGCATGGCGAAGCTAACCCCCGCGCCGGCTTCGTGGGCGGCGAGTTGCTGTCCCCATAAAGCCCCGGCGCCCATTTGGACGGTCTGGAAAGCTTGCCGGGAAAAATCCACGGCCTTGTGCGCCTGCACCGGGTTGCTCGAATCCCAGGCAGCTCCAATGCGGGCCAGCATCCACACTCCGGCCTGGTTCTCAGCAGCGGTATCGGCCGAACGGCTGGCAGTGTCGAATACCAGTTGGCGTTCTTGTTCTTCTGCGGTCGCTGAACTTACATCCCGAGCCGGCGCCTGAAAGATTGGTAAGGCGAACAGCCCTAACAGCGCCAACAAGGCTGCCGTTCGCAGGGTGTACGTGGTGAACTTATTTCGGCCGGGCTGCCCTCGGCCAGCCTGGCGGGTGTTGTACAAACCCCAGCTCAGGGAGATCAATAGGATTACTGAGACCAACCCAGCGCCCAACAGCACTCGTTGGCGTTTGACTTGCTCGATGGTTGCGTTAATGGCGCTGTAGCTCTTGCCGAGCCGGTAGCGCAGCATCTGCGCTTCGGAAGTATAGGCCGCCAGGCTATAGGTGGGGCTGTCCAGCAAGCGATCGTAGCGCTGCCTGTCTGCCTGTAGCCTCGCCGCCGCACTGCCCATGTCCACGTTGGATGGCAAGCCCGCCATAGCATTGTCGATCGCCAACAGCATACGTTCAGAGTAATACAATTCCTCGCGCAAATTGTTCGCAGCCGGGCAAGGGTCGCTGGATGCTCGCTCGAAGGTTCCTTTCCAGGCCAATGCCTCCTGCAGCCGGGCATCGCCGGGTGTGTGGCAGCTCACACAATAGTTGCCTGGGTCGACCTGGCCATCGATCGAGCTGCCGGCGTTTTGCGCCTGAGCCCCGGCTGTTCCGTACAATCCTAGGAGCGCCGAGGTTCCTAAAGAGAATGCAATCAAGAATGTCACTACAAGATAAAAACTCGAAAGTCTCATAGGCTGGTTGGCCTCTTTCTGAAAACCGGGCGGCTTTCGTCCGCACCACATTAGGATTTTTCCTTTCCGCCTGCTAGAATCCAGCGTGCCAGCAGATAATACGTGATCAAAGCCAGGATCAATACGGCCATGATGACCACACCACCCGGTCCAGCCGCCTCAAAAAAAGTCGCTACCAGATTGCCGATTTGCATTACGATACTCCTGTGACTCCTCTCGCCTGTAACCCTGGTGACTCCACCACGGCAGACCGTGGGGCTAATCTCCGCTCAATTCCACGGCCGGTTCCTCGCTGGCGACTTGGTTTGCTTGCGGAATGCTGAGGGCGTGCAAATTCTGCGCCGTTTCCCAGATGGGGATAATCGGGAATAAACGCGTAAAAACTGCGTACAGCAAAGCCATTCCCGCAAAGAAAGATACTGTCATGACCATTTCGGTCCATGTGGGCCGGTACACACCCTGAGCCAGCTCGTAGAACAGGCGTGGGCTGACCTCGGTCGGGACGATCACGATATAGCGTTCCAGCCACATGCCGATATTGATCATCACCGAGGCCGCTACCATCCAGCCAATGCTATTTTTGCCGCGCAAAATGAAGATTAAAAGCGGTACACCGAAAACCAGGATCGCCATGCCCCAGAACATCAGCGCATACTGTCCGCTGAATTTATCCTGGATCACGCGCATCTCTTCCACCATATTTCCATAGCTCCCGGTCAGATACTCGGCGATCATCATGTACAACCAGCCCAATGTGAAGGTGATTAGCAGCTTGCGCAGGGAGTTGAACAGGCTGAGTGGTAAAGACTTTTGCAGGCCGTATACTCTGCGCAGCAGGGCCAAAACGATAACCACCGCGGCCGTCCCGGACAAGATCGCTCCCAGCAAGAAGAACGGCCCGATCAAGGCGGTGTGCCAGCCGGGCTGTAAAGTCATCCCGAAGACCCATGAGACGACGGTGTGGACGGTGACCACCAGCATGGTCATGAAAATCGCCATGCCGTCCAGGACTTTCTCAAGCCGCCGGAATTGTTCCGGGCGCCCCGACCAACCCAAGGCTAGGATTTCGTACATGCGCTGCCGCCATTGTGGTATTTGCCCTTTCAAGCGGTCACGCACCAGGGCGATGTCAGGCAGCAACGAGAAATACATAAAAATGACGCTGGAGAGAAAATACAGCCCCACCGCGGTGAAATCCCACAGTAAGGGAGATTGATAGCGTCCGAAAAACAGGATGTTGAAGATCCGGTCCGGACGGCCCATATCGGCCAGGATGGCTGCCGCACCGAAGGGCAGACTGAACAGCGTGATGGCTTCGGCCGCGCGGGTTAATGGGGCACGCCAGCTTTGCCCAGCCACACGCAATATAGCCGAAATGAAGGTGCCGGAATGGGCCAGTCCGATGAAGAAGACAAAATTGGTGATGTACACACCCCAATAAACCGGCCGGTTCATTCCGGTGACCCCCAATCCCAATACGAGTTGGCGTATGTATGCGATCAGACCTAGCAGCAGTAAGCCCCCAAGGAAAGACCACAACAGCTTATCGCCGGTAGAGAGCTTCTTCAAGGGCGCCAGGATCAAGGCTTCATTCTCGTTTTTCAGTTGCATATTCGCCTTTGCCTCATAAGGTTATCCCTGCTTCAAATAAAACACCTTGGGCTGGGTGCCCAATTCCTCCTGGAGCCGGTAAGCCCTTGGGCTGTGGGAGAGTTTCGCAACCAGGCTGTTGGGATCGTCAAGGTCGCCAAAGTAGCGGGCGTGACCAGTGCAAGTCTGCACACAAGCAGGAATGTAATCGGTAGCCTGGAAGGGCCGGCCCTGCGCTTCGGCGGTTTGGCGCGCTTTACGCAGCCGCTGCACGCAGAAGGTGCATTTTTCAACCACACCGGCTGGCCTGGGCGCCACCTCGGGGTCCGGGTTGAGATGCTGCTTGAGCGACGCCGGCCATTCGGGCGGGTACCAGTTGAAGTAGCGCACGCTGTAAGGACAGGCCACCGTACACATGCGGCAGCCGATGCAGCGCTGGTAGTCGATCAGTACCAGCCCTTCTTCGTCCTTATAGGTAGCCTGCACCGGACACACTTTGATACAGGCTGGTTCGTCGCAGTGCATGCACGGGCGCGGCAGCATAACCGCCTGCACGTTGGGATACTCTCCTTCAATGAAAGGCAGCACCTCGTTCCATAAGATCGCTCGACCTGCAGCGGCCTGGTTGGGACCGGCTACCGGCGTGTTGTTTTCCATGCGGCAGGCAGCCGTACAACTCTGGCAGGCGAAGCATTTATCCAGATCGATGACCATTCCCCATCGGGGCATAGAAACCTCCGCAATCCACAGCAGTTTGGGAATGCTGTCGAATACAACTCCATAAGTTCATAGCCGGCCTGATCTCCGGTTGATTAATTTGTCCATATCAGACCTTGTAGATCGTCACTCTGGTAGGGTTGAACACCGCCATACCACTCAATGTTTCGGTGCCCATGCGCACTAATTGGTTGGGATTGGCGCCGACCTGCAAGTTTTCCGGTGAATTACGGCCCCAGCGCACTTGCGAGCGATGACCCAGACCAGGCGGCAGATACACCGCGTTGGGCCAGATGCCTTCATACAGCCTGACTTCTGCTTGCAGCCTGCCCTGCGGGGAGGCTACCCAAACGAGCTGGCCGTCCTTCAAACCCAGTCTTTCCGCCAGCAGCGGGTTGATCTCCACCCAGTTCGTCCATTTTGCGTGGCTCTGCAAGCCGTAGGCTTCCTGCAAGGTGGGGGTGATGCCTTGCCAGTTATCGGTCTGGGTGATCAACTGCTGTGAGACCAAAAAGAATGGATATTCCTGCGGGTCTGCCTGGTTTGAGTCGAGCGTGGCAGGCAGTTCGAAATGCGGAAGGCAGGCGAGATCGATCTGTGCTTGGTTCTTCTCACCACTTGAGAAGAGTGAAAACAATTCGCGGCTGTAGAAATCAAAACGACCATCCTTGGGTGCGTTCAGCCGGTCACGGCCAACCACCTGCGACCAGGCCGGGCTGCCGGGTGAAGCGTTGAAATAAACCATCTCCGACCAGGCGCCGTTGGCCTGGAACTTTTCCCAGTCCATATCAATGCCCGACAGACGCTGCTGCACCAGCTCCCGGTAACCCTTCCAGGGCAGTGCGCTGCACAGCGGTTCGCCCAACAAGCGGCTCAATTGCAGGATCACGTCTCCGGGATTGCGGGTGTCGTACACTGGCTCGACCACCGGCTGGCGCAAGGAGACGCCGGCAAAGCCGGCGCCTTCCAACAGATCGTCGCCCCACACCTCGAGAAAGGTGCTGGCAGGCAGGATTAAGTCTGCATGGGCGGCGCTTTCGTCCAGCGTGGATGCCAGGCTGACCACAAAGGGAACTTTCATCAGCGCCTCTACGAAGCGCCCGTTGTCCGGAACTTCATAAACCGGGTTGGCGTTTAGCAGAACCAGCGCGTTGATCGGGTAGGGTTGACCGGTCAGGATGTGATCCGCTACATCTTGGTAAACCGAGCTAGCCAGGGGCAGCGCCGCGCTTCCGGCGCCGTCCAACCGGGGGATATTTAGATTGCTGCGGGCCAATGAGTCCAATTCCACCTCAGGCCATTCGGCCATAGAAGGGAAGCGCTGCACCAAAACCCCACCGGGCGAGTCGATCGAGCCGGCCAGTGCGTTCAAGGCATGGATGGCCAGGGCGGTGTACAGGCTATTGCCGCTGGACAGTTCACCGGCTTCGGTAGGTAGGATCGCCACCGCCGGGCGGTTGGTGGCGAATTCGCCTGCCAGGCGGGCGATGGTCTCCGAGGCGATTCCGGTGATGCTCGCAACACGCTCGAGTGTGTAACGCTCCACAAGCAGGTTCTTGAAACCCTGATGCAGGTTGCCCTGGGCATCCTCGAAATCCTCGAAGCCAAAGGTAAAATCGCGCACGAATTCTTCGTCGTAAAGATTGCTGTTGACGATCACGTTGGCCATGCCCAGCGCCAGCGCCCCGTACGTACCCGGACGGATGGGCACCCACTCATCGGCCTTGATCCCGGTCAGGGAAAGGCGCGGGTGCGCTGCCACCAGCTTGCCGCGCTGCGGCCGTCCGCGGCGCATAAATGCCATAGAGCCCAGGTTGCCGATCAGGTTGCGGCCGGACTCCAGCAGATTGCCGCCGAAAGCGAACACATAGTTGGCGTTGTTCAGATCGTAAACCGGATATCCCTTAATGCCCTGGGAAAGGAACATCGCCAGGCGAGCAGCGCCGGCTCCCAGGCTCTCCCCGGAGATCACGTTCGGAGAGCCATAGACGTGCATGAAGCGCTCTAGCAGCGGGCGCATCTGGCCGCGTAATTCACCATGCATTATGGCCACGGTGTGCGCCTCTCCGATGGCGCGCAGATTGTTCAATTTCTGCCCTACCAATTTCAGTGCCTGGTCCCAGGAGACCTCCTGCCAGTCCCCTCCGCCGCGCATGCCGGTCTGCAAGCGAGGCCGTTGGATGCGTTCCGGACTGTAGAGCATTTCCAGGGAAGCCTGGCCTTTCAAGCAGCACACGCCCTGGTTAATGGGATGCAGTGGATTTCCCTCCACTTTTACCGCCCGCCCGTCTACCACTCGTACCTCTAACCCACAGCCAGCGGAGCACATGCCGCAAGTGGTTTCGACCAGGCGTTCTTCCTGGTTGGTGGCTGCGCCGGCTGTACCGGTTGCGTTCGCGTGCCGGTTGGACTGCCGGGCCGCCCAAACAGCCGCGCCGGCAGCAGTGGCGGTCGCCCCCACTTTGATGAAATCCCTGCGGTTAATCTTTTGCATAAAACACCCTTCAAATCACGCTTTCTGGTGTTGCTCGATGCCTGCTCAAAATCATATGCCTTCCGGTGGTTGATCTACTCAAGCTAAAACCGGGCTTCAATTGCCGGGAAAGTCACGCAACCAGCGGTGCAGCTCTGCGGCCTGGGCCGGGGAAACCTGCAGCGCTTGCGCCGGAGGGACGTTCTCCGGAACACGGCTATAAGCCGCCTGGTCCAGGTCTAATGTGACTCCCAGGATTTCTAACGCCTCGAGCAATTCCGGCGCCTGTCCGGGCTTACCGCTGCCGACCCAAGCCTGGCCGCGCGGTCCGCGCTGCCCGCCTCCGGAAGGACTGATATGGCATGTCGCGCAAGGCTCGCCGGTTTGGGCGGAATATTCCGGAAGCGCCTGGGCGCTGCTCTCCGGTCGCATAAGAAGCCAGGCGCCTGCTGCCAGTGCGGTCAAGATTAATGCTCCGGTTAAAATCCTTTTCATGCTTGCCTCCCGCGTTTTACAGCACTTCTCCGACGATGACCTGTTCGCTTTCCACACTGGTTGGGATTTGTTCCAGGGGCACCGGCGGTGGACCTCCGGTCACCTCGCCAAACTGGTCGAAGCGCCCGTCGTGACAGGGGCAGTAGAAATTTTCCTCACCCGGTTGCCACTCCACCGTGCAACCCAGGTGCGTACAGATCAGGGAAAAAGCCCGGATGCTTTCAGACGTGCGCAGCACCAACACCGGCTGGCCAGCGTAAGTGACCGTCTTGGTGGTACCCACCGGCAGTTCGCTGAGCGGAAAGCTGACCGGTTTGGCTTCCTGGACTGTCGTCTCAGCAGGAAACAGCCGTGACTGCACCAGCGTGCCGGTCCAGGCGGCGCCGATTGCCAGAGCGCCCATCTGAATGAACTGGCGCCGGGTCACAAATACGGACGGCCGGTTTTTTGCGGTTTCGGTTTCACTCATAGCACTGATTTCCGTCGATTATTCCTCGTCCACGCAATCATCCTGGATTATTCGGCTACGATCGGGTTGGCGCCCACGTATCCGTGGCAGTTGTTGCAGGACGTTTCGGGATCGTGGCAGTATAAACAGTCCCTTTGCTCCAGGTCGCCGCGATTGACCATATCGGTGTGATGGGACTGCCACCAATCCAGCGGACTGTGGTACTCGGGGGCAGCATAGCGGGCTTCGATGCGTACGGCCAGTGGGCCGGCGCCGTCCTTCTCTGGCTTGACCACGTATTGGGGATAAAAAGCGACTGCCAGGATGAGCAGCGCCAGAACTGCCAGAACGAGGACTGTTTTTCGCATGGAACTTCTCCTGTGTCTCCATTCCTGTCTTAGCTGGGCGCCTAGCGGGTTTTCTCGTACATCAAAGCGTCGGTCAGCAGGTTGATTACACCGTTGACTTCCACCGGCACGTCCCAGTAGCGCATGGCCTCGGGGAGCTGGGCTTTGCAAATGGCACAGATGGTAGCCAGGTAATTGGCATGGGTGTGCTTGACAGCCATGGCGCGCGGTTTGCCACCCGCCATGCGGATCGGCATAATTTCATCGGTGAGCAAGCCACCCCCACCGCCGCAGCAGTAAGTTTTCTCGCGGATCGTGTCAGCAGGCATCTCGATGAAGTGGTTGCAGCAGGCGCGGATAATCTGGCGCGGTTCCTCGATTAGCTGCCCGCCACGGGCCGGGTTGCAGGGATCGTGATAGGTGACCACGCGCTCGTCGTTGGCGCTCTTGTCGATTTTGTCTTCGAATGCGCCCTTGTTCATCATGTCGACGATGTACTGGCTGATGTGGTAGGGATAGGGCGGGTCGAACATGTCCATGGGACCGTTCAACGTGGGGGTGAGCACGCCGCCTCGCCAGGCGTGGCCGCACTCGCCCCAAATGATGGTTTTTACGCCCAGCATGCGGGCGGCATCGATGATGCGCTTATTGACCTTCTTCAAATTGAAATAGTTCAGGAACAGCCCGAAGTTGCCGCCTTCGTTACAATAGGTGCTGGTCGTCCAACTGACGCCGAGAAAATGAAACAGCTTGGCGTATCCGATCATGGTGTCCACATTGGCGAAGTTGTCCGCCGAGGGGGGAACCAGCAGCACATCTGCGCCGTACTCATCGACCGGAAAGCGGAAGAAGGTACCGGTTTCCTCTTCCACGTCCTCCTCCAGGAACTCACAGTTATCGATCCAGGCCGCTTTGGGGATTCCGAGGTTGTTGCCGGTTTCATACACCTTGGCGACCACCTCGGTCACGTATTTCGTGGAGATGCCGATGCTGGCCATGATTTCTCTGGCTGCCATGGTGATCTCGGCAGTGTCGATACCGTATGGGCAAAAAACCGAGCAGCGCCGGCACTCCGAACATTGGTAGAAGTAGATGTACCACTTTTCCAGCATCTCTCTATCAAGGTCGGCTGCGTCGCTCAAGCCGGGGAATGCCCGGCCAGCAGGAGTGAAGTAGCGCCGGTACACCTTGCGTAACAGCTCGGCGCGCGCCACCGGAAAATTCTGCGGGTCGCCGGTGCCCAGGAAGAATTGGCACTTATCGGTGCACGATCCACAGCGCACGCAGATATCCAGGTATACCCGCAGGGCTTTGTTCTTTTCCAAAAGCTCAGCGAATTTCTGCAGGGCTTTTTCCTGCCAATCCGGCACCAGTTCGGCGGGCAGGCCGATAGGGAGAGTGTCCTTGGCCTTGCCCGGCCAGCAACGCACTTCGGCGCTGGCGTGTTCACGAAGTTTGGGGGCCTTGAGCACTCCGTTATGGGCCGGATCTTTTACGATCGGGGTTTCGTCGAATTTGGCCATCCTGGGTCCTTTGTTCTCCGAGTTTGGCTTTGTCTAATTGAATACGGCCGTAAGGTTCCCTTGCGGTTATCGCAGGGGGTAATCCCACGGGTTGACGTAACGCTTGCCGGCTTTCTGTACTTGGTAAGGCTGGTTGCGGCTGGGGCTCAAGAAAACCCCGCCGGCGTGCAGCAATTTACTGAAGGGGAAATACAGCATCAGGGTCAGCACGAGCAGAAAGTGAATCAGGAACAGAGGATGTTGGGGAGGTGCAACCGGGTGCAGGGTCAGCAAGCCCAGCATGAAATCTTTTACGTCGACCAGATAGGCGTGTGCCCAGTAACTCACCATAATGCCTGTGCCGGCAATGGCGCCCAGCAGCGCTAAGGCGAAGTAGTCGGGTAAATTCGAGATGTACAGGCTGCGCGGCAGCGCCATGCGCCGCCAGAATAAGTAAAGCGCGGCAATGCCAAACACATAGCCCAAGATCAGCGCTACCGGTTCCATATACAGCACGGCTTGCGGCACCGGGTAAGAGAAGTATCGCAGGTGGCGGAAGAGGATCGCCCCTAGCGCGATATGGAAAATCCACGCGCCGGCCCACAGGGGCTTATCGGATTTGAACAGGTTGGGAAAAAACAACACGTCCCCGGCGACGCGGCCGATTGCGCCGGCATCCGTTTCAGGAGCCGGGGTAGTGGCCTCCGGCCAGGGCATAGGCGTGCGCAGATAAGTCACCAACTTCCATATCAGGCCGACGATGAATGCAAAAGCGGAAAAATACGCCAGGCCGATAATAAATAATGATGCCAGTGTCCATAATGCGGTCGATAGATCCATGGCGACCCCTCTCCCAATATTCTCTCGTCAACAGATTAACGAACCTGCCCGATGCCAGGTGCTTGTTCCTGAATGTTTCCCCAACCGCTCCACCGGCCCCCTTTCCGCCAGAAAAGGAGGTAAAGAATCGGAAAGGGGGCGCACTGGAGATTGGAAAAAGGGAGGAGCGGTTTATCCGTTTTGTGAACAGGGCCTCGCACCTGGTTTCACGGCGGATACCCCGCTCCTGCTTTTTGGGTGGTTCAGATGGTTGCTACGATCTCGATTCTTATCTCGTGCGCAGGAAGAGCTGCCGGCGCTCATACACAACCGGTTGGCTTAGGCAAACCGGCGATCTTACAAGCGCCTTTGGCAGGTCCGCTGGGAAACAGTTCGTAGATGTACTTGAGCTTGAAACCGGTCTCTTTGCACAGCTTACGAATCATCGGCGCGATGCCGAATTCCTGATAGTAGCTACGCAGATAGTTGATCACCTTCCAGTGATCTTCGGTGAGTTCGGGAACTTCTTCGGTGCGGGCAATGGCGAAAGCCAGTTCCTGCGTCCACGTATCCGGCTGCTGGATAAAACCATCTTCATCGACCTCGACGTTTAACCCTTCCAGCTCAATTACGGGCATATTTACCTCCTATCATTTGTCCATCGGTCAGTGTGTGAGGTTATTCCTGGTGCGAGAACTTCCTCGTCCAAGATTATTACTCACCTATGATCATTCCTCCGGCAGCTTGATAAACGTTGCGCCGCCGTAGGATGTGAACTCCAATGTTCCGGCGTTGACCAGTTCGGTTAGCGCTTTCTTGACGTCACGATTTTTCATGTCCAAGCCCTTGGCTACGTCCCGGCTGGTCATCATCTTGTTCTTTTTCTTGAAGTACTCGAGGATACGAGCCTTCAGATCGTCCACTGTTGCATCAGACATCTCATCATCCCTTTACCACTTGAAAGTGGGAGTTGACCGGTAGGTATCAGGGGCCAGGGTGAAGTCGTCGATCAGTTGAACAGTGAAGGGGATGCCGGTCATGTCGAAAAAGCGCTCCCAGCCTACGCGATCGATCCACTCGCCCATACGTTCGTGTTTGCGGGCGTTGGAAGCCCAGGTCTCTACGATATTGCGCACCGCCGAGGTCACTTCCGGCCAGCGCGGCGGGTTATTGGGCAGATAAGGGATCACCAGGCGGGAGAACTTGGGTGGCGTGCGTGCGCTGGAGATTTTGCCGCCCACCCAAATCGAGACGCCATCGCCGACCGGATCAGCCAGCGGCATGCCGGGGCACATGGTGTAACAGTTACCACAATACATGCATTTATCTTCGTTGACGACCACGGATTTGGTCTTGGGATCCGGCCGGATGGCTCCAGTCGGGCAGGCTGCGATCACGTTGGGCAGCTCGCATTTGTTCTTCACATCTTCGTGGTTTACGGCGGGCGGTTTGCGGTGGATGCCCAAGATGGCTACGTCGGAGCAGTGCACCGCGCCGCACATGTTCAGACAACAGGCCAGCGAGATACGGCAGTAAGCCGGCAGCTTGCTGTCTGCGAAGTACTCGAAAAGATCATCCATGACCGCCTTCACCACGCCGGAAGCGTCGGTGGCCGGCGTGTGGCAGTGAATCCAACCTTGGGTGTGGACCGGGTTGCTGATAGCGTGTCCGGTCCCGCCCACTGCATACCCGTTGGCCTTGAGATGCTCGATTAACGGTTCGACTTTCTCCTTGTCGGATACCAGGAATTCCAGGTTGTGCCGGCTGGTGAAGCGTACGTAACCGTCGCAGTACTCATCGGCGATGTCGCTGATATCCCGGATCCAGTCCGTACTCACCAGGCGGGCAGAGCCCACCCGCACCGTGTAGAGTTCATCCCCCGATTCGGCCATGTGCATGAGCAAACCGGGTTTGAGGCGCTCGTGGTATTTCCACTTGCCGTAGTTCTTTTCAATTACCGGCGGCAGCATCTCCCGAAAATTTGGCGGGCCAAAGTCAGTTTTGTAGTCTGAGAAGTCCATTACTTCACCTCCTCGGGGTCCCAGAAGTAGTACGGGTTCGCGCGTGGTACACGGATCATCTGCGGCACAGCCGGCAGATCGACAGCCTTTAGGAAGGCGCGCATCCCCAGGCGGTTGATGAGCTCACCCAGGCGCTCGCGCATCTTTCCATTCTCATCCCACCAATCCCAGATGCGTTCGATCAGATCCTTCATCTCATCGTAAGGCGGCTCCATTTTCATAAATGGAACCACCACCCACGAAAGCAGGGCGCCTTTGACGATAGGGGCCTTGCCGCCCACCAGGATGGTGGCGCCGCGCTCCTTTCCAGGACTCAGGGCGCGTGGCATGACGTTGATGCAGTGCATGCAGCGGTTGCATTCCTGGTCGTTGATGGATAACGTTTTGCTCTCGGCATCCCAGCTCATGGAGTTCGTTGGGCACAGGTCGATAACCTCTTCCTGGATATTGATGCCGTTGCCGGCATAATACGACACGCCTTCGGGATCGACTTGGATCTTGTCCCGCCAGGTGCCTACAATGGAGATGTCTGAGCGCGCCACGGAAGCCACACAGTCGTTCGGGCAGCCGGCGATCTTGATCTTGGATTTGTAGGGGAACATCGGCCGGTGCAGCTCGTCCTGGTATTCCATGGTGATTTCGTAAAGCAAGTCCAGCGTATCGATGCAGGCATATTCACAGCGACCCGGGCCAACGCAGCAGCTCGGCGTGCGCATATCGCTTCCCGAACCGCCCAGGTCAAATCCAATCTCAGCCAGATCGTCGAAGCAAGGCTGCAGTTGGTCGGTCGGTGCGCCCAGCAAGATGATGTCGCCCGTGGCGCCGTGCATATTGGTCAAACCGCTGCCGTGTTTATCCCACACATCACAAAGTTTACGCAGCTTCTCGGTCGTATAGAACCAGCCGGATGGCATGTTCACCCGGAAGGTGTGAAACTCGGCCACCCCGGGATACTCATCCGGCAAGTTTGAATAGCGGCCGATCACACCCCCACCGTATCCGCGCACTCCGACGATGCCACCGTGTTTCCAATAGCCAATCTTGTCTACGTAAGAGCGTTCAAGCTGGCGCAGCAAGTCTTTGGCTGCAACCTTCTTCTCGCCCGCACGTTTAATCTCCGTGACGAAGCTTGGCCAGGGACCCTTCTCCAGGTCATCTAATAAAGGGGTTTCTGATTCCGTCATAGTATTTCACCTCCGTGTTCGAGCTCAAACTGGGTAGCGTCTTTCTCCAGGGTGGGCAGGTAGAGAAGCAGGCCTCTCTACCTGCCGTATCGCTAGATTAGACGCCGGGCAGAACAATCATGGAGCGCGTTCAGAGCCAGTCTACTGTGGGTTAGAATGCTGTTGGCGGCATCAGCCAGCCGAAGATAAGGTAGGCAATGACCAGCGCGAGCAGCGTGTTGAAGATCGTGACGACGATGTAGACTAAGAATGGAGTCCAACCCATCTTACGGAAGTCGCCGACAGAAAGTTCAAGCCCCATGCACAGGAAGGCAGCCGTAAACAACCAGGCTTTGGTGTCCTGGATGGTGTTGAAGGCATCACCTTTCTGCAAGATCCCGACTGTGAAGATCACCGAAGCGAGGATGAAGCCCAGAACGAACTTGGGGAAGCGCTTCCAGATTACGTTCAGACTGGGGCGTTCTTTCTTACCCTCAACGACGGTGGAGAAGTAGTAAGCCAAGCCGAAAGCCACCACGCCGATTAAGGCGTTTTGCGTATTCTTCACGATGGCGGCGATCTCTTGAGCTTGTGGACCGTAAATGGTTCCGGCGCCGACCACGGCAGCCGTAGTATCGACGTTGCCCCCAAACCAGGCGCCCGCTACCGGTTCCGGCATGTTGATCGCGCCAGCGATCAGCGGCGCGATGACCATTAACGGCAGGGCGGTGATGATAACCAGCGCGGTCACGTAGGTGATCTCCTCTTTCTTGGCCAGGACCGCGCCGGCGCTGGCGATAGCTGCTGAAACACCACAGATGGAAACTGCGGTCGACATGACCGCCCTCAGCGTGTCAGGAATGCCGAATTTTCCGGCCAGCCACCAGGAGAAGAAATACACGGAGGTAACCATGATCAAACCCTGGACAACGGCGCCGCCGGCGGAAGTCACCAGCACGGAGAAACTAATCTTGGCGCCTAATAGGATCAGACCAATTTTTAGGAACAGTTCTGTGCGGAATCCTGATTTAACTTGGTTGTGCACTTTGAGTGCTTTTAGGACGTAGTTGGCTACCAGGCCGATGGCTGCCGCCCAGATCGGATATTCAAGAACTTTGCCCGGAATGTTTCCCGGCAGGGTCAGGGGTTGCACCAGGTTGTAAACGTAATGAGTAACCAGGCTGAGCACAACCACAATTGCCAAGCCAATCAGAGAGCCAGTTAGGGTTTTTCTTTCAGTTGGTTGAGAAGGAACACTCGTTGTCGTCATCTCCAAAACTCCTTAGTATTTGGGTCCCTAGTCACAGCCTGGCGCCTAGAAGGCGACCCAGGCGGGATTGATCAGGCCAATCATGGCCAGGGCCATTATGGCAAATGCGATTATGACACTGAGCCAATCTTCACTGAGTTTCATGGCAGGTACTCCTTAGAGCTAGGTAGGATTAGATAGATCCAGACGATTGATCATGTGAAGTGCGAATAAAGTAAGGCTGCTCGGGCTTTTGATTGCTTTTTTCCTTCACCTCCTTACCCACATTCTCGTCGTGCTCTACACTAGAGCCCTCTTGAGGCTCCTAAGACGAACCAGGCGGATCGGTGAGAATTGAATTCTCGGTTTTCTGAAGTGTTCTTAAATTTGGCAGTGCACTAACATTGTATAATCTTTCACAATATAGGCAAATAAGGACTTGGCTTATACTTGGTTAAGGAAAGTCTTAGAGGAATTAAGAACCGGCCTATAGTGTGGTTTGAATAGCGACGCCCCGGTGGGGTGTCAGTTCGATATTATTCCCCCGTCTCAAGATGTAGCGACGCCCCGGTGGGGTGTCAGTTCGATATTATTCCCCCCTCTCAAGATGTAGCGACGCCCCGGTGGGGCGTCGGTTTTCGAATACCCTCCCGACGGTCCCTTTTAAAAGAAAAACGAGCGCAAAGCGCCCGTTTCACGATTATCTTTGAGGACAGATGATCAAGCTCGTTTTCTCGCCTTCTGCTGATCCCGGTAGCGCTGAACAAACTCGAGCACAATCAGCGCCAGACCGGCTGCCCCAGCCAGCATGGATAAAACTTGAATCCAGATTTCCAGCCAGGAAAGCACCAGCAGGTCGGCAACTGCCAGCAGCGCCCACCCACCGGACAGGCGCCAGTTTCGCTGGATGGCATTCGAGGCTGCAAAGCTGAACAGGATAAACAGAAAACCTACCACAATCTGATCTTCTGGGGCGCCCCACAGGTCGAACTCAAGAGCCCAGGCCAGGATCAGCAGCACGCCCATGACCATTGGCACCAGCGTCAGTGTCAAGAGCAGCTTACTCCAACCCGGTCGATCTTTCTGGCGCGATTTTCGACTGCGTCTTGTCGAATTTTGTGTCTTTTTAGCCATAATCCATTCCTTTGGGTTCAATTTCAACAGGCTGCCGGTGACTTATACCCGATAAATGCAAGCAGGGAAATGAGAAGAACGACATGAATCTAGTGTATCCAATTTTCAGCAATCGTAAAGTGACCTTCTTCCGCTTTTATCTAAGAGATTCCTTAATCGAAAGTGATGGGGCGCTTTTTTCAAGAGACAGCCCTATGCCTGCCCACCCCCAACGCGCCAATGACCTGCTCAACAGGGCAGGTCGAGTCGTGCAACGGCCATTCGATCTTTCAAGGCGACTACCATCACTATGGCGCACGACCCCATGAGAAGATCTGCCCCTGTGAAATGTTTCGTCGGAAGGTCAATTTTGCAGGCTTGACGGCCGTTTCTAAATTATCTATACTTACGCCAGAGTTCCATCGAAAATCGGTCGACTTGTGCAGGCAAACAAACCGGTAATTTCCTAAAGGAGAGAAAAATGTCAACACGCTGGTTTGGCAAGCTTACTCTGGGTATATTTTGCCTGCTGGTTCTTTCCATTCCAGCCGTCCAAGCCCGCCCGGGAGGTATGGACGTCCGTGCTCCTTTTGTTGGACCAGAACTCGTGATCTCGGATTGGGTGGGAGATGAACGTTTCCCCGCGGTAGCTTATAACTGGAAGCGGCATGAATACCTGGTGGTGAACGACCTCAATCGAACGGATGGCAGTTTCGAAATAACCGGTACGATCCTCTTGAGCAACGGGACGACCAGCCAGTGGTTTATTCTTACGAATTCTCTTAGCGGTGACAATCGCCAGCCTGCAGTCGCTTATGATCCTGTAAATGAGCGCTACCTGGTAGTTTGGATGAATAATGCCAGTGGGAATTGGGATATCTATGGGCGCTTTATCCCCTCGGAGGGGTTAGATTTTTCCATGACGCCTTTTCCCATCCACGCAGGCAACAGCGATCAATGGCTGCCGAGGGTGGCTTATGGGCAGGACAATGAGCAATTTCTGGTGGTTTGGAATGATGATCCCGGAACGTCACCGCAGGAGATCAGCGGGCATTTCGTCCCGGGCGACGGCAGGAATTTCTCACCGGGCGGCTTCACGATTGCCAGCGATCCAGGCGAAGACCGCATTAATCCGGATGTTGTCTATAACCAAACTCACAATGAATACTTGGTTGTCTGGGAAACGGTGGAAGCTAGCAACCAGAGTGACATCTGGGCCATGCGTTTGCGCGCCGACGGCGCGCCGCTGGCAGGTGGGGAGTTTGCTATCGCCGGATGGCCCGACAGCGAAGAACGCCCGCGGATAGCCGTCTGCCCGGCAGCGGATCAATATTTCATAGTCTGGCAGTCAGACCAGGGCGGCGGGAATTATGATGTTTATGGACGCATGATCACCGGGGATGGCGCCCGCACGAACATCATCCCTCATCTTTACTATACGGCTGCACCCCAGCAAAATCCCGCAGTAGCGTGTTTAGTCGAAAAAAATGAATATCTGGTTGCCTGGGAGCACCAGGCAGTAAATTCTGGCGAACCCTTGAGCGTATGGACTCAGCAGGTTATGCCGGATGGGCACAAAGCCGACCCAGTTACACTGGTCGCTGGCGTCTCCATTCCTTGGCAGGAAGCGCAGCATCCGGCTGTGACGGGAAGTTTGCCCCAATCGCTGGTGATCTGGGAACAGGACGTCGATCCGCTAACCGGCGCCGAGAAGAATATCCACGGACGTATGCTCATCCCGCAGGTCATTTTTCTGCCTTTTGTAAATCGCTAGGTCGGACTTTAACACCACCTAGCGGTGAGAATTGGCTATAATGGAGGTATGCGACGAGCTTACTTGCTTCAGTCAGGCGGGATATGAATAACAGTTCTTATAGCGACGATTCCTCCAATATCAAAACAGCCTTCTTCTTGAACCTGGCCTTTACCATCCTGGAGATTTTTGGCGGTCTGTGGACGAACAGCCTGGCGATCCTCTCGGACGCCATCCACGACCTGGGCGACAGTCTTTCGCTGGGGCTGGCCTGGTTCCTGGGAAACTACGCTAAGCGTGAGCGCGACCGCCGCTATTCTTACGGCTATCGTCGATTCTCTCTTCTCGGCGCGCTCGTAAACACGCTCGTTCTTTTGGCTGGATCGATTTTGGTCCTATCCCAGGCAGTTCCCAGATTGATGAATCCCCAACATTCCAATGCCCAGGGGATGCTCATCTTCGCGGTAGTTGGCATCCTGGTC
>Ga0207752_1000471_pt1 | contig 18841 bp, 20 predicted proteins | sample Pon2CUnioCityCA_6_FD_187272 | JGI IMG/M metagenome (GOLD analysis project Ga0207752, IMG submission 187272) | Marine sediment microbial community from Union City, CA, USA - Pond 2C Sediment 2 (SPAdes) | ecosystem: Environmental > Aquatic > Marine > Intertidal zone > Salt pond sediment ...
CGTAACCCTGCTTACTGAATGCGGTTCGCAGAGAGAATCCTCATCGCCTACTATCCTGTTTGTGACCTGAACCGGCAAGGGCACCTTGATGCGAGTAGAAAATGGATGCTGTCTATGTAACACTCCCTACTTACTTCCCGTCCCCCTCGCGGTAAAACTATCGCTAGAAAACATGTTGACAGAGCGCAAGGCGCGCACAATAGCGGCACAATAGCGGCACAATAGCGGCACAATAGCGGCGCAATAGCGGCGCAATAGCGGCGCAATAGCGCATATAAAACAAAAAAGGAGAACATAATGGCCAAAGTAGCAGTGGTTGTCTTGTCAGAGATGGAAGAGCACCAGGACCTGGGACGGGTGGTGAACGCCTTGCAGGTGGTCAAAGAATTCAAGAAGGCAGGAGACGAAGTGGAGCTGATTTTCGACGGCGGTGGTGTGGTATCGGCCGTAGAAATGGCCGACCCGGAGCATCGCCTGCACCGGGCATGGGAGCAGGTCGAGGACAAAGTATCCGGCCTCTGCCGTTACTGCGCGCGTGCCTTTGACGTGTACGAGCGTGCAGAAGAATTGGACCTCCCCTTCCTGGCCGAGTTTGAACAACATCCCAGTCTGCGCTCGCGCGTGGTGGATGGTTATCAGATCATTACCTTCTAAGAATCGAGGAGAACAATGCCTAAAGCACTCTGGAGAGATGTAACGCTGGCCGAAAGCGATGACACAGTCGTCGTGGAAGGCAACCACTACTTCCCACCCGGCGCAGTCAACTGGGCGTATCTGCGCGAGAGCAACACGCAAAGCGTCTGCGTCTGGAAGGGGAGGGCCAGTTACTATGACATTGAAGTGGACGGGCTGCGGAATCAGGATGCGGCCTGGACCTATCCGCGACCGAGCGAAGCTGCCGGTCACATCAAAGATTACGTGGCCTTCTGGAAAGGCGTCAGGGTGCAATGAACAGAGTCGCTTCTGGCTGCAGCTTTTCCCAGACCGAGAACCAGGTAACAGGGTGAGGGAGCATCGTCTCCCCGCTCGAAGGATTATCATGCGAAAACGTCTATTGTTCCTGACACTACCGGCCGTTGCCGTTGTTGCCGTCCTGGCGGCAGCCTTCTCCACTGCGCCCGTCCTCGCGGCGACCACCTACCACGTTCAACCAGATGGCAGTGGTGCTGCCTGCAGTGCCGCGGCGCCGTGTGGAAGCATACAGCACGCCGTTGACCTGGCTGCGCCGGGAGACCAGATCCTGGTACGCGCTGGCACTTACGAAGAGAATGTAACGGTCGCGGTTGAGAAGAAAAATCTGACACTGGCCGGGACCGGCCAGGCCCAGGTGGTCCTGCAGTCGGCCGGCAGCGGGCAAAAAGAAGCACCGGCCGGCGTCCCCGCCGATATCGTGCTTGACATCTTTGCGCCTGGCGTCACCGTGCGCAATCTGACCATCCGCCATTCGGAAGGATCTCCCAGCGGGCGCGACATCGGCGTCTTTGTACGTCCGCCGGCCCTTGATGTGACCCTGAGCAACCTGACTGTCGAACGTCTACGCACCGGCAACAACCTCGAACCGACGACACCCGGTTCTCGAGGCGTGCTGGTGTTCCGGGCCACCGGCACGACTGTCCGCAACAGCCTGTTCCAGGGCAACTACGAAGACCACATCCACCTGCCGACCAGCGCCGCGACCGTGCTCAACAACGATGTCTACAACGCCACGCGGCTGGGCATCGTCATTATTCAGGAAAGTGCGAGCTCCGTATCTGTGGACAACGTACTGAAAGACAACACCGTCGCCGGCAGTGGCAGCGACGGCATTCAAGTCCAGGGCGATGACAACCTGATCCAGGCCAATCGTGTCTGGAATAATGGGGACTACGGCATCCACCTCTGTGGACCGGCGTCGTCACCGCTGTGTGTGGCTCCCGGAACCGGGGCAACTGCCAGCGGCAATGTTGTCCAGGCCAACCAGTTACGGGATAATGCGTTGGGTGCCCTTGCCGATTTTGGAGAGGACAACTTGCTCCGGGTACAAGCGAATTAAGCTTTGACGCTTTCCTCGTCAGGTGGCGGCAACACCAGGCAATCTGGTCTGCCGCCATCGAATTTGCTCGAGCTAACCCTACCGCCGCAGCCGGTCGCCATTGTGCGCGTTACCATGGGAGAGGATAACAGATGAGCCAGGAGATCTACGATGAGCAGCGCATCCTGGAACTACAACGGATTACGTTCGACTACTTCAGCCACTACTCCAATTTCCAGACAGGATTGATCGCCGACAATTCCCGGGAAGATTCGCCGTGCAGCATTACCGCCGTCGGTCTGGCGCTGGCATCCTATCCCACTGCGGTGGAACGTGGCTATTTGAGCCGCAGGGAGGCTGTGGAGCGGACGTTGGCGACATTGCGCTTCTTCTGGAACAGTCCTCAGGGGACTGAGCCGGATATGACCGGTTACAAAGGATTTTACTATCACTTCCTGGACATGGAAACGGGGCGCCGCCATGACCGGTCTGAGTTGTCGACGATTGACACGACCTTTTTCATCGGCGGCGCGCTCACAGCCGGGCAGTACTTCGACCGAAACACCCGTGGGGAGCGCGAGATCCGAGAACTGGCCGATGCCTTGTACCGGCGCGTCGACTGGCAGTGGGCACTGGCTGGCGGCCGGCTGGTAACCATGGGCTGGTATCCCGAGAGCGGCTTTCACGGGGTCCGTTGGTATGGCTACACCGAAGCGCTCTTGCTCTACGTGTTGGGCCTGGCGTCGCCCACCCACCCCCTGCCGGCCAGCAGCTATGACACCTGGTTGGAGACGTATGAGTGGCGAACGCACTACGGCATCGAATATGTCTATGCGGCTCCGCTGTTCATCCACCAGCTTTCCCACGTCTGGATTGATTTTCGCGGGATTCAAGATGAATACATGCGTGAAAAGCAGATTGACTACTTTCTCAACAGCCGTCGCGCCACCTACATCCAGCAGCAGTACGCGATTGAAAATCCAGACAACTATAAAGGGTATGGGAAGTGGGCCTGGGGCATCACGGCAAGCGATGGTCCCGGAGAAATGGACAAAGTCGTAGACGGCGTCGAGCGTCGCTTTTGGGGCTACATGGCACGCGGTGCGCCGGGTGGGCCTGATGACGGCACCCTCTCCCCCTGGGGCGTCGTCGCCAGCCTGCCCTTCGCCCCTGAGATTGTCCTGCCGACCCTCGAGCATTACGACGAGGCGTACCCTTTCATGATCAGTGACTATGGGTTCAAGTGCAGCTTCAATCCCACCTTTCCCGGTGGCGAGCACGGCTGGGTCTCTAAAGGATACTATGGGCTCGACCAGGGTCCCATCGTCATCATGATCGAAAATGCCCTCACCGGTCTTGTCTGGCGCCTCATGCGCCGCTGCCCCCACATTGTTACCGGTTTGCAACGGGCAGGCTTTGAAGGTGGCTGGTTAGCACAAAGTTGAACAACCCCACCTGACAGAGCGCGGGAAAAAAGAAAAGTGCGCATGGGCCTGCTGCTCGCCTATTTGGCTCCGGTGCCAATCGCGGTCAACCTGCGCAGCAGCTCAACAGAGACACGTCCTTTTCCAGCGCCAGCACCGCCAGCTTGAACCCTTCCACGTTCGTCAGGTAGGGGAACATCGTCTCCCGCAACTGCTTCGTGGTCAGGCCGAAGCGCAGTGCCAGCACGGCCGTCTGGATGATTTCTCCTGCTTCTGGCGCCAGCACGTGTGCGCCCAGAAGGCGATCGGTTTCCCTATCAACGACGAGCTTAATCAGGCCGCGGGTGTCGTGCGCGGCAAGGGCCCGTGGCACCTGGGCCATTGGTAGCACGCTGACCCGCACGTCATAACCCTCGGTGGCGGCCTGCGCTTCCGTCAATCCGGCGCTGGCAATCTGCGGATCGGTGAAGGTAACGCGCGGGATGGCGCTCGTATCGTAGAGACGCCCGGCGCCGGTGAGCGCGTTCTCGGCAGCCAGCGTCCCGCCGTAGGCCGCAACGTAGACGAACATATCTTTACCCAGGACATCACCCGCCGCGTAAACGGCCGGGTTGTCGGTCTGCAGCCTATCGTTGACCAGCAGCTCGCCGCGACTACCCAGACGTATCCCGGCCTCTTCCAGGCCCATCTCTGTCGTATTCGGCCGCCGTCCGGTCGCCACCAGCAGCCGTTCGGCTTCCAGCACCACTTCGTTGCCGCCTTGCCTACCCGTCAGATAGGTGCGTCCGCCTTGCCTTTCCACGTGCTCGGTGGTGACACCGGTCACGATGCGCATTCCTTCCGCCTGCAGATAGTCGGTCAGCGCCTCGCTGATTTCCTCATCCTCAAAGGGCGCGATACGCGGCAGCAGTTCGACCAGCGTGACAGTGGTCCCGGCCCGGGCAAAGGTCTGGGCAAGTTCCAGGCCGACGGCGTTGGCACCCAACACGACGAGGGAGTCCGGGCGCTCGCGCAGGTCCATCGCCGTCGTGCTGGTCAGATAGCCGGCCTCTGCCAGGCCGGAAATTGGCGGCGCCCAGGGACGGGCGCCCGTGGCGATGACAACCGTTCCAGGAGCATATGCTTGCCCATCGATTTCCACGCCGTTACCGCCGGTCAGGCGGGCGTGTCCCTGGAGGTAGGTAACCTCGGGATAGGCGGCCAGCACGTCCACATATCTGGACTGCCGCATGTCGGCCACCAATTTATCTTTCTGGTCCAACACCTGTGACCAGGAGAGGTGTCCGGCCGTGGTGTGTACGCCCCGGAAGGGGTGGCTGCCGGCCAGATGATACTGTTCCATAGCTCGGATGAGCGTCTTGGAGGGCACGCAGCCGACGTTGACGCAGGTGCCGCCGATGGTGCCGGCCTCGACCAGCGCCACGCGCTGTCCCAGCTCAGCCCCTTTAATCGCGGCAGCAAAGCCGGCCGAGCCCCCGCCGATAACCATCAGGTCGTATTCACCATCGGGGCTGCCGCTGGCCTGCGTTGCGCTCTGCAATGGTTTGCGGTTCGCGACACGCGCTTTGTAACCGGCGCTTTGCACTGCTGCTGCCAGTTCCTCGGCCGCCACGTCACCGTCGGCCGTCACTTGCGCCCGCCCCGATTCCCATCCCGGTACCCGGGCGTTCTGAACGCCGGCAACACTCTCCAGCGCCTTCGTCACGTGCAGCGCACAGCTGTCGCAAGTCATGCCCTGTACGTCCAGTTCCAGTTGTTCCAGTTCAGCCATTACCCTTTTCTCCTTGTGCACTGTTACTGACCTGCTTGACGAGATGGCAAACGCACGCCTTGCCGTCAACATCGTCGGTGGGAAAGGTTTGGCCCAGTGCGTAAAGCTGCTGCAGCTCCGCTTCCAACTGCTTCAACTCGGCAATGCGCCGCGTGATCTCCTCCGCTTTCTCTCGCAGCATATCCAGCACGACACGGCAGGGGGCTTCACGCCGGTCTCGCAGCGCCAGGATCTCGGCGATGTCGTCCAGTGAAAGACCCAACGTGCGCGCGCCCGCAATAAGTTGTAACCGGTCGATATCCTGCTCTTCATAATCCCGGTAGCCGTTGCCCAGCCGGCGCGGCGGGGGCAGCAAGCCAATCGACTCGTAGTAGCGAATTGTCGTCGCGGGTACATTAACGGCTTCGGCAAACTCATTTATCTGCATCACGATACCTCCTGAACAATCCTATTGTAAACCTTCAAGTCACTATAAGGTCAAGGAGGCGCAAGCTGTGTAATCACGGTTACGGCTTCAGTCGCCGTTGTCCCCATAATCAGTACAATCTACTCATCGCTGGCAAACACACTCTTTGAGGAAATAAGATGGCAGAATTAATGGAGAAAATTGGCGGGGAGGTTCCGTACCTGACGACCGAGCAAATGCGCGAGGTGGACCGGGCGATGATCGAGGATTACCATATCGAGCTGATCCAGATGATGGAGAACGCCGGGCGCAATCTGGCCCGGCTGGCCCGCACTCGCTTCCTCGGCGGCGATCCCCGGGAGAAACGGGTCGTTATCCTCGCCGGCACCGGCGGTAACGGTGGTGGCGCTTTGGTCTGTGCCCGCCACCTGCACAACTATGGTGCTGTCGTCCAGGTGGTTACGACGAAGGATCCGGGGGCGTTCACCCCGGTACCGCGCCACCAGCTCGAGATCCTGCAGCGCATGCGATTGCCGCTGAGCGTGGCCGATCCCTTCATCCGGTCCCGGTCGCTGGCCGGAGTCGAGCCCCGTGCAGGCAGGAAGGCTTCTTTAGACGAACTGGATGGGACCCCCGCCCTGATCGTCGATGGCATCATCGGCTACAGCCTACAGGGAGCACCCCGGGGTGCCGCGGCCGACCTGATTCGCTGGGCCAACCGGCAGGGAGCGCCGTTGCTGGCTCTGGACGCCCCGTCTGGCGTGGATACGACGACGGGCACCGTCTATAACCCGGCTATCCGGGCGACGGCGACGATGACGCTGGCTTTGCCGAAAGAAGGGTTACGCGCAGCGGGCGTGCGGGAGCATGTAGGCGAACTATACCTGGCAGATATCAGTGTGCCACCGGCACTGTATGCAGGCCCGGGTCTTGGAATTGACGTCGGGCCAATTTTCGCTCGGAGCGAGATCGTGCGTCTGGAAGAGAAAACTGATCTATAGGCTTCAGGGCTCCTTAACGCGCTCGCACCTGACTTGACGGCGGGGGGCCTGAATTTATAATCGAGACTATGTCTCGCACAATTTCCTACCTCAACGCTCGGCTGTACAACTTTCTCCTTTCCGTTCCGGTACGGATCAAGATTGCCGGCATCGCCCTCCTGCCGGTTCTCATCCTCGGTCTTGCCCTCAATTATTGGGTGACGACCGGCCTCTCGGACTGGCTTTCATATCTTCTGACCGACGTCCGCGTAGATGCAGCGATGCGCGCCGGGGGACGCAGTGTGGTGCTTGTCACTTTGCTTGCAGCCACCGGTTCGCTTGCCCTGGCGTGGATGCTCACCTTCATCTTCACGCGTCCGTTGCTCGACGTTCGCGAAATGGCACGGCGGGTGGCTGCCGGCGAGTTAGATACGCGTGCCCCGATCTGGGCCAACGACGAGATCGGCGAGGTGGCCCGTGCCATCAACACGATGACCGACCATCTCGTCCAGGCACACGACCGGTTGGCCCGCTCCAACCGTCGCCTGGATGCGCTGAACCAGGTGATCATGGCTGCTGACCGGGATATGGAGATCCACGATATCCTCTACGCAATGTTGGAAGCGACCGTGACCGTCCTCAATCTAGAGACGGGCTGGGTCTATCTTAGGGATCCGGAACGAGACGTCTTTCACCTGGCAAGCTGGTACAACGTGCCCGAAGAAGTCCAGCCGCATCTTTTGCGCCAGACTGAAGATCAGCAGTGCTCCTGTCAGAGGGTAGTGAGTGGCGAACCACGGGACACAGAAGTACAGGTTCGCCTTTGCCGCCGCCTGGAACAGGTGGCCGTACCGGGAATACCGGCCAGACACATCAGTATGCCGATCGAGGCGCGGGGCGAAAACTTCGGCGTGATGAACCTGCACTGGACCACTAACCGCACCCTCACAGCAGAAGACATCGACGTCCTGACCGCCATCAGCACGCAGGTAGGCGAGATTGTGGCCAGCGCCTGGTTACGGCTGAAGCTGGCTGAAAAGGAAGTTGCCCGGCAGCTGTTGCTGGAGTCATTGGTGGAGGCTCAGGAGGAAGAGCGCAGCCGCCTGGCCCGCGAACTTCATGACGGCGCCGGGCAGATGCTGACGAACCTGCTGGTCCGTCTGAAAACTGTCGAGCGGGCAATTGATGCACCGCCAACGCGCGCGCAACTGGCCTCGATCCTCGACACCATGTCTCACACCATTGAGCAGGTTCGCGATTTATCTTATAGTTTGCGCCCGGTGGCGCTGGAGGAGTTCGGACTTTGTGTGGCCCTGGAAACGCTGCTGGAAGAGATGCTCGTCGATAACGACCTGACCGGCAGCTACGACCTTGATCTGGAAGAAGGGCGCCTGTCCCCCAGTATCGAAACCACTCTCTACCGCATCGCACAGGAAGCGTTGACCAACGTCGTGCGCCACGCCCATGCCGAGACGGTGACTATCAGTTTGCATGGTGATCGGCACCGTGTTTTGCTCCGGATTGAAGATGATGGGGTGGGGTTCGCGCCCGTTGAGATCCCGGTCGGGACTGGGCGGCGCCATTTAGGCTTGATCAGCATGCAAGAGCGAGCCGCGATGATTGGGGCGTCGTTCGACCTCTATTCCGCGCCGGCGGCAGGAACGACTGTGGAGGTCCGGCTGCCGCTCGCCGAACATATCTATGCCCATGGCTAAAATCCGCATTCTTCTCGTCGACGACCACGTCGTTCTCCGTGACGGCCTGCAGTTGCTCCTGGAGGGCGAAGAGAATCTGGCCGTCGTGGGCGGGGCAAATACGGGAACCGAGGCGATTGAAATGGCCCGCCTGCTTCATCCAGATCTCATCGTCATGGATCTCGGCCTGCCTGATATGAGCGGGCTGGAGGCGATTAAGGTGATTCGCGCTGAGCAGCCAGACATCCGGATCATCGTGCTCTCCATGCACGCTCGGCGGGAATTTGTGGTTCCTGCCCTGGAAGCGGGGTCCCACGGCTACATTCCCAAATCGTCCAGCCACGATAGCTTGCTGGAGGCGATTCCCGTTGTGATGCGTGGCGAGCGTTATCTCCACCCCAAGGCAGCCACGGCCCTGGTCGGCTCGCTTACGGAACAGACGACGGAGGCAGAAGCGTTTGCCAATCTCTCCGACCGGGAGCAAGAAGTATTGCGGCTAACGGCAATGGGCTTCACCAGCCGCGAGATCGGAGCCCAACTCGTGATCAGTCCGAAAACGGTTGCTACCTATCTGCAACGGGCGATGGAGAAGCTGGAGCTGGCGCAGCGGCCGGACGTCGTCAAGTTTGCCGTGCGCGCCGGCATCCTCGACAATTTCAAAAAATAACCTCTCTTCCGCCTTTCCTTACAGGCCTGTCAGGAAAATGCTGACATAAAAGCAGCATTTTCCCGACACCCTCCTCCCGAATTTCCGCTATCATCAAAGGTAACGATGAACTGTAACGGAGCCGGAGCACGTTCCGGTCGAGGTAGTTGCTGTTGCCGACGTGCCGGAAGAGCAGCAAGTTCCATGGAGGAATAAGAATGGCAAAGAATGGCAAAGTAAAGCTCAACCGGCGGGATTTTCTGAAAATCGCCGGTGTCGGCGCCGGGGCGTCCGCTGTGGCCGCCGTTTCCAAGCCGGCAGCCGCTGCAGGAACGAGTAATCGGGGCGGTACCTTCTCGGACCCCGCCGGGCGGCCGAAACGGCCGTGGTGGGTCAAGACGGTAGACGAACCGACCACCGAAATCAGATGGGACCAGATGGAGCGCTACAACGAGCGCACCGGTACGGTGCGTGGTCCGGGCTTCGCCAGCTACGTTGGCGACGAGCGGGCTGACGAGTTAAGCAAGATTAGCGATGATATGGAACTGCAGCGCTTGCTGGATAACGTTCCCGGTTACACCCTCAAAGATCATGCGCTTTCTGACGCCCACCGTGTGCGTGTTGGTCGGACCTATCTGGGCCCCCAGGGCGCCCCAACACCGGAAGAACGTGGCGTTCCCAAGTGGACGGGCTCTCCGGAAGAAGCAGCGCGCATCATCCGCGCCGCCATGCGCCACATTGGTGCGGCGACCGTCGGCTTCGTCGAGCTGGACGAAAACACCCGCAAGTTGATCTATGCCGTAGACCCCGATGGCAAAGAGCTGATTTTCACCGACGAAAAGGAAGCCTACGAGACGGAAGACGCTCGCTACATTCCCAATGATTGCAAGTACGCCATTGTCTTCACCGTGCAGATGTCGGAAGAGACACTGAAGCGGGCGCCAACCGTGCTGGCATCCCAGACCACTTCCCTCAGCTATCTGCGTGGCGAGCAGATCCAGGCCTCTACGCAAGAATTCATGCGCGCTCTTGGCTATCAATGCCTGGGTGAATCGAGCACGAATGCGCTGGGTATCGCCCCCGCCTTTGGCGTGATGGCCGGTCTGGGCGAGATGTCGCGTCTGAACCGCTTGGTTACCCCCGAATTCGGTCCGATGGTCCGCGTCTTTAAGATGCTGACCGATCTGCCGGTAGCGACAGACAAGCCCATTGACGCCGGCATCATGGAGTTCTGCAAACGGTGTAAGAAGTGTGCCGAGGCGTGTGCCCCCGGCGCTCTCAGTTTCGAAGATGAGCCCTCCTGGGAAGTTCGAGGAGAATGGAACAACCCGGGTCACAAAGCCTACTTCGAGGACTCGATTGCCTGCCGCACCTGGCAGCGCACCGACGCCGGCACCAACTGTGGTATCTGCTTCGCCGTCTGTCCCTTCGCCAAGAAGGATAAGGCGTGGGTCCATGAGTGGGTCAAAGCCGGTACTTCGGTGGCGCCTCCGCTCGATAACTTCTTCCGCAGCATGGACGATGCATTCGGTTACGGCGTACAGAAAGACAATGAAGATTGGTGGTCCCTGGATCTGCCCGAGATGGGTATCGACACCACTGCACCGGTAATGGAGGTATAAAACAATGGCTGAAGAAAAAATCGTACTTGAGATCAAGCGACGCCCCTGGTATGCATGGTTACTGTGGGCAGTGTGGTTCGTCCTCCTCGTTTTTCTCGCGCAGAATGCGCTGGCCAGTGGCGCGGAGATCGAGCCCCGCGCAACCATGATCTTCTGGGTCAGCTTTGCCGTCGTGCTCGTCGCCGGCGGTGTCGTCTGGTTCGTGCGAAATAACGAGTAACTCGAAATTTGACGAATAATCTGGCGCCTACGGGTGCTGCAGCAGGGGAAAGGGGCTGCCCCTTTCCCCTGTTTTGCGTGATAGCACAATGACGACAACATCGAGTAGCAAAGCGAAGCCAAGACGATCACAGAGAACACAGCGGCAACGACGAGAACGATGGCTGATGGTCGCCGCCATCATCCTCCTACTGATTGCTTGGCTCTACGGTTATTTCAGCAACGGGATCGCGGTAGCGCCTTTGGTGCAGGAAGTACTTCCCGAGGCAGTGCGAGTGGAGCAGATGCGTGGTATCTTCGTCGCCCGTGACGAGGAGGATGCCGTCGTCGGCTACGCAGCGTCCGGACAGGCACCGGGCTATGGTGGCCCTGTGGAACTTTTGGTAGGCGTAGACCCGGATGGGCAAATCGTAGGCATACACTTTATCCAGGAACACGAATCACCGGGTTTCTTTCGCCTGATAGTGGAAAGTGACATGCTGGCCCAATTAGGGCAGGCGACGGCTGTCGACCCTCTACGACTGGGAGCGGACCTGGATGCTGTCAGCGGGGCCACGATGAGTGCTGAAGGGGTGGCAGCCGCGGTCCGGCGCGCTGTCGACGAGATCGCGGCAGAAGGGCTGGACCAACCACGGCCGCCAGAGCAGAGGGGAATCGAGTTTGGCTTGCCTGAAATCGTGTTACTGTTCTTATTCGCGGCCGGTTACGCTGGCCATCGCTGGCGTAGTGGCGTCTGGAAACGGCGCGTTCGCTGGGGCACCCTCCTCACCGGAATGGTGGTGCTAGGTTTTGTGTACACCGCACCCCTGACGATCACCATGGTCATCTCTCTCGCCAGCGGCTACTGGCCGGATTGGCACAATAATCTCTACTGGTATCTGCTCATCGGTGGCATTCTTTTCGTGACCACCGTCGACGCCAAAAATCCCTACTGTCACTGGTTCTGCCCCTTCGGCGCGGTGCAGGAATGCCTGGCTGCCGTCTCCGGCGCCAAATTTTACCGGCCACGTCGCTACGGCGAGGCGTTGAAGTGGGTACAGCGGGGACTGGCCGTGACGGCGATTGCTCTGGGGTTGGCGCTGCGCCGGCCGGGTGTCGCCGGATACGAGCCATTTGCCACACTATTCGATTTGCGGGGCGCAACGGTGGCCTGGGCGCTGCTGGTGGTCGTGTTGTTGGCAAGTCTTGCCATTTACCGGCCCTTCTGTAACTATCTATGCCCGCTCGACCCGGTGATCGACTTTATTGCCGCCGGGCGGCGCTGGGGAAAGGAGACATTTGCCAAATGGCGCAAGAGCAGCGCAACCGGGTAAAGGAAATCTTGTTTTTCACATTTTTGGCGATTAGCCTGGTGTTGGTGATCCTGGTATGGACCGATGGCTTGCGCCCTGATGCTGATACCATTCCCGGCTATTATCGCAGTAGCACCCCGCTGGAAGAGGGTGCAGTTCCGGCCATCCCGTCGACAGCACCGGCGGCACCGGGTGCGGATGCAACCGAGGGTGCTCCGGGCGAGCATCCTGGCTCCCATCGCGAACCGACTACTACGCCAACAGGACGCAGCCTTGATGCAGAAGAAATGTGACGTAGAACAGAAGCTGCCGGGGATCAACCGCCGGCACTTTCTCAAAATTTTTGCAGCCACGGCAGGAGTGCTTGCCGGTGGGCGCCTGCTGCAACAGCAGCAGCGGCTAAGCACCGTGCAGGAGACGCGACTGCTAATGGGCACGGTCATTAACCTGGCTCTGTTCTCTGAAGATGAGCGAGAGGGGCAGCGGGCTATGGCGGCCACCTTTGCCGAAATGGAGCGCCTGATCCGCCTCTTTGACCACCGGCTGGTAACCGGGCCGTTGGGCCAGCTCAATCGCCAGGGCGCATTGGCGGCCGCCCCACCGGAATTGGTGGTGCTCCTTGAAGAAGCCATCGCGTATGGCGAGTTGACCCAGGGCGCCTTTGACGTGACCGTGAGGCCCCTGCTTCACGTTGGCGCGCAAGATCGGGATGCGACTGCCGTGCCGGTTGATTACCGCGCAATCGAGTTAACCGGTAGCCACGTGCGCCTCGCACATCCTGGGATGAGCATTACTCTCGACGGCATCGCCAAAGGGCGGGTAGTAGACGGCGCCAGTACGATGCTCCGGCAGTGGGGCTACCAACATGTACTGGTAGAGGCCGGTGGTGACCTGATGGCCCGCGGGCAGCGGGATGGCCTGAACCCGTGGCGAGTGGGCATTCCCAGCCCGCGCCCGCGCCGTGGCAGCGCCCGAGATTTGTTGGCGCGTCTGGCCGTAACGGAGCAGGCTCTGGCCACTTCCGGCGATTACATGAACAGTTTCACCGATGATTATAGCGCCCACCACATTGTCGATCCGCGCAGCCGGCGCTCGCCGGCCGAACTGGCATCGGTCACCGTCACTGCCCCCACGGCGACGGTGGCCGACGCGCTGAGTACTGCAGTGATGGTTTTGGGCGTTGACGACGGGCTTTCGCTGTTGGAGCGGCTGCCACACGTGGCTGGACTGTTAGTCACGAAGCAGATGGAGATCTCTCGCAGCCACAGCATGATAGTAGACCCCCTTTAATAAAGTAGAGAAAGTGATGGAAACGGCAACTATGGAAAAACAAGCAGAAGATACCCAGCCGGTACCGCCCGAAATTGTGGCCCTGGAGAGAAGAACTGGCCGGGCGCGCACCGCCGGTGACCTGGCTACCCTTGAAGGTGCGCTCTTTGAACTCGGACGCGCTTACCTGAACAGTGGTAATGTACCAAAGGGTCTGACCCAGTTTGAAGAAGGGTTGGAAGTGAGCGCGGAGACGGGAAACAGGCAGGCCCAGGCCCGCTTCTGGGGTTACAAAGGGATCGCCCTTACCCAGCTTGGCAACACCCATTTCGCCCAGATTGCCCTGCAGAAGGCGCGCAAGCTGGCCCAGGAGGTAGACGACCTGCCCCTGCTGGCCGACTGCCTGATCCATCTGGGTCAATTACAGGCAGCGGCCGGGAAGACAAGCCGGGCGATCGCTAAGTACGAACAGGCATTAGGCATTTCCCGCGACGCCGGTAACCGGCCGCGACAGATGTATGCTGCCGCGCAAGCTGCCGCCCTCTTCGCCAACATGGGCGCGCTGGAAAAGGCGATGGAGTATTATAGTGTGGCCCTTGATGCTGCCGAAAGATCCGGCCGGAGGCATGCTGCCTGCTCTTACCACATCGCCATCGGCAACGTGTTGTTAGCGGGGGGTGAAAATGAGCTGGCGGTCACCCGCTTCGAGGAGGCACTTGAGTTGGCCTCCACACTGGAAGAGCGTGCGGCCGAGCTTGATGCCCTCAGTCACTTGATGCGCGCCCACATGGCAACCAATCGCCTGCGCATGGCCACCTTCTACGCAGACAATGCCATCCGTCTCGCACGAGAAAGTGGGGCTGGCGACGTGGAGCTGGCCCAGATCAACTTGCTCACGCCCTATCTGCTCGAGCAAGAGCAGTACGCTCAGGCCCGGCCCTATCTCGAACGAGGGCTGGCGCTGGCGCAGGGGCAGGATAACTGGATGGGACAGATGACCATGTCCGAGCGGTTGGGTTACGTTCACTACCAGCTCGGCGAATTTGACCAGGCGCTGGCCGCCTATAAAGAAGCCCTCGGCTTCGCCCAGCATATACACGAACCGGCTGCCAGAGCACGCCTCCTGGGACGCCTGAGCGCGGTTTTTGCCGAGCAGGGAGCCATGGACGAGGCAGTTACCACCGCAGACAAAGCATTAGCGCTGGCGCGCGAGAACGAAAACGACGACCTTATTGCCGAGCAACAGATGTTGCTGGCCTTTACCTATCAGGATGCCGGCGAGATCGACAAAGCCATCACCTGCTGTCGTGAGGCGATTAGCACCTATGAACAGCAGGAAAATGAAGTGTTGCGCGAACAGGCAGAGATGCTGCTGGCCACTCTGGTTGAGGGGTCGGCTGGCTAACCTGCTGCTAAGCCTGACTCCAAACCTCAGCTCTCGGCAACCTGCTCAAGCCCGTCTCTGTCAGAAATAGTCACTCGTTTCCGTCCGATTTCGAGCAGCCCCTCGACCTTCAGGTCGTTGAGCGTCTGGGTCACCGTTTCGCGATAGGTTCCCACCATTTCCGCCAGGTCCTGATGCGTGTAGCCCCGCACTTCGTCACTGCCCTGTTCATCCGCAAGGCGCAGGAGCAGGCTGGCGAGACGGGACGGTATAGTCTTAAAGGCCACATCTTCCAGTTGCTGTTCCATCTGCACCAGGCGCTCGCCTAGCGCTTCCACGATGCGGAAGGCAACCTGTGGCTTTTCGCGCATCAGCCGCTCCACATCTGCCCGGCTCATCACGCACAATTTACACTCGTTAACCGCCTCGGCAAACGTATTGTGCATTCCCTGGCCCATCAAAGACATCTCGCCAAACAGGCTGCCCGGCCCCAGGGTAGCAACGACGATCTTTTTCCCTTCGGGCGAAAGGCGATAGAGTTGCACCGTGCCTTTCTTCAAGAGAAAGAGCACTTCCCCGGTTTCCTCGGGCATATAGAAGACGTTGCCCGCCGGTCTGGAGGACATACTGAGCTGGCGGTCAATCGCCTCGATCTCGTTCCGGCTCAGGTCGCGAAAAATCTCAATGGAGCTCAGGTAATTTAGTTTTTCCTGCCGTCTTTCGTTTGCAGTATTCATCAATCGATTTTTTCTCCTCAGGCGCCGTTATTGCGTATCTGCCGTGTTATTCGCTTCCAGAGCTCCTCGCGCCGCGGATTGCCCAGGGAAACAATTGTCCCGTCCAGCACATAGGTCGGCGCCGCAAAGACTTCTGGCGGTCGCCGGTCACTGCTCTCCAGATCAAGGAGCGCCACCTCCACACCGGGGAACCGGACCCGCGCTTCGGCAGCAATCCGGCGCGATTCCTCACATGACCAGCAATCATCCATCACGAAAATCTCTAGTTTAACCATCAATCTGTCCTTTCGATTATCTACCGGCGCCGGCACAGTGCAAGACCACCGCCCTTGCGAACGAACCGCGCCCGGGCTTGCAGCAATGGTTCATTAGCCCACTTTTGTCAGGTAGTCGCGGATCATCAGGGCTGCAGTGGCTCCTTCTCCGGCTGCCGAAGCTGCCTGCTTGGTCGAACCAGCGCGGACGTCGCCGGCAGCAAACAGACCCGGAACCGAAGTCATCAAACCCTGGTCGGTGACGACGAAGCGCTGTTGATTCAGCTCAACCATCTCCGCCACTAAGCTGCTATTGGGAGACAGGCCGATGAAGACGAATACGCCGTCGTATGCCCACTCCTCCGTTTCACCCGTCGCCCGGTCCTCGACGACAATGCCCTCGAGTGCGTGTTGACCCCTGAACGCCTTCACCGCGCGGTTGGTGATCACGGACATCTGTGGCTTGCGGTCCACCTGTTCCTGCAGGAACTGGCTCGCCTTCACTTCCGGCAAGAACTCCACGATGTCTACCCGATCCGCAAACCGCGTCAGGAAGATCCCTTCCTCGAAACCGCTATTGCCCCCGCCGACAACCAGCACCTTTTTTCCTTTGTAGAACGCGCCATCACAGGTCGCGCAAAAGTGAATGTTTAGCCCGAGAAGTTGCTCTTCCCCGGGAACGCCGAGCCGGCGATAGCGCGCGCCGGTGGCAATGAGCACGGCCTTGGCGTCGTACTCGCGCCCGTCGGCCGTCGTGACACAATGATAAGGGCCGATCTGGCGGATGTCGACGACCGTCTGTGCCTGCAAGATCTCGGCGTCGAAACGGCGTGCCTGCCGGCCCAATCGCGCCGCGAACTCGCTGCCGGTGATCCCCTCGTCAAAACCGGGAAAATTCTCGAGGATGTTGGTGACCGCCGTCTGGCCCCCGAGTGCACCCTTTTCAATCACCAGCGTTTCCAGCCCTTCCCGCGCCATATATAAAGCGGCGGTCAGACCGGCCGGGCCGCCGCCGATGACGATAACATCGTAGTAGTTCTGCTGTGCCCTGGTTTGCAGGCCAAGTTTTGCGGCGAGTTCGGTATTGGAGGGTTCGACCAGAATGGAGCCATCGGGAAAAACGATGGTCGGAATGATGCGTTTGCCGTCGTTGAGTGCTTCTACACGGGCCATCGCTTCTGGATCCTGTTCTATATCCACATTGACATAGGGGATCCGCTGCTCGCCCAGAAACCTCTTGGCTCGTTTGCAGTCGGGGCACCAGGTGGTGCTGTAGACGATGATGTCGCCGGTGTTCATCCAAAGCTCCTTTCGTTAGCTGATAATGACGATTACTCCTACCAATCATCTACGATGCGGTCTGGCTTCTCCGTAAGCCAGCGTACTTTTCTGGTTGAAGAGGTCTGTATCCGTGGGGCATCCGCCTCCGCTGGGGTCACAAGCGGTGCGATTGTAAGTGGATTTACATACGGGAGAAGGGGTGTGGGGATAAAGTGAGAGCGTAGACAGACATCAGGACCCATTCCCTGGAGCCGGCCGGCGTACAGCGCAAGTAAGCTGTTTTGATGTCTGAGACCCACTAAAATCCAAGTACCAAAAGGAGTTCACCATGCGTAAGCGTTACCTGTTTCTTGTGATTGTTGCCCTACTCGCCTTCAGCGCAGTAGCTGCCACCTGGCCCCACAATCCGGCGCCCGACAACTTCGGCTTCCAACTGGTGTACATGGCCGATGGCGTTTTCGACACGAATACTCCGCCGCCGACCGGCGAGTATGACAATCTTGCCGACTGGTTCCATAAAGGCGTGATGGACCGGACTGAGGCAGAGATTGAGGCTGAGCGTGCGAAGGCCCAGCAATACTTCTATGAGCAATTTGGGCTGGACGTGCCTCTTGAGAGTGTAGAGGCGTTTGCCCTCGACCCGCGAACTGATTATCGGGCTTACAAGATTACGGGCTATGATGTGCCGCCCGAGGGGTGGGCTGTCCGTGACGGCGGCTTCCGTCTTATGATTCCGGCCGGCACCGTCCTCCACGGCGAGTTCGGCGGCCCTGACGGTTGGACAATGCCCCGCGGCGGGATGGTTGTCTTCGGCGAGTATAACATCGCCGTCACCCGGCCGGGCGACGGCGCCCAGCCGGAGGATATCATCATCCACTATGAGTCGGGCTCACCCATTATCGGCGAATCGGGTTTGCCCACCGCCTTCCAATGCATCATCTCCAGCGAGAGCTTCGAGGATCATGGCGGTGGCCTGGCGCAGGGCGTCTCTGCTTCGATGACCCTGGACGACGGCACCCAGCTTTCCAACATCCGCAACGTCCTGACCTTCCCGGGCATTGGCTTTGAGGGCGAGGCCCTCCTGCAGCAGTAAACGTTGAACGCTCCTGATTCCGGTGGCCGGCACGCCAGCAGTGCCGGCCACTAGTATTTCTGGCTCTGACCATTGACAACCTGGAGAAATGCTTATGCCAGAATCACAGAGCAAGACAGGCAAGACAACAAGACAGCTGGGGGTGTTTGGCAGCCTCGTGCTCGCGGCCGTACTATCCGGTGCCCTCGGGCTGCTGCTGCTACTTTCCGCCTTTATCACTGATAGTCCGGAGAGAACGGCTGCCGAGCCCATGGAAAGGCAGTCTGGCGTCTCGACCCCGCTACCGGAGAGCGGCCCGCCCCTGCAGGTGGGCGACCGGCCTTATGCCTTCGCCCTGGAGGATCCGGTTGGTCTTACCTTCCCGGCACTGCTAGACCCGGAAAGCAGTGTGGTCCAGAGCTATGGTACCGGGAACTTTCTGCCCTCATCTGTGTTTATCGCCCCCAATGGAGAAATCACCGCCATTCATCGCGGCCCGCTGACCCGGGACCTGCTGGCGCAGTACCTGGAACAGACGCTGCCTGACCGAACCGGAAGCGCCAGTTAGCCCGTAAGAGATGGGCAATAGTGCTCCCTGGTGTTGGAAAGCGGCGGTACAGACAGAGAAGCGTTCATTCAGTTGCTGAAATATGTTTGTAAGCAGCCTCACTAAGAGAACTCCCGACCACTGGTACCATGGATATGTAGACGCGGGCCCCTGACCGCGGCAGGGACGCCAGCGTTCATTTAAAGAAAGAGAAAATAAGCTCTCGGGGAAC
>Ga0207752_1000472_pt1 | contig 18832 bp, 18 predicted proteins | sample Pon2CUnioCityCA_6_FD_187272 | JGI IMG/M metagenome (GOLD analysis project Ga0207752, IMG submission 187272) | Marine sediment microbial community from Union City, CA, USA - Pond 2C Sediment 2 (SPAdes) | ecosystem: Environmental > Aquatic > Marine > Intertidal zone > Salt pond sediment ...
CGCGGCGGACGAAGAGGCGCGCCGGGCTGCAAGCCGGTCCGATTACCAGGAGTGTCTGGCATCGTACCGCTCCTTCACCGAGAGTGTGGGTGCCGGGGTTCCGGTGGAGCGTGATCCTTTTGAACCTTGCCAGGTGCGTCACCAGGCGCCGGTCCATATCTATCGCCGCCTGGCGGCGGTGCGCGCCTTTGAGGAACATGTGGCAACGGCCACGGTGCCGGAACTTCACCAGTTACGTATTTGTTTCAAGGAGCTGCGTTATACACTGGAGTTCTTTGCGCCCGTATTGGGAAGGGAGATTGAAGCGGTTCTGGCGGATTTGAACGAAATCCAGGACCATCTGGGTGATCTGAACGACGCGCGTGTTGCACTGACCCTACTATCGGAGACGGAGGGGCAGGCGGCAGGCGTTCGCATTTACCAGGCGGCCCAGGAAATGGAGCTGGCGCAATTGGTGGACACGTTCGGCCCGGTATGGGACACTTTTTCTGAGGTTGCCTGGCGTGACAGGGTGGCGGCAGCATTGTCAGTTTTGTAACGAAAGCGAGGAAGTGGATCAAGATGGGATTCCTGAAGAGACTTTTCGGCGGCAAGGAGCAACCGTATGAGGATACGCAGGGCATTTATCTGTATGTGGCCTGTGACAACTGCGGTAGCCGGTTGCGTGTGCGCATCGACAAGCAGTATGACCTGAACCGGCAGAGTGGTGGGTTTGTCTGGCACAAGTCATTGGTAGATAGCAAATGTTTCAGGCCCATGCCTACCACCGTCCATTTTGACGGTAATTACAACGTGGTCGAAGCTGAGATTGAAGGGGGCCGTTATTTGACCAAGACTGAGTATGAGACACCTCCGCCTTCGGATGCAACGGATGAAGAGATAGCAGAAGAATCGGGCAGCGCAGACGCGCCGTCCGACTGATGATGAAATAGAGAGAGACAAAGTGGACGAGCAGAATAAGCCTATTATCCTTTATACTTCGCGCTTCTGCGGACACTCCCGTTCGGTAGAGCGCTTTATGGAAAAGCACGATGTCCCGGTGGAGTTGATTAACATCGACGGGAATAAAGAGGCGCGGGCACGCCTAATCGAGATTAACGGAGGATATGCCAGCGTGCCGACGCTCCTCTTCCCCGATGGCAGCAAGCTTACCGAGCCGCCTATCGGCCGGCTGCGACAGAAGCTCGGCATCGAAGACGAGAGCCTGAGCGATCGCGTGCGGAACTTCTTTGGGAGCGACTAGGCCAGCCACCGAATGTACGTTTATCTCCTAATTGGGCTGACTTTTCTGGCGGACCGGCTTTCAAAAGGATGGGCGGCCACTTTCCTGGCGGAGAATGGGACAACGCGTCTGAATCGCCTGATCACGGTGCGCGAAACCTACAACCAGGGATTGGCCTTTGGATTCTTACAGGGGGTCGGTAAATTGACGGGCTGGCTGTCGCTGTTGATTCTCGTGGCCCTCTTACTTTACCTGCGACAATTGCCACGGACGGCCTGGCTGCTGCGCACCGGATTTGCCCTGATTATCGGTGGGGCGCTAGGTAATCTTGTGGACCGGATCACGGTGGGCAAGGTGTTAGATTTTCTGGATACGCCTCTCCAGCTCGGGGTTTTCAACGTCGCCGACGTCGCGATTAATGTGGGGCTGCTCCTGTGTCTGGCCGGCATCTTTGTTCAGGAGAGATTGTAGTGTTCGGGAAAACGCAGCGCCGCGACGGGCCAGGGACTGAAGAGGGGACCTCTCGTCTCACAGACAGCCGCCTGGCCAACGTCGGCGCAAATGCCGTTCATGAGGCATTTACTGAGTATCAGGCACAGTTCAAGGAGATTACGGACCGGGCTCTGTGCTGTTTTCAAGGGCGAGAATGGCGGGAGATGCAGAGCGACACACGGGCACGCCTTGAAATCTACACGGAGATCGTAGACGGTGTCGTTACCGATATCCGGGCACTCCTGGACGAGCGGGAGCGAGAGAAACTCGTATGGGCCAGTATGAAAGCGGTCTACTCCGGTCTGATCGCCAGTCGCGACGATTGGGAACTGGCCGAAACTTTCTTCAATTCGGTCACCCGGCGGATTTTCGCAACGGTGGGGGTAGATCCCCAGATCGAGTTTGTAGATACTGACTATGATACGCCGCCTAACCAGACCCGCGAGACCGTCTATCGTAGCTATCCGAGGGCGCGGGACACAGCCAGCCTAGTGAGGAACATCCTGGACGTCCAGCCCTTTCGATCGGCGTATGCGGATGTCGATCGGGACGCGCGGCTGGCGGCCCGGGAGCTCGAGGAAGCATTGCGCAATATTGGAGCACTGCGCGTGGTAGAGCGGGCAGAGATTGTCAAGTCTGTCTTCTACCGTGGCAAAGCGGCTTACCTGGTTGGCCGGATTTTTAGCGGTTCGCACCGGCTACCGCTGGTCCTCTGTCTGGGACATCCCGAGGAAGGGATAGTCGTCGACGCGGTGCTCATGAACGAAGACGATGTCAGCATCCTTTTCAGTTTTGCCCGTTCTTACTTCCACGTGCACACGCCTCGACCCTATGATCTGGTACAGTTCCTCAAGTCGATCATGCCACGCAAGCGGCTCGCAGAGCTTTATATCTCTATCGGTTACAACAAGCATGGGAAGACAGAGCTGTACCGGGATATCCTCCACCATCTGAATTACTCTCAGGATCAGTTTGAGATTGCGCAAGGGCAGCGCGGGATGGTCATGAGCGTCTTTACCATGCCGGGTTACGATCTGGTCTTCAAAATCATCAAGGACGAGTTTGGTTATCCTAAGCGGACAACGCGGGAAGCGGTCATGGAAAAGTATCACCTGGTGTTCAAACATGATCGAGCCGGCCGTCTGGTAGATGCCCAGGAATTTGAACACCTGCAGTTGGCACGGAACCGGTTTGCTCCGGTGTTGTTGGCCGAGTTGGAAGAGGTGGCGGGAGAAACGGTTGCCGTTGGCGAGGAACACGTGATCGTAAGGCACGCCTATGTGGAACGGCGCATTATTCCGCTGGACGTTTACGTGTACGAGGCGGACGAGGCGGCGGCGCAGGCGGCTATCGTCGAATATGGCAGTGCCGTTAAAGACTTGGCGATGAGCAACATCTTTCCCGGCGATATGTTGCTCAAGAATTTTGGCGTGACCCGCCACCGCCGGGTGGTGTTCTACGATTATGATGAATTGTGTCTCTTAACCAGCTGTAATTTCCGCAAGATTCCTCCGGCTCGCCATTACGAGGATGAACTGGCTGCCGAACCATGGTACTCTGTCAACGAAAACGACGTATTTCCTGAGCAATTTGAGAATTTCCTGGGTATTCACGGTGCCTTGCGCGAGACGTTTATGGCCCATCACGCCGATCTGCTGGATGTGGCCTTCTGGCGCAGCATACAGGAGCGGCTGGAAGCCGGGGAAATAATCAGCATTATTCCCTACGCGGAGGGCCAGCGCCTGCGTGAGCGGTATCCGGGTGCGTTTGCAGACGCTTAGGTGTCGCGAAGCAACGGCGATATGTCAGCCCCTAACTGAGGCGCGCGAATATCTGGTTCCCGACTTTGGAGGCTTAATGAATGACCTGAGAGAGAGATTTGAAACGGCAGCGGTGGAAGTACAGGCGCTTCCCTCTCGCCCGGACAATGATACCCTGCTACGCCTGTACGCCCTCTACAAGCAGGGCAGGCAAGGGAACGTGAGCGGCAGGCGGCCGGGGTTCACGGATCCCGTCGGGCGGGCCAAGTACGATGCCTGGAAGAGGTTAAGAGGAAAATCCCAGGAAGCGGCAATGGAGGAGTATGTTGCCCTGGTTGAGAAGTTGAAAGCGAAGGGATGAAGCCTTAGACGAGAATAGCAGGATCTCGCGCAAAGCATCCCGTGTAAAGTATTCGTGTTTGTACCTTGGTTGGCGGATGGGTACAGAATCACTCAATATTCAACAGAGAGATAGGTACCACCGCTGCTCCTACGATGCCAGGGCCGGTGTGGACGCCAAGTACGGGAGAGATTCGCAAGATTTCCAGTTTCTCGACAGCCAGCACTTCCTCCAATTCGGTAGCAAGCGTATTCGCCTGGTCGGCAAACTGACCATGCATGACAGATATCCACAAGGGCTCATCGGAACCATATCTATCGGTCAGGAAAGAGACGATCTGTTGTCGGGTACGGTTGAGTGTGCGCGCCTTGCCGACGGTGCTGTATTTACCGTCACTCTTGTCGACGTGAATCACCGGCTTCAATTTGAGCAACGTGCCGGCCAGCGCCTGGACCCGGCCGATGCGTCCTCCCCGGGCAAGGTATTCCAGTGTTTCCAGGGTAAAGACAACTTCAGTGGCGTTGCGGATCTGTTCAAGCCGCTCCACGATGGACTCCCGGCTCCAACCTGCCCGGGCAGCGCGGGCCGCAGCCAGTACCTGGAATCGTTCTCCGCCGGAGAGGGTCATTGTATCGACGGTTTGCACCGGCACGTCGACCTGCGTAGCGGCCAGGTCTGCCGACTGGATTGTGCCACTCAGGCCTGAAGAAATGTGAATGGAGAGGATTCCGTCTTCATCACTTTCCATCTCCCGGTAAAGGTTGGCAAAAATGCCGGGAGAAGGCTGGGCTGTGGTCGGCACGTCTGGGGCCATTGCCCGCAAACGGTCATAAAATTGATCGGGCGTCAGATCGGCTGCATCGATCTCTCCTTCAGGAAATTGAATGAACAAGGGGGCGACGGTGATCCCCAACGCTTCGATATCCTGTTGGGGAAGATCCGCGGCACTATCAGTAACAATTCTAATCATCTTGGTCCTCCTTTCTATTTCTATTGCGGTGCAAATAAAGTAAAGTTCCGCTGATCATGCCCGCGGCAGCCAGGACACTCATTTGCAGCCGGAAGAGCTTGTGTTCCACTCTTTCCAGGCGCTGGCGGGTGGCCTGGTCCGGGGTCGTCTGTACCTGTAGGCGACCCTGCTCGGCAGCAGTTAATACGCGCTCCAGCCGGGCAGGGACTGTGACCAGCGGTTTCAATGATGCCAGCAGAGCTTCCCAGCCGGCCTGGCGCACCTGGCGGCTACGAATCACCTCCTGGCCATAGGTCTCTATTTGATACCAGATGTTAATCTCGGGATTCAGGAGTGAGGCAAGGCCAGAAAGAATGCCGATTGCGCGGCCGAGGTAGAGAAAATCCTGCGGAATCTGGAAAGGGAAATCAAAGAGAAGATCCTTAAATTCCCGGGTCAGTTCCTGTACTTCCTGCGGATCTGGTTGGGCAAGCTCCAGGAGATTACGCCCCCAGATTTCATCCAGGATAACAGATTGGGCTTCGGCAATCCGTTGCAGGTTCGCGCCGGGCAGGAAAAAGCCGAGATCCTGTTCGGCCTTTGTCAGCGCCCATGCATCCTGTTGGGTCACGCCGACAAGCACCGTGCGTAAGTTCTCGCCCATTAAATCCTCGATGTGGCCTACCATGCCGAAATCCACGAAGATTAAGCAGAAAGGGCGAGGGCCGTCTTCCGGGTCCCAGGGTAAATCCAGACGAGGCTGCACGAACAGATTGCCAGGATGGGGATCGGCGTGGAAGAAGCCCTCCTTGAAAATTTGCTGGAAGTAAGTGTCCAACAAACGGGAGGCGACCTCGGCACGCGAGATGCCGGCCGCTTCGATAGCGGGCAGATCTATGATTTTGATGGCCTCGACATTTTCCAGGACCAGCGCCCGGCCGGTAGAGTGGCGGCGGTAGACAAAGGGAATGTAAACGCCTTCATTGCCCGCAAACATCTCGGCAAACCGCTCGACGTTCTCGGCTTCCTGTTCGTAATCCAGTTCTTCCCACAGGGTCTCGGCGAACTCTTCCATCAGGGCCGGCATATCTGCCCGGCGCCGGATCGGCGGATAGTGCATGATCCAGCGCGCGACCACGCGCAGGGCGGCCAGGTCGGTGCGGACCAGGTTGACAATACCAGGTCTCTGCACCTTGATCACTACGGGTGCACCGCGCTCATCACTCCCATCGCGAGGTCGTAACCATGCCCGGTGAACCTGGCCCAGCGAAGCGGCTGCCAAGGGCGTATGCTCGATATCGGCAAACCGCTCCGAGAGGGGCCCCAATTCGTTTTCGACCATCGCCATAATGGCGGTTGAGTCCACCGGAGGTACTTCGTCCTGCAACCCCTTCAATTCGTCGGTGATTTCTAGTGGTAATACATCTACGCGGGTGCTGAGAAACTGGCCCAATTTGATCAAGACACCGCCCATCTCAACCGCAAGTTGACGGAAGCGGCGCGCGAGGTCGCGCCATCGTTCCGATCGGGAAGCCAACACCCGCCCGGGAACTATTCGTCTCAGGACCAGATCCCACCAGATGAGATGGGCGATCATGCCGGCAAAGAAGCGCGTGATACGCCGGTAGCGTGCCCGATCTATTACCGCCTCTCCCTCGCGCCGGGTAGCACTCATAGGCCTCGATCCTGATTCTTGCATAAAAAAAGAGGCTTCGCGGACGAAGCCTCTCACACTTGCTTGTGCCCCATAGGGGAATCGAACCCCTGTTTCGGCCTTGAGAGGGCCGCGTCCTGGGCCGCTAGACGAATGGGGCCAACAACGAGGCGAATTCTAACAGAAAGCGGACTACGTGTCAAAAGTTCCAACGGCTCTCAAATAGTCTCCAACCGTGATTCGATGCATTCAAAGAAACTTCTAATGAAGCGCGCAACGACCGCTTTTCCCATTTGTGCGGTCAGTGGGTTTTCGGCGAAGGCGTTGGGTATGGTGACCGTGGCGGACCACGTCAGGTGGGTGCCTGACACTTCCACAGCGTCAGCCAGCGCCAGGGTGCCCAGGCCTTCAATTTCGTGGCCGGCTACCTGGGCGAGTGCGCGCAGGCGCCCACCGCTCATTTCTTCCTGTTCCAGCCACTCTACACGCGCCGGGAACTTAACCTCCAGCGAACCAAAGCCGATGCGCGCTGTGCCGCCGAAGGCGCGCCCCGGCTCGATGATCTCCACGGTTTCGATCCCAGGCATGCATCTCCCCAAGGCATGGGGATCCAGGAGAAAGGCCCAAACCTGGGCGCGTGAGGCGCTGACGATTACCTCATCTGCAAAATCCACGCGTTTCTTCCTTTGCTCTCTTGTTGGAAAAGGTGAAGATCAGGTTGAGGACAGGGGCGAATCTCCTCATGCGGTTTCGTCTGACTGCGCATCGGCCGGGAGGACCTCATTCAGTTTGTGCAGGAGCGTCTCTAACTTTTCTTCGAGCCGGTGCAATTCTTCACGGGTTGGTACGTCGTGCTCCATTAAGGCGCGCTCGAGCCGATCTTCCGAAATGTCAGCGGCCACGGGCTGGCGCTGTGAAAGCAGTTTGTCGCGCAGGCGCTGGCCCTCTTCTTCCTCCAATTCACCCCGGCGAATCAAGATGTTCACCCGACGGTCTATCTCCTCGTCGACATGGTGGAGTAAATCGAGGGGCAAAGCCAGGGTGCGCCGCAGGGTGCTCAGCCTTTCGCCTCCTGCCTGAACCAGTCCGGTCAATACGGAACGCGGGAGAAAACCAGATTGTTGTTTCTCCTGGTCAAAGATGATTTGGGTGAGAGTAATGGTGGTCAGATCTTCGCCGGTGGTATGGTCTACGACCTGGATCTCTTCGCCACCCCGGATCAGATCCGCTATCCCATTAAGCGTTATATATTGCTTCGCTTCCGTATCATATAGCTTCCGGTTAGGATAGCGTTTAATGGTCCGCATCGTCTCTCCTCTGCTGCACCGCGTCACTTGTGAACGACGATTATAAGTCTGTAGCAAACGAGGTGTCAAATCACGGTGGCGAGCGTGCTTGACGCAGTGCAACAACGATTTATAATTTGAAGCGTGTCGGCTTGTATCTCCCAATTCCACAATTAAAGGACCCTGGCGACGGTTGCGAAACGTCCAAGAGGAGTGCATGATGAACAAATCCAGGATAGTCACCCTCCATTTCCGGCCGATAGCGCCATTTTCCGAGCAGGTGGAATTGCTGGGACGGACGCTGGAAATTAAGCACATGGGGTGCGAGGCTAACCTGGAAGTGATGGTTAGCCGGATCCAGGAGCTGGACGGCGAAGTGGATGCGATTGCACTGGCAGGCATTGCCAGGCGACTGCAATTGGGGCCGGAGGTGATTACCCACAGAGAGGGTGCCATGCTCTTTGAGGTAGCCAAGACCACGCCGGTTGTGGACGGAAGTGGCATCCGGGCAGCGATGGAGCGATGGGCGGTGCGTCTGGCCGACGAGGCGGAGCCCGGCCTCTGGTCGCGCAAGCGGGTGCTGATGGTGCCCGGCCTCAACCATTCCGGGCTCGCCCAGGCCTTGAGCCAGTACACGGAGGAGTTGCGCTACGCCGATCCGGTGGTCTATTTCGGCCTGCCTGCAGCGTCGACGATTGTCGGAACGGAGGCGCTGGGTGCGACAGCCGGCCTTACCCTGGCCCAATTGAGTAATGTTTCCTTTCGCCGCATTTTTCCCGAGGCTGGCCGGCCGGGTCAACCACGCCCGCCCGGCCCCTTTCGCTGGGCGGACATCCTCGCCGGCGACATCGGCGCCATTCGCCGGTACGCGCCAGAGAAGCTGAGAGGCAAAATCATCGTCTGCGAGTGTGCGGGCCCCGAAGATGTGGCCGATCTGGCAGAGCGGGGTGCTTACATGGTGGTGACCACCATCCCGCCAATGGAAGAGGAATTGGCGCGGTTGAACGCAGCGACGTACGAGGCGTGTTTGGCAGCGTTGCGCCGGGAGCCAAATGCGCCGTTGACAGAGAATACGTACCTGAATTTAATGGCGGACCTGGAATGGACACCAGGTATCCGCTACCTGCAGCCGGAAGAGGCTGCGATTAACCGTTTCGCCTTTGTCATTCACCCTCTGAGCCTGCGCTTCATCCACAAACATCCTCTCTTCCGGTGGACGCGCATTCTACCCGACGTATTGGTGGAGCGGGCGGCCGCCCACATCCCGCCGCTATATGTCAGCCGGGTGGTTGGGGTTGAGAGCGCGGAAACCGGCCAGAAGGTGGAAGGGCTGTTGCTGTCGTTGGGCGGTACGCCCCGAGAGTTGATGCGCCATGATCCGGCGTTCGTTTACCGCCGGCTGATTCGCGCTTCGCGGATGGCGGAACGATGGGGGGCCCGGCTGATGGGATTGGGTGCTTTTACCTCGGTGGTGGGGGATGCGGGGATAACGGTGGCCCAGAAGGCGGATATTGCCATTACCTCCGGGAACAGCCTGACGGTGGCGGCTACCCTGGAAACTGCGAAGGAAGCGGCTGTGAAGATGGGGCACGAGCTCTCTGAGGCACACAAGGGCACAGTGATGGTTATCGGCGCGACAGGGTCTATCGGTTCTGTCTGTTCACGCCTCCTGGCACAGGCAATTCATAATGTCATCCTGGTGGCCCCCCGGCCTGAGAAGCTGATTGCCCTCAAGCGCACGATTACGGACGAATCACCGCAGGCGGAGGTTACGATCAGTACCACGGCCGATGATTACGTTGGTACGGCCGACTTGATCGTGACGACCACGTCAGCCGTCGGCCAGAAGATTATCGATATCACGAAATGTAAGCCGGGGGCGGTGATCTGCGATATCGCGCGCCCGCCGGACGTTACGGAGGAAGAAGCGACCCTGCGGCCGGATGTGCTGGTGATCGAGTCGGGCGAGATCTTGTTGCCGGGGCAACCGGATTATGGTTATGACATTGGCCTGCCACCGGGGGTGGCCTATGCCTGTCTGGCAGAGACTGCATTGCTGGCCATGGAAGGGCGCTTCGAAGATTATACGCTGGGGCGCAATATTGAGGTGGAGCGGGTAAAGGAGATTTACCGTCTATTCAAGAAGCACGGTTTACAGCTATCAGGTTTGCGCAGCCATGGCGAGTTTTTAACGGATGAGGATATCGCGCGGAAGCGGGCGTTGGCAGATGAATTGCGCCGGCATCCAGAGCGGCTGGCCCAGCTCCAACAGGAAGCGCGCACCGGCCGGGCCGCCAGCCCGGCCCGCAGCAGGGGAGAGGAGACGGCCTTCCAGCTCCGTCCGTGGCTGGGTGCTGCCGGGATCGTAGCCGGGGCGCTGGGCTGGCTTTTCTTCCGTCGCGGTCAGCCAAGATAACGCCCGTACGGGTAAACCCACCCCAGGGACACGTACCACATGGAGGCCGACAACATGGAGATAGTCAAATGAATGAGGAAAAGGTAGTCCTGGTTACGGGCGTTGCCGATTACTGGGGAGGACGCCTGGCCCGGCGTTTGCTTCGGGAAGAAGATACCCGGGTAATCGGCCTCGACGTCGAGCGTCCGGAAGAAGAAGTGAAGGGGTTGGATTTTATCCAGGCGGATGTGCGCAACCCACTACTTGCCGAACTTCTGCGGGATGAGCAGGTCGATACTGTCTGCCATCTCTCTTTTATCGAAAGCTTCCGGCGTAGCGAGGCGATTTTCGACTTCAACGTGATGGGCACAATGAAAATTATTGGCGCCAGCGCCGAGAGCGGTGTGCGCCGGGTCGTTCTCAAGAGCAGTACAATGGTATACGGTGCCCATCCAGACAACGATGCCTTCTTGACAGAGGACAGCCGTCTGCGGGGCAGTCGCCGTTATGGCTATAATCGTTACAGGCTGGAGATCGAATCCTTCATTAACGGTTTCCGCCGCCAGGCACCGGGGCTGGAAGTCACATTACTAAGGTTTGCCAATGTTCTGGGACCGACGGCCGGAACGCCGCTGAATGCTTATTTGCGGCTGCCCGTTACCCCGATCTTGCTGGGCTTCGACCCGATGCTGCAGGTAATCCACGAGGACGACGCGATCGAAGCGCTGGTCCATGCCGTTTATGCCGAAAGTGCCGGTGTCTTTAATGTCGCAGCGGATCCTCCTCTTCCCTTGCTCCGCATTCTGGGACTGGCGGGGAAAGTGCCCCTACCAGTTCTTCACCCTCTTGCTTATCGGGGCGTCAACTGGCTGGGGAATAGCCGTTTGCGCAGCTTTGCGCCCCTGGAGCCTGATTACCTGCGCTATCGCTGGGTGAGCGATCTGAGCCGGATGCGCGAAGCGTTCCAATTCTTCCCCGAATTGGCAGGGGACGAGGTTGTGGAGGCACTGGGTGTCCAGATGCGCATGAAGCATTACAAGAAGCCGCGGACGGAAGATATCGTCTACGATGAAGAGCGATTGCGGGCGACGATTGAACGCCGGCGCCAGGCACGCGCCGAGCGGGACGGCCGGGAAGGTCGCTACCGGCGCCAGGAAGAGGTGGAGGAAGTCACCAATGGTTGAGGAACACGATAGGAAGCAGTGTGCGGCTATCACCCGGGCAGGCGGCCGCTGTAAACATCCGGCGCAGCCGGGGACGGTCTATTGCCATGTCCACCAGGTGTTGGCCGAACCCACAGAGCAGGCAGCCGCTCACCCCTCTGCCGTCGCGGAAGCGGCGCAGGAAGCGGCACCCGAGGCCGAGGCACAGACGGGCGCAGCGGCCGGAGCGGGGGATATGGAACCAGAAACGCGCCAGCAAATGGTGGAGGAGATAGACGAGCTGATAGAAGGGCTAAAAGAGGGGGCGCCTGCGTTTCGCCCGCCTCCTTACTCTCCCCAGGCATTGATCGCCATGATCAAACAGAATCTGGAGCACCTGCCGCCGGCGATGCGCGTCGACGTTCTCTACCGGTTACGCGATGCCATCGGGGGCGAGCAGGGAGCGGACATGGAGACGTGGCAAGGTGTCTGGTATATGCTCCACTACTGGCGCCATTACCAGGAAACATTTTTCCAGCGATTGGGTGAGGGTCTGTCCCTGCCGGTGGGGCAATTGCGGCAATTGACCAAGGTGCTCAACGAGGATCTCTTCGACCTGGATACCTGGAAGGGGATGTGGTTTATGGTCAGCTACTCCGCCAAATACCAGGCAGATTTGATCCGGCGACGCTTCATAGGAGAGTACGATACGGACGAGTGGGGGCTCGACTGGGAATTTCTGGAGGCGATTCGTCCCTTCTTTACCTTTCTGTACAAATATTACTGGCGGGTGGAGGCGTCCGGGTTGCAGAATATCCCCGATTACGAACGAGCGCTGATTGTCGCCAATCACTCCGGCCAACTCCCGTTTGACGGTGCGATGATTGGGGCAGCTGTCCTGATGGACCATCCGTCCCAACGGCTGGTCCGCAACCTTTATGCGGACTGGTTTCCCACGCTTCCTTTCCTGGCTCCGCTCTTTGAAAAGATGGGGCAGACGCTGGCCTCGGTCGATAACGGCACGCGTTTGCTGGAACAGGAGGAACTGGTTGCCGTTTATCCGGAGGGGTACAAAGGTGTGGGGAAACTGTATAAGGATCGCTACCGGTTGGGCCGCTTTGGCCGGGGCGGTTTCGTGCGAATGGCTCTCGAGACCCAGGCACCTATTGTCCCGACGGCTGTGGTCGGTGCAGAAGAAACCTATGTATCGCTGGCAAAATCTGACCTGATGGCCAAGCTGATTGGTTTTCCGTACTTTCCCATTTCGCCGACCTGGCCCTGGCTGGGGTTATTGGGGTTGGTCCCCTTGCCTACCAAGTGGTATATAGACTTCGGGGAACCAATTCCAACGGACGCGTATGGGCCCGATGCTGCCGAGAATCTGGTGCTTGTTTCCCAGTTGACCGACCAGGTGCGCAACATTGTCCAGGAAATGCTGTATGAACGCCTGGCACAACGCCGCTCGATCTTCCTGGGATAGCAGGTGAGGTGTCAGCCGGCCTCCTGCTACCTGACAGGTGTTTATGACCTTTTACGAGGATGTCTCCCGGTTCCACGCGGTGTTCGGGCGTCTTTTTGAGGAGATTGATGCGGCAAATCCGAGGGCGGTAGATTTGCTTCATCGTTCGCGATTGCTTATCCGCCTGAAAATAACTGGCCCCACCACTGATATCTGGATTAACGGCCGCAAGCGACCGCTGGACATTCACTTTGGTCACGCACGCCTGCACGCTAATCTGGAGGTGGCGCTTACCGGCGATACGCTGCACCAGATTCTGTTGGGGGAGCTATCGTTGACGAACGCGTTGGGGAGCGGCCGGCTCCAGGTTGAGGGACCAATCTGGAAAGCAAAAGCGCTGGCCGATCTTTTTGAGCGGGGCCAAGCCGTCTATCCGCAAATTTTGCGGGAAGAGGGGATGCTGCCTGGCTGAGGCGAAAAAACCAGGCCAGCTCCGGTCTGACCCAAAGACAAATGAGGGTCTTCTAGCGGTTATCGTTGGCCGGTTCTTCAGTGGGGTGGCGCGACTGTTGCCCATTGTTCTGTGCAGAGACCGGTGTCGTGGTGTCTTCTCCGTCCAGGAGCGCAGCCAACTCTTCCAGGGAACGGCTCAGCCGAGTCAATGGGGGTTCTTCGGGCGGTTGGGCGCGCGCATAGAGAATGCGCTGCAATACCTGCGGATCGTAATCAGACGCCCAGATCTCCTGCATCTCCTCCACCAGCAAACGCCGGGAGACGGGGATGCCGTGGCGAAGCAGTATCTGCTTGTAACGGGCAAAATCCTCGGCCAGGTCAAGGGTCACCGTCTCGAACCCATGGCGAGCAATAGTCATGCGGGCGGAGTAGCGCATGATGTTGTAGAAATGCATCGTCTCGTCATCTGGTTGGGGTTCGATCAGGATGATATCTACATCCCGATGGCGGCGGCGTAACTGTTTGACGTGATAATGCAGGCCAGAATGGAGCAGAATGGACAACATCTGGGAAGAAACAGCCTGGATACCCTTGTCGCTGAGATGGGTGCCCTGGGAATCGAGAAACGGGATTGCGTTATTCTCGCTATTGTTGAAGGGGACGATGGGATTGATACAGACGACAAGCGTCGCTCCCTGTTCGATTGCCAGGTCAAGACTGGCATTCCCGCGGAGGCCGCCGTCCACATAATCTTTACCGTTGATCGTCACTGGTTTATAGAAAAGGGGCATGGCAGAGGAAGCGGCTACAGCCAGCGAAATCGGGACATCACTCTTGTGGCCTGCGCCGAACACTATCCGTTCCCCATCGTCCAGGTTGGTGGCAATGATATACAGGGCGCGTTCGAGCTCGTCGAAATAGTTGGGATAACCCATCCTGGCCAGCGCGTAGCGCAAGTACCGTTCGAGAGCCATGCTGTCGTAAAGGCCTGACGGCAGGACTTCGAGCAGCGACCAGACGAAATCGAAAAGGGTCATGTCGTTGCGGTTATGAAGATAAACTGACCAGGCGGTCAATACTTTGCGGGGCAACTTCAAGCCGGAGTGGAGCAGATCGTGCCGGCTGAGATTAAAGAGATCCTTGCGCTCCAGCGGGCGCACATCGGGATCAGAACCGTTCATCACCTGGAGCATGGTGTCAGGTGTGATGCCGTTCGCCAGCATGGCGGCTACCAGGGCGCCAGCGCTGGTGCCCACGTAGATGTCAAAATCATTGACCGTACGATCTACCAGGAGATCGTCAATCGCGCGGAGGGCGCCAATTTCGTAGACGGCTCCCGTCAACCCGCCCCCCGCGAGTACCAGGGCGGTCTTTCCACTCTTCATTTGCATGGTTACAGTGTCCTGCTATTGTAATGGCGTCGGCCCGGCATCGTATGCGCCTCGCCGACTTTGGCCTCGATTTTACCAGGGTAAAACGTACTCGCCTAGTGTCAAGTATGGTAATATCCGGGGGTGGATGACCGACAGCCAACGTCGATTTAAGGAGGAAAGAAGATGGCCCTGTTATTTCCCAGTGATGTCTGGATCAAAGCATTAATGGAAGTCGTCAACGAGAGTGAAGCATACGCAAAAGCCGCCGAGAAGTGGGAAGGGGATCTGTTCTTCGTGGTTGAGCCGGGGCCAGGATTGCCGGAACCTCATTATCTCTATATGGATCTGTGGCACGGTGAGTGTCGTAGTGCCGGGGAGATGGGAGCGGATGAGAAATCGCCTGAGTTTGAGATCCGGGCTCCGTTACCCACGTGGAGGCAGGTTCTGGAAGGCAAACTGGATCCGATCCGGGGTCTGACCACACGCCGTCTGAAGCTAAAGGGAAACATGATGAAGATCCTGAAGTCGCCGAAGGCGGCGCTGGAACTGGTCAATTGTGCGCGAGAGATTGACACGACTTACCCGCAGTAGGCAGGGTGGAAGGCGAGTTGGCTCTGCGATTATTGCTCTCTCAGGAGCCGGGAAATGAAGGAGAAATCGGTTGGTGTGGCGTTGGGCGGCGGTGTTGTTCGGGGGGTGGCCCACGTGGGCGCCCTGGAGGCGCTAAGTGAAGCCGGAATTCCAATCGATTACGTGGCGGGAGCCAGTGCCGGCGCGATTATGGGCGCTTTCTTTTGCGCCGGGTTTAGCTTCGCCGAGATTGAATATATTGCTTCCAGGATAGGATGGCGGGATGTGGCCCGGCCGGTGTGGCCGCGGGAGGGTCTCGTCACATTTGCCCCGCTTGAACAGCTGCTGCGGAAGCTGTTGGGCGACATCGAATTCGCCGATCTAGAAGTCCCTTTTGCAGCGGTGGCGACAGATTTGGAGACGGGAGAACCGGTAGCGCTGCGTGAAGGACCGTTGGCCCCGGCCGTACGGGCCAGCTCCTCTGTGCCGGGCGTGGTGACACCGCGACGGATTGGTCCGTGGTTGCTGGGCGATGGCGCGCTTTCGAACAATTTGCCCGTTTCGGTTGTTCGCGAGATGGGCGCCGACCTGGTAGTTGCCGTAGACGTCTTCCAGCCTTCTTTCATACGGGGCTGGGGGCCCCTGGGACGAGCATTGAGCGCCCTGGAGATCCTGGTAAACCGGTCCGGTAGCGGGATTGAAGAAGCCGATTTTTTGATTCAGCCTGCATTGGCCGGTGTCAGTTATTTACTTTTTTCGCAGTGGAAGAAGTTGATGCGCCTGGGGCGAGAGGCGGCGCAGGCCACTATTCCTGCTATTCAGGCCGCTTTAGCGATTGCTTGAGTGGGGTGCCTGGTACCGGATGTGGCATGTGTGAGTGTCGTGTGAATGTCGCTTGAGTAAGGAGAAGTGATGGGAACGCTCTGGTTCTTACTGGCTTTTCTCTTCTGGGCGCTGCTCCACAGTGTGACTGCGGCCCGGCCCTTTAAGGCGTGGGTGCGCCGCCGGGTTGGGGAGCGAGCCTATGCCGGTTTTTATCGCTTCTTCTACAATGTGGTTGCGGTAATTAGCTTCCTCCCGGTGCTCTATCTGCTGGCGACGACGCTCCCGGGGACCATTTTATGGCGCGTGCCCCGGCCGGTCAGTTTTGCCTTCCTTCTGGTCCAGGGAATCGGGCTGATAGGGTTGCTGGTGAGTGTCTGGCAGACTGACATCTGGCGCTTTGCCGGGGTGCGCCAGGTGGTCCGTTACTTGAACGGGGAACCTGATCCGGAGCCGCCAGCTACCTTCGTCCGAAACGGCACCTATGCTCTGGTACGCCATCCTCTTTACTTCTTTAGTATGCTGGTGATCTGGTTCACGCCGGTAATGGCGTTAAACACCCTGATCTTCAATGTGCTGGCCACCGTTTACTTCTATGTGGGCGCATTACATGAAGAACGGCGGCTGGCTGCTACTTTTGGCGAGCGCTATCGACGTTACCAGGAAGAAGTCCCGGCGTTCATCCCACTCTGGAGGTTAGAAACTGGCAAATAGTGATTGGCGACCGTGGTGTGAGCCGTGCCCAAAATCTAATCTCTGCTCTCTCCCGTCAGCGGAATTTTGAATTGGAGCATGTCCTGCTTATCGTCGCCGGGATTGTAGAGGAGGGCGATGTTATCCACCGGTACCTGCCAGTCGAAATCCACGTCACAGAGAATGTCGATGACGTCAGCCAAGTTTTGCCGGGTAATGTCGCCGTGCCCCAGGGTGATGTGAGGCACCCAGAGCTCAGGATGATAATATTGCACGATGCCGGCACTGACGCCGGTGAGCAAAGGCCAGAGGTTGGCGTTGATCTGGCTCAGGCGGGGACTGCGGGCGACGTTTACGTAGACGATGGGATTGAGCCCGGCCGTAAAGATCCCGATCCCCGTGGTCAAGATCTCAAAGGGGGGAATGGACGCAGCAAAACGGCGGAGGAGGGGCTCCAGTAACTCCACATCGTAGTGGTCGGCCACGTGATAGGAAAAGTGAGGAAATGGCGTGGTGAAAATGCCGCGCACCCCGAGCGCCTCCTCCAGTCCAGCCCAGATGTCCTCTACCATGCGGTAATGATCTTCGTCGAGTAGTGAAACAATCCCGTGCATCTCAGTCCCTCCATTGGCAACGCGAGCCTATTTTATAGCAGATAGGTTGCAGTTACACGTAAATGGGATAATCAGGGAGTGACGAAAGGGTCTCCGACAAAGAAGCGATTGTTTCAGGCCGTGCGATATCCCTGTCTGGCTATCAGGAATTTTCTTGCCCATCCGCATAGCGCCGCTGCCATTCGTAGAGTTTATTGATTGCCTCCAGAGGCGTCATGCTGGTAACGTCGAGCTTCTCTAATTCGTCCAGGATTGGACTGGATTCAGGGAAGAGGGCAACCTGCTGGGCGCGTTGTAGGTGACTTGGTGTTACAGAAGCGGTAGGGGCGTGTTCCTCGAGGTCGCGCAAGATTTCCTGGGCGCGGTTGACCACGTCCCGGGGCAAGCCGGCGAGCTGACCCACGTGGATGCCATAACTGCGGTCCGCACCGCCGGGCACCAGCTCGTGGAGGAAGACGACGTCCTCGCCTTCTTCAGCAACTGCCACATTATAGTTGGCCACGAGAGGCAGGACCTCGGCAAGGCCGGTCAGTTCGTGGTAGTGGGTGGCGAAAAGGGTGCGGGGTTTCAGGCGTGGGTGGTTGTGCAAGTACTCGACGATGGCCCAGGCGATAGAGAGCCCGTCATAGGTGCTGGTACCCCGGCCGATCTCGTCCAAAATAAGCAAAGAGCGGGCGGTTGCATGGTTCAGGATTTCGGCCGTTTCTACCATTTCGACCATGAAGGTGGAGCGTCCCCGGTGCAGCTCATCGTGGGCGCCGATACGGGTGAAGATGCGGTCGGCGAGGCCAATTTCCGCATTATGTGCCGGCACGAAGCTGCCAATCTGGGCCATGAGTACGATCAGGGCCACCTGGCGTAGGATGGTCGATTTCCCGCTCATATTGGGACCGGTGATGATGTGCAGGCGCTCATCGGAGCCCATATGGGTGTCATTGGGTACAAATCGTTCCAGCACCAGCGTGCGCTCGACTACCGGGTGGCGACCGGCAATGATGTGTAGCTCCGTTCCTTCGTGGAAGGTGGGACGGACGTAATCGTTGTTGGCAGCAGCCTCGGCGAGCGCGGCAGCGACGTCTAATTGGGCCAATACCTGAGCTGTAGTCAGCAGGCGCTCGGCTGCCTGCCCGACACGGCGGCACACTTCTTTGAAGAGGCGACTCTCAATTTCCAGAATTCGTTCTTCCGCGTTAAGAATCAGGGTTTCATATTCTTTCAACTCGGGCGTGATGTAACGTTCCGAGTTGGTCAACGTCTGCTTGCGGATGTAATCGTCTGGGACCAGGTCGGTGTTGGCCTTGGTGACCTCCAGGTAGTAGCCGAAGACTTTGTTGAAGCCGACCTTGAGGCTGCTAATGCCGGTGCGCTCTCGCTCTTTCGGCTCGAGATCGGCTACCCACTCCCGGGCATGGGCGGAGGATTGCATGACGCCGTCTAGTTCGGCGGAAAATCCCGGCCGGATTACGCCCATCTTGTTCAGATTTGGTGGGGCCTCGGGCGCCAGCGCCCGTTCCATCAGATCGGCTGTATCCAGACATGGATCGAGCCGGCCGGCCAACTGCTGCAGAGTGGGATGGGGCTCCGTCTCGCCGGCGACGAGGGAGCGCA
>Ga0207752_1000473_pt1 | contig 18799 bp, 14 predicted proteins | sample Pon2CUnioCityCA_6_FD_187272 | JGI IMG/M metagenome (GOLD analysis project Ga0207752, IMG submission 187272) | Marine sediment microbial community from Union City, CA, USA - Pond 2C Sediment 2 (SPAdes) | ecosystem: Environmental > Aquatic > Marine > Intertidal zone > Salt pond sediment ...
AGGAGGAAGAAGCGGTCGGGTGGCGTTCCCTGTCGGTGAATCCCGGCAGTGATTTATCCATAAAGGTTGATCCGAGGGTCTGCAACGTTTCGTCGCTAGCCTCAGGTCAGGATTATATCACAGAATCTCGGAGGGGCAAATAGCACGAAATCGGCCTTATGACGCGTCTTCCCGAGCTACCTCGAGCCGCTCAGCCGAAAGGAGGCCCAGATCGGCGTCGTTCAACATCGCATCCACCAGCTGCTCGGCAGCGACAAACGCCCAGCTCAATCCACGCCCGGCAAAACCAACGGCAAAGAAAACCTGCGGCAAGCCCGGAACGGCACCTAACATGGGCAGGCCATCCGGGGTGAACCCCATGACCTCCATCCGGCGATCCAGTCTACTGAGATCTGTCTCAGGGAAATGACGGGAGAGGAACTCCACCAATCCGTCGCCGGGATTCCCTCGACCTCCGGAAGACTGCTCTCGATCCCAACCACCGATGAGAACACGTCCGTCAGGCAGCGGGCGGAGGAACTGCTCCCCATAGCTGAAGGTACACGGCTGGTCGTGAAGCACCTCCCCCGGGACGTCCAACCTGTAGACGCATCCCTGGACTGGAGCGACGCTCTCCGCCAGGTAGGGATGGACGAGCGCGGCGTAACCATTGACCGCCAGCACGACGGCACGACACAGAACCGTCCGCCCGTGAGCCCAGACGCGAATATCGTCTCCTGCAGGCTCCAATGCGTGGACCTCGGTCCCCTCGTGCACGACGACACCCTCGTCAACCAGGAGCGCCTGAGTCAGTGCGCCGGCGTCCACCATCGCATCGCCAGGACGGTGGAGTGCACCACGGAAGCCACGATCCAAGGGGTCGGTCAAGCTGAAAGACGCGTCGAAGCCATCCTCCCGAAGAAGCTTGGCTGATTCCCACAGCATGTCTGCCTCTTCTTCATCGACAGCAAGGGCCAGGCTTCCGGATCTCTCAACCGGAACCCCAAGCCACTTGGCGCCCTCGACCAGGCGGTCACGCCCGCCAGTCGTCAGCGCCCACAGCTGGTAGGCGCGCCGACGCCCATAGACGGAGGCAGCCCAGCTGTAGTGCGCCGGCAACCCAGCGAGAACCATTCCGGCGCTGCACCCGGATGCACCACCAGCTATACGTCGCGCCTCCAAGATCGCCGTGTCGAGCCCTTCCCGCGTCAAGCGGGCCGCCACCGAAGCACCAACCAACCCCGCCCCCACGACGACGACGTCGCAGGCATCACTGCGTCGTTGTTCCCTCTTGGTTAGCATCGCTATCTCTCAGTCGTTCAAGATCCTCAACCTACGCCCTCGCGGTCAGGACGTGGTAACCGGAGCCCGCGTAAGCTGTATCGACGTTACCGAAAGTTCGGCGAATCAGATCGTCGTAGCCGATGAAGCGGTTTGCCACCAGGAAAAGCCTCCCTCCAGGACGAAGGACTCGTTGTGAGCCGCGGACAAACTGCTGGGCCACGTCGTAGTCAACCTCCCGGCCCTGGTGGAATGGCGGGTTCGTGATCACCACGTCGAAAGGCCTCTGGCTGATCACCTGAGAGACGCCGTCAGAGAGGCGGACGTCCGCATTGGCGACACTATTCGCCTCGAGCGTATACCGGGCGGATCGTACAGCACGAAGGTCGGTATCCACCAGTACAATCGCACCGTTGGGAACGCGGCGTGCAGCAGCCAAGCCGGCCAGCCCGGTTCCGCAGCCAAGATCGAGTACCCGGTCACCCGCACTGACCGTCATAGAATCGATCAAGCGGGCCGTTCCCTCATCAAGGCGGTCCCAGGCGAAGACACCGGGCTTGCTCACCAGAGTGGTCTCGATGCCGTCGATCACCACGCGATGGGTGACGTAGCCAGCATGAAGCGGAGGTAATTCCATTCCCTCGGGCTGCACGGTCATTGCCACGTGGTACCCTTTCTTCTGTCGTACCACGCCGCAGCGGCCGAAAAGCTCGCGCGCATAGGCGACAACCCCTTTGACGCCGACGTGGGTGCTGGCAACAAAGTAGAACCGTCCGCCGGGTCGGAGAACGTGGGCCCCTCCCCGAATCAACTCCCGCTGGACGTCTCGACCCCGAGGTAGGTGACACAGCACCAGATCGAATGAAGCCGGGTCCAACTCTTCCACTCCGTCACCCAGGCGCACCTCGGCATTGGTTACCCCGTTTTCCTCCAGCGTGCGTCTGGCACAGGTTGCGGCCACAAGGTTGGAGTCGACCAGGGTAGCATGCCCCTGGGGCATTAAAAGGCCAGCGATTGCTCCAATAACACCAGTGCCGCAGCCCAGATCAAGCACGTTCTCGTCGGCTCCAAAACGGGGCATCTCCAGAAGTGCCGCGGTGCCCGGGTTAACCCTGTCCCACGACCACACGCCGGGCTTCCCCACGACGAGAAGCTCCTGACCACGCAACTCAACAACGAACTTGTGGAGACCGTGGTCGTCCTGAGCCGCGTCCTGTATTGCAGAGGTCGCGTCAGGAGCAGCGGAGCCTGGCCCCGAGGGCGGCCCGTAGGGCCAGCTAGTATTCATAGCAGCTGCCGCCGATGAACTCGCGAAGCAGCGAGTCGGGCGGGATCGGCGACTCGTCCTCGACGGCCGTGACGGCGCTAAGTAAGTCGTGAACGCGCTCGGCGCGTGCGTAAGCGTCCTGTCGGAGGGGGTCATCCTTGTACTTCTCCACCCACTCCTCAAAGTAATCGAGGAGCCGGGCCTTCATCACGGGCAGTTCATAAGGAAGCCCGGTGTTGACAATATGATCGGCCGTGTTCGCGTACGGAATGATGTTGCGCATCTCACTCTTACGAACGTAATGCCAGTGACCGAGGGTGCGCTCCGGGTCGTAGGCACGGAAGTTGGCATCGCGCACCATACGGCGCATAAGCCGGAGATCAGTCCACCGGATATATCTCCCCTGACGCCCTTTCATCTGGAGCAACGGCTCGACGTAGAGCTTGAACTTGACCTCATCCTCGATGCCCTCAGTCATGGGCGGATAAAGCCCATGGAGGCTGTCGATGAGGATCATCTCGTCTGGCTCAACCTCCATCGGCGTCTGCGCATCGTGCCGTTTACCGGTCTGGAAGTCATAGAAGGGAATCATCACTTCCTCGCCATCCAGTAATCGCCGCAGATGCTCATTGATCAGGTCGAGGTCGAGGGCCTGGGGTGTCTCAAAGTCGTAATCGCCAAACTCGTCCTTTGGATGGAGCTCCAGATCGAAGAAGTAGTTATCGACGGCAAGGGGCACCAAACTGATCCCCGCCATTTTCAGCAGGTGGCTCAGCTTCGTTGTAGTCGTCGTCTTACCGGAGGACGACGGGCCGGCGATAATAACCATCCGGACCCGTTCCCGCCAGTCCTTGATCATCTCCGCGGCGGTGGTGATGTCCTCCTTGTAGAAATGATCGGTCTCGCGCACGATCTGGGGAAACTCACCGGCAGCGACGCGCTCATTGAGTTGGTCAACGGTATGGAGCTCGTGCTCCACGGCCCAATCGAGGGCCTCCCAGATCTTGGCCCAGGGGATGTTCTCAGAGGGCTGCTCGTGGCGTCGGGCCCGCTCCCGCCGTCGACTAGCGCGCTCCTCCCGATACAGGATGTAGGCCTTGGCTGTCCTGGCGTGGCCGTTCTCAATCAACACCTTCTCGACTACGTCTTGAATCTCTTCGACGGTGGGAATGTGATCTGGGGCTGTTTCATCCTCAAGCGTCTCTACCACCTGATCGGCCAGATCCTCCGCCAGTTGCCGATCACGCCCGCCCACCGCTACAGCGGCCTGATAGATTGCATTGCTGATCCGTTTCTTCTTGAACGGGACCACTGCTCCTGTCCGCTTGACAACATGCGTGATCTCGGACATAGGTCATCCTTTCCTCGCTAGACAGAGTCTTCCTTGTCTATCTTTCTTGTCATTTCTTCCAAGAAGCTACAACAACATTGTACAAGCGGCGAGACATAGCGTCAAGAAAAGATGGTAAGGGGGCGACGCCAATCATAGAAAGACCGTTCTTGATCGTTCTTGCCGAAGACGGAATCCCACGTCGGCTCCCGTGGCGGTCAGAGTCGGACCCACCGGCGTCTGACATCGCACAGGAGAAACGGGTTTGAGGCAGGACGCCTATCCTTCTAGTGAGGGAGGGTGAACCAGACCCGCGTCCCTTCGCCAACGGCGCTTTCGATGCCGATGTCGCCACCGTGGGCTTCCACGAACTCCTTGGCGATTGACAACCCCAGTCCAGCACTACCCGCATGGCGGCGGCGATCTTGCTCGCCTCGGTAGAAGCGGCCGAAGACCTGGGACAGCTCAGCTTCCCTCACGCCTTCCCCGGTGTCGCTCACCTCAACCCGCACCTGGTCATCGACTGTCGATGCGCTCACGTGCACAGCGCCCCCGGGGGGTGTATGTCGGATCGCGTTATCCAGTAGATTAGTCAGCACGCGCTCGATCTTCTGCGCGTCCATCAAGACCGGATCCACATCCGGCTCGGTGCTTCCCCTCAGCGTTACTCCTTCTTGCGCAGCCCGGGTCGAGAAGCCTTCCAGCATGTCCGAGATCAGATCACGGATCGAGCTGTGATGACGGTCCAGTTTCATCTCCCCGGTATCGATCTGGGCGATATCGGATAGGTCATCAAGCAGATCTGATAGTAAACGAACGTGATGCTGCGCCGTTCGTAGGTAGCGTTGGGCAGTCACGGGGTCTTCAACGACTCCATCAGCGAGAGCTTCCACGACTGCTCGAAGCGAGGTTAAGGGCGTTCGCAGGTCGTGCCCCACCCAGGTGACCAGGTCACGACGCAGCCTGTCCAACTCCCGCTGCTCTCGCTCAGCGGCCTCAAGTCGAGCCGTCATCTCATTGAATGCCTCAGCGAGCTCCGCCAGCTCATCACGGCCGGCGACTGGCGCGCGCGCGTCCAGATGCCCCTCTGCGATATCCTGCGCCGCCTGATTGAGCACGGTGATTCTCTGCGTGAGAGCCATAGACAGGAAATACTCTAGGGACGTAGCAATGCCAGCGGCAAAGATGAGCAGGACCGTCGCCAGCGCCAGGTCGTGCTGGTTTACGAACATCAGCCGAGCCGTCACCCAGACACTGAGGAATACTAGAGCGAGGGTCAGGGCATTCCCCGCGATAAGCGTCCACTGGAGACGCGGAGAGCGGTGTATCCAGCCCAGACGGGACGCCCCGTGCCCCAGCGCGATCGATATGAGCGCAGCGACGGAGAGAATGAAAGCCAGCACCACCAGGTCCTCCGTAGGCGGCTGTGCCAAACCGTAAAACATTGCCAACGCCAAGGCCAGCACCAGGGTAACGCTGCCGACGAACAGTAGCGTCGTGGGTTGGCGCTGTGGCGAGTCTCTTTCAGTAGGCATCATCTTGCCCTTCTAGGATAATCTGTCGTTCCTGAGACATCACGTTCTTCATCGATGCCAACCCTCACGGCTCAAACTTGTAGCCCACACCCCACACCGTCTGGATATGGCGAGGATCGGAGGGATTGGCTTCAATCTTTTCACGGAGACGATGGATGTGCACCGTCACCGTGCTGGGATCAATGTACTCCGTCAGTCCCCACACGCGATCGAGGAGCTGGTCCCGGTTGAAGACTCGACGCGGACGCCGCGCCAACTCCCACAAGAGATCGAATTCCTTCGCTGTAAGCTCGATGACCTCGCCCTCCACTTCCACCACCCGCGTCTCGGGGTCGATCCACAAACTGTCAAACTCAAGCGGCCCTCCGTTCTCCGTCGTGGTGGAGCCGTAGGCCCGGCGCAATAGCGCCTTCACCCGGCTGACTAGCTCCTGCGGGCTGAAAGGTTTCACCACGTAATCGTCAGCTCCCAGCTCGAGGCCCAAGATTCGATCGGACTCGGCACCTCGGGCGGTCAACATAATAATCGGGATATCGCCCCTGGCGCGCAACCAGCGGGTGATCTCCAGCCCCCCCACCTCGGGCAACATTAAGTCCAGCACCACGAGATGAGGCGGTTGGCTCTCAAGGATCTCAAGGGCTTCTTGCCCATCGCTCGCAGTCACCACCTCGTAGCCAGCGCGCTGCAGGTAGATACTCACAACTTCGCTGACGGTGGGATCATCGTCGACGACGAGAATAGTTGGCGCATCCATCGCATCCTCCGTCCATAACTACGACTCTTAAGGGCAGCTCGGCAGATCCTGTCCCAGACGGATATCGTTCGTTGGGAGCCTGGATCCCATTGGTAACCCCTCAGCTGTTGCTCACATCTGAACAGGATCAGGTCGTAGACCACGGCGCGTCCGCTTCAGTTCGGGGGCAGATCCTCGGGAAGCGAGCCGGGACGACCTCCAGGAAATCCAAGATGCGCCCCAGGCGCTCTCTTTGACTCGATCCCGGGCCGAATTGAGACTGCTTGCCCTCCAGGCTGACGTGCACCCCTACGGCCCCATTTTACTCCGATTGCGTCGAACCGCAAAGAGCCTTGACCGGACAGCATCAATGACAGTTCTTCCAGAGATCGTTGGCGAAGAAGACGGTCGGAAGAGAAGATGGTTAACAATTGTGTAATACTCTCGCAAGCCCTGGGCAAGCCTGAATGCGTAAGCTAACAGTGCGCTCATAGATAACAAGCTGTCGGGCGTCCCGGGTTCTTCCCGTGAGACGTTAAGGAGGAGCTACGGGGTGGGATGCCGAAGCCACAGTCGACAAAGGCCAACGAAGGGCAGCTTTGCCAATTCCGAGACCAAGGGTATCATTCCGTTAGACCCTCCCAGGTGAGGGCAGACCCCCCGAGAAGAGGAGAGCTATGCGACGATGAATAACTGGGCGAGAACGATCACCAAGAGGTACATAAACGTGGGCACGCCCCTAGTGCTCATCGGTAGCTTGTGGTTGTACCTGTGGATTTTTCAATGGTACGATGCTTATCTTTTCGACCCTCGTTGGGGACACAATTATCTTGAATCGGCCGCTTTCTTGATCGCCGGGCTGGCCTACTTCAACCGGCGGCTCATCTCCCATTACCTATCCCTCGCAGCCGCCACGATGATCGTGCCGGTTTCTCTTGCGCTGCTGCCTCACTCGATGACGGCCATTGTCGGCGGCGTCCTGATCGTACTCACCATCGTCGACATTTTCGTTGAGCGAGGTAGAGAGACCGACCTGGCAAAGCCGTCCAACCCGCGGCTCAGCTTCTTTCTGGAGAGGCACGTGCCTCGCTTCACTTACATTATGCTGGCGCACCTGGCCCTGATCTACTTCCTCGTCCGCTTGCCTGGCGGCACCTACGAGACGGATCTGGTAACCAAGGTGTACGACGCCGCTTTGATCCCTTTGGTCATCCTGGCTCTGCTCGAGGGTTCGGTGCGGAAGCTGGGCACTATCCCAGTCCCCGAACTCAGCTTCTTCTGGGGTATGGCCACCATCATCGTCTCTCTGATCCTGCTGATTGATCAACCAGAGACCTGGGTATGTATGGGAATCGCCGTGGTCGTCACCGCTTTGGGGATCGTCGCATTGGTCCTGGCTCGTCAAGGCGAGGCAGGCGAGATGACACAAGCATAGGCACGCACCTTGTTTGTCTCTCTCGTTATCCCGGCGCTGAACGAAGAGGAGAGTATTGGCAGTGTCCTGGCAGCAATTCCCCAGGATGCCGTCGATGAAATCATCGTCGTCGATGGGGGTTCCACCGACAACACCGCCGCCATCGCCCAAGCGGCGGGTGCACGCGTCATCTGCGAACCCCGACGGGGGTACGGTCGCGCCTGCGCCATCGGAACGGCGGCTGCCAGTGGGGACATCGTCCTCTTCCTCGACGGCGACGGCGCTGACGATCCGAGCCAAATACCCGATCTGCTAGCACCCATCCTGTCCGGCGAGGCGGATCTAGTCCTCGGCTCGCGGCTGGCGGGGGAGATGGCGCCCGACGCGATGCCGTGGCATCAGCGATTCGGAAACCGGCTGGCTGCGCGAATGATCCATTGGTTGTACGGCCTCCCGCTGACGGACTTGAGTCCCTTTCGGGCGGTCAAGCGCGAATCCCTGCTGGGTCTGCGGATGAAGGATATGACGCACGGCTGGCCCACCGAGATGATCGTCAAGGCAGCCCGGAACGACTGGCGAATCGTAGAGGTGCCCGTTCGCTATCGCCCTCGATTGGGTGGAACCTCCAAGATCGGTGGGACAGTCCGCGGGACGGTTCTAGCAACCTATCACATCCTACGCACCATTCTTGGGTATGCTGGAGGGAAGAGAGAACGCGATGGGTGATGCAGCGCTGGCGATTATGGCCAAACTGCCGGCTGTGGGCCAGGCCAAGTCGAGGCTGAGCCCTGTCCTTACCCCTTCAGACGCAGCAGCGCTCTACGAAGCGCTGCTGCTGGACACCATCGAGCTGGCGGGCGGTTTGGAGGGCGTTCAGCTGGCGATCGGGATCACCCCCTCCGACGCGGTCGACTACTTCCGGCACATCAGCCCGTCCAATACGGTGCTGATACCTGTCGACGGAGCAGACATCGGAGACTGCTTGAAACAGGCACTGGGACAGCTTCTAGCCGACGACTACGCCCGAGCGCTGGCCCTCAACTCCGATGGCCCCACGCTCCCCGTCACCATCCTGCGGCAGGCCTGCGCCGAATTGGAGAATCGCGAGATCGACGTCGTCCTCGGGCCCAACGAGGACGGCGGCTACTATCTGATCGGGATCAAACAACCTCATCCTGAGTTGTTCGAGGGAATTTCCTGGAGCACCAGCCAGGTGACCAGCCAGACGCTGACCAAGGCCGAGACGCTGGGGCTGGAGGTCGCCCAGCTGCCACCCTGGTACGACGTCGATACGCCTGCAGAACTCGACCGCTTGCGGGCCGAGCTACCGACCCTGCCAGACACCTCGCTGCGCCACACTCGACGCTTCTTGGATGGATCCGGCCGAACTGAGACTCCTGGAACAGACAGCGGCTCGGTTTGACACCTATGATTGCCATCGAGGTTCTCTATCTGCTTTGCATCGTCCTCCTCAGTGTGTACGGCCTCAATAACTGGGTGATGGTCCTCCTCTATCTGCATCATCGAGACGACCCGCAACCGTTGCCAGCATCCCCAGCCAAGTGGCCCCGAGTCACCGTGCAACTGCCCATCTACAACGAAATGCACATCGTCGAACGGCTGCTGACGGCCGCGGCGGCATTGGACTATCCGCAGGATCGGCTCGAGATCCAGCTGCTCGATGATTCGACTGACGAGACACGGGAGATAGCAACCCGAGCCGTAAGTGATCTCCGGGAACGAGGATTCGACGTGAGCCACGTCACGCGCTCGGACCGAACCGACTACAAAGCCGGAGCATTGGCCGCCGGTTTAACGAGCTCTCGGGGCGAGCTGATCGCCATCTTCGACGCCGATTTCGTTCCCCCGACGGACTTCTTGCGGCGCGTGGTCCCCCACTTCGCCGATCCCGCCATTGGGTGTATCCAGACCCGCTGGGGGCACCTGAACCGGGGCTACTCGCCCCTGACCCGCGCCCAGGCGCTGGGCATCGATGGACACTTCGTCGTCGAACAGACGGCCCGCAGCCGCGCCGGTCTCTTCCTCAATTTCAACGGCACAGCGGGCGTCTGGCGACGCGAATGCGTGGAGGACGCCGGGGGCTGGCAGGGAGATACCCTGACTGAGGATCTCGACCTGAGTTATAGGGCTCAGCTACGCGGCTGGCGGATCGTGTATCTGCCGGAGATCGTCGCCCCAGCGGAGTTGCCCGTCCAAATCAGTGCCCTGAAACGCCAACAAGCTCGCTGGGCCCAGGGAAGCATCGAGACGGCCCTGAAGCTGATTGGACCCCTCCTCCGCTCCCAGCAGCCCTGGGATATCAAGTTGGAGGGCGTGATCCACCTGACGGGCTACCTGGTCCACCCGCTCATGCTCCTCACCGTCTTGCTCACGCTCCCCATGAGCTTCTCCCGCAGTTGGGTGTTGTCTGTCTCTCCCTGGCTGATGATCATGGCAACGGGCCCGCCACTTCTCTACCTCGTGGCTCAGCGGGACAAGCCGTGGCACCATCGACTGCGCCTGCTCCCGCTGCTGGAGCTACTGGGCATCGGGCTGGCGCTGAACAACACTTGGGCTGTCATGAAAGGCGCGCTCGGCATACGGCAGGGATTCCTGCGCACGCCGAAGTTCGCCCTTCGCGAGACAGACGACACGTGGGCAGGCAGACGATACGCACTGAGCGGGGATCCGTTCGTCTGGGGTGAGCTGCTGCTGTCCGTCTTCGCCCTCGTCCTTCTGATCACCCCGGGGCTGAATCCGGCTTTCGCGCCCTGGCTGCTCCTGTATGCCGGCAGCTTCGGATACGTGGCCGGCGTCAGCCTGTATCAGTCCCGGGAGCGCCTGCGATGGCTGGCCAGGCGGCCCAGACCAGCGCGGCGTAAAGGGGGACGTACTCCAGCAAGCGGACGAGGGTGTACTCGCGCAGATTGTCGAGATCCAAGTAGGTGAGGTAGGAGAGGGCCACAGCAGCAGGAAACAACAGCCCCGGCAGGAGGAAGCGCTCGATCCTGGATGTTGAACCGGAACGCGACGCGAGGAATGGGAGCAGAGGAATGATAAGTGTGACGTACCAGGGATGAACGGTCGTCGTGAGGAGCAGGTAGGCGACCAGAGGAACGAGAGCGAGCCGCAATAGCGATAGATCATCCGGGATCTCGCGGGCCATCCGCCAGACGAAGAACAGGACCAGCCCCAAAGAGATCATCACGATCGATTTCGCCGCGATGATCGGTGCTCTTCCCACGGCCTCAGGGGGCACCACCCCCGGCGTGGAGTGACCAGACAACAGCACCTCCAGCCAGTGGTAGATGCCGCTGTTGTAGTTCCATTGATCAGCATAGATGCGCAGCGCACCGAGCAACCCCTCGCCGTCAAGGGGCCCCAACAACCCCCATCCCGCTCCCAGCGCGAAGGGCACGCAGACGGCGACAACCAGCGCGGCATAGAGAAGAACGTGGCGCCACTGCCACCGTCGAACGACGACAGGGAGGAAGAGTATGGGCAGCCCCTTCGTCAGCGTCGCCGCCGCCAGCGCTATTGCCGAGAACACCATTGAGCGCGGAACCACCAACGCCCACAAGGCCACGACCATCAGAAGAATCATCAGCGCGTCCACGTGCGCACCGTGCGAGAACTCGACCATCACGAGAGGGTTCCACAGGTAGATTAAAGAGCACGCCTCCGGCAGGCCAAGCCGGCGCAGCAGATCGATCACGAACAAGCCGGTAAGGAGATCGAGAGTCAGCGCGGCGACCTGAAATGCGAGCGGGCTCCCCGAGGCAAGACGATAGACGACGGCGAAGAAAGCCTGGGCGGTGGGCAGATAGGGTGAGGCCATCCAACTGTGGTTGACGAAATTGCGCTGTGGTGAATGGAACGGGTCGAGCAGCGGCGAGTCTACGGCGTGTACATAGGGGTTGACGGCAGCATTCATCAGTCGCCCGTCCCAGATATAGCGATAGACATCGGTGGAAAGGGACGGCGGAGAGGCAAAGAGCAGGATCACCCGGAATAGAACGCCGAGCACGAAAATAAGGATCAACCTGCGCCGCCTATTAGGCTGTCGAAGCAAGGACCATACGGCAGCCATGTAGGCAACGGAGGCGAGCCCGTACAGAAGGAGAAAGGCGACCAGGTGGTGCCGCAGGTCCTTCAGGAGCGCCATGCCCCCAAAGGAGAGAGCCATCACCAAGCCGGAGACAGTCAGAATAGACATGGCCACTATCCTCACACGGTGACAGTGAAACCGCTCATCTTAGCTCTGCACACGGCGGCCCCTCCCCGTCTGCAACGGACCCCTCAGTCACTCCTGACTCTTGACGAAGAGAAGAGGATTCCCTCCCTCGGGGCAGCGTGAACCAGACACACGTGCCCTCGGCGACGGTGCTCTCGATGCCAATCTCGCCACCGTGCGCCTCGACGATCCCCTTGGCAATCGCCAGCCCCAGCCCGGCACGACCGTTGTCGTTGCCTCGATCCTCTTCTCCCCGGTAGAAGCGCTCAAAGACACGCGGCAGTTCCTCAATACGGATGCCCTCGCCACTGTCACGTACCTCGACCAGCACTCCCTCGGACGTCGACGAGGCACTGACGTGTACCAGCCCCCCGGGAGGCGTGTGCCGCATCGCGTTATCCATCAGATTAGCCAGCACTCGTTCAACCTTCTGCGCATCCATCAAGACCGGGTCTACGCTCGGTTCCGTTTTACCGTCCAGTCTCACTCCTTCGTGGGCAGCTCGTGCCGAGAAAGCCTCCAGCGTGTCCGAGATCAGATCCCGGATTGAGCTGCGCTGACGGTCCAGTCTCATCCCCCCGGTGTCGATCTGGGCGATATCGGACAGGTCATCGAGCAGGTCTGACAGCGAACGAATGTGGTGCTGGGCAACCTGCAGATAGCGGCCAACGGTGACCGGATTCTCCACGATCCCGTCGGCGAGGGCCTCGACGACCACGCGGATAGAGGTCAGCGGCGTCCGTAGATCGTGACCGACCCAGGCGACCAATTCACGGCGCAGGACGTCCAGCTCGCGTTGCTCTCTCTCGGCCGTCTCAAGCTGGGTCGCCATCCTGTTGAAGGTGCCTGCGAGCTCAGACAGCTCATCTTGGCCGGTGACTGATACGCGCGCGTCCAGATGACCCTGGGCGATCCGCCTCGCCGCCCGATTCAACTCGCCGATCCTGCCGGTCAAAGAGACGGAGAGAAGGTACGCCAGCGACATGGCGATGCCGGCCGCAAACAGAAGCGTGACCGTTGCTAATGCGAAGTCATGCCGATTGACGAACATGAGGAGAGCCGTTACCCAAACGCTCAGAAATGCGAATAGGCTTGAGAGGGTACAGCCACCAAGCAGCGTCCACCTCAGGCGGGGAGAGCGATCTGCCCAGCCCCACCGAAAAGCGGCATACCCCAATGCAATCGACACGGCTGCTGTGGCCGAAAGGATGCTGGTCAGCGCTACCAGATCCTTCACGGGCGGCTTTGCCATGGCGTAAAAGATCGCCAACGCCAGTGCCAGCGCCAAAGCGACACCGCTCAGAAACAGCAGCGGTGGAGCCAGACGATGTCGACGGTCTCCAACAGAATCCATTGGCTTGCCTTTCTGCGATGAACGTATCCTCCAGCGGGTTTGCAAGGCCCGAACCCGGATCTCACACGCGGCCTGGACGTGGTGAAGATTGAACGGACCTACCTCGTTTTCTGTCGGTAACCATCCTACCACTCAATTGTTACATTTCGCTTACGAAATCCTACTCCGCACACGTGACGTTCTTAGCGTGCGAAATCTCTTCTCCTACTCGTTACCCATCATCTACATTTCGACAGGTGTCTGGCAGTAGCTCCTCGCCGCTATTCTACACAAACCTGGCTGGGCTACAAATAGTACTGAATCAGAGTGAGTCATAGAGAGAATGTATTGCATGATACACGGCTTGCGTGGTTCAGGATGCAGCAGCTGCACCGGATGCCGTTAATGAATCTGTAATATCCTGGTAAGACCCGCGCAATCCAGGGGGCGTAGACTTGTCCACGTATAAGAAACCGACTCGAAAGAGTCCGCCAGGAAAAGAGGAATGGATCAGATGAATAAGAATACTAAAAAGGGACTCTCGTTTGGAGTAGTCCTGACAATCACGGCATTGACGCTCTTCACCGCCGTGCCGGTTGCGGCATCGACGAGCATACCCGGCGGCGATGTCTCGGGGACCTGGACTGTCTCCGGATCGCCCTACCTGATCAACGGAGACATCACTGTGCCCGCGGGCGAGACGCTGACCATCGAGGCCGGCGTGGTGGTCAACTTCGAAAGCGCCTATGACCTCACCGTCAACGGCACCCTCCTCGCCGACGGCACCGAGAGCGCCCCCATCCTCTTTGGCGGCGGCCACGATACCGCCGGCTGGGGCGGCATCCGCGTGATCGGCGCCTCCGACAGCACCCTTCTCAATTACGTGATCGTCGAGAACGGGCGCGCCACCAGCGAAGACAGCACCAGGCTCGGCGGTGGCATCTACATCGAGAACACCAGTCCCACCATCAGCCACGCCACCATCCGCGACAACTTCGCCCGGCAGGGCGGCGGCGGCATTGCCCTCGTCAACGCCAACGCCACTCTCACAGACAACCAGATCATCAACAACGAGGCCGACCACGGCTCCGGTGGCGGCATCTACATGACCGACTCCAACCCCACGCTGACCCGCAACACCATCCGCGGCAACTCGATTAGCATCGCCGGTTCCTTCTCCACCCCCACCGCTCTGGGCGGCGGCATCTACGCCTACCGCTCCAGCCCCGTCCTCCGCTACAACGTCATCAGCGACAACCAGCTCAACGCCTCCTCCAACAGCCACGCCCGCGGCGGCGGCCTCTACTTCTACTTCGGCGCGCCCGACCTGATCAACAACACCATCTCCGGCAACTCGGTCACCGAAAGCTTCAGCGAGTCCTACGATCGCGAGGGCGGCGGCATCTACGTCTACGGCTCCGACCTGACCATCGTCAACACCATCCTCTGGAACGACGCCCCCGAGGAGATCTTCGTCAGCGACTACGCCGACCTCACCATCGCCTACTCCGACATACAGGGCGGCAAGTCGGGTCTCACCATCGAGGGCAGCCCCACCATCAACAACGCCGGGGGCAACATCGACGCCGACCCGCTCTTCGTCGACCCAGCCAATGGGAACTACGAGCTCCAGGCCGGCTCGCCGGCTATCGATGCCGGAACGGCCTACTTCGAGTGGGACGGCCGGGTGATCGTCGGCCTGAGCTCCGACCAGTACGTCGGCAGCGCCCCCGATATGGGCGCCCTCGAGCACGGCGATGGAGGGGATCAGAATCAACCGCCGGTGGCGGTCGCTTCCGCAAGTCCTGACCACGGCAGCGCACCGCTGACGGTCCAGTTCAGCTCCGACGGGTCCTCCGACCCCGACGGCACCATCAGCGCCACCGCCTGGGACTTCGGCGACGGCGGCACCTCGTCGGAGGCGAACCCCAGCTACACGTACGCCGACATCGGCACCTATCAGGCCACCCTCACCGTCACCGACGACGCCGGCACGACCCACAGCGACGTCATCACCATCAATGTGGTTGACGGGACCACCATCTGGGGCGGCGACGTCTCGGGCACCTGGGATCTCGCTGGCTCGCCCTACCGCATCGAGGGAGACGTTACCGTGCCCGCGGGCGAGACGCTGACCATCGAGGCCGGGGTCGTGGTCAACTTCGAGAGCGCCTACGATTTCACCGTCAACGGCACCTTGCTGGCCGAGGGCACCGAATCCACCCCCATCCTCTTCGGCGGCGGTCACGACACCGCCGGCTGGGGCGGCATCCGCATCATCGATGGCTCCGACAGCACCTTGCTCACGTATGTGATCGTCGAAAAAGGGCGCGCCACCAGCGAAGACAGCACCAGGCTGGGCGGCGGCATCTACGTCGAGAACACCAGCCCCACCATCAGCCACTCCACCGTCCGCGACAACTTCGCCCGCGACGGCGGCGGCGGCATCGCCCTCGTCAACTCCAACGCCCTCCTCGCCTACAACACCATCATCAACAACGAGGCCGACTACGGCTCCGGTGGAGGCATCTACATAACCGACTCGAACCCCATACTGACTCGCAACACCGTCCGAGGCAACTCGATCAGCGTCGCCGGTTCCTTCTCCACACCCACCGCTCTGGGCGGCGGCATCTACGCCTACCGCTCCAGTCCCGTCTTGCGCTACAACGTCATCAGCGACAACCAGCTCAACGCCTCCTCCAACAGCCACGCCCGCGGCGGCGGCCTCTACTTCTACGCCGGCGCGCCCGACCTGGTCAACAACACTATCGCCGGCAACTCGGTCACGACCAGCACCATTGAGACCTACGACCGCGAGGGCGGCGGCATCTATCTATACGCCTCCGACCTGACCATCGTCAACACCATACTCTGGAACAACGGGCCCGAGGAGATCTTCCTCAGCGACTACGCCGACCTGACTATCGCCTACTCCGACGTCCAGGGCGGGCTGGCGGGCATCGTCGTCGAGGGAAACCCCATCCTCAACGACGCCGGGGGGAACATCGACGCCGACCCGCTCTTCGTCGACCCGGCCAACGAGAACTACGAGCTCCAGGCTGGCTCGCCCGCCATCGACGCCGGCACCGCCTATTTCGAGTGGGACGGCCGGGTGATCGTCGACCTGAGCTCCGACCAGTACGTCGGCAGCGCGCCTGATATGGGCGCCCTCGAGTCTGAGTATGCCAGCACGAACGAGGCGCCAGTGGCAGCAGCCTCAGCGAGCCCCACCAGTGGCGAGGCGCCGCTGACGGTCCAGTTCAGCGCCGACGGCTCCTACGACCCCGACGGCGCGATCAGCGCCACCACCTGGGACTTCGGCGACGGCAGTACGTCGTCGGAGGCTAACCCAAGCCACATCTACGACAGCGCCGGTAGCTACCAGGCCACTCTCACCGTCACCGACGATGAGGGCGCCACGGACAGCGCCGTCGTTACGATCGAGGTCACGGCCGCCACTCAAGACGAGCTGCACGTCGGCGACCAGGTGGTCACGCAGGAGAAGGACCGCAGGTTCAGGCGTGGCGTCGATACGGTCCTCATCCTCGACCAGGACGATCAGCCGGTGGCCGGCGCCGTGGTTACGGCCGTCTATTCCGGCCCCAACTCGGGAGAGGTCAGCGGCACGACGGGTGCCGACGGCATAGTCGTGCTGAAGACGCCGTGGGCAGAGAAAGCGAAGAACGAATGGTGCTTCGAGGTGACGGACGTGGCGAAGGATGGCTACACCTACAATCCCGGAGCAAACGTGGTAACGATACAGTGTGAGAAGAAGTAGACCGGGACAGCGAGGCTGCCCGGGGGTGGTCCCACTCCAGTTAGCTGTAGACGAGCGGGAGTATCCCCGGGCTTGTTAGCACCAACGTGTGCCCAGCCCTTCTCCGGCAACGCCGAGGCGACCGGGACGCGTTGGGGTCCGAGGACGGAACAGTAGCGTTACCCAGGAGGTACAACAATGGATAAGAAGAGCGTCAAGTGTTCGGCCTGTGGAACAGTCCTGACGGCCGAGAGCGAAGATGCACTGGTCGCCGAGCTCCAGGAGCACGTCCACGACCATCACGATAAGGACATGCCCGAGGGCAAGGCCAGGGAGGCGGTGAAGCGAGGCCACACCTAGGCCTGGGATCAGCGAGGATCTCAAACCAGCCCTCTCGACGAACTGGGACGCTGGGACATTCGCTCCCATCGTCATGCTGGCATCGGCGCCGTCAGACTGGTCGCTGAGAGGGCTGGGACGAATGAGGGATCAAAGAGCATGGATCGTGAGGCGGTAGAATGACGAGCAAAGTCAAATCATACGATGTCATCGTCATAGGCTCCGGCAGCGGTGACACGATCGTCGACAGTGCCCTGAACCAGGGCCTGACGGTCGCCTGGATGGATCGAGGGCCCCTGGGGGGCACGTGTCTCAACGTCGGGTGCATTCCCTCGAAGATCCTCATCTTCCCGGCGGACAGGGTGATGGAGATCCGCGAGGCCGGGAAGTTGGGCATCGAGGCAACGATCAATCAGATTGATTTCGGCGCCATCATAGCTCGCATGCGAAGGATAGTAAGCAGTAGTCAAGACGAGATCAGGGATGGCATAAATGCGGCGGAAACCCTGGATTACTACGAGAAGGAGGCCCATTTTACGAACTCACATACTCTGCAGGTTGACGACCAGGTGATAGGGGCTGACCATATCTTCGTCGCCAGCGGCGCGAGACCCCTCATCCCTTCGATCAGGGGCCTTGAGGGCATTGGGTACGTGACTAACGAGAGCGTGCTGGATCTGAGAGAGAGGCCTGGAAGCATCCTCATCATCGGCGGGGGGTACATCGCGGCCGAGTTCGGCCACTTCTTCGCCGCGATGGGCACAGAGGTGACGATCGTTCAGCGGAACCAGCACCTGGTCCCCGACGAGGAGCCGGAGATCTCCGAATTACTGAAGAGAAAGATGGCCGAACGTATGGACATCCAGACGCACACCGAGGTCGTGGAGGTCGACGCGGACGGACCCGGTGCCTCGGTCATTGGCCAGGACGTTCGTACCGGCGAGGAGCGAGCGTTCAATGCGGAGCGCGTCATGGTCGCAGCCGGGAGACGATCGAACGCCGATCTGCTGCAGGTGGAGAACGCTGGCATCAAGACCGATGAACGGGGCTACATCGAGGTCAACGAGTATCTCGAGACCAACGTCGACCACATCCGGGCCTTGGGCGACGCCACCGGGAAGCATATGTTTAAGCACGTGGCGAACCGGGAAGCGGCCATCGCCTGGCACAACTTCGCGCACGATCACAAGACTTCGATGGACTACAGCGCCGTGCCCCACGCGGTGTTCTCGCATCCGCAGATTGCAGCAGTGGGCCTTACGGAGGATGAGGCGAAAGAGGAGTTCGATATTCTGGTGGGTCAGGCCAGTTATGCGGACGTCGCCAAAGGGGAAGCGATGATGGAGAGCGAGGCATTCGCCAAGGCCGTGGTCGAAAGGGGAACCGGCCAGATCCTGGGCTTTCACATCATTGGCCCATACGCCCCGATCCTCATCCAAGCGGTGGTCAACGTCATGGCCAGCGGCGGCGACATCCAATCGGTCGGTCGAGCCATGCATATCCACCCAGCGATGCCTGAGCTGATCGTATCCGCCCTGTACAATCTGAGGGAGCCTGCCGTCTCCTGAACAGCTGATGGCGGAGGTATGGCCCG
>Ga0207752_1000474_pt1 | contig 18799 bp, 19 predicted proteins | sample Pon2CUnioCityCA_6_FD_187272 | JGI IMG/M metagenome (GOLD analysis project Ga0207752, IMG submission 187272) | Marine sediment microbial community from Union City, CA, USA - Pond 2C Sediment 2 (SPAdes) | ecosystem: Environmental > Aquatic > Marine > Intertidal zone > Salt pond sediment ...
GCCCTGGACGGCGAGGCAACGGCGGTCATTGCCGTGGCCGACGTCATCAAGGAAGGCTCCATCGAGGCGGTGGCCCAGATGCACAAGCTGGGCCTGACGGTGGTGATGATGACGGGCGACAACGAGGCCACGGCAGGAGCGATCGCCGCCGAAGTCGGCATCGACCGCGTCCTGGCCGAGGTATTGCCGGGCGACAAGGCGGAACACGTCAAGCGCCTGCAGGAGGAGGGCTACTTCGTGGGCATGGTGGGTGACGGCATCAACGATGCCCCGGCGCTGGCCCAGGCAGACGTGGGTATGGCCATCGGCACCGGCACCGACGTGGCGATGGAGACGGCAGACGTCACCCTGATGCGGGGCGACCTGCGCAGCGTGCCGCAGGCGATTAAGCTATCGAAGGCGACGATGCGCAACATTCGCGAGAACCTGGTGTGGGCCTTTGGCTACAACACCTTGCTGATTCCGGTGGCTGCCGGGGTGCTGGCTCCCTTTGCCTGGGCGCCCGATTTCCTGCAGCAGTTGCACCCGATTCTGGCGGCCGGGGCGATGGCCTTCTCCAGCATTAGCGTGGTCACCAACTCCCTGCGCCTGCGTGGGGTGAAGTTGGACCGTTACTAAACCCGATTTTCTCCTCCATGGTGAGCGGCTGCAGGTGGTTCCGGTCAAACTGCCTGCGGCCGTTTTCTGTTGGCGGCTAATTTCTCTTTTGAATAGTGACATAAAAAACTCTCGTTACTTGCTGTTGATCCTGGCCCTTTTTCTCGTGGCCCTCGCCGGCTACCTGGGCTACGTGCTCTACCCGCGCTTTGACCTGCCGGCCGTAAGCGGTTCAGGATTGCTGCTCCTGGCGGCTGCTGCCGGCCTGGCATCTTTTTTCTCCCCGTGTTCCTTTCCCCTACTGGCGACATTGCTGGCGCGGCAGGTGCGCGACGCCGAGCAAGGACAGGCGTGGGCGCGGCTGTTGCGCTCCGGCGCGGCGTTGGCCCTGGGAGCCACCCTGTTTCTGCTCCTGGCAGGAGCGGCTATTGCCCTGGGCGCGGCATCCTTGTTTGCCCGGGTAACCTTTACGAGCACGGCCGGCCGGATCATCCGGGCCACCGTTGGTGGCCTGCTCATTCTGCTCGGCGTTCTCCAGTGGCAGGGGGTTTCCCCGGGTAGCGGGATGGTCTTTCGCCTCTTCCGGCCGCTGGCGGAGCTACAGGCCCGGTGGCGGCGCCAGCGACCAACCCTGGCCTTCGGCCTTTTTGGCTTCGCTTACATCCTTGGTGGGTTTGGTTGAACGGGCCCCATCCTGGCCGGTCTGGCCGGACACGCCCTGGTCAGCGGGGGGCGGGGAGCAGCATTCACCGCTTTCGCCGTCGCCGCACTGACGATTGCCCTACTGATGTTTTCGCTGGCGCTGCTTATCGGAGCGGCGCAGGAACGGCTGGTGGATGCAATGAAGGCGGGTACCCGGCAGATTAAGCAATGGAGCGGCGTAGTTATGTTCCTGGTCGGGGCGTGGTTAATCGTTCTGGCTATCTGGGCTGAGCTCTTTGCCCGGGTCTTTCCTGTCTAGGGCCAACATGCGTAAAAGAAACAGGAACCACAGGCGCGACCTGGACGACTGCATGAGAGATCTCAGGGAGCAGGCGGCTGCCCGGCAATGAGCCGCTCGGTGAAGGTCGTTATCTGTTCCAGGGACATCTCGCCGATCTGGATGTGGGCAACGTCACCGGCCGGGGTGATGAAGACGGTGGTGGGAATGCCTACTATCTGGTAGGCGCCGGCACCGACCGTGCCGGTGTCGTCCCGTGTATTAGGGAAGGTGAGGTCCAGTTCCTCCACAAACGCGCGGGCGGCTGTCACATCGTCCAGGTAGGTCTGGTTCATCCCCAGCAGCAAGAGGCCGTCCGCTTCGTAGCGGGCGGCGGTGGCCTGGAGGGCGGGCATTTCGCGGCGGCAGGGCACACACCAGCTTGCCCAGAAGTTAAGGATGACCGGCCGGCCACGGTAACCGGCCAGCGTGTAGGTCGTGTTCTCCTCGAAAAGATCCGGCAGGATGAACGCCGGGGCGGGTTCGTCCAAGGCTAGCGTCTGGTCCGTTGCCGGTGGCGTTCCCTCGGTTCCAGGCGTTGCCCCGGCGACGTCGCCGGCTGTCCGCGGCGTTACGGCGACCGCCCGTGGCGCCGGCACAGAGGTGGCGCCCACGTTGCTCGCGGGCAACAGGATCTGCCACCAATCCTGGAGGAGGACGACGCCAAGCAACCCCAGCAGCAGGCCCAGAGCAATGGCCAGGCCCCAGCGCGATTTACGGCGTGGACGGAGATTGTAATCAGGCCAATACATCGGCGTCGATGGTACCAGTAGCGCCGGTAAGCGGCAGACGCCCTTTAGCGGGGTGGGAACCCCGCCAGATGGCGCGGGGCAAGGATTGTGTGCTGCCTCGCCTGCAGCGACTGCTTCCACTATAATAGTGCCGATCAAGGAAGAGGTCGGCGCCATCCGATCGGAACTGACTCGTGCATTCCGCTCCCGCCGCAGCGAGCCGACCCGACCACCATTCGGAGTATCGCCATGAGTGATGCGACTGCTTCCGCGCTCTTCAGACGGATTAGCCGCTTGCGGTGGCAGGTACCTCTGCTGGCACTGCTGCTGGTTCTATTGCACCAATACGTTGAGCACACCTGGTTGCGCTCTCTTTCCCGCTGGTCGCACTTCGCGAGCCAGGTGCTCTTCTACGGGCTGGTGGGGCCAGCGCTGGCGTGGTGGGCGCTCTCGTCCTTACGGCGCAGCGTGGGAGAGACCGAGGAGGCAGAGCGAGCCCTGCACGTTGCCCACCAGCGTCTGCAGAAAGTCAACCGGCGCCTGGGTTTCCTGATCCACGTCAACCGCCGTCTGGCGGAAGCTGAGGATGAGGAAGAATTGCTACGGGCCATCGTGGCTCTGCCGGAACAGGTGTTGCCCGTCGCGGCCGTCTCCCTGGTACAACTGGACGAACAAGAGCGACCGTCCCCCCCTCTCTTTCATGGCGTGCTGAGCGAGGAGCGTATTGCCGCCTTAAGCCGTCGCCTGGTCGAAGAGCCGGTACGGCAGCAATGCGCAGCGTGCAAGACGCTGGCGACCGATAAGTCGTCCCCCTGCACGTTACTTTCTTCAGTTATTACCGGCGCACAGGTTGAGCGCGTTTACTGCCTACCCCTAAACCGTGGCGAGCGCCGCTACGGGTTGTTGAACGTTTATCTGGGCGAAGATCGGGCATTGACGGCGAATGAACATAGTTTGCTGAAGGCGATGGCCCATGAGATTTCGCTGGCCCTGGAGAGCCAGCAATTGCGCACGCGCGAGCTGGCGATGTTGGTACACCTCCAGCAAACGAACTGGTGGCGCGACCTGGAAGCCGATCTGTCCAGTGTACTGACCCACACGCTGGAAATCCTGGAAGGGGACGGCGGCGCCTTTCTGATTGACCCGCCGCAGCCGGGTGCCCGGGCGGTGGAGACGATGGCTGGAGTGCACCTGGGCGAGCGGGCGCAGATGGTGCAAAGCCTGGCCAGGAGCAGTCGCGAAACCGGGCAGGTGCTCGATATTCGGGACCTGGAGGAGGAAGGGGGCGGGGGCCCACTGCGTTCGCTGCTGGTATTGCCTCTGCGTACCGATGGCGAGACAGTGGGTAGTCTGTTGTTATGGGCGGGGCGCCCGGATGCATTCGGCCGGCGCCACCGGCAACTGCTCAGCGTCGTGGCCGGGCAAGCGGCGATGCTTGTACAGAACCGGCGGCTTTCGCTGGAGGTGGAACAGCAGGCTGCCCTGGCCGAACGGGCGCGGCTGGCGCGAGAAATTCATGATGGGCTGGCACAGACATTGAGTTACCTGAAGCTACGGACCACGCAACTGCTCCGGCATTATGATGCCGGTCAGTCACAAGACGCGCGCCCGGAGCTGGAGACGCTGCAACGCCTGCTGGGGGAGGCGTACGTAGACGCGCGCGAGGCAATTGACGGCCTTTATCTCACGTCGGCGAACGCCGGGCTCAAGACGTGGGTAGAGGAACTGGCGGCAGATTTCGAACAGTTGAGCGGCGTGCCAATCATGATAGAAGGAACGGCCGTGCAATTGCCACCAGAGGTGAAGACACAACTGCAGCGCATCGTGCAAGAGGCATTAAGCAACATTCGGAAACATGCCGGTGCGAGCAATGTGACCCTGGCCTGGCGGGTGGAGGGAGACCAGATCCTTATCTTTTCAATTCGTGACGATGGGCGTGGTTTTGAGACTGCAGACGTGCCCCTGGGTGTTACCCATGGTCTCCGCATTATGCAGGAGCGGGCTGAGCTGTTGGCGGCTGATCTACAGCTTACCAGCAGCCCGGGGGAAGGTACGGAGATAAGAGTGTGCCTGCCCATAGCCCCACCGGCAAAGGAGGGAGCAGGAGATGGCAGGGAAAATTAGACTGTTGCTGGTCGACGATCACACTCTCTTCCGGCAGGGGCTGGCGGGGTTGCTGGCCGAAGATGACGCATTTCGCGTCGTCGCCCAGGCGGCAAGCGGGCGTGAGGCGTTGCACCTGGCCAAACAACACCGGCCGGACGTGGTGCTCCTGGACGTGCACATGCCGGGAGAGGATGGCGTTGAGACGGCGCGTCGCCTGAAGGCAGTTTCAGCGGCCCACGTCCTGATGTTGACCATCTCAGATAAAGACGAAGACCTGCTGGGTGCGTTGGAGGCGGGCGCGGACGGTTATCTCCTCAAGAATGCCGACCCTGAAGCGTTGGCCCAGGCAATCCACGAGGTGATGGCCGGACACGGCGCCCTCTCACCTGAGATCGTGCCGCAGGTGATGCGGGCGGCAGGAAGAGCGCAGCAAGATGTACCGGCGCTCAGCCCGCGGGAGCAAGAAGTGTTACAGGCTCTGGCGAGAGGGGCCACGACCGCAGAAGTTGCTGCGGATCTGGTCATCTCCGAAAACACGGTGAAAACTCACGTGCGCCGCGCGCTGCGCAAGCTAGACGCCACCAACCGGCCGGAAGCGGTAGCAAGGGCCGTGGCGTTGGGCCTTATCTCCGCTAACGAATGACCCTTTCCCGGGCCAACAGCGGCCCCGGGTGACACGCCTGTCACCTGCCGGGTGACATTCCCTTTCATCCCTGATTCAACTGAAAAGAGGACAACGTGCGAGTGATGTACGCTCTATACTCGCACCTACCACCTGCTTCCGCCGTTTATCGATTGGAGGCGGGGAGAAGGTAGCAAAGGCTGTGCGAAAGGCGATTGTTACCTCCGAAAATTCATTTGACCTGCTCTCGGATAACCCCGAAGGAGAGCTGCGATGAACCGAAACCTGGCAACTGTATTGATCATCTGGCTGCTGCTGAGCGTTGCCGGCATTGTGTGGTTGGGTAGCGCGGCAATCTTTCCGCCATCGGCGGCGAGCGAAGCAGCCTTGATTGACGATGCTTTCCGGTTGCTGTTGATCCTGGCTGTGCCGGTGGCAGCGCTGGTACTTACCGTTCTCGGCTACAGCCTGTTGCGCTTTCGTGTTGCGGAGGATGACGATGAGGATGGTCCGCCAATTCATGGCAGCCGGCCGGTGGCGATGGGCTGGTTTGTAATCACCACTGCCCTGGCCGTTTTTGTGGTCTTTAACCCCGGATTGAAGGGTCTCAACGAACTGGAGGCAGTCGAAAGGGCCGACCCCCTGGTGATTCAGGTAGAAGGGGAGCAATGGCACTGGAACGTCACCTACCCCCAGCATGATCTGAGTTATGAGCGGGCTTTGCAGATAGCGCTACCCGTTGACCAGACGGTTAAGTTTGAAATCAGCTCGGCGGACGTGATCCACTCGCTGTGGATCCCGGCCTTTCGGATGAAGATGGATGCGCTGCCGGGCGAGATGACAACGCTGTACGTGACACCCGACGAGCCGGGTAGTTTCGAGACGGAGCCGACGCTGCGGGTGCAGTGTGCCGAGCTGTGTGGTACGGGGCACCCGCGCATGCAGATGGGCGTGCGCGTCCTGGAGGGAGCGGCATTTGAGGAATGGCTGGCGGCAGCGAAAGAGGCCACCGGCGGCGGGATGCAGATGGATATGGACATGGACATGGGCGGCGAGACGGATATGGAGATGGACATGAACGGTGGCGACGGCAACGGTATGGAGATGGACGGCGATGCCAGTATGGAGATGGACCAGTAAGGAGGAGACGGCTGCGATGAAGACAATAGGCAAAGGTTTATTATGGGGCACCATCGCATTTCTACTGGGCGTGCTGTTGCTGGGTGGGGTACGCCTTCTTTTCGGGCGGGTCTTCTGGGAGGAAGAGGCATCGCTGATGGTAGGGTCACTGGGCTTCATCATCGGCTGGCTCCTGGGTGTTGGCGTCTGGGATTATTGGGCCCGAGAATGGCTCAACCTGCCGTTGCGCCAGAACAAAAGCAGCGGCCTGGCCCGCTATTTCACCTTCAATACGGATCATAAAGTGGTGGGGATCCAATACCTGGTCACTTTCCTCGGTCTGTTCCTGCTGGCCGGGTTGCTGGCGATGATCCTGCGCCTGGAACTGATGCAGTCAGGACGGGATTATGTGGATAGTGCCACCTACAACAACGTCATGAGCCTCCATGGGACGATCATGGTTTTTGTGGGGGTGGCGGCGACGGTGGGTGCCTTCGGCAACTACATTCTGCCGATCATGATCGGGGCGGAGGATATGGCTTTCCCGCGACTTAATGCCCTCAGCTTCTGGTTCGTGCCGCCGGTGGCGCTTTTCCTGATCGCCTCGGTTTTCGCCGAGGGATACGATACCGGCTGGACGGGTTACGCGCCCCTGTCAACGGAGACACGGACCGGCGAACTCTTCTATAACCTCTCCTTTTTTACGCTGGGCTTTTCTTCTATCCTGGGCGCCATCAATATGCTGACCACAGTGATCGTCCTGCGGGCGCCGGGTATGTCCTGGGGGCGGCTGCCGATCTTCGTCTGGGCAGTATTCGGAACGTCGATTCTCAGCCTGCTTTTCACCCAGTTCGTCGCCCTGGCGATGATCATGAATATGCTCGACCGCGCGGCCGGTTTCGTCTTCTTTGACGCGGCCCAGGGAGGCTCGCCGCTCCTCTACCAGAACGTCTTCTGGTTCTATTCTCACCCGGCCGTCTACGTCATGATTCTGCCGGGGCTGGGCATTGCCCTGGAGATCATTGCCCACTTTTCGCGCAAGCCACTTTTTGCCTATCGTTGGGCAGTGGCGGGCATGATGGGGGTGGTTGCTCTGAGCGCCGTGGTCTGGGCGCACCACATGTTCACCAGTGGCATGAACGGTCCCCTGCGCATCCCCTTCATGATCACCACGGAGCTTATCTCCGTTCCCACCGGGCTTGTCTTCCTCTCGGCGCTGGGGACCATGTGGGAGGGCCGGCTGCGCTTGAAGACGCCGATGCTGTTTGCCCTGGGGGTCATTTTCAACTTCCTGATCGGGGGCATTACGGGCATCTTCCTGTCGGATGTGCCGGTGGATATGCAGCTCCACGATACCTTCTTCGTCGTGGGCCACTTCCACTACACCATCGTCGGGGGCGGGATCTTCGGACTCTTTGCTGCCATCTATTACTGGTTCCCCAAGATGACGGGCCGCATGTACAGCGAGCGCCAGGGCCAGGTGCAATTCTGGTGGATGCTCATTGGCTTCAACCTGACCTTCCTGCCCATGTTCTGGTTGGGCATGAACGGCATGAACCGCCGCATCGCCGATTACATGCCCTATCTGGAAGGAACGAATCTATTTGTCAGCCTCAGCGCCTTCTTCCTCGGCGCCGGCTTTCTGCTCTTTCTCTACAACATGGTCTACTCCATGGTCTCCGGGCCCGAAGTCGGCCCGAATCCATGGGGTGCACGTACGCTGGAGTGGCAGACCACCTCGCCGCCACCGCTGCTGAATTTCCCCGAGGAGCCGGTCGTTGTCAGCCATCCGTACGCCTATGGTGGCGTACAGGCAAAGGAACATGCCGTGATACCGGTGCCCGCCGCCAGCGATTGAGGTTAAAGCCATGCCTTTGCGAAAAGAAGTGCTCTTGATTTTGTCCGTTACCCGGGAGGTAATGAATGGAGACTGAAAAGGAAATTCACGAAACCCGGCCGGCCGAGGTTCGCCGGCGTGGCCGAATCGTTTTTGTCGCCCTGGCCGTGTTGACGGTCCTGGAATTTGCGGTGAGCGTCTGGTTAGGCGGGATGCTACCCGCGCTGGCGCTGATTGCGCTGGCCAAAGCGGCCCTGATCATAATCTATTTCATGCACGCCGGTGAGCTGGGTGCTATCTGGCGGCAGGAGTGGTCACAATGAGTGCCGTCCATTCTGAACAGAGCCACCACGCTCGTTACGAGCAGATCACGATCGATCGCCTCGGCTTCTGGCTCTTCCTCCTCTCGGAGAGCATGCTCTTCGCCGGGTTGCTGGCCTCCCGCTTCTACTTGCAGGGTACCTACCGCCCGGAAAGCCTGAGCCAGCTACTGGGGCTGGCGATCACCAGCATCCTGCTCGTCAGCAGCCTTACCGCTTACCAGGCGGAGAGCGCCATTGCCGCCGGCGACCAGCAGACCTTTCTGCGCAACACGCTCTGGACGATTCTCCTGGGGGTTGCCTTTACGGCCGGGGTGGCCTACGAATGGTCTCAGGCTTTCCTGCATTTTCCGCCGTCGACGGTTTTTGGCACCGTCTTCTTTTCGATGACGGGTATGCACGCCTTACACGTCCTCAGTGGTATCCTGCTGCTCCTTCTGCTTTACCGCAACGGCCGTCTGGGCAAGTACAGCGCTGCGAACCATTGGGCGCCGGAAGCCATCGTCAAGTACTGGCATATGGTCGACGTGGTCTGGGTGTTTTTCTATGTGGCCCTCTACCTCGTGTAGACCCGGTGCCAGCAGATAGTTAGAGGGATGCTCAATTCCCGCCGGTTCGCGCGGTCCCCGGCCTGTTCCGTCCGGCAGCTTTATTAACATAAGGAGAAAGAGATGAAGAGATGCGGTTTGCTATTGCTCCTGGCGCTGGTCACGTTGGTGTTGCTGCCGGGTTGCGCCGAGCTGATTGCGGCCAGTCCCGGCGACGAAGGTACCATCGAGATCGTCATGGACGAATACTCTTTCACGCCTGACGTCATCCGCCTGCAGGCCGGGCAGACGGTGACGATTCGCCTGCGAAATGAAGGAGAGAAGATGCATGAGTTCATGGCCGGTCGTAAGGTGCAGGTGCATGAGAACCTGACGGAAGGCTTTGGCGAGGGCTTTTTTGCCGGTGTGGACGTGGATATCCAGGGACCGGGGATGGTGATGGGTCTGGAAGGGGAGGGTGGCGAGCCGGCGATGGACATGGACATGGGTGCGGAGGAAGCCGGCGACCATGACGCGGAGGGCGACGAGCACGACGAAGAGATGGAAATGGGCGGTATGGGCACCGAGCCGGAAGACGCCATGGAAGAGATGGCGGACGAGCATGACGAAGAGATGGAGATGGAGATGGGCGAGGGTGAACATCAGGAGGGCGAAGCAGAAGCCGGCGAGCATGATGAAGAAGAAGGCATTATCGCCGGCCGTTTCGGTATCGTACAGATGCCGCTAATGGATGCGCATGCCGGGCTGATGGTGATGATCGATCCGGAGATGATTCCCGCCGGCGAGGTGACCACAATCACCTTTACTGTGCCCGAGGGGAAAACGGGTAGGTGGGAGATCGGTTGCTTCCAGGAACGCGGCCAGCATTACGACGACGGGATGAACGGCGTGATTATTGTCGAACCGTGAGCGGCCAGCCACCTTAACCCAGCTTACAGAGGAACTATGTCCCTACTCATCAGTACACTGAACAATATTACCGTCGACGGCCGGAGCGCCCTGCGCTCTCTTGCCGTCCTTTTTAAAGTACGGATTGTGGCCTTGCTCCTGCTCGCCGCCATGGCCGGCGCTTTTGTCGCCGCCGGTGGGCGACCGCAGCCAGGCGATCTCTTGCTCCTGCTATTGACCGGGGGCATGGCTGCAGCCGGTTCCTCGGCCTTGAACCAATACCTGGAGCGGCAGCGTGACGGCCGCATGGGCCGTACACGGCAACGCCCGCTGGTAAGGGGCGTATACGGGCAGGCGAAGTGGGTGCCATGGTTTGGTGCTGCACTTGTTTTGCTGCCTTCGCTGGCCGTGCTGCCGGGCAACCCCGCGCTCTCTTTTTTCCTGGTGCTGGGGGCATTAATTTATGTGGGCGTTTACACAATCTGGCTGAAACCGCGCACGCTGCTCAATATTGTCGTGGGAGGTGCCGCGGGTAGCGCTGCCGTCCTTAGTGGGAGCGCGGCCGTCGGTGCCTGGCAGGATCCGGGCGGGTGGGTGCTGGCCCTCCTCCTCTTTCTTTGGACACCTTCTCACTTCTGGAGCCTGGCCCTGCTCTACCGGGATGAGTACCGGCAGGCGGCGCTACCAATGTTGCCGGCGTTGAGCAGCTCCCGGGCTGCCGCTGCCTGGGTCTTCCTCCACAGCGCGAGCACGGGTCTGGCAGGCCTCCTGCTGGTCCTGGATCCTGCCATCAGTGGCTGGTATCTGGCGGTCGCACTGCCCCTCACTGCTTACCTTTTGCAGCGCAACCTGCGCCTGCTGCGCCGGCCAACGCCGCAAAATGCCCGCGCTATGTTTCTCGCCTCCAACATCTACCTCATGGGGCTACTGCTGGCCCTGGTGCTCGCCACTTTTCTCTCCGTATCCATCTGATAGAGAAAGCGTCTGGACTTGACACACATGAGGAAGCCGGATCCGATGATCCGAGGATCCGGCCTCCTCAACAAGTTTGACATCGTTAAATAGCCCCGCTATAAGCAAAAAGTAAAATCGTGGCCACCTTGGCGCTACTGTTGGACATATTGTCAATTTGTCCACTACGGTGCCATCACAACCAGGGTAGCTACCATGCCCGCCTCCCGGTGGCCCGGCACCGTGCACAGGATCTCGTACTCACCTGGTTCACTCGGTGTAAATACGATGGTCGCGCTATCGTCTGGTTCCGCCGAAATGTGCACCATCAGGTCCTCCGGATCCACCGTCATTTCATGTTCGTGCGCCTGCTCCTCCTCGTCATGCGCTTCTTCCTCGGCGTGGCTGTCTTCGACGTGACTCCCTTCGGCGTGGCTTTCCACTTCACCTGCCAATGGGATGGCAGCGATGCTGAAGTCGTGGTCCAGTGCGCCCTCGTTGACCAGCGTCAACTCTACCGGGCGGCCGGCCACAACTTCAATCGTTGCCGGGTCGTAGCGGAACTCATCGAGTGTAGTGACGGTAATCGCCTGTTCTTCCTCGTGCGACCCCTCGTCCGCCACGGTGGTCGCGCATCCCAGCAGACCGAAGCCAATAACCAGCAACAGTAGGAATAACCGTTTCATCTTGTCTCTCCTTTCACTTGTCACGTCGTCTACCCGACTATACGTGCAGCGAGTTATGCCGGATCCATATTGGGTGGCGGCAGGGGAGAGGCTAAGGCCGGCGCAGCGTTCCTAGACGCCGCAGCTATTGCCGCCGCCGGCCGGCTGGGGCAGGGCCTCGTTGGCGACCAGCCACTGGTGCACCTGCTGGAAGCCGGCGCCGGAGAAGACTTCCGGGCCGACCGCCATCTGGGGGTCGACGTCGGCGTAAGCCAGGTCCATATTCTTCTCGAAGAAGAGGGCCACTTCCGTCGCCTGCTGCGGGTACCAGAAGGCGCTGACATACTTGGCCGCCTCATAAAGCTCATCCACGGTGGCTCCCTGGCCGGCCATGAACTCCAGGAGCCCGAGCAGGGCCATACCGTGGTTGCAGTCGGCGAAGGCGGTGTGGTTGTTGCAGCAGGGACGGTAGACATTCTCTGCTACTTCCCGGACCCACGCCTGCTGTTGGTCGTTCAGGGAGACCAGTTGGGCGCTGGCGTACAGATCGGCCGGCGGTTTCTGGCCAATGGTCCAGCCGCCGACGGAGGCGAAACGGCCGGGGTCGCCGTTGCTGGCAGTCATCATCTGCCCTTCAGTCAGAATCGGGTTGTCGTTGGTCAGACCCAGGGCCCAGAAGAAGTTGAGCAGGAAATAGGCATTGCTCTGGTCGATGACGATCGCTTCTTCACTCCCTTCGTCGAGGATGGCCAGTTGCTGCCCGGTGAGCGGCTGCCCGGAGCGGTCATAATTAGCCACGAACTGGTCGCGGTCGATGGCGCCGGCTGCGATCAACCGCGGGCCGATGTCGCCGAAGCGGGCGGGCAGTTCATACTGTGCCGGTAGCACCGCCTCCGCGGGAGCCGCGGCCTCGGCGGACCCATCCGCGGCCGCGGCCACTACGGCGGCCGGTTGATCGGAGTTGAGGTGAACGACAATCATTAACAATAAGGCGACGAGGGTGATGAGAAAGAGCCCGGGCCAGGGGCCGCGGCCGGTGGGTCGCAGAAGTTCTCCACATTCTGGGCAGCTCTGAATGTGGTTTTTGTCCTCCGGTAACTGTGTTCCACAATATGGGCAGTACATTGAAGTCATCACTTATCCTTCCGGCAGCAGTTGCCGGGCCTGTGCGAGCAGGTGCGAACGGCGCCGGCTATAATCTGGAACGTCAATTATTTCAGCGAAGCACCGCAATCGGTGCAGAAGCGGTCGCCGGCATCTACGCGGTTGCCACACTGCGGGCAGAAACGCGCAGGCGTAGCGCGGCGCTGCTGTGCCGGTTGCCGGCGCCGTGCGCGGACGGCGGCCTCGATGCGCGCAGTTACGGCTTCGTTGGTGCCGCGTTCACTCTCTTGTAGTGCGGCTGCCGCCTCGGCCAGCAACTGCTCGTGGAGGGTAGAATAATCGGCGTCAGTGACGAGGCCGGAGTCGTGGTCCAGTTCTAAATCTCGTAAAGCGAGAAGCGTGGTCTGGTAGGCGGACGGCCCGGTGATCCCAGGGTCGTCAACCGGCAAAGAGGGCCGGCCGGGGCGTCGCAGCGGCAGGGCGACGACGGGTAGGCTCGCGGCGAGAAAGAGAAGGGTGATAAGCAAGGGTACCAGCATAGTGTGCTCCTATAGTAAATCCTGTAGCTCGCGTTCGATGCGGGCGCGCGCTTCCGGCGATACGGTACCCGCGTCCGCAGCCAGGGCAGCCACGTCACCGGCGACTGCCTGCTGTTTGCGAGCGCGCCAGCTGCGCAGCGCCTGGATCACGATGGCCAGCCCTACCACCAGGGCGACCACCGGCAAAATCCAGACGAGGGAGGTGAACCCGCCCCGTTCCGGCTCGGCCAGCACGCGTTCGCCGTAGCGTTCGACGAAGTAGGCCATCACCTCTTCTTCGGTCCAGCCACTCGAAAGCTGGATGCGGATCTCGGCGCGCCAATCCTGGCAGGCCTGCGTCTCGCACACGTCCAGCGGCGTGTTGGGGCAGACCGGACAGTAGAGATTTTTGGCCACGGCGTTCACTTCGTCGTCGCCGATCACTCTGTCCTGCGCGCGCACTGCCGGCACAAAGGCCAGAGCTGTGAGGAGTAGTAACAGCGGTAGAAACCAGGGTCGTTTTGTCATTTCAGCCACCGCTAATCTCCTGTTGCCGGCCGGGCCGCAGTCGCTGCCCTGGTAGTCGGTTTGAGTACATAGGATGTCTGCTTCTTGCGCCGGGCCTCGGGCCAGACGGCGATACCCGTGCCCAGAATGAGCACCAGGCCGCCGACCCAGGCCCAGAGAATGAGCGGGTTGCGGTAAATCTTAAAGGTAGAGGAGGTCAGCCCTACCTCCTCCCAGCCTACCAAGAGCACGTAGATATCCTCTGCGGCGGTGGTGTAGACGTCGGGAATCGTCATCGGTTGCTGTTGGACGACGAAGAAGTCGCGGCGGGGGTTGAGGTTGGCGACGAACTCGCCATCTCTAAAGAGGCTGGTGGTCGCTTCCAGCACTTCCCGGCCGTCGCTGCCCGGGTACATTTCCAGATCGTCAAAGCGTAGCTCGTACTCGCCCAGCGTCATCGACTCCCCTCTGGCCAGAGCCCGTTGGGTTTCGTCCTGGAAGTAGATGTCGCCGATGAAAGCCAGGCCGATCATCATCACCCCCAGGTGGATGACGTAGCCGCCGTAGCGGCGGTGGTTGCGTCCCACCAGGCGGGCGAGGGCCACGAGCGGATTTTCGCCACGTTTCATGCGGGCGCGGATCCCCTTGTAGAACTCAAAGAGAATGGCGATAACGACAAAACTGGCCACCCAGAGGGCGAAGTAGGAACCGGGGTGCATGCGGTGGGTATAGCCCCACACGCCGGCAATGAGGATGGAGCCGATAAATGGAGTGAATATTGCCCGTCCCAGCCTGCCCGCCGACTGCTTGCGCCAGGCAAAGAGAGGGGCGGTGGCCATCATCAGGACCAGGGCGCCGAAGAGGGGGCCGGTCGCCTTCTGGAAGTAGGGCGGGCCGACCGTGATCTTGGTCCCGGTCACCGCTTCCGAGAGCAGGGGGAAGACGGTACCCAGGAAGACGACAAACGTAATCGCCAGGAAGAGCAGGTTTTGGAACAGGAAAGCAGCTTCGCGCGAGAGAAAACTCTCCAGCTCGTGCTCAGTCTTCAACGTGTCCAGCCGCTTCAGCAGCAACCAGATCGAGCCGAAAAAGGTGACGGCAATAAAGACGAAGAAGACGGGCCCCAGCGCCGTCTTGCCGAAAGCGTGGACGCTACTGATGACGCCGGTGCGGGTGATAAACGTGCCGAAGAGGGCGAGGGCATAGGTGAGGATAATGAGGATCACGCTCCACACCTTGAGCATGCCTCGCTTTTCGGTAATCATCACCGAATGGAGGAAGGCGGTACCGGTAAGCCAGGGCATGAGCATCGCATTTTCCACCGGGTCCCAGCCCCAGAAGCCGCCCCAGCCGAGAACATCGTAGGCCCAGCGCCCGCCCAGGACGAGGCCGATGCTGAGGAAGATCCAGGCGACCAGCGTCCAGCGGCGGCTGGTGCGGATCCATTGATCTTCGCGGCTCTTGCCGGTAAGCAGGGCCGAGATGGCAAAAGCAAAGGGAATGACAAAGCCGGTGAAGCCCAGGTAGGTCGTGGGCGGGTGGCCGATCATGCCGAAGTGGCGTAGCAGCGGGTTGAGGCCGTTGCCGTCGGGCGGGACGAAGGCGATGGCCCCGGCCGGCCGGAAGACCGCCTCGACGATCTCGCCACTGCCCGTGAGGTGCCATAATTGCGCAAACGGGTTGGTGATGAACACCACCAGGCCGATGAAGAAGGTGGTGGTCAGCATGGCCACGGCGATAAAGTAGGGCATCAGCTCGTGGTCGGCTTCCCACTTGCGCCAGAGGACGGTAGCCACGAAACCGGCCATCAGCCACGACCAGAAGAGGAGGGAGCCGGCCTGCCCGCCCCAGAGGGCGGTGAGGCGCAGGAAAGGGGACATCGCCCGGCTGGAGACGCCGGCGACGTAGGCCAGGCGGAAGTCGAGGGAGTAGAGGGCGTAGGTCACCACCAGGACGGATATGGTCAAGAAGGGGACCACCAGCAGGGTGGCGTTGCGCGCGCTTTCGGCCAGCGCCAGGCCACGCGCATCGCCCCGCCAGCCGCCATAGGCGGAGACGGCCGTGGCATAGATGCCCAGCAAAAAGGATACGGTTAAAGCGGCAAGTCCGATGTTGGCAAGCATGATTTCCTCCGTTACGGATACTCCTCCGCCAGCAGTTCTTCAATCTTCTCGTCCAGCTTGGGCGGGTAGAGCGGCCCAACATGCACACCGCGCAGCTCGCCGTTTTTGGCGACGAAGTAGGTTTCGGGCACCCCGTCCATGCGGTAGGCTTGGCTGATGCGCGTGCCGAGATCTGGCCCGTTAAAATAGGTGATGTCAAATTCTTCAATGTATTCCAGCGCTTTCGATTCCGTGTCGGCGTAGTCCACGCCGATAAAGACGACGCCCAGGTCCTTGTACTTGCGCCAGGTGGCTTCCAGGTAAGGGGCTTCCTCGCGGCAGGGCGGGCACCAACTGGCCCAGAAGTTGATGATCACCGGCCGGCCCCGCAGCTCGCTGAGGGTGATCGTCTCCCCCTCGAAGCCGGTGATGGTAAAGTCGGGGGCCAGGCCACTGTCCACCTGGCCGCTATTGACCTTGACCAGGCCCCAGCCAAGCAGGAGGAGCAGGCCGGCGACGGCAGCGTAGACCAGGATCGTGGACAGCCAGCGCCGAGCCGACTGCTCGGCCCCGGTTTCCCCCTGAGGCAAAGACAGCGTCCGCTCTTGCGTGGCGACCCCTTCCTGAGGAACGGTCTCCGGTTCTCTTTTTCTTATCATCTCAGCCATGGTTCATCTATTCCTCCAGATACGGCTTATAGAGAAAGCTAATAGAGCTGACACAGATCAGGATGCCTGATCGTCAAATCCGGGCCGGGATCTATATTTGAGTCATTTGTCCGGTCCCCCAGATATGGGGGTCGGACAAATGTCTCAAAATAGGCAGGACGATAGAGAGGCGACGGATCGGCGTTGGGCGCATCACTTGTCCCCCTTCGGGAGGGGCTTCTCCGCAAATTGGAAGGTCCACAGATAGTCGAGCAATGCCTGCAACTCTTCGCCGGTAAAAATCGTGCCCCAGGCGGGCATGCCGGTGCCCATGCCGCCACGGATAATCTTGCCCTGAAGCAGGGCATTGCTGGCCCCCAGCAGCGCCGGGCCGGTAAAATTGGTGGCGGGCTCAACCTCATGCCCGCGCATGGCACCTATATCCCCGGAGCCGGACCCGGCAAAAACGCCGTCGCCGGCCCCGCTTTCGCCGTGGCAGGCGGCGCAATTCTCGCTGTAGAGAGCTTCGCCCAGGGCCAGCGCCTCTTCATTTGTGTTCTGATGCCAGACGTAAGCGACCGCATCCCACAAGGCGCTGTCGTCCAGGTGGGAGAGTTCGGGCAGGTCGCGCAAGGCAAGCCAGGCCTCGGCCGGGCTCTGGGTCAGGTAGGTGTCCGGTCCCAGCAGCGTCTGCGGCTGCACCCCGGCGAAATTGCCGGCGGCGGCTGGATCGGGCGCGCGCTGGGGCACAACGGCGGGCGGGTGCGGCGTGTCAATGTCGAGGCCGAGTTCGACGTAGAGGGGTGGCCCGCCCTCTGCTGTCTCCGGCTGGCCACCGCTGACCTGAATTGTGCCGCGCATGCGCCAATGATTGGGGCCGCACCAACGGGTGCAGGTGTAGGTGTAAGTCCCCGGCCGATCAAAGGTCAGGGTCAGCTCGGCAACCTCTCCCGGCTTGACGTCTACTTCCGGGCTGTCGTGCTTTTGCCCGTCCGGGCCGGCGCCAATGGCGAATCCGTGGACGACGTCGTCGGATGTGAGGCGCAGGTGCAGGGGTTCGCCAACGCGCGCGCTCAGGTGGCCGGGCTGCCAGCCGCCGCTTTCAGGCATGGAGGCGTGGAGGGTGATGATATCATCTCTTCCCGGCCGGGCGGCGGCGATGGCCAGCGGGAGGGCCAGGAGCAGGATCAGGAGGAAGAGGCGGGCGGCCCACTCCGGCCGTTCCCCCGCCGTCAGGCGAGGCATTACGCGACCAGCAGCCATAGTAGTCCACCTGTGACCAGTAAATTAAAAAAGGTAACCGGCAGTGCCTGCCGGGCTGCCCGCGCTGAGCCCCGTGGCCCGTCATCTTCGAGGGCGATGCGCCGGGCAACGCGCGCGCTCCACCCGAGACCGCCGGCCAGGGCCAATGCCTGCAGAACTGGGGTGATGCCGGTCAACAGCGGTGTCCATGACCAATCTGCCGTCCCAAATAGATTCCAGCCCCAGCCTAACGGGTCCGAGAGGGCGGGACCGATGTAGGAGAGGTTGGCAAAGACGAAGCCGAGGCTAAAGGCGACCCAGGCAGCCAGGCCCAGGGGCACCAGGGCGTAGGCGAAGGCGATGAAGGCCTGCTTCTGGCTACGTCGCCCGGACGTCAGGCGCCGGCCGGCAGCCACCGCGAGCCAGAAGAGGCCGGGGAGCACGGCCAGCGTCGCCAGCAAAAAGGTAGCGACGTAGGCGAACCAGGGGAGCGTGCCCACCTGGTAGGCGGCGTCCTTGAGCACGCCCCAGGGGCCGAGCATCACCGCGCTGTAGACGGCGGCGCTGCCCAGCATGATAAAACCCTTGTACGCCTCGTCCAGCCGCCGCCCCCGCGGCTCGGCCAGGCCGGCGCCGGCCTGGCGAATTTGGAAGGCGATGTTCTCCTTGGGGCAGGTACGCACGCACTCCAGGCAGAGGCCGCAGTAGGTGTTTTTATAGAGGCCGCCGGGGAAGACGCCCCAGGGGCAACCGTAGCCGCGGTTGTTGCCGGCGGTGTTGCCGGTATAGCAGGTCTTTTCGCGGTGGCTCGCACAGACGGCCGTATCTTTGACCCGCACCTCCAGTGGAGCGGCCTGGGCATAGATACCGATAAAGCCGCCCACGGGACAAAGATAGCGGCAGAAGGCGCGCCGCTCGTAAACCAGGGCCGTGGCCGTGGCCAGGAGGAGAAAGGCAGCCAGCACCAGGGCGGTGACCAGGGCGTTGGTCAGGACCACGGCGCTGAAGAGGGCGAGGAGGGCGAAGCCGCCATTCTGCAGCCAGATGTTGCGCAGGCCTACCGGCCAGCGGCGGCCGAGGCCAAAGCCCCGCGTTTTTTCATTCGGCGCCAGCAATGCTCCCTGCTGCAGCCACTCACCCGCCATGGGGATAGGGCAGATGCTACACCAGGCGCGGCCGGCCAGAGGCAGGGCCACCAGGATGAGCAGCGCCCACCAGGCGATCCAGACGAAGACAATGGCGAAGTTGCGGTTGCCCACCGGGGTGCCGGCGATACCGGCAATGATGGCCAGCAGGAATCCAGCCAGGGCCAGAGC